>OJBO01000053.1_pt1 | contig 66433 bp, 53 predicted proteins | sample 1590461 | NCBI WGS metagenome assembly OJBO01 (sample SAMN05416836, study PRJEB24817) | seawater metagenome | isolation source: Sea water | place: Canada:Atlantic | collected 2013-07 | reverse complement strand
CATCCTCGGTATCAATGGCAAGGGCCGAATAGTTGGCCACGGCGCCACAGGTTCCGGGAACGTTGTTCGCCGTAATGTCTGCAGGACACACGATAACTGGCGGGTCGCCAATAGTTGTTATTGGATTGAACGTGATACAGTAACTATTTAAGGTTCCTGAGTCACCACCTGCATCATCATTAATTTCTAATGTCCAATTTCCGTTTATAGATTCTCCGGCAAATATAGTATTAAGATCCACGCCAGGTCCATCGCCAAAAGCAACAGGAAAAGTATTTCCGCCTCCTTCTGCGCGATAATTAGCCAGAGGGGCGCCAGAGTCCCATCCAGTAATATTATTAGCAGATGCATCGGTAAAAATTAGATTTGCAGTTGCATCAAGTCCTGTAGATCCACCATTATCGGTACATAATGCTACTCGGGTTCCCGCTGGAGAAACTAAGATAATTTCTAAGTCACCAGCAAATGTATGAATGCCATTCAGGGTAATATTATCTAAAGTATAATTGGTGCCTATTAACCCTACATCTGCAACTGAAGCAATTGCGGGTGTCATTAATCCACTTGTGCCAGCTGCTGGAATTGGGCGAGGGTTTCCAGTGCTACAAACTGAGAGAGGGCCAGATGTCACTTCTTCGCCAACTACATTCATGATCATCATAACGTTGGGAAATCCTATGGAGGAAAAATTTGTTGGTACTGAAATTCCGCAAGCGGGAGCTGCAATCCAAGATACACCAGTCTGTCCAGCGGCATTTGACCCAGGGAAAAATGAGTTTGTTGCGCCTAAATTAATTCGCAATTCGTAGACCATTATTGATCCTGCGGGAATAGTAGCGCTCAACGGGACTGAAACTATTGTAAGATTGTCAGGAACATCGACAATATAATTTGAAGTGCCTTGTAAGGTTAAAGATCCCGGAAATCCACTAGGAAAGGGACCAGCCGTGGAGTAGATGTTCAATGTAAGGGACACTGGTCCTAAAATTTGTTCTACACCAAACTCCACACTTGAAACTGTAAAGTCATTCACAATACCAAAATCATTGGTAAGATCAAAATCTCTGTAAAAACTATTTTGATCAGGAATTCCTCCTGCATTGCAAGTGACTGTTCCGGGCGTGATAGTTTGAGAGACACTATGCGTTATGACTACTGGAGCCATATTATTGATGTGGCCTAGTTCTATAGAAGAACTACCTGCAGGGCCATTGATCACGGGAAGTCCTCCATAATGGCCAGAATTTGACAGTGACGTCTGCCCTAAAGCAATCGTAAATGTCAAAAGCATAAATGCAATGGAGAGTAACGTAATTTTTTTCATAATTAAAATGATTTATAGTTAGATCATTAAAAGTATGTTAAATTTTTTAAATAAATACTCTTATGATTAAGTTTTTATGTTAATTATTAGATTTATAAAAAATATTTTAATATAACATTGAACTATCAATAAAAAAGGCCATTGCGAAATATTTCGCAATGGTCTTTTTTATTTTTATTTAATTGATTTCTATTTAATCATCTCATAACTACGCTTTATGAAAGCCGTAAGTTCCTCTCCCTTCAACAAATTTTTGCTCAATCTTGCCAAATCGAGCGCTTGGTTTACCAAACGTTCTTTTTTCTTTTCGGTTTTCGTATTTAAAATTTCGCTTACCAATTCGTGATTTGTATTTACAATAAGATTGTACATTTCTGGGAAGCCGCCCATTCCAAACATACCGCCACCGCCAGTTTTTTGCATATCTTTCATTCTACGCATAAATTCGGGCTCGGTAATAATAAACGGATTGGCATTACTGTCCATTGCTTCTAATTGTACGCTAAATTTTTCCTTCGGAATAACGCCGTCCAAAAAGGTTTTCAGCGTTTCCTTTTCTTCGTCGGAAAGTTTTGAAATCTGTGCATCGTCTTTTTTGATGAGGTTTTCCACGTGATCGCTATCTACGCGCACAAAGGAAATTTTCTCCTCTTTGCTTTCTACTTTTTGAAGCAAGTGTGCAACTATTGGCGAATCCAAAAGCAATACTTCATAGCCTTTGTCTTTTGCGGCTTCTATGTAGCTGTGTTGCTCTTCTTTGTTGGAAGCGTAAAGAATTACAAGATTGTCGTCCTTATCAGTCTGAACGTCTTTTATTTTTTCCTTAAATTCCGAAAATGTGAAATATTTGTCATCAACTGTTGGATACAGTGCAAAATCCTGCGCTTTTTCGAAGAATTTATCTTCGGTCAACATTCCGTATTCAATAACGATTTTAATGTCGTTCCATTTCTTTTCAAAACCTTCGCGATCGTTGTTGAAAAGACTTTTCAGCTTATCCGCAACTTTACGGGTAATGTAACTTGAAATCTTTTTCACCGCGCCATCGGCCTGCAAATAGCTTCGCGATACGTTCAGCGGAATGTCCGGACTGTCAATAACCCCACGGAGCATCGTCAAGAATTCCGGCACGATTCCCTCCACATTATCGGTTACGAAAACCTGATTTTGATAGAGCTGGATTTTATCCTTTTGAATGCTCATATCGTTCGTCATCTTCGGGAAATAAAGTATTCCGGTAAGATTGAACGGGTAGTCAACGTTCAAGTGTATGTGGAAAAGCGGCTCCTCAAACTGCATTGGGTACAATTCCCTGTAAAAGGAATTATAATCTTTATCCTCCAACTCAGTCGGCTGCTTTGTCCACGCCGGATTTGGATTATTGATGATATTGTCAACTTCCTTTGTTGGCGCTTTGTCCTCTTCTTTTGCGTCTTCGGGTTTTGGAAGGGTTTCGGTGCGCGTTCCGAATTTAATCGGAATTGGCATAAACTTGTTATACTTCACCAGCAATTCACGGATGCGGCTTTCTTCCAAAAACTCGGTAGAATCGTCGGCTATGTGAAGGATAATCTCAGTCCCTCTTTCCTTTTTGTCGGCTTTTTCGATGGTAAATTCCGGCGAACCGTCGCAGGTCCAGTGCACTGCTGGCTCGTCTTTGTAGCTTTTGGTGATGATTTCCACCTTTTTTGCAACCATAAACGCGGAATAAAACCCAAGACCGAAATGCCCGATAATGCCGGCATCCTTTCCGTTTTTGTCCTTGTACTTTTCAATGAATTCCTCGGCGCCAGAAAAAGCGATTTCGTTGATGTATTTTTCAACCTCTTCCTTCGTCATCCCAATTCCTTGGTCGATTATGCGAAGTTCCTTTTTCTTTTTGTCCAGCTTCACTTCAATAATTGGGTTGCCGTATTCCACGCCCTCGGCTTCGCCGATGTTCGCCAAATGCTTCATTTTTAACGTAGCATCCGTTGCGTTTGAAATCAATTCACGAAGAAAAATCTCGTGGTCGCTGTATAAAAACTTTTTGATCAGCGGGAAAATGTTGTCCACCGATACATTAATAGTTCCTTTGCTCATATTTCTTATATTTTATTTAATAATGCTTTTAATTCATTTCCTAATAGTCAAATAAAATACCAAGCCTCTCACTTCTGCCACGTTGTCACTTCAAAATGAACATAAATTCTTTGCCAAACTTTAACAGAACATTTTGTTTAACTAAACGATAAAAACATTGAACAGTAGTTATCTTTGCATTAGAATAACGACCTATTCCATAACAACAAATATTCAAACACCATGGCAACGGCAACAAACAAAACAGGAAAACCAAAAAAATCAACTTCAAAAAAAAGCGTGAGTGCAGACAAAATAATTTCTGCATACATGGATTGGGTTTTAACCAAGGAAAAAGCACCGCTCAGCGTTTTTAAATTTTGTAAAGAGAACAATTTTACCGAAGCGGAATTCTACGAACATTTCGGCTCTTTTGAAGGACTGCAAATGGAAGTTTGGAATTCGTTTTACAAGAAAACAATTCTTTTGGCGAATAAGGACGAGCATTATTCCGCCTATTCCAATCAAGAAAAAATGCTCACGTTTTTTTATACCTTTTTTGAACTGGTAACCCTAAACCGCAGCTATATTCTTTTCACTTTAAGGGAGCATCAAAATATGATGAGGAATTTGAGCCAGTTAAAAGGGCTTCGGCAGAATGTAAAGCATTTCGCGGCAGATTTGATTCGTGAAAATAATGAAGATAAAAATCTGAAAATTCTGAAACAATCGGTAACCGTTTTTTCCGAAGGGGCTTGGATACAAACCCTTTTCCTATTGAAATATTGGATGGATGATAATTCTGCAGGTTTTGAAAACACGGATATTGCCATCGAGAAATCGGTACGCGCCATTTTTGATGTTTTCGATACCCAACCGCTGGAAAGCGTCCTTGACTTCGGAAAATTTTTATGGAAAGAAAAAATGGCCTAATGAAGACGATAGACAAAATTCCCACGAATAAAATCCAGCGCGCTTCAAAATTGATGACCACCGGCGTAAAAGTTGGTGGCAATTATTTGAAGTATTACGGCAAAAAGCTCGTCAATTCCGAAACCACAAAAGACGAGTTGAACGAAAGCAACGCAGAGGATATTTACGACGGCCTGAAAAACCTGAAGGGCAGCGCGCTGAAAGTGGCGCAAATGCTGAGTATGGAAAAAAATATTATGCCAAAGGCCTATGTGGAAAAATTTTCGTTGGCGCAATTTCAGGTGCCGCCGCTCTCCGCGCCTTTGGTCCGCAAGACTTTTAAAAGATATTTTGGCGATACGCCCGAAAGCCTTTACGACACTTTTAATGCCGAATCGGTTGCGGCGGCGAGTATTGGGCAAGTGCATAAGGCCACGAAGGACGGTAAAAACTTGGCTGTTAAAATACAATATCCCGGCGTTGCGGAAAGCATCAGCAGCGATCTGGCCATGGTAAAGCCTGTGGCGATGAAAATGTTCAATATAAAAGGAAAGGACAGCGATAAATATTTCAGGGAAGTGGAAGATAAATTGCTCGAAGAAACCGATTATTTGTTGGAAGTAGAACAAAGCAAGGAAATTACCGATGCCTGTAAAAACATTCCAAATTTAAAATTTCCGAAGTATTACGAAGAACTTTCCGGCGAGCGCATAATCACGATGGACTGGATGACGGGGCAGCACCTCTCGGAATTCACCCAAACGAATACAGATAGGGCAAAAGCCCAAAAAGTAGGGCAGACGCTATGGGATTTCTATATGTTCCAAATGCACCAATTGAAGCGCGTGCACGCAGATCCGCATCCCGGAAATTTTTTGGTGGACGAAGATGCAAATTTGATTGCGATAGATTTTGGTTGCGTAAAAACCGTTCCCGATGAATTCTATGTGCCATATTTTGAGTTGGCAAGACCAGAAAATATAAACAATCCCGAAGTGTTTTTGGAAAAAATGTACGCTTTGGAAATTTTAAAGATGGAAGATTCACCCGAGGAAACAAAGTTCTTTTCAGAGCTGTTCCACGAAATGCTGAGTCTGTTTACCCAACCTTTTCACAGCGAAAGTTTTGATTTTTCCGACGAAGAATTCTTCGGAAAGATTGCCGAACTGAGCAATAAATATTCAAAGGATACCGAGCTTCGGAAAAGGAACGGGAATCGCGGTTCCAAACATTTCCTATATATAAACCGAACTTTTTTCGGCCTTTATAATTTGATGAACGATTTGGGGGCAAAGGTCACGATAAATAATTATAAGAATTACGTTTAAACTTTAACAAAACTTTGTTTAATCCTTTAACAATTTCACTAAACAAAGAATAGTATCTTTACAGGGAGTAATCGAATATTAAATTGCTATGAAAAAGTAAAAATATTCTATTATTTAATTGGTTAGGTTGTTTAAGAAGGGCGCATTTTTTTGCGCCCTTTTTTTATTTCTGCAAGCTATTGCTTTATTTCTTCGGAAACGTTTACTGGGTTTTCCACTTTGTTTTTCACATATTTATCGAGCCACTGGTCCTGTTCCCATAAAACGTGTAGCACGCTTTCCTTTGCGCTGTAACCGTGGCTCTCTTTTGGCAACATTACCAGTCTGGCGGTTGCTCCCAACCCTTTTAAGGCATTAAAATATCGCTCACTTTGCAGCGGATAGGTGCCCGAATTGTTATCTGCTTCGCCATGGATGAGCAATAGAGGCGTTTTCATTTTGTCGGCATGCATAAAGGGCGACATTGTATAATAGGTTTCGGGAGAATCCCAATAGCTTCGCTCTTCACTTTGGAAACCAAAAGGCGTAAGCGTTCTGTTATAAGCGCCGCTGCGGGCAATTCCGGCTGCAAATAAGTTGGAATGGCTCAAAAGATTCGCAACCATAAACGCGCCGTAGGAATGTCCGCCCACGCCCACCCGATTTCTGTCTATATAACCCATTTTGTCAACAGCGTCAATTGCCGCTTTGGCATTGCCCACCAATTGGGTTCTAAAAGTATCATTGGGCTCTTCGTCGCCTTCGCCTACAATTGGGAATGCTGCATCGTCCAACACCACATAGCCCTGGGTTACCCAATAAATAGGCGATCCGTAATAGGGGTAAATAAATTCATTGGGGTTTGTTGTGTTTTGCGACGCGCTGTTTTTATCCTTAAATTCGCGCGGATATGCCCAAAGAATCATTGGCATTTTTTCTTTGTTTTGCATATCGTAACCTATTGGCAGATATAGAGTTCCTTCCAATTCCAGTCCGTCATCGCGCTTGTAGGTAATTACTTCTTTGTGTACGTTTTGGATGCTTTTAAATGGATTTTCAAAAGAAGTTACAGGCGTTAAATCATTTTTCTTTTTAATATTTCTGAAGTAATAATTGGGGTACTCATTTTGCGATTCTATGCGCACTAAAACCTTCCCTTTCTTCATATCGATTGCCGAATTTAAGTTTTCGAGCTTATCGGTATATTCAGATTTATAGATGCGTTTCGTCTTTTGTGTTTTTAAATTGAATTCATCTATAAAAGGAAATTGTCCTTCGTCCGAAAAGCCATCGCCCATCAAAAATGCATTGCCGTCAACTATTTCGAGCACTCTTTCGTCAAAATCGTTTCGGGTGGTTACAAAATTGCCGGGATCGTTATAACGGTCCTGATAATTTCTGTCGAAAATGATCTTCGGCGTTTCCGAAGCATTTGAAGGATTAAAAATATATGATTTTGTATTTCGGTCGTTCCACCAATAATCTGAAGCAATGGCAAGATTGTCATTTCCCCAGTTAATTCCGGAGTACCGGTTTTTGGTTTTTATAAGCAGTTTTTCGTTTCCGCTAAAAGGTGCAGGCAATTCATAAACCGCATCGCGATAATCTACTTTTACTTCCGGATCGCCTTTGTCCAAAGCTTCGGCCCAATAAATAGTGGCAGGTTTATCGGCGCGCCAATTCATTCTTCTTTTTCCCATTCGGGTTGCCATAAAACCTTTGGGTTCTACTTCGTTCAACGGTACATCATTCACTTTTTTAATTAGTTTGCCTTCATTGCTATAAATATTGGTTTCAAATGGAAAACGGCTGTACGGCACTATGTAAGAAAAGGGTCTTTTAATTGTTGATACCATTACATAATTGCCGTCTGGCGAAAAATCAAGTTCGTCGTACATGGCCGTGGGAAGAAAATCTTCTACCTTTCCATCCACCGAAATCTTCTTAATTTCCGAACGTGCCAATTGTTCAAAATTATACTCGTCGTTTGGGCTGCTCAGCAAATCCTGATAGGTTCTATTTTGCGCCTTTTCGCCATCGCTAACGGTAATAGTTGGCCCATCGGGCACGGCTTCATCTGTATTTATTAAATCTTTTCTATCTATCGGAATAACGTTTACCAATAGTGCGCTGCCATCTTTAAACCAGTTGAGAGGGTTGCCCATATTCGCATTTACTTTTAAAGTACTAAGCTGTCTGGCGGAGGCACTTTCAATATCTGCAAGCCAAAGCTGCACCCCACTATCGGTGGTATTTAAAAAAGCAACCATTTTTTGGTTTGGTGAAATTGTAAAACTGGAAAGTCTCGGATTCTCGGGTATCCCCAAAACTTGCCGCGCATCTTTTTCAGTAGCTTTCTTTACTTTTAAGTTGTTAAAAAACCTTGTACGGCTACCAATATTGGTATTGGGGTTTATGCGAAGTCCGCCCAAACGCATTTCTGGTTCCGATAGTTCGGCAATAGATTTATAGGCATCGCGATAAAAAAGCACTACATTTTCGCCGTTACTATCAATCCAAACCGAAGGCGCCAATGGAGCGTCCACCAGTTCCAGAATTTCTTTTGGGGGCTTTTGATAGGTTAGTTTTTCCTGTGCAATAAAATTTGCACACATTAAAAAGAATACAACAATGGCAATGGTTTTTTTCATGATAAAATTTTTAAGAGCCTAAAGATATTCAAAATTAATGGAAGAAGTTTGTTATGCACGCATACTATATAAACTGTGTTTTGTTTCCGTTAAAAGCGGTATATGTTTATCTTTCCAAATTATTTTAAATTGAAATAAATGTACACTTCAAAAATTACCGGTTTGGGATATTATGTGCCCGAAAATGTGGTTACCAACGACGATCTTTCAAAATTAATGGATACCAATGATGCGTGGATTCAAGAACGCACGGGTATAAAGGAACGCAGGCATATTAAAAAAGGCGATGGCAATTCTACTTCGGTAATGGCCGTAAAAGCTTCTACTATTGCTTTGGAACGCGCCCAACTGCAACCAAACGATATAGATATGATTGTGTTTGCCACCCTAAGCCCAGATATGTATTTTCCGGGCGGTGGAGTAGAAGTACAGGAAATGATGGGGATGCGCACCATTCCAGCTTTAGACGTCCGCAACCAATGTAGTGGTTTTGTATATGCCCTGTCGGTGGCCGATCAATTTGTGAAAACGGGAATGTATAAAAATGTCTTGGTGATTGGAAGTGAAAACCATAGTGGTGGCTTAGATTTTTCAACACGTGGCCGCAACGTTTCGGTAATTTTTGGCGACGGTGCCGGAGCTGCTGTAGTTTCAAGAAATGAATCGGGAAAAGGTGGAATTCTTTCTACACATCTTCACAGCGAAGGGCAACATAAAAACGAACTTTCACTAAAGGGTCCGAGTACCGAATATTGGGTGCCACAAATTATTGAAGAAAACCCACAAGAAAACATACCCTATTACCCAGTGATGAATGGCCAGTTTGTTTTTAAACACGCCATTGTTCGTTTTGCCGAAGTAATCCAGGAAGGCTTGGAAGCAAATAAGCTTGCGGTACAAGATATTGATATGTTAATACCGCATCAAGCCAATCTTCGTATTTCGCAATTTATTCAACACAAATTAAAATTGAATGACGAACAAGTTTTTAATAACATCCAGAAATACGGAAATACTACTGCAGCTTCAATTCCTATTGCTTTAACCGAAGCTTGGGAAGAAGGAAAAATCAAGGAAGGCAATTTGGTGGTCTTAGCAGCTTTTGGGAGCGGATTTACTTGGGGAAGTGCTATTATTAGATGGTAATATTGCTTCGGCAGAAAAAATAAAAAAGCCTTTCAGCAAAACTGAAAGGCTTTTGTTTTACCCAAAAAATAGGTATAATTTTTTAAAGGCTAATTCAAATAAATTATAAAATGAAATTTTAGGTATTGTATTATAATAGACGAAATGATATTGCCAATAGTTTCACCCCGAATGGCTTTTTAACAAAATAATAACGGACTAGAAAATTCCTCCGCCTCCAGACGAGGTGTTGTCGTCTCTGTTTTTTCTGCCCTTGGCGCGGTAATTACTTCCTCCGAATCTATAGGCCAATCCTACATAAATGGTATTGCTTTCATTTTTAAATTCCCCGCTCTGTGGATAGGGTGTATTTCCACTAAAAGCAAACTTCATGGAATTAAAAACATCATTATAATTTATACTAAAAGTTCCGCGGCCTTCCCATAAACTATATCGCGCGCCCAAATTCACAAAATAGAGGGGTTCAGATTCAAACTGAATTCCCTTGTTTTTTGCTCGGTAAAGTCCAAAGCCCGATAAAGTAAGGTTTTTGGTAACCGTAAAATTATTCGACATTCTAACATTCCAGGCAACGTTATCTGTTTCTACAACTTGTGTTATTATATCGTCCACAGTTGGAGTTCCCGTAGCGTTTTCAAAAGTTTCGGTAATACCTTTTTGGGTTTGTTTGTATAGCTCAAAACTGGTGTTAAAACTCCACCATTTTGTGGGTTTGTAGTTTGAAGAAAGTTCAATTCCGTATAAATCGGTACTGCTGAAATTTTGAAAGGTAAGAATAGACCTATCTAAATTTGTGCGATCTATGAGTATTGCACGGTTTATTTCGTTATCCACCAATCGGTAGAACAATCCGCCAGTGAAACTTCCCACTTCAAAATTACGGGTGTAATTGGCCTCTATTGAATTGGTAAATTGAGGCTCCAAGTTTATATTTCCGAAAGAAGAAATTAAGGGTGTACTAAACTCTCGAATGGGGTTTACCTGATCGAGTCCCGGACGATCTACCCTTCGGCTGTAACTAAGCTGATACTGGTTTTTTTCGCTGGGAGAATACGTTACAAAAGCACTGGGATACACCTGAAAATAATCATTGGTGAAGGCACGCACTTTGTTTGTATCGGCTTTTACGCTAACGTTTTCAACTCGTGCGCCTAGCTGGTAAGACCATTTTTCATAGGTTTTTCCGAAAGTGGCATAAAGTGAATAGATATCGCGAACGTATTCAAAGCGCGTTGACGGCGTATCTGTTAACTCGCCATTGGCATTGTAACTTTTGCCGTTGGAGGCATAATCTATGGTAGTTTCAAAAAGCCGTGCCTCGGCCCCTGCTTCAATTTTTATACTTTCTGAAATTGGATTTACATAATCAAGATTCACGGTTAGTTGATTGCGGTCCGTTTCATCATTGTCCGAAAAATTTTCTAAAGGTGAAGCTCCGCGAAATTTATATTTTCCGATGGTTTCATTTGAAAATATATTATAATCTGCTTCTAGCTCAAGACTGTGATCCGCTTTTTCAAAATTTACTTTATAGTCGAAATTATATTGTGATGATACATTTTCATTGGCAAAATAGAATAATTGTTGTTGGTTGAGAGATGGTTGATCCAAATAAAAAATTGTGGAACTTCCGTCGCCTTTTCCTTCGTATAAATTTTGATTGGTAAAGAAGGATATCGTGTTTTTTTCATTTAAATAATAATCCATTCCCACTTTAAAAAGGTTGGATTTACTATCGTCCAAAAAATGTATCACTTCTTTTGAGTTGTTCAGGGATCGGGTAATGAGTCCGTCATTCTCGTGTTTGGAAACATTATTGCTAAGGTTGGCATAGAAATTAAATTTTCCATTTCTGTAATTCATATCCAAACCCGCATTAAATTTTGCGTTTTCCCTATACGTTAGCCCAACAGAAGCAATGCCGTTAAAACCCACGTTTACGTTTTTATGCAGAATAATATTTATTAATCCGCTCATACCTTCAGGATTGTATTTTGCCGAAGGATTGGTAATAAGTTCAATTTGCTTTATGGATGACGACGGAATCTGCTTTAGCAATTGTGCTACGGGAATGTTTGAAAGTTTGCCATCTACCATTACGCGTACGTTTCCGTTGCCTCGCATTGATAGTTCACCTGTTTGTTGGTCAATGCTCACTGTGGGTAAGTTGTTCATGATGTCTGAAGCAGTGGGGCCAGCCGTAGATAGGTCTTTGCCCACGTTTATTACCTTTTTGTCCAAACGTTGTTCAATGGTGGACCTTTCGGCTACAATATTTACCTCATCTAGCGATGCTATATCTTCCTCAAGCAATATATTGCCCAAGTATATATCTTCATTTCCTTTCGTGATGTTTATTTCAGTTGTAAAAACTTTATATCCTATATACTGAATAATTACCTGGCTTTTGCCTTCCGGTATTTTGTGGATTTCAAATTTACCAGCATCGTCGGTTACTGCACCGGTAATAATTTCGCCATTTAAATCTTTTACCACTACAGTTACGTAGGGAAGTGGTTCATTTAGAACTTTGTCCGTAACACTACCGTAGATATTGCCCGGTTTTTCTGTAGGGTCAACAAAAGCGTGTAACGTGCCAAATGTGATGAATGTGATTAATAAAAAAATGTTTTTCATTTTGTGATTGATTGATGTTAATGATTAATGAATTAAATAAGAGCGGTATGTTCCATTAGATAGTATCTTGTATAACATACTAAAAGCGCAAATGTTACCGAGCTTATATATACAAGACGAAATATTTTTTCTTCTGTTACACCTAAAGTGGAGATTTTTATATAAAAAAACAAACCCGAAGCGAGCGCTTCGGGTTTGAATCTTTACTGCAATTATTAACACTAACCATCAACGTAAAAATTGTCGCAGTAAAGAATGAAATTCTAACTACTATATAGACGCTCAAACTTTAGTAATGTTTCATCGCTCTTTTCATTTTAACGAACATTTATGAAATGTTGCTGAAGAGTATTGTATTTTCATAAAAAAACTATCAAAATGAAGAAAACACTAGTATTGGGCGCTAGCCTAAATCCAGGACGCTATTCCAACCTTGCAATAAACCGATTGGTAAGTAATGGACATGCCGTAGAAGCAGTGGGTTTAAGAAAAGGTATTGTGGCGGGTGTGGAAATTTCCACGGAAAAGAAACAATTTGAAAACATTGACACCGTAACACTCTATTTAAACCCCAAGCGCCAAGAGGAATATTACGATTATATCGTTTCGTTAAAACCAAAACGCGTGGTTTTCAATCCGGGCACTGAAAACCCTGCGCTTTATGAAATACTTAAAAAAAACAATATTAAAAGTGAGGTTGCCTGTACCTTAGTTCTTTTGGGAACGAATCAATATTAGACCGAAAAAGGTAAGCGCTCCGTTCAAAATAAGTATAAAAAACCCAAATTCGAAATTTAAATAGGCCGCACTAAGGGCACTGATTAAATATCCTAAAAAGGGAGTCGATATTGCCACAATAGGCACTAACCTGTCTTTTACGGTCCACTTCGTAAAAAGCCCATAGGCATATAAACCCAAAAGCGGGCCATAGGTATATCCGGCAAAAACAAACAGCTTCGCAATTACCGAATCATCAGCAATTACATATTTAAAAATGATGATAACAGCTATCAGCACCAATGAAACCAAAATGTGTATTAACTTACGTACGCGTATCTGCTTGGCCTCGTCATATTTTTTTTCAATTTCAAGTATATCAATACTGAAAGAAGTGGTGAGGGCTGTTAAAGCACTATCTGCACTACTATATGCCGCAGCAATCAATCCTAGAATGAAAAGCACGGCCACTCCAATCCCAAATTCGTTTTGCATTGCAAGCGTTGGGTACAATTGGTCCTTGTGGGCATCTATCCCGTTCTGTGCTGCGTAAACAGTCAGCAACAAACCGAGTACCAAAAACACAAAATTCACGATGGTAAGGACAATGGTAAACCAAAACATGTTTTTCTGAGCGTCTTTCAAATTACGGCAGGTCAAGTTCTTCTGCATCATATCTTGGTCCAGTCCCGTCATTACAATAGCGATGAAGGCTCCGCTGATAAATTGCTTCACAAAATGATCGGCAGATTTCCAATCTTCAAAAAAGAAAATCTGGCTCATATCGCTATCGGCAATAAAAGTGAATAGTTGACTTCCCGAAAGCCCTAAATCTGTAGAAACATAATATACCGAAACCCCAACGGCTATAAGCATGAAAAGAGTTTGCAGTGTATCTGTCCAAACAATTGTTTTTATCCCGCTTTTGAAAGTGTAAAGCCAAATCAACAAAATAGTGATGGTTACGGTTACCCAAAAAGGGATGTTCATGGCGTCAAAAATCAAACTTTGCAGTACCACTGCCACTAAATACAGTCGAAAGCTAGCCCCGACAACTCTTGAAAGTAAGAAAAAGGAAGCACCCGTTTTATATGAAGCATTTCCGAATCGACCATCCAAATAGGTGTAAATCGAAGTCAAATTCAAGCGGTAATAGAGTGGAAGCAGCACGGTGCCGATCACCGCATATCCCACAATATAACCCAATACTACTTGAAAATAACTAAACTTTGAAGCCTCCACCCAGCCCGGAACCGAAATGAAGGTTACACCACTCAGCGAAGCTCCTATCATTCCAAAAGCTACTAGATACCAAGGTGACTGTTTCCCTGCCTTAAAAAAATCTGCATTACTGCCGCCTTTATTGGTGAAATAGGAAATTAGAATTAAAACCAAAAAATATCCAAGAATAAGTAGCAGAATGTGTAAGGATTGCATAAAATTTAAGACTTCAATATTATTACAGCAGTTTTTTTGGTAAAAATACAAAGAATGGGTACTTCAACATTTTAATTTTTAATACATTTGAAAACTTTGATTAAATAATTATATAACTTCCTTAAAATTAAAAAGATGCGTTTTAAATTACTTCTACTTTTTACATTATTTTTTGGTTCTTTTGTCGTTCAGGCACAGGAATACCTTGAGATGATTGATGCGGGTACCTATAAGGTACAAGAGATTATTGACAGTGCCGAAGCTTACTTTGCCGATAAAGACAAAGGTCGTGGAAGTGGGTACAAACAATTTAAAAGATGGGAGTACAACGCTCTCAGAAGAGTGAAAGAGGATGGATATCTTCCTACAACCGAGGAACGTTTAGACGAACTTCAACAGTGGAATGCTTATTTAAATGAAACGGCATCCAGCCGTCGTGTGCTTCCGGATAACTGGCAAGAATTAGGTCCAACATCTTGGAACGCTACATCAGGATGGAACCCAGGTGTAGGTAGAATTACGGGTCTTGCTATAGACGAGGGAGATGCAAACCATATGATTGTTGGCGCAAATACCGGCGGTGTTTGGAGAACCACCGATGGCGCCCAGACTTGGACGCCTTTAAGTGATTATTTCTCTAACTTATCGGTTTATTCAGTTGCTATAGATCCAACAGATTCTGACACCTATTTTTTTGGTTCAAATAGTGGAAAAATATTCAAATCAACCGATGCCGGAGCCACTTGGAATGTGCTGGGAACTATTGGAAGCAGTAGGGTAAACAAGATAGTAATCAACCCGTCTAATACTAACATGATATTTGGTACTTCTGAAAACTCTGGAATTTATAGAACCACAGATGGCGGTGCCAATTGGGTGAAAGTAGTTTCAGGAGACAATAGCGGTTATGATGTCGAATTTAAACCAGGCGATCTTTCAGTAGTATACGCTTCAGGAAGCGGTTTTCATAAATCTACAGATGGTGGAGCCACATTCACTACAATTGGCGGTTTTACCTCTGGGGCAAAAATGATTGGTGTTTCTGCAGATGACGCAAACGTGGTGTATGTTTTGGAAGCAAACGGTGGTAGATTTGGTGGGTTTTATACTTCCAATGATAGCGGTAGTTCCTTCACAAAATTAAATCACGGAGGCCTTAACTTTTTTGGTTATAGTACTAGCGGAAATGACAATAGCGGTCAAGCTCCTCGCGATATGGGTATTGCGGTTAACCCAACTGATGTAAACGAAGTGCATATAGCAGGAATCCTTACTTGGCGCTCCACAAACGGGGGTGTTAATTTCTCGTGTACTTCAGATTGGATTCCAGGAAACGCTTCTTCTCAAAATATTGGTTACTGCCACGCCGATGTAGATGATCTTCAGTTCTACGGAACTTCTCTATTTGCGGTTACCGATGGAGGTGTTTTTAAAGCTGCAAATACAGGAACAGTTACTGCCAATTATTACGAAGATTTAACCGATGGTTTAGGAATTCGTCAATTTTATAAAATAGGAGTTTCACAAACAGCTGATGTTATAGTTTCAGGAGGTTCCCAGGATAATGGCACCTCGTTTTATACTGCCGCTACTGGATGGAGAGATTGGTTGGGAGCAGATGGTATGGAATCATTTATAGATAAAACCAACAATAATTTATTTTACGGTACTACCCAGGGAGGTCAACTTTATCGTTCCAATAACGGAGGAAGTTCCTATACTGGCCTTAACGAGCCTGGAAATGGATCAGGAAATTGGGTTACTCCATTTGAGCAAGATCCAATTACTGATAACGTAATATATGTAGGTTACAATGTTGTTTATAAATCTACAACTTTTGGTGGAAGCTGGACGGCAGCTTCACAAAATTTAGGTGCAAATCTTGATAATTTAAAAATTGCACCTTCCGATAACCAAATAATGTATGCTTCCAGATCGGCATTTCTTTTCAAAACAACTGATGGGGGAGCAACCGATTGGGTGCAAACTACAAGCGCTGGCGGAGCAATTAATTCAATAGCAATACATCCTACGGACCCTAATAAAATTGCCGTAGCCGTAACTTCAACTAACCGTGTAATGGTTTCAAATGATGGAGGCGCAACTTGGATAAACTATAAAAAGAACCTTCCAAATTTTAGTGCTTTTGCGGTAGTATGGGATGATAATGGTCAAGATGGACTGTATCTGGGTATGGATTACGGAATTTATTATATAGACAATACCTTCACAGATTGGCAGCCTTACAGTAACCTGTTGCCAAATGTATATGTAAATGAGTTGGAAATTAACAAAGTTGATGGCTTGCTGTATGCAGGAACTTACGGAAGAGGCCTTTGGGCATCTCCATTGGTGACTGGTGTTGCGGGAATTGAAGATAGAATTTCTGAAAATAACGTGTCTTTATATCCAAACCCAGCAAACTCTCAATTTACCATTGCCTTACCAAAGGCGATGAAAGCTGAAATCAGGGTTTTTGATATTTCCGGAAAACTTCTCCTTAAGGAAGCAAAACAATTAATTTCAAACAAACATTCAATTGATGTTTCGTCACTTTCAAGCGGAACGTACTTTGTTCGCATTAACAGTGAAGAAGGGACAGCAACCAAAAAACTTCTTATAAAATAAAAGGTTTTTATTATAATAGGAATGCTTCAGGAAAAGTCACTTTTTCTGAAGCATTTTTTTTAACTTGCCAGCACGAATTAAGCTATGGAATTTTCTTCAAAACTTCTTGAAAATGCGGTGAATGAAATGTCCCAACTCCCTGGAATTGGCAAGCGTACGGCACTTCGTTTAGTACTTCATTTACTTAAACAGCCCAAGGAGCAATCACAAAAATTAGCAGCTGGATTGGTAAAAATGCGCGAGGAAATAAACTTCTGTGCAAATTGCCATAATATAAGTGATACAAAACTCTGTGAAATTTGTACTAATCCGCGTCGCGATGAACAACTGGTTTGTGTTGTTGAGGACATTCGCGATGTAATGGCCATAGAAAATACGAGTCAATATCGTGGACACTACCACGTTTTGGGCGGAAAAATTTCCCCGATGGACGGCATTGGCCCAGGCGATTTGACGATTCCTTCCTTAGTTGAAAAAGTAAAGACCGGAAACGTCCGTGAGCTTATTTTTGCGCTCAGCTCCACAATGGAAGGCGATACAACCAATTTTTACATCTATAAACAAATTGAACCCTACAATATAACCACCACCACCATTGCCCGTGGAATTTCGGTAGGCGATGAACTTGAGTATGCAGATGAGGTTACCCTTGGCCGAAGTATTTTACATCGTATTCCTTTTGAATCTTCTTTAAAAAGCACGTAAGTTTTGAAACTATCTGTCGTTATACTTAATTATAATGTTCGTTATTTTTTGGAACAATGCATTAGTTCGGTTCAAAAGGCTACCAAATATTGGGATGCTGAAATCATTGTTATTGACAATGACTCCAAGGACGATAGCTGCCAGATGGTAGAATCCCTTTTTCCAAATGTAGTTTTAATTGAAAACAAGGAAAATGTAGGCTTCAGTAAAGCAAACAATCAAGCCGTAGCCGTTGCAAAGGGCGAGTACGTTTGTATTCTGAACCCAGATACTGCTGTCTCTGAAGATACCTTTAGAAAAACCATTGAATATTATGAGAGTATCGAAAATATTGGTGCGCTCGGTGTTTATTTGATGGATGGAACAGGAAACTTCCTGCCCGAAAGCAAAAGAAACCTTCCTACCCCAAAGGTTTCTTTGATGAAACTTACCGGTTTTACACAGAAATATTATGCAAATCATATAATTGAAAGTGAAAAAGGCTCGGTTGAGGTGCTCGTGGGAGCTTTTATGCTTTTGAAAAGAAGCATTTACAACCAAGTGGGCGGGTTTGATGAAGACTATTTTATGTATGGTGAAGACATAGATTTTTCATATAAAATAACAAAGGCAGGATATCAAAACCATTATTTTGGTGACACTACCGTGCTTCACTATAAAGGCGAAAGCACCAAGAAGGACGATGCCTATTTTGAACGTTTCTATGGCGCAATGCAGATTTTTTACCAAAAGCATTTCAACAAAAATTTTCTGTTGGGAAGTTCCGTTTCTGCCGGGGTTGCCTTGGCCAAAGCGGCACATAAAATCTCTTTCGATAAAAAAGTGGAACCACTTCCAAATTTGGAACGGAATTACTTCTTCACCGAAAATATTGAATTGCTGGAAAAGCTTTCAGAATGTACAGCCACTGTTTTCCAAATGGTTTCAAAAAATATGCATCCCCTGATTTCCTTACAAAATAGCTTGGTGGTGTTTGATGCAGAATATATTTATTATGCTGAAATTTTCAAATTGATGAAACAATTGAAGAATAAAAACAATCTTTTCCGCATACGTCCTTCGGGCTGCAACTTTATAATAGGGAGCGACCAAAGCGACGAAAAGGGCGGCGTGGTTGTTTTTTAAGAAATTTGAAACCCAGAACGAACAAATTTTAACTAATTTTGCAAGGTTTTTAAAACAAGCGCATTTGTGCTTACCAAATTCGACATTGAAAAAGTATTATGGCAAAATTTGAATTGAAACTGCCCAAAATGGGTGAAAGCGTTGCAGAGGCAACTTTAACCAACTGGCTAAAGGAAGTGGGCGATACCATTGAGGCTGATGAGGCCGTTCTTGAAATCGCTACCGATAAGGTGGATAGCGAAGTGCCCAGCGAGGTAGATGGCGTTTTGGTTGAAAAACTTTTTAACGTTGATGATGTGGTTCAAGTGGGCCAGACCATTGCCATAATTGAAATTGCCGGAAGCAACGGAACGGAAAAGACAACTGAGGAAAGCGCTCCTTCGCCCGAAATTGTGAGGGAAGTTGAAAAGCAAGTGGAAACCGCCAAACAAGCTACCCAAGCTCCAATCGAAAATACGGGCGACCGGTTTTATTCACCTTTGGTGAAGAATATTGCAGCTGCCGAGAATATTTCACAGGAAGAACTGGACGGAATTTCGGGCACCGGAAAAGACGGGCGCGTAACCAAAAACGATATTTTGGAATATGTTGAAAACCGTTCTTCTGCTAAAGCAACAACCCTGCAGCCACAAACAGCTGTTGAGGCCAAAAATCCTGAAACAGCAAAAGCTGCAGAACCTGCTAAGCCTAAAGCTTCAGTTTCGGTAAATGGTGAAGATGAAATTGTTGAAATGACCCGAATGGGCAAACTTATTGCGCACCACATGGTTGAAAGTACACAAACTTCAGCGCACGTGCAGTCTTTTGTGGAGTGCGATGTTACCAACGTTTGGAACTGGAGAAATAAAGTGAAGAATGCCTTTGCAAAACGCGAAGGAGAGAATTTAACCTTCACGCCAATATTTATGGAAGCGGTTGCAAAAGCGCTGAAAGACTTCCCGATGATGAATATTGCGGTTGACGGCAACAATATTATTAAGCGTAAAAACATAAATCTGGGAATGGCCGCGGCCTTGCCTGACGGAAACCTGATTGTTCCGGTAATAAAAAATGCAGACCGATTGAATCTTATAGGAATGAGCAAAGCGGTGAACGACCTTGCTAACCGTGCGCGCGAAAACAAACTGAAACCAGACGAGATACAGGGCGGAACCTACACGGTTACCAATGTTGGAACCTTTGGTAGTATCATGGGAACGCCAATTATCAACCAACCGCAAGTAGGTATTCTCGCATTGGGCGCTATCAGAAAAGTACCTGCGGTTATTGAAACCCCCGAAGGTGATTTTATTGGGATTCGTCATAAAATGTTTCTTTCGCACAGTTACGACCACAGGGTGGTTAACGGTGCTTTGGGTGGACAATTCGTAAAACGCGTCGCCGATTATTTGGAAGCATGGGACGTGAACAGAGAAATTTAATTTCACATATATTATAATGTAAAAGGGGATTTTGGAAGCAAAATCCCCTTTTCTTTTTTATAAGTTCCTTCAAAACTTCAATAAAAAGTATCTTTGCAAAACAAAAAAAAACAATGGAACTCAATTTAAAAAAACCAATCTGTTTCTTCGACCTTGAAACCACTGGAATCAATGTTGCAACAGACAGAATTGTTGAAATAGCAATCTTAAAAGTATTTCCAAACGGAAACAAGGAAAGTCACACTTGGCGTGTAAATCCAGAAATGCCCATTCCTGCAGAAGCTTCCGCAATCCACGGAATTACTGATGAAATGGTCGCAAACGAACCAACCTTTAAGGAAATGGCGCCAAAAGTTTACGGTTTAATAAAAGACAGTGATCTAGGTGGTTTTAATTCAAACCGTTTTGACATTCCATTGCTGGCCGAAGAATTGCTTCGTGCTGAGGTGGATTTTGATATGAAAAAAGCACTTTCGGTAGATGTGCAAACTATTTTCCACAAAATGGAAAAGCGTACTCTGGAAGCAGCCTATAAATTTTATTGCAACAAAGATTTAACCGATGCGCACAGTGCCGCTGCTGATACAAACGCAACCTACGAGGTTCTAAAGGCACAGCTTGACAAATATCCTGATTTGGAAAATGATGTAAATTTCCTTGCAGATTTTAGTTCGCACCGTGACCATGCAGATTTTGCAGGTTTCATAAGCTACAACGAGGATGGCGTTGAGATTTTTTCCTTTGGAAAATACAAAGGAAATTTAGTTACCGAAATTTTGGAAAAAGACTCCGGCTACTTTGGCTGGTTGCTGAATGCCGATTTTCCTTTGTACACTAAGCAGGTGCTCACCCGCATTCGGCTTCAAAAGTTAAATACAAAATTCTAAATTTATAATGAAGATAATCTGTATAGGTCGAAATTATGCAGACCACATTAAAGAACTGGACAACGCAAAACCAACCGACCCGGTTATTTTTTTAAAACCCGACACTGCAATATTATTAAAGAAACAGCCGTTTTTTATTCCAGAGTTTTCAAATGATGTACATTACGAAGTAGAATTGCTAGTTAGGATTAATAGGATTGGGAAACACATTGACCAAAAATTCGCCCATAAATATTACGATGAAATCGGTTTGGGAATTGATTTCACGGCACGCGATTTACAGACAGAATTAAAGGAAAAGGGGTTGCCCTGGGAAAAAGCAAAAGCGTTTGACGGTTCTGCAGTTATTGGAAACTTCATGGATAAGGAGCAATTTGCAGATATAAATAACATAAATTTTAGCTTAAAAAAGAATGGAAAAAATGTTCAAAATGGCAATTCAATGCTGATGATGTGGAAAATTGATGCTTTAATCGAATATATTTCAAAATATTTTACCTTGAAAATTGGGGACATTATCTTTACGGGCACTCCCGCAGGCGTTGGTAGCGTTAAAGCTGATGATATGTTAACGGGATACATTGGGGAAGCAGAAATGTTTTCCATTAAAGTTAAGTAAGATGACCAAATATTATGCAAAGGAAAATCTAAGTGAAATCGCTGATGGGGATCAAGATTTCTTAAAGATTTTGGCACAAACATTTTTAGATGAAATCCCTCCTGATTTACATTCCATGGAAGAAGCTATTGAGAATGAAAACAGGGAATTGGCATATCAATTTGCCCATAAAATGAAACCAAACATTGAAATGTTCGGTATAGATGCGCTGAAGGATATTACAAGTATCGAGGCGTGGTCAAAGACATCCAAAAGCAAAGCTACAGTTCTTCCGCACCTGGAAAATGTGCTTGGCACATTAAACCACGTGTTTGACGAACTGAGAGAAGACTTCCAACTATAACATGCTCGCAGAAATTATTACCATAGGCGATGAGATTCTCATAGGCCAGATCGTTGATACCAATTCGGCTTATATTTCAAAAGAATTGAACAGGATTGGGGTAAAGGTCTATCAGATTACCTCGGTACAAGATGAAAGGCAACATATTCTGCAAGCATTCGAGGATGCAAAAAAGCACGCTGATTTAGTTATTATCACTGGGGGTTTGGGGCCTACCAAAGACGATATAACCAAGCAGACCTTCTGTGATTTTTTTAGTGATACTTTGATCGAAAATCAAAGTGTGATTGAAAACGTAAAGCATCTTTTTGAAAAATACCAGCTCAATAAGCCTTTGCCTGCAAATTTTCGCCAAGCAATGGTTCCTTCCAAAGCTACTGTGTTAATGAACCTTTATGGTACCGCTCCAGGAATGTGGATGGAAAATGATGAAAGTGTTTTTGTGTCACTCCCTGGTGTGCCCTATGAGATGAAGCATTTGTTACAGGAAGAAGTTTTGCCGCGAGTAACTAAGCGTTTCAATAGGCCGCATATTTATCACAAAACTCTTCTAACCTATGGATTGGGCGAAAGTGCTATTGCTGAAAGAATCGCCGATTGGGAAAACAGCTTGCCAAAAAATATAAAACTTGCATATTTGCCCTCCTTGGGGAAAGTTCGTTTAAGATTGTCATCTAGCGGAAATAATGAGTCGGATTTACAGGAAAGTGTTAATTCAAGAATGGAAGTTTTAAGTGAAATGCTTTCGGATATCGCCATTGGCTATGAAGACGAAACCAGTATTGTTGGCAGAATTGCGCACATTCTCAATCAAAAAAATCAGACTTTAAGTTTAGCTGAAAGTTGTTCTGGAGGCGCTATTGCCGAACAGATTACTTCCGAAGCAGGCGCATCATCTTTTTTCTTGGGAGGTATTGTTCCGTATAAAACAGAACTAAAAACACAGATTCTTGGGGTTCCTTCTTCCTTAATAGAAGAATATACTGTTGTGAGTATTGAAGTGGCAGAAAGCATGGCGGCGAATTGTTGCAAGCTTTTCAACACAGATTTTGCTATTGCAACCACTGGAATTGCTGGCCCAACAAAAGGCGATGCCGTAGATGAAGTTGGCACGGTATGTATTGCTATTGCTTCGCCCAGAGGAATTGTTTCAGAAAAGTTCAGCTTTGGAAATGACCGTTTTCGCGTTATTAAAAAGACAATAAATAAAGCTTTCGAAATGCTTCTAAAAGAAATTTCAAAAAACTAATTTTCTTTTGTTGTACATCACAAAAGAATTACTTAAATTTGCACCCTGTTTTAAAAATAACTTAAAAAGGTTAAGGAATGTCAAGAGTTTGTGAACTTACCGGAAAGAAAGCGATGGTTGGAAATAACGTATCGCACGCAATGAACAAAACCAAACGTAAGTTTGATGTAAACTTGCTTAAAAAGCGTTTTTATATTCCAGAAGAAGACAAGTGGGTGACCCTTCGTGTTTCAGCTTCTGCTATAAAAGACATTAATAAAAAAGGTATTTCTGCGGTTATGAAAGAAGCCCGCGAAAAAGGCTTTTTAACTAAATAATTGCAATAATCAATAAAGTCTGTTACAATGGCTAAAAAAGGAAATAGAGTACAAGTGATTTTGGAGTGCACAGAGCACAAGGAGTCTGGTCAAGCTGGAACTTCACGTTACATCACCACCAAAAACAAAAAGAATACACCGGACAGAATGGAGTTGAAAAAATTCAACCCAATCCTGAAGAAAATGACGGTTCATAAAGAGATTAAATAATATAAGTCATGGCAAAGAAATCAGTAGCATCGTTACAAACAGGTTCAAAGCGTTTAACCAAAGCAATAAAAATGGTTAAATCGCCAAAAACAGGAGCTTATACATTTACTGAAGCTATCATGGCTCCAGAATTTGTAAACGACTGGTTGAACAAAAAATAACCAGCTTAAAATATTGAGAAAAAGCCACTTTTTTGCGAAGGTGGCTTTTCGTATTTTTGCTGACCCCTTCCGTCTTTGAAATCGTCCTAAAGGCAATTTCAAAGCCACCTTCCCCTTTTTTAAGGGAAGGAACGCGAGATTAAACTTTGAAAAAGTTGCGCAACCGAGTAAACAACTTGGAACTTGAAACCTGAAACCTTGAATTTTTAATATGAGTTTATTCAAAAAAATATTTTCTAAAGAGAAAAAGGAAACCCTCGATAAAGGGCTTGAAAAATCCAAAACTTCCTTTTTTGATAAACTAAGCAAAGCTGTTGCGGGAAAGAGCAAAGTTGACGATGATGTTTTGGACAATTTGGAAGAAGTTCTTGTTTCCAGTGACGTTGGCGTAAACACAACCCTTAAGGTAATTGATAGGATTGAAGGTCGTGTTGCCAAGGATAAATACGTTGGAACCGATGAGTTGAATAGAATTCTCCGTGAGGAAATAGCTGGTCTTTTAAGCGAAATAGATTCCGGAAACGCCACAGATTTCGAAATTCCAATAAACAAAAAACCATATGTTATTATGGTAGTGGGAGTAAATGGTGTGGGAAAAACAACCACTATCGGTAAGCTTGCATATCAATTTAAAAAGGCTGGAAAAAAGGTAGTGTTGGGTGCTGCGGATACTTTTCGTGCAGCGGCAATTGATCAATTGCAGATCTGGGCAGACAGAACTGACGTTGAAATTGTAAAGCAAAGTATGGGCAGTGACCCTGCCAGTGTGGCTTTTGATACATTACAAAGCGCTGTAACCCAAAATGCCGATGTTGTTATCATTGACACCGCAGGACGACTACACAACAAAGTAAACCTAATGAACGAGCTTACAAAGGTGAAACGCGTAATGCAAAAGGTGATTCCCGATGCGCCGCACGATGTACTTTTGGTATTGGACGGCTCTACGGGTCAAAATGCTTTTGAACAAGCCAAGCAATTTACCGCTGCAACCGAAGTTACCTCCCTTGCCGTTACAAAACTTGACGGAACTGCAAAGGGCGGAGTGGTCATCGGAATTAGTGACCAATTTCAGATTCCGGTAAAATATATTGGAGTAGGAGAAGGAATGGAGGATCTTCAGGTATTCAACAAGTTTGAGTTTGTAGATTCATTCTTTAAATAGATGAAAACAGAAACCCCTAACAAAGATAGTAAGCTCTTTAAATATATAATATGGGTTTTAACGGGCTACATTGGTATTCTTACGGGTTATCACGCTATCAAAATACTTCAATATTATATTAAACCTCTTCCAAATCCGTTGATGCCTTTGGATTTGTATAAATATATTGCCTTTCCTTATTTGTCTTTTATTCCACCTCTTTTATTCTTAATTTCTTTAGGACTTTATTTTATTAAGAAGGAATATTTTAAAAAAGGGTACATTATTTTTTACGTTATTCTCATTCTAATTTTTCATTTATCACAAACCAGCCTTCTCAATCTTTTTGATACCTTCAATCCGTATGGCGGATAAATAAAACCACGAATTCGCGAATAGATATATTCGTGAATTCGTGGCTGTTTTTAAACTTTTGTCTAACGTCTATTTAAAGGGTTTCCTTCAGCCAATTAAAAAATTCACGTTGCCAAACCAGTGCATTTTGTGGCTGCAACACCCAGTGGTTTTCGTCGGGAAAATAAACCAGTTTGCTCTTTATTCCCTTTAATTGTGCTGCTTGAAAAGCACCCAAGCCTTGTTCAATAGGTACACGGTAATCCTTTCCGCCCTGCACAATCATAATCGGGGTGTCCCATTTATCAACATAGGTTGTAGGGTTGAATTCATTATAGGCTTTCTGTGCCTTGGCATTGTCTTTTTCCCAATAAGCACCGCCCATATCGTAGTTTACAAAGAATAATTCCTCAGTTGTTCCGTACATAGCACGGGTGTCAAAAACGCCGTCGTGTGCAATAAAAGTTTTAAAACGCCCGTCGTGATTTCCTGCCAACCAAAACACGGAATAACCCCCGAAACTTGCACCAATAGCGCCCAATCGGTCCTTGTCAACATATGGTTCTTTGGCAACATCATCAATCGCATCAAGGTAATCCTGCATCGCGCCGCCGCCCCAATCGCCGCTGATGGCTTCATTCCACTCCACGCCGTGCCCGGGCATTCCGCGACGGTTGGGTGCCACAACTATATAACCTTGTGAAGCCATTAACTGGAAATTCCATCGCGTAGAATAAAATTGGGAAAGCGCCGATTGCGGTCCACCCTGTGCATAAAGCAAGGTCGGGTATTTTTTGTTTTTATCGAAGTTTGGCGGAAGAATTATCCAAACTAACATCTGTTTGCCATCCTTAGTAGTAACCATTCTTTTTTCAACCGTTGGCAAATCAAGTTTTCCGTAGAACTCATTGTTCACTTGGGTAAGCTGTCTAAAAGTCCTGTTCTTTAAATCAAAAGAAAAAATTTCCGAAGCATGGTTCATATCGGTGCGGGTAACAATCAGCTGCCCATTATTTTCCGCAACAATGCCCGTAACATCAAATTGCCCTTTTGAAAGTTGTTCAACGACCGCCATTTTTCTGGTTTTTCCCGGATAATCAACCTTAAAAATTTGTTTAGTTCCATTAACGGGGGCAGTAAAGTAAATGTCTTTGCTGTTTTTTGCCCAAATAAAACCATTCACTGTTCCGTCCCACTGAGAGGTTAAATTTTGCCTTACACCGTTTTGAAATACAATAATATCATTCTTATCGGCTTCATAACCATCCGTTTTCATTTGAAGATAAGCTAGTGCACCTTCGGTTGAAAAGGCCGGTTGGGTATCATAGCCTTTGTTTTCCTCTGTAATATTTTCGGTCTGTTTGCTGGCAAGGTTGTATTTATAAATATCGGTATTGGTGCTTACGGCATAATCAGTTCCTGCCTTCTTTTTACTTACGTAATAAATGTTTTCCCCCTTCGGGCCCCAAATATAATCCTCGTCACCACCAAAAGGTTTTTGGGGCGTGTAATACGGCTGGCCTGGTGTAATGTCGGTTTCGGCACCGGTGTTTACATCTTTATAAAAAACGTGATTGTAGGTACCGTCGTTCCACGTATCCCAATGGCGATAATCCAAGGAAGTATAAACATAGGCATCACTTTTTGGGAGGTCGTTATAGATATCCTTTCCGGTCACCTCTTTTATCTGAACGGGTTTGTCTATTAAAAGGTACTGTCCGTTTGGCGAAAGATTTTTGTCGGTTACCTTTGCTTCTTCTTTGGAAATTTCAGTAAAATTACCACCAGTAACGGGCATCTTATAATACTTGGAATCAAAACTGTTTTCCTCCATATTTGGAATTGAAACTTTATAAAAAAGTTCTTTTCCGTCAGGAGAGATCCCGATAGGGCTAACTTTTTTCACCTGCCATAAAAGCTCGGGTGTCATTGTTTTTTGTGCGAACAGGAAGCCGGCACAGAGAAAGGCCAGCAGGAATGTTATTTTTTTCATTTTTAATTATTTTTTTGAAATGTAAAGTTACTTAAAAAGTCGTAGTGTTCAGTCGCAGTTGGCAGTAATTGGAATTTGGCATTTGTTTATTTTATTTAGTCGTATCTTTGCTCGCTTTTTGAAATTCAAAAATCGTAAATCGTAATTCGTAAATCCAAAATTCAACAATGCGTACCAAAACCCTAAAGAAAAACAAGATAAACGTAGTTACCCTGGGCTGCTCCAAGAATGTCTATGACAGCGAAGTTCTGATGGGCCAGTTGCGCGCCAGCAATAAAGAGGTAGTGCACGAAGAGGAAGGGAATATTGTGGTAATAAACACCTGCGGGTTTATAAACAATGCAAAAGAGGAAAGTATAAATACCATTCTTGAATTTGTGCAGAAAAAGGAAGAAGGTTTGGTGGACAAGGTTTTTGTTACGGGCTGTCTTTCCGAAAGATATAAGCCAGATCTGCAAAAGGAAATCCCGAATGTGGATGAATATTTTGGCACTACCGAACTTCCCGGACTTTTAAAAGCGCTTGGCGCCGATTACAAACACGAATTGATTGGCGAACGAATTACAACTACCCCAAAAAATTATGCCTATTTCAAAATAGCCGAAGGCTGCGATCGGCCGTGTTCGTTCTGCGCAATCCCCATTATGCGCGGAAAGCACCGAAGCACCCCAATGGAGGATTTGGTAACGGAAGCCGAAAAACTTGCCGCAAAAGGGGTGAAAGAATTGATTTTGATTGCACAGGATTTAACGTATTACGGATTGGATTTATATAAGGAACGTGCATTGGCGAGGCTGCTTCGCAAGCTCGCAGGGGTTGAAGGGATTGAATGGATCCGTTTGCACTACGCCTTCCCAACGGGTTTCCCGATGGATGTGTTGGAAGTGATGCGCACCGAGCCCAAGATTTGTAATTATCTGGATATTCCGCTGCAGCACATTTCAGATTCTATTTTGAAATCGATGCGTCGCGGTACCACGAAGGCGAAAACTACCAAATTATTGGAAGAATTTAGGGCGGCAGTTCCAGAAATGGCAATCAGAACCACGTTAATCGTCGGCTATCCGGGGGAGACTGAAGAAGATTTCCAAACCCTAAAACAATGGGTAAAAGAGATGCGCTTTGAGCGTTTGGGCTGTTTCACCTATTCCCACGAAGAAAATACGCACGCCTACAATCTTGAGGATGACGTGCCGGAAGAGGTTAAAATGGATCGCGCCAACCAGATTATGGAAATACAGTCGCAGATTTCTTGGGAATTGAACCAACAGAAAATAGGAAAGGAATTCAAAGTAGTGATAGACCGAAAAGAAGGCGGCTATTTTGTGGGAAGAACCGAATTTGACAGTCCCGACGTGGACAATGAAGTATTGATCAATGCCGAAGAAGGCTATCTGCGAACCGGCGAATTCTGTACTGTGAAAATTACGGCCGCCGAAGATTTTGACCTTTACGCGGAGGTGGTTTAATTGCCACTCCCTGCAGATAGTATTTAGCGAATTTGAAGAGATGCGGAATGGATTTTTATTTGGAGGGTTTAAAATAACTTCCTTTTCCGCTGTAGTTTTTGATTGTACTTATCTATTTAAAGCGAAGCATGGTTTCCAGAATCTCATTGATCTGTATTCGCTTCTGTCTGGATACGGGTATTTCAATATTATCGCTCATAATTAAACTACCGCCATCCTGTTTTAAAATTCCTTTTACAAACTTGGGGTTTATAAGATGTGATTGATGCACTCTTATAAACTTGTGCTCTGAAAGTATATCATCTATTTCTTTCAGGGTGCGGCTAATCAAAATTTTTGTACCGTCCTGTAAGAAAAAGTTGGTGTAGTTATTATCAGACTGGCAGCGCATTATGTTCTTTATCTCTACAATATTAAAACCTATTCCCGTGGGGAGTGCAATTTTAGTACATTCCTTATTCGATTTTTCAAAGCTGCTTTGAAGCAATCGCCACTGTTCAGTACTGATTTTCTTTCTTCTCTTTTCCCAATTGGCGAGTGCCGCCACTATATTTCGCTCCGAAATGGGTTTTAAGAGATAGTTGATGGCGCTATAATTAAAAGCACGAATGGCATATCGGTCATAAGCCGTTGTGAATATAATGTCAAAATCTATGGGCAAAAGTTTGTCCAGCAACGCAAAACCGTTTAAGTTGGGCATTTCAATATCTAGGAAAAGCAAGTCTGGCGGGTTGTTCTGAATATATAGCAGTCCCTCGATCGGGTTGGTGAAAATGCCCAATATTTCATAATCTGAATGTACCTTTTTGATGAGATTGGCAAGGACCTCCGTACAATGTGCCTCGTCGTCAATAATGATTACTTTAGTCATTTTATGAATAAAAATAGGTTAATACAACTTTTGTCCCCAAGGGTTTATTTTCACTTTCCAGATCTATTATTTCAAGCTTTATGGACGTTTCATTTGAATGGTTGAACAACGCCAACCGTTCTCTGGTAATCTCCATTCCCATGGATTTATGCATCTTATTTTCAGTGCTGCTCGCTTTTCTGCCTATGCCGTTATCTTCAATTATTATTTTTAAAATATCGCTGGTATCAAAGGTAATCTTCAGCAACTTTTGGCCGCTCTGGCTCGGCCTTAACCCGTGCCAAATCGCGTTCTCAACAAAAGGTTGGAGTAAAAGGGGCGGTATGTTGAACTGCGAGAGTTCTTCGATTGAAGATACATCGATGGTATAGTTGAAGGCATCGCCCATTCTATTTTTTTCCAAGGAAAGATAAAGTTTTATTATTTCAAGTTCTTCTTCCACCGAAATGATTTCACGGTTGCTGTTGTAGAGGATGCTGCGTAGTAAGGTTGAAAAATCATCTAAATATGAAATGGCATCCTCATTGCGCGAGGTCATAATTAAATGTTTTATGGAATTGAGACTATTGAAAAGAAAATGCGGATTCATCTGCGATCGAAGGGCAAGCATTTCCATTTCCTGCAACTTTTGGGTAAAAGAGTTTTTAAGTTGTTCTTCTTTTTGTTTTTCAATTTTTGAATAGAGTTGGATCAACTCCTCGGTCTTTTGGTTTATCTTTCTGTCCAGCTCCACGCGCATATTCTCTTGAAGCTGTTGGTTTTTTTGTAATTGTGTAATTAGGTTTTGGCTGGTGGCTTCCTTTTCTTTTTGAAGCAGGAAAATATTTTCTCCCAAAGCAAATGCAAAACAGAAAACTTCGGCAAGTAAGCCTGCCTGAAAAATTATAGTGGGAGCATAGGGAAAATTAAAAATGCTCTCTGGGTGGTGATTGCTTTTGGTTATCATAACATAGGAAGCCAGAACCGCACCAATAAAAAAGAAACTGTGGCCCACTACAAAGTACTTCAATAAAGGATGCTTTACTTTATAAATGATCCAAATGAGCATTACCAAATTCAATGGCAATACTATAAACCGTACGGTGGTGGTTATGTCACTAGAAATGGTAGCATCTTTCCAGAATAGTAAGTAAATAAAAATAGTTAATCCGTAGAGCAAACAGAACCCTCCAAAATAGTTAAGGGCCTTGGTAAGGGATTGGTTATATTTTTTAATTTCCAGCAGATGGATGATAAAAAAGATGTAAAATCCAATAAATAGAAACTGGGAAGCCTCTGGTAACGTACCCGCACGATAAGATATATGGAGAAAGAAATTGCCAACGCTAACGGTTGTTCCTCTCAAGGCAGCAAATGCAAAGACCAATTGAAAGAATATGTAGGCCAAATAATAGGCATAGAGGTTATGACGCGTCCGCAACCAAAAAACCACTCCAAATAGAAAAATGGTAAATAATGAGAGTATATAAAAAACCATAAACGCTACCGAATGCTTTTCGGATTCGATATAGTTATTGGCAAATTCTAAATAATATGCTTTTGTAAAAAGCGCGACATTTCCATTTTTTATTTTTCTAGTACTGTTGACTCTTATGAAAACTTGCGATTTTTGGGAAGGTGGCAGCACGAGTTCAGTAATGTAAAATTCTCTCTTATTGCTGCGTTTATAGAGGGGGACTAAATTACCATTCATAAAAGTTTTAAAATCCGTACCTACTTGTTGATACACGTAGGCATAATCGTGTGCGGTAAAGCAATAGATGGGCAGCGTATCATTTGATCGGTTCTCGAGTTCAAATTTTAACCAAATGGCGGTTTCGGGTTCATTTTCGTAATTCGCATCATAAGGTTTCCATTCGGGAGTATTTTGTACTTCTTCAAATGTTGCTTGAAGAGAAGTACGCTGTGCTTTTACTTCAGAATTATTAAGTAGCTTCAATTCTCCCACGATAGAATCTGCTGCTATCTGTGCAGAAAGTTGCCATAGATTTCCTAAGACAATGAAGACTATTAAAAAGGATTTTTTCATCAATTAGCTAAAATACCATTCTATTTGCTAAGGTTTTTTGAAATTTTAGTATTTGGTGGTTTTTATTGAGTATTTGGTATTGCTAATAGCTTTTTTCCAAATTCTAACCCACAGCCGTCATATGCTAAGTGGCTGTTTTTTCCTGTACGGGCGATGAGTAGGTTTGTGCAAAGAATATTGAAAACCTTTAAATATTAAAACACTTAATTATGAAAAAACTACTGAAAAATGCTTCCGAAAAGCTAAGCCTTTTAGTGTTGTGTTCACTTGCCTTGATAGCGGCTTCCTGCTCCAGCGACGATCCTGTTGAACCGCCCGTGAACGTAGATCCTATCCAATTGGACTGTGATTATTTCCTCGAGAACAGAACTTTGGTAGACAATCCAAACGCTCCAATAGATTATATCGTGAGCTGTGTTTCACAGGTTCGAGCCAATTTAATTGTAGAGCCAGGTGTTGTTATTGCTTTCACCCCAGATTCCGGACTTATTTTGAGAGAAAATGTATCTTCAATCCAAGCAGTGGGTACTGCCAATAAGCCTATCGTATTTACTGGAACCCAGCCAACCCGTGGTTCATGGCGTGGGATTTTTGTGGAAAGTGAAAATTCATCAAATATTATGGAATTTGTCACCGTTAGTTATGGTGGCGGTCAAGCTTTTAATAGCAATGGCGACCGCGGTAATGTTATTGTATATGCCGATGGAGCTCTAACGTTAAAAAACTGTACTGTAATTAACAGTCAAACCTCTGGCTTAAATGCGGTATATAGAAATACACGTCTCACGCTACAAAACAACGTCTTCAGCGGCAATGCAAATCCATTGCTTATAAATACCGTTTATGCCACCCAAACTTCGGCAACCGATAATTATTCGGGTAACGATCTGGACAGGGTCTTGCTTTACAATTATTCGGCTGAATTTGAGAACTCCAGCGTTTGGAAGAAAGTAAATGTACCATACCGAGTGCTCAATACCGGTATTAGCGGCGTAAATGCAAGAGGCGAGTTGACCATTGAACCGGGAGTAACCATAGAAATGTCGCCCGGCACCGAGATAAACATCCGTGATACAGGGGGGTTGAAAATGGTAGGAAATGCGGCTAATCCCATAACCATTAAAGGGGTGTCCAATACCCCCGGCTCCTGGGTGGGCATTAAGATAGACGGCACCAACCCGATGAATGAAATCGCATTTGCTACCATAAGCAATGCGGGGGAGGACCCAAGTACCAACAAAGGTGCAATTGATCTTTGGTACAATGCCAAACTGAGCGTACATGATACCCAATTTAAGGATCTTGCATCTTGCGGTGTGTACGGCAGATTGCTTGGCGGCCAGACTTCAAACCCCAATTATTCCTCCTACAATCTTACCTTTACCAACACCCCGTGTTCTGAATTTTTTGAATAATAGCCCATATAAGTCGCAACAATAGGTTTCACTATCCTTTGTTAAGAGCCTTTCGGAAGACTTACTTCTCCGAAAGGCTTTTGTTTTTTGGCGATACTTACGTTTAATAATTATCTTTGGATAAAACCTTGTGCTATGACCAACTCCCAACGCTTCAAATTTCCAAAAACAGTCCTTTTCGGAATAACAGCACTATATATCGTATTGATGGTGGCCACTTATTTTCTTTACTACAAAGAACCCGTAATTGTCTGTGCCCAGCGTATGTTGTCTGCCCAGGCAATTGCACTGTTATTTCAAGTGGCGCTCAATTATATAAATTACCACTCCAAAAATAAAATCGTAATATTGGCCACGCTTTTTGTAAGTGCAATGCTTTTTCTCGGAGCACTTACGGCTTTCTTCAATCTCGGAATGATGTGCGAGCTTTACGGATTTTAACCAACCGATAGATTTTTTTATTCCGAAACCTGTAATTCGAAACCAAAAACTTGAAACAACTTTTAATAATCGGCCACACCTTTCCCGAGCCCAGCACCACTGCTGCGGGTAGTAGGATGATGCAATTGATCGAATTATTCAAGGAAGAAAAGTACCAAATCACCTTTGCCAGTACAGCTGCCGTTTCCGAAAAGACTGCAAACCTTCAAAGGCAGCATATTTCAATACAAAATATTAAGTTGAACGATGTTTCCTTTGATGAATTTATAAAAAAATTGAACCCCGAAATCGTCGTTTTTGACCGCTACATAACCGAGGAACAATTCGGCTGGCGGGTTTCCGAAAACTGCCCGAAAGCCTTAAAAATTCTCGATACCGAAGATCTTCACTTTTTGCGGAAAGCGAGAGAAGAAGCAATTAAGGACGGCAAGCCCGTTTCAGAAGCGAACCTTTTTTCGGAAACCGCTAAACGCGAACTGGCCAGCATCCTGAGATGCGATCTGTCACTTATTATTTCAGAATATGAAATGGAACTGTTACAAAACAGGTTTAAGATTGCTTCGGAAATACTTTATTATTTGCCGTTTTTGGTAGCAGCAGTTTCCGAAAGCACTCCCACTTTTGAGGAGCGGCAAAATTTTCTCGCAATCGGCAATTTGCTGCATGCGCCCAATGTAGATTCGGTGCTGCAACTTAAAAAACTTTGGCCGGAAATAAGACAACAGCTTCCCGATGCCGAATTGCATATTTACGGAGCCTATGCCCCGCAACAAGTGCTTCAGTTAAATAATGTAAAAGAAGGTTTTCTCATTAAGGGGTGGGCAGATGATTTAGAGATTGCGATGAAGACCTATCGTGTGCAATTGGCTCCACTAAGGTTCGGTGCCGGTTTAAAGGGAAAACTTTTGGATGCCATGCGCTTTGGCTTACCCACGGTAACTACGGAAATCGGGGCGGAGGGAATGTGCGGCGAGCTTCCTTTCGGCGGAACGATTTCTACTTCAAAAGAGAAATTCATCGACGCCTCAGTTCAATTATATTCCAAGAAAGATCTTTGGAACAATGCCCAACAAAACGGGTTCAACATCATCGAAGATCGTTTTCAAAAAGAACTTTTTTCCGAAGCTTTCAAAAAATACCTCCGAACGCTTTCGGCACAGCTTGAGAAACACCGGTGGGAAAACTTCCTGGGACAAATTCTTCAACACCACACGTTGCAGAGCACTAAATATTTGGCGAAGTGGATTGAAGCAAAAGGAAAATAATATTCTTTTTGGCGAAAAGCGTTCAATTCTAAAAAGGCAGATAAATCTTTAATTTTTTGCTTGAAGTTATTCCGCTTGATCATCGCGAATAACCAAGCTTAACACAAACTTCACTATTTTTAAAATGCTGCTGCTTATATTGGTGATTAATCAAAATTAGAAAACAATGAACATTACATTAGAGCAAGCAGAAAAAGTAATAGCCGCAGCAAAAAAGAAAGCGGTAGATATAGATACCAAGATGAACATATGCGTAGTTGATGGCGGCGCCAACCAAGTTGCCTTTGCGCGTATGGATGGCGCGTGGTTGGGCTCTGCCGACATTGCCCTTAAGAAAGCCAAAACCGCCCGATTTTTTGATATGCCAAGTGGCGAAATAGGAAAACTCTCGCAACCCGGCGAATCTCTCTACAATATTGAACACTCCAATGGCGGCCTCATTTCGTTTCCGGGCGGCGTATTGCTGAAAAACAACAAGGGTGAAATTATAGGCGCAGTAGGTGTAAGCGGAAGCTCTGTGGAAAACGACCATAGCGTGGCCACTGCAGGAGCTAACGCCCTATAGAAACCAATTTACATACAAAATTGAAAAAGACTCCGCTTGGAGTCTTTTTTCGATTTATGTGATAGGAAGCGTCTAATTTAAGTAAAACGGCTCCGCTATAATTATAAAGTTACTCTTTAATAAAACGCTGCGATTTTAAGGTGTTACCGTCTTGTATTTTTAGGATGTAATTGCCTGTTGCCAAGGTAGAAACGTCAATCGCTTTTGCATCCAATGGCGCACCCATCAATTTTCTGCCCTGCATATCAAAAATGAAATAGGAAGGGTTTGTAAAATCTGTGGTATCGCCAAGGTTTAGAACGTGCTGTGCCGGATTGGGATAAAGGATAAGATTGTTGGTAACACTCTCGTTCAAACCGAGTACGGTAGAGCCTTCCACCACCGAAATAACCTGATCTACCGCAACGTTTTCCAGAGTGTCAACGATGCCAGAAGGCCAAGCAATGGTAAGGGTGGCAATCTCGGTATCTTGGCCAAGGCCGAAATGTGTATTGAGCGTGCTCATATATTTAAACCCTTCGCCGCTGCGCACTTCGCGAATCTGTGTACCCAATGCTGAGGTTATGGTAACCCGCGCCCCAATACCGTTAATATTGCTCTCCACGCCTATGGTATTGATGGTAAGCCAGTGGTTTGAGTTTCCGTCGTTATAGTAAATCTGTCCGCCCGTAAAAGAGTCAATAAAACCATCATTGTTCAGATCGCCCAAAGAACCGTTGTTATTTTGCAACGCCAGTGGAATCAAGGTAAAGGTAAGGTCGCCATTGTTCAACAGTATATTTCCGTTAGAGGCAATGTCCGCATACCCATCATTGTTGAAATCATAGGTGCAGTTTTCAATTCCGGTGGTTGTCAAGGCGTGTATTCCCGTGGATGCCGAAATATCCGTAAAAGTGCCGTCGCCATTGTTTCTGTTTAGCTTGTGGGTAAAGTTGGCGCTGCTGCTGCCTACAAATACGTCCAAATGGCCATCGTTGTCAAAATCTGCCCACGCCGAAGACCACGTTTGCATATTGTCCTTCAATCCTGCCGTTTCTGCCACTTCCACAAAATTGCCCGCGCCATCATTTTGATACAGTTGGTTTTCACTTCGTTCGTTCACATCACCATTTACGTTACATTTCGCAATAAAACAATCCATATCGCCATCATTGTCATAATCAACCCATACGGAACCATAATTGCCGCCGGACGGATAGTCCCCAATGTCGCCCTGGTGAAAGGTAAAAGTACCATCCCCATTGTTGATATAGTAAACACTCGGCGCCACGTCGTGACAAACAAAGGCATCCAAATGGCCGTCATTGTTTATGTCAACAAAGTTGGAACGCTGTGAAAAGACATACTGCGGAAAGCTGATTTCATCAAAACCATCACTATTGTTGGCCTGCATAAAAGTAACGCCATTACCGCCGGCATACAGTAGGTCGGTTTTGCCATTCTTGTCAAAATCAGCGGCCGAAAGGCTCCAGGAAGGTGTGTTGTCCGCAGGAGTGGTAGTAATATTCCGCTCCACGAAACTGCCGTCCGGTTGCTGATAATATATTTGAACGTTGGTTGCCGTTACGGAAACCACATCATCCAGAAAATCGCCGTTCATATCAACCGCGGCGCGTTCTGCACCATTTGTTGAAATGGGGGACGGGGTAAAGGATACTTGGGCGTGTGCCATTCCAAAGAAAAGCAACAGCATTGATAGGGTAGAAATTTTATTCATAATAGTTAGTTTTTAAGTTAATCACAAGGTTCTGCAAGCGAGTTGATCCATTCCTCCAAGATAGGCAGAAAATTCTCATCGGTTAAGGTTCGTCCATTCATGGGCATTCGGTATTCCTCCAAGGTGGTCGCTACCCTAAAATAAAGGATGGAATTTTCGGCATCGCCGGGGGTAATTAGCTTGGCCCCGTCATAGCCCGGCACCTGCAGATCGGGCTCTACGCACACGCCCAGATTATCGTGCTCGTGGCTTTCCCTAAACGCCAAACGCAGCGACCGAGCACCACAATGGCCGCCATATACGTGACAGTGGGCGCAGTTGATATCAAAATAGGAACGTACGCGAGTTTCCAGGGTTTGGGAAATATCTTTCCAACTGGGAACGGTCTCCACATTTCCGGGAATTTCATCAGGTGCAATATAGCCCAGTGCCTCCCATTTGGCAAGCTGGTTCTCCATGCCGTCGGCGTAGCTGTAAATGGAATTTAGGTTTTGCGGCTTTGGCGCTATGGGAATAATTTCGTCAAAGGACTTATGGCAGATAAAACACTCGGTTTCGGAAGGGATACGATAGTTTACCGATTTCGTTTCCCCGTTCTCAATCCATTCAATGGGCACGTTAAAGCCATAGCCCGTGGTATTCAGCACAGCTTCCTGCTGCGCCTCATCCCAGATGTAGTTGGCAAAAATCCACCCCTCTTCCTTCTTAATCAGCAAGCGCGTTTCTATGTTTTGGGTGGAATTGTTGGGCAGCACGTTTTCGTAATAAAAAGTTTTTATCAATACGCTTCCGGTAGGAAAGTTTAGGTTATCCCCATCAGAAACATAGGTTGCCGAAACATTGTAGGGCATCCACACAAAGCGTTTTTTATGGGCATAGTCTGAAAAGAGCGTGTTTATGGGCTCGTAGGGCAAAACACCATATACGGGCGATTGAGCGGCAAGATTACTTTCAAAGAAATTATAGTCCGAAAGCTTTTCATACGGCACCGCGGCAAGGTCAAAATTCACCGGTGAAAATGGCAGGACATTTATTGTTACCGTCGCGGTAGCACAACTAAGGCCCGAAGGGTCGCAAATGGTATATTCAAACGTAACTTCCCCCACAAAAGTTACATTAGGGCTATATTCCACCGTGTCGTCAAGTATGGTTGCGGACGTTCCATTGTTATTTATAGTTACCGTTCCGCTTTGTGGCGCCGTAAGGGTTATATTGCCATTTTGAGGAACATTGGTGTCATTGGCTAAAACAGCAATCTCCAAGACAGCATTCTGAAAAACCTCGCCGCTATCTGCATTGGCAACAATGTTTAGGGGAATATACCCAGGGCCTTCATCGTCTTTACAGGCCTGCAGCGCAAGAACCGCGACAAAGAGAAGGGTGATTCGGGAAAGTAAGGATTTCATAATAAGGGTAGGTAGTTTTAGAATAATAGGCGAATTATTTTTTTCGGAAGTGATAAATGTAAGAAAAACTTATTGTTCCGAAACAAAAGTTTTAAGGTTTTAAAAATTAGTACGATAAAATCAAGGATTTAAGAGAATTGTTTTAATTACCGTAATTACTGCACTTCCATTCCCGCTGCCGCCACACTTTACCTCAGAAACCCCACCCTGCCTTTGCATCAACGTATTGCGGTAGAGGAGAAGAAGGTGTTGACAACTAAGTTGGAAAACTTGATGCAGGTGATTGGGAAATAAACTTTATATTTGGGGAGGCATGCTGTTGCGTACATGTGCGGGATAGCAGCAATAATATTTTAAAAACATGCGTATATAAACATGTTGCCCACAATATGAAAAGGAAATCGCTATCAAATATTAAATGGATTTTATTAATATTATTTTCTGTGGTTTTATCAAACTGCGGATTTATTCCGTGTCCATATTATTCGGATTTGGAACAACTTGAAAAGCTTCCAACCGATGAACAATTGATTGGCGATTATAAATTAAATATCAGACCACCTAGTTCTGTTGGACCAGCAGAATTAATGTTAAAACAAAACAACACTTTTGAATTAAAAAATGTTCCTGTTGGAGTATTAGATGTTTTTAATGCCGATTATAAACAAAATGAAAAATCTTTACAGAACATAACTGGAAAATGGAAAGCATATTCTGACAAAGATAATTACGAACTGAACGTTACTATTGAGTATAATAAAATAGACCCACAGTTAGAAAATATCGGCACTTCCTGGAAACTATATGAACAAGATAAAAAGCCTGTGATTTTAATTATTCTTGGCGATCCCGATTCTTGCGAAGCGTTGAGTTTTATAAAAAAATAAAAATACTGTGGGCAACAACGTGTATAGCTCATTGCGGCTGAATTTCTTAATCGGAATTCATTGTAATTTTCTAACTTTCGGATACGGCGGAAAATCATAGTTTATTTTCCGCAACGAGCCATACACAAACCCGTTGTACGTAATTTAAAAAACACATATGGGAAAATGTCCTTATTGTAATAAAAGTGCAGGAATATTTAGGAAACTTCACAAAGAATGTGAGGAAAAATACAATAGTGCAAAAGAAACTATTGCAAAAACTGTAGTTGATAAATTTGAGGACTTCAACAATCTCAATTTTGACCAACTAAAACAATTAGCGCACGAATCTTTCTTATCCGAAACGGAATTTCAAGACCTGATTTCTGAATCTTACTCAAACGTCCTCGACAAATATTTGGACGATGGTGTCTTGTCGAAAGAGGAAGAAGATAAGCTCGAAAGTTTTATGCAAAAATCGAATTTATCGCAGGATGTTTTTGATAAAAATGACTCATTGAGTAAAACAGTAAGAGCATCAATTTTAAGAGACTTACTGAATGGAGATGAGATAACGAATAGACTTAAAGTAGATGGAAACCTACCTTTCAAATTTCAGAAAAGCGAAAATTTAATTTGGCTTTTCCAAAATGTAGAGTTGTTTGAGCAAAGAATAAAAACAACTTACAAAGGTGGTTCACAAGGAGTAAGTTTGCGCATAGCTAAAGGAGTTTATTATCGGACAAATAGTTTTAAAGGTCATCCTGTTAAAACAACTAAAATTGTTCCAATTGCAACTGGAATGGTAGCGCTGACTGAAAAGCATATTTATTTTGCGAGTTCAATCAAGAATTTTAGAATTAATTACAATAAGATTATTACAATTGACCCATATTCTGACGGAATTGGAATAACAAAAGATGGAGTTACAGCCAAACCACAAGTTTTTAAAAATTTAGATGGTTGGTTTTGTTATAATTTCATAAAAAATATATCGGAATAAAAACTACGTACAACAATGGTAACCGTTGCACAACCCCTTAATTTTTTTAAACCTGAACCAATATAAGCCGTTTTAAGCGGCTTTGTTTTTTTGATTGGACTTGAGAATGAGCCAAATTTGGTGCTTTTAAAAAAAGCCATGCTACATTCTGGAGCACTGTTTTTGGCAAAAAACACAAAAAAAGGCTTTCCGCCCCGCTCTTTGCGCGTTTTTGGATAAACTTGAGGTATTTCTTGAGGTTGTAGGCCATCGCCGAGAGGTGCATGCATTTGTTGGCCTGTTTAATGCCAATGGTATTGACCTTGCGAAGCCCCATAAACTCCTTGAGGGTTCCAAAGACAGGCTCCACGGTGCTTTGCCGTTTGCTTTTTAGATACCGACCAGTGGCCCCCCCACTAGCGCACATTTGCAACGTGTGCCCCCCAAACCTGCTCAATCCCAGTTCCGAATCATACCAGAGGCAAGGCACACCCCTGTCATACTCAGCTTCGCCAGTCCTCAGCTTGTCGAAGGGTCAAAGCCTCACCTCGAGCTTAATGGTACAGTCAAAGCACTAAACAATAAAGAAGAACCCAACAGACACCGGCAGGGGCCTAAACAGCCAAGAAGGGGCCACATAAGTTGGGTTCTTTATATTTTCCATACACCATCCAATCATCACACCCCCTTTCATAGTGCCCTTTGTGCCTTCTCCGTGCCCTTTGTGGTAAAAACCCAATGAACCAATCCCCCAATTAAACAAGAAACAAGAAACAAGAAACAAGAAACACAACACGTTCCTCAAAGCCAATATCATTTCCCTCACAGCCAATATATTTTCCCTCAAAGCCAATACCATTTCCCTCACAGCCAATATATTTTCCCTCACAGCCAATATATTTTCTCTCACAACCAAAATCATTTCCCTCATTGCCAATATTTTTTCCCTCAAAGCCAATACCATTTCCCTCATAGCCAATATTTCTTCCCTCAAAGCCAATATCATTTCCCTCATAGCCAATATTTTTTCCCTCAAAGCCAATATCATTTCCCTCATAGCCAATATTTCTTCCCTCAAAGCCAATATCATTTCCCTCATTCCTCATCGCTAATCCCTCAGCACCAGTATCATAAAGCACAAATCCTTAAAAATTTAACTCAAATTAATTTTGAAATTTCACGAAAGCATTTTAAATTTATTTTGATAATTAATTGTCTTAAATCTAAAATCCAAAACCTATGGCATCCCGCACAGAAAACACCTTCGGAGCGCGTCTTTATAACGCAGAACAACTCTCCACAAACCTTGCAACCTTTGCAGGGTATGTACCACTAACCCCAGAAACTTCAGTGGCAGCATACAATACCTTAATTACGGCTATAGAAGACGTCAACGCTCAAGTTGCCGCCGCACACTCTCAGTTCTCCCTCGCGGTAGATAACCGTCAGTACCTATTTATGAAAAGCGAAACATCATTGTTCAAAACAATGTCACCCATCCTCTCTTACGTTAAGGCAAAGTTTGGCAAAAAGTCTGAACAGGCTGCAGAAATAACCACCCTTGTAAACAATATAAGAGGAGAAAAAACAACCAAACTAAAAAGAGACGAAGAAGGCGAATTTGTATCTCAATCACACCGTTCCTACGGTAGCCAGACCCAGTATTTTGCAGATATTATTACAATTCTTAACAGTTATGGCGCAGCATACGCCCCCACAAACACAAGCATCACCACAGAAAATCTAACCCTGCAGTTAGAAGCCCTAACAGCCGCAAACACGCAAGTAACAACGGCATACAGCACATTAAAACCCCTTCAGGACATGCGCCTCAATGAGTACAGTACCCTTTCAAGCCGCTCCCAAACCATCAAGGACGCAGTAAAATCACAATATGGTATCCAATCATCAGAATACAAACTCATAAAAGGCTACAAAATATAAAAAGACGCCCGCACCAGCGGGCGTTTCCATTTTTCTCACTCAAAGAAAAGCCTACCATCAAAACTTCTCACCACTCACCACTCACTACTCACGTTCTATTTCACTACTTTTGTAAAGCAATGAAAAAGAACAAATGAATTTTAAATTAGCTACAGAATACACCCCCTCCGGCGACCAGCCCGAGGCCATAAAAGCCTTGGTAAACGGCCTAAACGCAGACGAAAAATACCAAACCCTCCTCGGCGTAACCGGCTCCGGAAAAACCTTTACCGTGGCCAATGTGGTGCAGCAAGTGCAAAAACCAACCCTGGTGTTGGCGCACAACAAAACCCTCGCGGCACAGTTGTACACAGAGTTTAAAAACCTCTTCCCCGAAAACGCGGTGGAGTACTTTGTGTCCTATTACGATTATTACCAGCCCGAAGCGTTTATCCCCAGCAGCGGCACCTATATAGAAAAAGATCTTTCCATAAACGAAGAGATTGAAAAAATGCGCCTTAGCACCACCTCGTCCCTGCTTTCAGGCCGGAGGGATGTGCTGGTGGTTTCCTCGGTTTCCTGCCTCTACGGTATCGGGAACCCTGCGGAATTTCAGAAAAACGTAATCAGTTTGGAAAAAGGGCAGATCATCTCCCGCACCAAATTGTTGCACCGTTTGGTTCAAAGTCTTTACTCAAGAACCGAAGCGGAATTCAATCACGGGCGTTTCCGCATAAAAGGAGATACGGTAGATGTGTACCCCGGTTATGCGGATGATGCTTTTAGAATCCACTTTTTCGGAGATGAAATTGAGGAGATTGAAGTGTTTGACCCCTTGAACAACAACATAAAAGCCAAATACGACCGACTGAATATTTACCCTGCAAATATGTTCGTTACCTCGCCGGACGTGCTGCAGGGCGCCATCCGCCAGATTCAGGATGATTTGGTAAAACAGGTGGAATATTTTGGCGAAATAGGAAAACATTTGGAGGCCAAACGCCTAGACGAACGCACCAATTTCGATCTTGAAATGATTCGCGAGCTCGGTTATTGCAGCGGGATAGAAAACTATTCGCGTTATTTGGACCAACGTCTGCCCGGCACGCGTCCGTTCTGTTTGTTGGATTATTTTCCGAAGGATTATTTAATGGTTGTGGATGAGAGCCACGTAACCATTCCCCAGGTAGGCGCAATGTACGGCGGAGACCGCTCCCGAAAGGAAAACTTGGTGGAATACGGCTTTAGATTGCCCGCCGCGATGGACAACCGTCCGCTAAAGTTTGAGGAATTTGAAGCCCTGCAAAACCAGGTAATCTACGTAAGCGCCACGCCCGCCGATTACGAACTTGAAAAAAGCGGCGGCGTGTATGTGGAACAGATTATTCGCCCCACAGGTTTGCTGGACCCACCCATTGAAGTACGCCCCAGTCTAAACCAGATTGATGATTTATTGGAGGAAATCCAATTGCGCGTGGAGAAAGACGAACGCGTTTTGGTAACCACCCTGACCAAAAGAATGGCGGAAGAACTCACCAAATATTTAACAAGGGTACAAATCCGTACCCGCTATATTCACAGTGATGTGGATACCTTGGAACGCGTAGAGATTATGCAGGATTTGCGCCTCGGACTCTTTGATGTTTTGGTAGGTGTAAACCTGTTACGTGAAGGTCTGGATTTACCGGAAGTTTCCTTAGTAGCCATTCTCGATGCCGACAAGGAAGGGTTTTTGCGAAGCAACCGCTCGCTCACCCAGACCGTAGGCCGCGCCGCCCGTAACCTAAATGGAAAGGCAATTATGTATGCCGATAAAATAACCCGAAGTATGCAGGAAACCATTGACGGCACCGAGTACCGCCGCCAAAAGCAGATTGCCTATAATGAAGCGCATGGCATTACGCCAACGCAGATAAAAAAGTCATTTGAAAACTCATTGACGAAATCCAAGCAGGAGGCCTATACGTTTGAAAATGCCGAAACCCTCGCCGCGGAATCGGAGGTGGAATATTTGACCAAGGCACAGATAGAAAAGAAAATCCGCGACACCCGAAAAGCCATGGAAAAAGCCGCAAAGGATTTGGATTTTATGATGGCCGCCAAGTTACGGGATAAGATTAAAACGTTTCAGAAACAATTGGAGGAGGTTTGAGATTAGTTGGAAGTTTTCAGTCACAGTCTCAGTCGCAGTTAACACTTAACACTTAACACTTAACGTTTAACCCCAAACCCAAACTCCAAACAATAACTTTATAATGCCTTTAACGTCCCTCATAAAACCTATTTTGTACTTTACCATTTCTATGGTTTCAGCGCAAAATATCAATTTGGACAATAAGATTATTCCCGAGAGCATCAAAAAAGAAGTTATTGAGGCGATTTCTTTTTATCCTGAACTGTACGATACCGCAATTGAATTCAAATTCAAGGATAATATTAAAAAATCCACCATGCAGGCCCAGCCGCGGTTTGCGAGTTTTTTTAAGAGAAAGGAAAACCGGGAGTACGTAATTTTAATAAGCCGAAACATTCAGATTGAAGGCGAACATTTCACCATGGAGGATATACCGTCTGATGTAAAAGTAGGTTGGCTTGGCCACGAACTGGGCCACGTTATGGATTATAGGGAACGCACAAATTTTGGGATGCTTATCTTCGGAATAAAATATCTGTTCTCTTCAGCACATATCAAGGAAGTTGAGCGCACTGCAGATACCTATGCCATTGCCCACGGGATGGGAGATTATATTTTAAAGACAAAAAACTTCATACTCGACAATGCCAGCCTTTCCGAAACATACAAGGAGCGCATCCGCCGCCTTTACATTTCCCCAGAGGAAGTAATGGAGCTCATCAATGAAAATAAAGTAGAGGAGGAGCCAGAGATTGTGGGGGGAGAGGGTAGTTGATATGTTTAACTGTTGAAGCGTTAATTTGTTTAATAGACCCTTCGGCCTCGTTCACGGCAACAGGATTTGTGATTAGAAATTTTCGGAATTTGTATTTTTAGAACCTCACACCTCACACCTCACGCCTTAACCTGAGTTTTTACAAACCTTTCCCACTCCGCAAACTTTTCCTCGTCCATAACCTTTTCCATTTTTACCTGTCCGCCCTTCTTTTTGTTTTTGGCGTTCCATTCGTAGAAAATTTCAGGATTAACAGTATTCACTTTTACGCCCTTCAACGCTTTTGAACGTGCGACTGCGTAGTTTTTATTTGCTTCCTTTAAGGCTTCATCCAGCGCGTTCGCTATTTCTGCTGCGTCGATTTCGGTTTCCGTACCTAAATACCAATGGTGATAAAATTCGCCATCTATTTTGACCGCTGCTAAAGTAAATTCGGGGATTTTTATATCGAATTTCTCCTCCATTTCACGCAGGGCAACTTCCATTTTGTTCACGGATAATTGTGAACCAACCACATTTAAAAAGAATTTGGTCCGCCCCGTGATTTTTATTTCGGCCTTTTCCACATCGGTAAAGGCAATGGTATCGCCTATCAAATACCGCCAAGAGCCCGAAACCGTGCTGATTATCAAAACATAATCCACATCAGGTTCCACTTCGGCGAGGGTCAGGGCAGGGGCGTCCTGCGCAAGAGAACCATCATCGTTTATATATTCAGGTTTGAAGGGAACGAATTCAAAATAAATTCCATTGTCGGTAACCAACTTCATTGAAGTGGTATCGGGCCTATTCTGAAACGCCAAAAATCCTTCCGAAGCCAAATAGGTGTCAATCACAATAATGGGACGCGCCAATAATAGGTTAAAACTCTTTTCATACGGCTGAAACGCAACACCGCCAGTGGTATAGACCTGCAGGTTTGGCCAGATTTCGTGAATGTTTGCCGCGTCGTGGTATTCAATAACTTTCTTCATCATCAGCTCCATCCACGAAGGAATGCCGCTAAGGGCTCCAATGTCCCAATTTCGGGCATTTTTGGCGATGGTTTCCACCTTTTGGTCCCAGTCGTCCATTTGGGCAATTTCCTCTCCCGGTTTGTAATAGCCCCGAAACCAAAACGGAATGTTGCTGGCGCTGATACCGCTTATTTCACCCTCCAAAAACTGATCCTGTTCTTCCAGATTGGTGCTGCTGCCCAGCATCATGATTTCTTTTTCGTAAAAATCGGAAGGAATTTCAAAATTTGTCAAGGCGCCAACTTGCTTGATGCCCGTGGTGCGAATGGCCTCGATCATCTCGTCGGTAACGGGAATTCGTTTTGAGGTTTTTCCTGTTGTGCCGCTGCTTCGGGCAAAGTAGGTGGGTTTTCCAGGCCAACTTATATCTTCCATCCCTTCTTGGGTTTTGCACCACCATTCGGCCTCCATTTGGTGGTAATCAAAATAGGGAACTTTCTCGGCAAACTCTCTTTCAATCTCGGTTGCTTCAAGAATTTTTGAAAAGCCGTAATACTTCCCAAAGGCGGTATCCTTTGCCTTTTCGAGCAGATTTTTTAGGACTTCCCGCTGCGATTCCACGGGAGATTTTTCTGAAACGATCGCTCCCCGAAGATCGATCGCGGTTTTTATTATTGAGCCGAGTATTGCCATTGTTGAAATTTTTGTTGAAACTACAATTTTTTAAAAAGTTGGATAGGGCGTTTAAATCAAATTTAACCTTTTCGCTATGCGCTGCAATAATGGTATCTTTGTTGAAAAATTAGAAATGCACCATCCAGATTCCGTACGATTGAACAAGGCGATAAGCGATAGCGGTTACTGCTCCCGCCGCGAGGCCGATACTTTAATTGAAAAGGGACGCGTAACCGTGAACGGTGAAAAAAGCGGGCTGGGCGATAGGGTAATGCCCGAAGATGAAGTGCGCGTGGACGGAAAACTCATTAAGGAAAATACTGCCGAAGTGTATATAATGCTGAACAAGCCCGTGGGCATAACCTGTACCACCGACACCCGTTTTGACGATAACGTAGTTGATTTTATTAAACATCCCGAACGTATTTTTCCGGTCGGAAGATTGGACAAACCCAGTGAAGGGCTGCTGTTGCTTACAAATGAGGGCGATATTGTAAACAAAATCCTACGCGCGGGGAACAAGCACGAAAAGGAATACATAGTAAAAGTAGATAGACCCGTTACCGATGAATTTATTAAACGCATGGGTTCCGGGATTCCTATTTTGGATACGGTAACCAAGCGCTGCAAGGTGGAACGAATCAGCAGGTTTGAGTTTCGGATTATTTTAGTGCAGGGACTAAACAGGCAGATTCGCAGGATGTGCGAATATTTGGGGTATGAAGTTGTTGCTTTACAACGCATCCGCATTATGAACCTTGAGTTGGGAGATTTACCCGTGGGCGCGTGGCGCGATCTTACGGCGGAAGAACTTAAAACGCTGAAAGACTCCGTTAAGGATAGTGATGGTCTCCCCAAGGCTTATCAAAAAGATGGCCGGGAAAAGGCGGTAGAAACCGTAAAACCTGAAAAGAAAAGACAAGAGGAGCGAAATTTAAAAAGAGCCCAGAGAAGTACAGGTGGGCGAAGAAGGAGAGGGCCCAATTAACCCCATGAAAAAACCGCGCACCGATTGAGTAGCACGCGGTCATTTTCAACTAACTAACCAAATTAAATTTCAATTATGAAATCTCAACCATTTTCTTCAATGCTTTCTTTTCTTCCATCTTTGGAAGCGTAACCCTTAGGATTCCATTTTCGTAATTAGCCTGAATATCTTCAGTTTTAATGTTTTCGGGAAGTTTGAAAGAACGTTCAAAACTTTGAAAATTGAATTCCCTTCTTCTAATTTGGGAATTGCTACTTTCTTCCTCCTTTTCTTCTACCTTCTTTGAAGCGATTTTTAAGGTATCTTCCTCAACCTCAATGGTAAAATCTTCCTTTTTCAAACCCGGAACGGCCAATTCGACTACAAAATTCGGGAAATTTTCAGTAATATTTACTGCTGGAATGCTAAATGTTTCATAATTGTTATTAAATACATCTAACTTGTTGTCAAAAAGCAGGTTATCCAAAAGTCCCGGTAACCAAATACTGTTTTTATTAACTGTTTTCATAACTATATATTGTTTAAAATTCTGACTTATTTTTCAATCTATTAGTCAATAATGATTCCATTGTATTTTTACAGACATTTTGACCGTAAAGGAAGAGTTTGAAATGACTTTTTGGCACTAGACAATGGGACGCTTGGAAGATTTAATTCATTTTTAAGAATTTTGAATAGTGGTTTCAGTACTTTTAAAAATCACTAACTGACATTTATGAAAAAACTTTTCATCCGCATTTTTGATTTCTTCAATACCATTGAAAGCAAAATTGCTTTTTACCCTACACTATTTGCCATTTCCGGTTTTTTTGTTGCCCTTTTAATGATTTATTTAGAGCAACACGGAATATCCAGAAAAATAATGGACGTTTTACCGTTGTTAATGGTAGAGGATGGAGATACCGCGCTAACGGTACTTAGTGCATGTTTGGGAGGGCTTATTTCGTTGATGGTTTTCAGTTTTTCCATGGTAATGCTACTGCTTAGCCAGGCATCCAATAATTATTCCCCGCGATTGCTTCCGGGTTTGATTAGCGATAGGCGCCACCAAGTAATTTTGGGAATATATCTTGCCACGATTCTTTACAATATTTTTATTCTTTTTTCTATTGAACCAAGTGAGGATAAATATACCCTACCGGGATTCTCGGTACTTTTGGGAATTGTTTTTACCATTGTTTGCTTGGTTGCCTTTATCTATTTCATCCATAATATTTCACAGAGTATACAGATAAACAACATTTTGGATGCCATTTTTGAATATGCCGAAAAAAGACTTCAAGGCTTAATTGATTCTGAAAAAGGACAATTTAAAAAATTTCCAAATACAGATAATTGGTACGAGTATAAAGCGGGAAGAAGCGGTTATTTCCAGAATATATCCATAAAAAATATTTTGAGAATTTGCGAAGATGAAGAAACCAAGATTTACATAACAATACCAAAAGGACTTTTCGTGCTGAAGAATTCAATTTTTCTGAAATCTGAAAAGCAATTGGATGAAAAAGTAGTGAATTCAATTATTTCCAACATCAGCTTTGCACGTGGCGAATTGGTTGAGGACAATTATATTTTGGCATTTAAGCAAATTACCGAAATAGCTGTTAAGGCAATGTCACCTGGAATCAATGATCCCGGAACCGCTATCAATGCCGTAGATTATTTGACGGATTTGTTTGCATTACGGATGCAGAAAAATGATAATGGAATTATCATACATAAAGAAAATGCAACACTTAGAATGGCGGTTGTCACCTTTAAGGAATTAATGTATAATGTAATGGCTTCGCTGCGCACCTATTGTAAGCACGATCCGGTAATGGTTGAGAAACTGTTGTGGATGATGGTCTATCTTCAAAAGCAACCTGCCGCAGAAGATAATTACATAGCAGTGATTAAGGAAGAGATGGGAACGCTATTGGAGCAGGCTAAAAATTCTTTTGACTCCGAATGGGATGTTTCGGTGATTGAAAAAATGATTGCTGACTAATTGTAATATATTTTGAAAATTTTCAGTAGTTCTTCAGCGGGTACCATCTTTTCTTCAGATTCATCCATTTTTTTCAAAATCTGATCGGCAACAATGGGGCGAATGCCCATTCTAAGCCCAAAATTCTTTAGCGCAACAATTTCAGATTCGTGAGTTTCGTTGTCCACATTCATCATCAAGATTAATTTATAGAAGTGTGTAATGCGCTCCACCTCATTAAAGACTGGGCGTGAGGGTTGAGGATTCTCAAATAAATCAACCAATTCCTTATCCGAAATTTCCATACGTCTGGCCAGCTTCTGGATAAAGTCTATCTCGGAAGGTTTTATTTTCCCGTCGGCCATTACCATATTTATTAAATCACTAAGAAGGGATTTGGGGTTCCTTTCCATACTTTATATTTCAAAAAAAAGCCCTTGCAAATGCAAAGGGCTTTTGCAATTATAAATTAGGTTTATGAAAGAACTGCTTTTACTTTATCGGCAGCCTCTTGAAATTCAATAGCGCTCTGTACGTCCAGCCCGCTATCGTCAATTAGTTTTTTTGCAATATCTGCATTTGTTCCCTGCAAACGTACAATAATTGGAACATGAATAGTTCCCATATTTTTGTAGGCATCAATCACGCCCTGCGCAACACGGTCACAACGTACAATTCCCCCGAAAATATTTATCAAGATTGCTTTTACGTTCGGGTCTTTCAAGATTAATTTAAATGCAGCCTCAACGCGCTCGGCATCTGCAGTTCCACCAACGTCAAGGAAGTTTGCGGGCTCACCGCCAGCTTGTTTAATCAAGTCCATTGTTGCCATTGCAAGTCCGGCACCGTTAACCATACAACCAACGTTTCCGTCAAGGTCAACATAGTTCAAGCCTTTTTCCTTTGCTTCAACTTCCACAGGGTTTTCCTCGCGTTTGTCGCGCATTTCCATATAATCTTTGTGGCGGTAAAGGGCGTTGTCATCAATACTTACCTTGGCATCCACGGCAATAATTTTATCATCACTGGTTTTTAAAACCGGGTTTATTTCAAAAAGGGAAGAGTCAGATTCATTGTATGCTTTGTATAGCGCAGTAACAAATTTTGTCATTTCCTTAAAAGCCTTTCCACTCAAACCAAGATTGAAAGCGACCCTTCTTGCCTGAAAGCCCAATAAACCAACGGCTGGATCAATTTCTTCAGTGAATATTAAATGTGGAGTTTCCTCGGCAACAGTTTCAATATCCATCCCGCCTTCGGTAGAATACATTATCATATTTCTTCCTGTGGAACGATTTAAAAGCACGCTCATATAATACTCTTCCGGTTCGCTATCACCTGGGTAATAAACATCTTCGGCAATCAAAACCTGGTGAACCCTTTTCCCTTCCGCAGAAGTTTGCGGGGTAACAAGGTCCATCCCTATGATTTTTCCAGCAATATCCTCAACTTCCTGAAGATTCTTTGCAAGTTTTACACCTCCGCCCTTACCCCGGCCCCCGGCGTGAACTTGAGCCTTAATAACGTGCCAGCCCGTTCCGGTTTCCTCGGTAAGTTTTTTGGCGGCGTCCACTGCCTCTTTTGGAGTGGTAGCCACGATACCGCGCTGTATTTCAACGCCAAAACTGTTTAAGATTTCTTTTCCCTGATATTCGTGTAAATTCATAGTAGCGGTTTTGTACTTGTTTATGGAAGGCAAAAATAACAAATGTTGCAGGAATGGACTAATGTTTTTTAAAGCTTTGCATTACAGAAATTTTACGGATTTCAAAAATCTAAAAATTTAAGTGTTTATTAATGAAGTAATTCGAGTTACATCCCTATTTTTGCGCCTTAATTTTTAAAAATTTATTCTTAAAATAATGAAAAATCAAGACCTTTTGGCGATAGCCCAAGAATTCGGAAGCCCTGTTTATGTTTATGATGCCGCTAAAATTGAAAAGCAGTATAAACGGTTAACCAGCGCTTTTGATAAGGTGGAGAAACTGAGAATAAATTATGCGGTAAAGGCACTTTCCAATATTTCAGTGTTAAAACTGATTATAAAAATGGGTGGTGGCCTAGATACCGTCTCTATACAGGAAGTGATGCTTGGTTTGGAAGCTGGTGCAAAACCTGAGGATATAATCTACACTCCCAACGGAATTTCTTTGGAAGAGATAGAAAAGGCTGCAAAGCTTGGGGTACAGATTAATATTGACAACCTTTCCATTTTGGAACAATTTGGAACCAAGCATCCTAAAACACCAGTCTGTATTCGTATAAATCCACATGTAATGGCTGGCGGAAATGCAAATATTTCCGTGGGGCATATTGATAGCAAGTTCGGGATTTCAATACACCAAATGCCCTTGCTGAAAAGAATTGTTGAAAATACCGGTATGAATATCAATGGTATCCATATGCACACCGGAAGCGATATTCTTGATATTGATGTTTTTCTTTATGCTTCGGAAATACTTTTTAATGCCGCAGAAAACTTTGACAATTTGGAATTTATTGACTTCGGAAGCGGTTTTAAAGTTCCCTATAAAGAAGGCGATATTGAAACAAACGTTGAGGAACTCGGAAAAAAACTGAGCAAGCGTTTCAATGATTTCAGCAAAAAATACGGTAAAAAACTAACCTTGGCTTTTGAGCCTGGTAAGTTTTTGGTAAGCGAGGCCGGACAGTTTTTGGTAAAGGTGAACGTGATTAAACAAACCACTTCTACGGTTTTTGCTCAGGTTGATAGTGGTTTTAACCATTTAATTCGTCCAATGCTTTACGGGTCTCAGCATGAAATTTCAAACGTTTCTCGCCCTCACGGCAGGGATCGCTTTTATACCGTAACAGGTTACATTTGCGAAACTGATACGTTTGCAAACAACAGAAGAATTCCCGAGGTTCACGAAGGAGATGTTTTATCATTCCACAATGCAGGGGCATATTGCTTCACTATGGCAAGTAATTATAATTCACGTTATCGACCCGCAGAAGTGCTTTGGTATAAAGGAAAAGCACATTTAATAAGAAAGAGGGAAACGTTTGAGGATATTCTAAAAAATCAAATAGCTATTGATTTGTAGTGATGATTGGAATTTGTTTTTTTGATATTTAATCAAAAATGTTAATTTTTTACAGAAATTTTAAAAATTTAAGTTTTTAAAATAAACAATCTTAAAAAGTGTATTTGTCAATTATAATACTATCTTTGCCACTTATTATAAATTTTTTAATTAAATACAATGAACAAAGGAACAGTAAAATTCTTCAACGATACCAAAGGTTTTGGTTTTATCACTGAAGAAGGAACCAACAAAGAACATTTTGTACACATTTCAGGCCTTATCGACGAAGTTCGCGAAGGTGACGAAGTAGAATTTGATCTTCAAGAAGGTAAAAAAGGATTGAACGCGGTTAACGTAAAAGTACTTTAATACACACAATTTTTTTAAGACAAAGCCTCCCATTTGGGGGGCTTTTTTTATGGATAAAATTTTACAGTAAAAAATTTTATTTTGAAATATATGATGACAATTAGTTGATAATAACGATTTTATCATACATTTATAGAACTAACTAAATCAAATTTCAAAATGAAAAAATCAACACTACTCTTGATGGTGTTGTGCATGTTGACATTTCAATTTTCGGCGCAACACAAAAACCCAGAAAAAGAAAAAGAAGCGGCGCGATTAGCCACAGAACCTTCAAACATTTCGCTAAAAAACCTTATTACACAAAAAAGTGATTCCTATGTAATTACTAAGGAACACGTAAGTAGCATTAGCGGTATTCGCCATGTCTACATACGGCAAGCCATCAATGGGCTTGAAGTATACGGCACCGAATCCAGTGTGCATTTTGACAAAACTGGAAAAGTAATAATGGAACACAATAAATTCTTGGCAGATGTGAAAGCAACCGTTAAGAATAGTTCTCAGGGAATTTCAGCAAGACAGGCAATAACTTCTGTTGCTGGGCAGATGGGATACCGTATTGCAAATCTCCAAGAAATAAAAAGTATTGGAGGTAAAAATAAAGCTGCCGTATTTAATAAGGCAGGAATTTCTTCTGAAGATATCCCTGTTAAATTAATGTACTATTATAAAGAAGGGGTTGGCACCCAACTAGTTTGGGAACTTTCTGTGGCCGAAACAACTTCCTCTGATTGGTGGAATTTTCGAGTAGATGCGGCCTCTGGTAAAATTATAGATAAAGATAATTGGACTATATCCTGTAATATATTAGGAGATCACGAAAACCATATACACGCACCCAAGGATACAGCTCCTTTTGTAGGACCTATGGAGGAACCAATTACCTATAATATGGCCAACTCATCAAATATGGCAGCACCCCCGGCCGCAAGTTACAGGGTGTACGCTATGCCAATTGAAAGTCCAAATTTCGGAACTCGTACTTTGGTTACCAATCCAGAAAACTTGACGGCTTCACCTTTTGGATGGCATGATACAAATGGTGATGATACCCCAGAATTTACAAATACCCGCGGAAATAATGTGGATGCGTATGATGATGATAATGCTAATAATAGTCCAGATGGTAAATATGCTTTTAGTCCAGGCGGAAATTTAATTTTTGATTTTCCACTGAATACAACATATAGTGCTGGGGATCAATCTGAAAATGCCGCAATCACTAATTTGTTCTATTGGACAAATATTATTCACGATGTTACCTATCAGTATGGTTTTGATGAAGCCAGTGGAAACTTCCAACACAATAACTATGGAAATGGTGGTGCAGGAAACGATCCTGTAAATGCCGAGGCTCAAGACGGCTCAGGAACGTGTAACGCAAATTTTGCTACTCCGGGAGATGGCAGCAGACCAAGAATGCAAATGTATGTTTGTGGCTCACGTGATGGTGATTTGGATAATATGGTAATCATTCATGAATACGGCCATGGAATCTCGAATAGATTAAGTACCCTAGGAGGCCAAGAGCAGATGGGGGAAGGTTGGAGCGATTATTACGGCTTAATGCTTACAATGGAAAGTGGAGATGGCGGACCAGATTCAAGAGGTGTGGGTACTTGGTTGATTGGCGAAGGTCCAGGAGGTCCGGGTATTAGAACTTGGCCGTACAGTACAGATTTTGGAGTAAATCCACATACTTATGACGATATTAAAACTGAAGTAGCTCCCCATGGTGTTGGTTCAGTTTGGGCTGAAATGTTGTGGGAAATGACTTGGGAACTTATAGCCATCCATGGTTTTGATACTGATTTTTATAATGGCACTGGAGGAAATAACATTTCCTTGGCCTTAGTGACCGAAGGCTTAAAATTACAAGCTAGCCAACCAGGTTTCGTAGATGGCCGTGACGCTATCTTAGCAGCTGATATGGCAATGTACGGTGGGGCTAATCAATGTGCTATTTGGGAAGCCTTTGCAAGAAGAGGTCTCGGTTATAGCGCCATTCAAGGTTCTTCGGGAAGCAAAACTGATGGAACGGAGGCTTTTGACTTACCACCATCTTTTTCAGGTTTGGATGTTATTGATGAAGTATGCCTTTCTGATGGAATACAAACAGGACTTTCTGGTGGAAATCCAACAGGAGGTATTTATAGTGGCCCTGGTGTAACCGATGATGGTAACGGAACGACTTTTACTTTCGATCCAAGCGTTGGTGGCCCAGGTTTGGTAACCGTAACATATATAGTGAACGATTTCTGTACTGGAGCACCAACTACTTTAACAGATGATATTAATGTAACCAACGACCCCCCGGAAATTATATGTATGGGCTCTGGTAATGTGCCAATGACTGGTTCACAAACAAGCAGCCCAGGAACGGCAATTCCTGATAATAATCCTACAGGTGTTACGGTAACGATGAATGTTACGGAAAATGTTTCCCTGACGGATTTGGATGTAAATCTCAATATATCCCATACTTGGGTTGGTGACGTAATTGTAACAATAAAATCACCATCGGGAACAATGGCTACAATAATTGATAGGCCTGGAAGAACAACAAGTGGATTTGGGTGTTCCGGAGATAATATTGTTGCTGTTTTAGATGATGAGGCTGCCACTGCTGTGGAAAATGAATGTGCAGGATCAGTGCCTACAATAAATGGTTCTTTCATTCCAAACAACCCACTGTCAGTATTTGATGGAGAAAGCACTATGGGATTATGGGAGCTTACGGTTTCTGATGTTGTGAGCCCAGATGCTGGTACGATAAACAGTTGGGGTATAGATTACGATTATGAAGTAACCGCGCCAGTATTGGACGTTACCCTTGACGGAAGCGGAAATGCCACGGTAAATGCAGAAGATTTGCTATTTAGTGTTACTGTGGATTGTGGAGGTTATACAGTACTTGCTGGAAGCCCATTAGCCGCCACGGTGAGTTTTACCTGTTCTGACACAGGTTTGAATACAGTTGCTGTTGAGGTAACAAATGACAACGGTGCAACTTCAACCTGTTCAGCTATTGTAAATGTTATTGGCGGCGGTGGCGGTGGCGGCCCATTTGTTTGTCCTGGCAATATTACCCAAGACAATGATCCGGGAATTTGTGGTGCCGTTGTGACTTATACCGTTGAGTCTCCTACGGGATGTGGCGGTTCTGGACCTTTGGCAACAGGAATAGCTACACTGGAATTGGTTTCTTCAGCAGGGGGAACTGGAAACAGGTCTGGAGTTAGCTATAATCCTTCAACAGACAGGTATTATAGTGTAAATGCAGGATCTGGTGGATATCCAATAGATTGCTTTGATGGTACTACAGGAGGTATTATTAGTAGTATTGCAAGTGGTTTTGATTATAGAGGGGCTTGGTGGAACCCTTCCTTAAGTCAATCTGAAGGAAATGGAATTAGTGCAAACGGAGTAGTACTTACAAATTTATCAGGTGATTGTCCATCAGGGACTACTACACCTATTTTGCCTGACAATCAACCCAATGCTCAATCATGTGGTGATTTAGACTATGATAATAATGAAATTATCTACTATAATGCAGGTTCCATCACGCAAGTTGATAGAGCAACAGGAATTACTAATGGTACCCTGGCACTTTCTGGAGTGCCTGGAGGTTCAGTCTATGCAGTAGTTTCTGTGGGATATACAGGTGTAGTGGGTTATGAATATGCAATCTATGATAGTACTACCCAATCTGTCCATTTATATGATCGGGCAACGGGAGCGTATGCGGCTACAAGTTCAATAGGTTTAACTACAACTAATTTTGGTTTTGCTTATGAAAATGATCAAGCATGGGTGTATGCTAATGACAGATGGAACGGCTTTATCATTTTTGGTGCACCAAGCGGAACTATTACACAAACAGCCGGTTTGCCAAGCGGAAGCACTTTCCCCGTGGGAACAACCACCAATACTTTTGAGTATGACGATGGTGTAAACCCAGTGCAAACTTGTTCTTTTGATGTAACTATTAATGACGCCGAAGCTCCAGTGGCAGTTTGCCAAAACATAATCGTTCAGTTGGATGCTTCTGGAAATGCTTCGATAATTCCTTCTGATGTTGATGGCGGAAGTACTGATAATTGTGGAATCGCTTCCTTAAGTGTTTCTCCAAGTATTTTCACTTGCGCAAATGTAGGCGCAAACAATGTTACCTTGACTGTAACTGATGTCAATGGAAACTCAAGTACCTGCACCGCTGTAGTTACTGTGGAAGACAATGTAGCTCCAGCGGCAGTTTGCCAAAACATAACTGTTCAGTTGGATGCATCTGGAAATGTTTCAATTACTGCTGGTGATGTTGATGGCGGAAGCACAGATGCTTGTGGAATTGCAACTACTTCAATTGATGTTACAGATTTCACTTGTGCAGATATTGGTCCTAATAACGTGACCTTAACGGTAACTGATGTAAATGGAAACTCAAGCACTTGCGTAGCTGTGGTAATTGTGGAAGATGACCTCCCACCAACAATAGTTTGTCCTGCAAATATTACTGCAAGTACAGATGTAGGAATGTGTAGCGCAGCCGTTAGCTTTCCAATGGCAATTGGCCTGGATAATTGTAGTGTAACCGTTTCACAAACTGCTGGGCTAGCTAGTGGCAGTGATTTCCCTGTAGGTGTTAGTACTGTTGAATTTACCGCAACAGATGGCAGTGGAAATACAACAATATGTAGTTTTACAATTACGGTAACTGATAATGAACTTCCAACAATGGTTTGCCAAAACATTACAATTCAATTGGATGCCTCAGGAAACGCTTCAATTTCGGCTTCCGATATAGATGGCGGCAGTTCAGATCCTTGTGGTATTGCAACCATTTCGGTCAGCCCGAGTACTTTTGATTGTAGCGATGTAGGTGATAACCCTGTTGTACTTACAGTTACTGACATCAATGGAAATTCCAATACTTGTACAGCAATCGTTACAGTAGAGGACATTACACCACCGATAGCAGTTTGCCAAAATATTACAGTTGAATTGGATCCCGTGACTGGTACAGTAACTATTGATGGTACAGACGTTGATGGCGGAAGCACAGATGCTTGCGGCATTGATACCTATGTGCTGGATATTGATACGTTTGATTGCTCAAATATTGGAGATAATACGGTAATTTTAACCGTTACAGATGTAAACGGAAATGTAAGTACATGTACAGCTGTCGTAACTGTGGAAGACAATACAAGTCCAGAACTTGTTTGTCAAGACTTTACGTTAGAACTTGGTACTGATGGAACCGCCACATTGGATCCAAATGATGTTATAGCAAGTAATACAGATAATTGCGGCATCGCAACTATTGCAGTAGATATTACTGAATTTAGCTGTGCCGATATCGGTACCCCAGTAACTGTTCAAGTATTTACAAGTGACGTAAATGGAAACTTAAGCACTTGTACTGCGGTGGTTACGGTTGTAGATCTTTTAGCGCCTGTATTAACTTGTCCTGCAGATCAAACCGTAGACCCGGGAGCTGGTAATTTATATTATATTGTTCCGGATTATTTTGGAACAGGTGAAGCTACCGCAATTGATAACTGTACAGATCCTGTAACTATTACTTCACAAGACCCTGTTGCAGGTACTCCACTATCTGATGGTACTTATACTATTACTCTTACCGCTGAAGATGAGTACGGGAATTTAGCAACTTGCACTTTTGAACTTATTGTTGAAAGTGTATTGGGTATAGGAAATAACAACGCTAACATCGGTAGTGTTCAATTGTATCCAAACCCTGCTAAGCATACAGTAATGATTGGAAATCCACAAAACCTTTCTCTTGAAAAACTCAACATATTTGATATTAGAGGAAGAGTTGTGAAAACAGTAGATTTAAGAAATATGGGAGCCGAAAAAGCTATCAATGTTTCAGAAATGGCCGCTGCTACCTATATAGTAATTATAGAAAGTGAAACTGGTCCAATAACCAAAAGACTTATCAAAGAATAGACATACGTTTTAATTCAATAGAAAACCCTTCCGATTAACTTCGGAAGGGTTTTTAATTTAGTGTAGGTTGATATTAAATATCTTACAAGTTATCTATTTCTTTCTTTGCCTTTTCAAATTCGTCAATCATATCCTTGAGAATTTGCGCTGCTGGTTTTATATCGTGAATAAGCCCTGCAATTTGCCCGATTTCCAATTCTCCTTCTTCCAAATCGCCTTCAAACATACCGCGTTTTGCACGTGCCCGACCTAAATGCTTTATCAGGTCTTCTTTTGTGGGGTTGGTGGTATAAAGCTGTATAACACTTTCGAAGAATTTATTTTTTAGCATGCGCACGGGCGCCAACTCTTTCAAAGTAAGTTGTGTGTCGCCTTCTTTGGCATCGACCACCATTTGTTTAAATGCACGATGCGATGAGGCCTCTTCCGAAGCAACAAAACGGCTTCCCACTTGTACGCCATCAGCTCCTAAAACCATAGCGGCTAACATCCCCCGGCCGGTTGCTATTCCGCCGGCAGCAATCAATGGGATCTCCAACTGCTCTTTCACCATTGGAATCAAGGTGAAAGTTGTAGTCTCTTCACGGCCGTTATGCCCTCCTGCTTCAAATCCTTCGGCAACTATCGCATCCACTCCAGCTTCTTGTGCTTTTAGCGCAAATTTTACACTGCTCACTACATGAACTACCATAATGCCATTTTCCTTCAGTTTTGAAGTATATGTTCTTGGGTTTCCGGCAGAGGTGAAGACAATTTTCACACCCTCTTCAATAATGATATCGATAATTTTATCAATATCGGGGTATAGCATCGGCACATTGACACCAAAGGGTTTATCAGTCGCATTTTTGCACTTTAAAATATGCTCGCGAAGCACTTCAGGATACATAGAGCCCGCTCCCAATAGTCCTAATCCACCCGAATTCGAAACTGCACTGGCAAGTCGCCAGCCACTATTCCAAATCATTCCAGCCTGGATTATTGGGTATTCAATATTAAAAAGTTCGGTAATACGGTTTTGCACTACTTCTTAATAATTTTATAGCTTGTTGTTCTGTTGTTTGAAGTAATTGAAGCTATATACATTCCTGAAGAAAGCCCAGACACATCGATACTGTTTTTTAAAGTTGTAATATTTGTTTGAAGGACTTTTTCTCCTAAAATATTGAACAATGAAAATTCAGCACTTTCCGAATTTTTAGGAAATGAAATGTTTATGTGAGTACTCACTGGGTTTGGATAAAGTGCAAAATGGTAATCCTGCATCTGCTCTTCTACGCCCAATAAAAGTAATGCGTTTAAAGCATCTCCAAAATCTGGAATACCATAACCCATTTGGTTTGTAGGGTTGTTGTATTTATCTGCAGATTCACGAATAGCCTGCATAACAACGCTATTCTTTAAGCTGGGGACAGCTTGCCATAATGAAGCAACGGCTCCAGCAGTAATCGGTGAGCTAAATGATGTACCGCTAGCAGTGGTAACATCTCCAAATTGATCCACAATAGCAGCATTACGACCCTTAGCCATTACATCAGGCTTCACCCTACCATCTACCGTGGGGCCAATAGCACTGAAACTCACGTAATCTCCACTACTATTTACGGCTCCAATGGTGAGCACGCCAGGAGAGTCGGCAGGGCTTCCCACCCATGGAAAACTCTCATTGCCATTATTGCCGGCTGAGTTTACCATAATCATTCCTTTGTCATATGCGTGATTTGCACCGCGTGCACCTAAGGTAGTCTGTCCGTCCAAATCTTCGTAAGTATATGTATACTGAGGATAATTAGGTGAGAAATCGCGATAGCTTAAAGAAGTATTTACTACGTAAACCCCAAGGCTGTCTGCACGTTCCAGAGCTTCTACCCAATACGCTTCCTCAACAGGGTTTTCATCACCTCCGTCTTCAGTAACGAATAAATAATAGGAAGCATTTGGAGCAGTGCCCACAAAATCTCCGTCAAGAAAACCTGCGGCATCACTGAAAGTTGAAGCACCGTGGCTTCCCGTACCATTTGGATTTGTTACTCTGTCCACAAAATCATAATAGCCCAATAATCTTCCCTCACTTCGAAGTGTAGCATATGCAGGATTGGTCAATACGCCTGGATAGCCATTGTCCATAAACGCAACTATAATATCTTCTCCGGTATAATCATTTTCGTGCAGGTAATCAACATTTAGCATGGTGGTTTGGTTTGTAGCATCACCATAATTGTATATTACTCTTTCTTGGTTTTCAATTTCAAACTTGTCTTTGGCAATTGGAGTCTCAAATGGTCTGTTTAGGCTCTTGTCCATAAATTCTACTGCTGTAACGAAATTTAGGTTTAAAAGATTGTTGATATTGGTTTCCGTTCCACGAACGTAAACAGCGTTCATCCATTTTGATTTTGCATAAACGGTAATACCCGTAGCGGCTTCAATTGCAGATTTTTGGGTTTCGTTTAAAGGTACATCGCGATCATCAATAGAGGTGCCTTGAGCGGTTTTTCTATCAAGGGCTGCTTGGGATAAAATAGTTGATGGGTCTGCTAAAGCTGCTGCCACAACGGTAGGATCCTTAGCTTCCAAAAACACAAGTGCGTCTTCTATTTGTCCAAAACTAAGCGTGGAAACAAAAAACAAGACCAATAGGGATAATTTTTTCATCATATTTTTTTTTAAGAGATTACACCGCTCCCCAATAATTCGTAACCGCTATACCAAGCAACAAATTGGCCTTCGGTTATGGCGGATTGCGGGTTTTCAAATATAACATAAAGTCCGGAAACTGTGGAGTGTATTGTGGCTTTTTCCAAAGGCTGTCTATAACGAATGCGTGCCATTACCTCCATTTTTTGGTTTTCGGAAAGCTTGAGGTCTTCACGAATCCAGTGGATTTCTTCTTTTTTAACAAAAAGTCCACGTCTGTAGAGACCCGGATGACTCTTTCCTTGCCCTGTGAAAATGATATTCTCGTTAACATCGGTATCAATCACAAAAAGTGGTTCTTTGGTGCCGCCAACGGCCAAGCCTTTGCGCTGTCCTTTAGTAAAATAATGTGCTCCGTGGTGCACACCAATTTTTTTACCATCCGTCAAAGAATAGGTGTGTTTTGAGGCAAGATATTGTAGTTCTTCTTCTTCGGAAGTAAAATTAGGGGTTTCCAATTTGTATTCCTCGAAATCTGAAGGTACCTCTACAATAATGCCATCCTTTGGAGCCAATTTCTGTTGAAGAAATTCCGGCAGTCTCACTTTTCCGATAAAACACAAGCCTTGGGAATCACGCTTTTCAGCAGTAATTAAATTTTGTTCCGAAGCAATTTTCCTCACTTCCGGTTTCAGCAATTCCCCAATAGGGAAAAGCGTTTTTGCAAGCTGCTCCTGCGAAAGTTGGCACAGAAAGTAGGACTGGTCCTTGTTTGGGTCCTTGCCCGAAAGCAATTGATATATTTTTTTCCCGTCTTTTTCAATTATGCCTTTGCGACAATAGTGCCCCGTAGCAACAAAATCAGCTCCAAGACCCAGGGCAATTTTCATAAACACATCAAATTTTATTTCTCGGTTGCAAAGCACATCCGGATTTGGAGTACGGCCCATTTGGTATTCGCGAAACATATAGTCAACAATACGTTCTTTATACTGTTCGCTTAAGTCTACCGTTTGAAAAGGAATACCTAGTTTTTCTGCCACAAGCATGGCGTCGTTACTGTCCTCGAGCCACGGGCATTCGTCAGAAATAGTTACGGAGTCGTCGTGCCAATTTTTCATAAATAGCCCAATAACATCATAGCCCTGTTCTTTTAAAAGATAGGCTGCAACGCTGGAATCTACGCCTCCGCTAAGTCCGACAACTACTCGTTTTTTCATAAATATTTTGTGTACAAAGATAAAAGACTTTGTAAGTATAACTGTCGGGAGATTGTTTGCCAACTTACCCGAAAAGGCTTATTTATCTTTTTTAGGATATGTTTCTTCCAAAACTACCTTGCCATTTTTATAGTATTTCCAAAGGCCGTGTTTTTTTCCTTCTTTATAAAAACCTTCAATTATTACATTGCCATAGGCATCATAGTACAAAGCTGGTCCGTGTAATTCGTTTTCTTTATAAAGCAGTTTTTTCAACAAAACTCCTTCGGGCGAGTAATAATTGTCTTCACCTTCCTTTATCGCATTTTTATAAGTGGTTTCTTGGGTGGTTTTTCCGTTGGGGTAGTAGGTAATCACCTTTCCGTCAAGTTTGCCGTTTACGTATTGCTCTCGGGTCATTACATTTTCAGACTTTTCGTGGTAATAAATCCATTCGCCTATGCGGTTTTTGTCCAGCATTTTTCCCTCACTCACCAATTTTCCTTTTACGGTGAAGTATTTAACATGGGCAATATTATCTTTTCCTGTGAAATTTTTTATGACCATTGGCTGGTTTTTGCAATCTTCACAGTAAAATTTGAATTCTCCCACTTCCTTTCCATGGTCAAAAGTACCTTCATAGCGCAGCTGATCAGTTCCTTCAAAGTTTTTTTTCCAAACCCCGTGACGTTTTCCCTGCGCATCCATTTGGTTAATTTCACTTTGTGAAAAAGCAAAAGGAGAGCAGAGCATTATTCCGAAGAAGAAAATTAAAGCAGTTTTTTTCATTGTTCATTTACTTAAAAAGCAAACGTTTAAATCTAAAATCTATTTCTTAAAATGTTTTAAATCTAAAGAAAAACCTAACGTTTTCCTGCTTTTTTCTGTTGCTCGGCCTGTTCCATCATCTCGGCCATTTTGCGCTGAAACTTGTTTTGTTTCTTTGGCGTGGCCTTTTTCACCTGAATTTTTGCGTGTACTTTGTCTTCATCAATAATGAAGTTTTTGATCACGAGCATAATACCAATTGTAATCAAGTTTGAAACAAAGTAATAAAGTGAAAGTCCACTCGCGTAGTTGTTGAAGAACACCAACATAAACAGTGGCGAAAGATACATCAGGAATTTCATATTCGGCATTCCCGGCTGTTGTTGCTGTTGCATGTTTGCACCCATGGTCATCATCATATAAACAAAGATGGCAATGGAAGCCAAAATAGGGAAGAGGCTCACGTGATCTCCATAAAATGGAATGTGGAACGGCAACTCCGCAATGGTATCGTAACTTGAAAGGTCATCAGCCCATAGGAAGCTCTTCTGCCTTAAATCAAAAGCTGAAGGGAAGAATGTAAATAGCGCATAAAACACCGGAATTTGCAGCAATGCAGGCAAACAACCCTTCAGCGGGCTGGCGCCGGCAGAGTTTTGTACCTTCATGGTTTCCTGTTGTATTTTTAAACTGTTGCCTTTGTATTTTTCTTTGATTTCGTCGAGCTCTGGTTTCAAAACCTTCATTTTTGCCTGTGCCAAATACTGTTTGTACTGAACTGGCGAAAGCATAAGCTTTATAAGAATTGTTAAAACAATAATAGCAATTCCCGCAGGAAGGAAATCACTCAAAAAGCCGAACAATGGTATAATGATGTACTTATTTATCACCCCAAAAATACCCCAGCCCAATGGCATGGCTTCATCCAGATTACGGCCGTATTTTTTGAAAATTTGATAGTCTGAGGGACCGTAGTACATATTCATGTCATAAGACAAGGCGCCATTTTTGGGCTCCAAAAGCATCTTTGCACCGTATTGTTTGGTGAAGGTGGTGTCCACTTCTTCATCTTTCACCAAATCAACCGAAGTCAATTTCACTTCCTTAAATGGAGTATCGGTAAGTAACATAGAACTGAAGAAATGCTGGCGGAAGTTCATCCAGGTAACGTCCTTCTCTAATTCATCATCTTCGCCCGAAGGAGAAAGTTTTGAATGTTTTTCGTCATCATATTCATAGGTCAAGCGCGAGTAACGGTTTTCGTATGAAATGCTTTTGGCGTGACGATAACCTTTCAACTGCCAATCCAAATACATAGGTTGGGAAGTATTGATAATTCCGTCCAATCCTTGGCTATTGATGCTGAAATCCATCATATATTCACCCGGATGTAAGGTGTAACGGTATTCAATAAACCCGTTTTCAGAAGTTTTAAGCTTCATGGAAAGCACTTGGTCTTCGCCATTTTTGCTTAGAGTAGGTTCAAAATAAAGCTCTTGTGAGTTTAGAGTTCGGTTCTCCGAAGTAAACTGAAGATTTAAGGAAGCAGTTCCATCTTTTATAAGATAAATAGGAACGGAATCATACTTGGTGAAATTCTTGAGAAGTGCTTCGGTTATGTAACCTCCTTTATTACTCACTTCCAAATAAAGCACATCATTCTCCAAAACGGTTGTTTCTTCAGTTGCAGAAGGAAGTGTTTCAGAATATGCAAAAGAGCCCAGCTTGATTTTTAATTGCTCAAAAGCCAGAGAGTCTCCCTTTATACTCATTGAATCTGTTGTGGCTTGAGCAAGGGTAACTTCCTCTGTGGTTTTTGCAGCTTCCGCTTCTTGTTTGGCAGCGGCTTCGGTTTTGGCTTTTTCTGCTTGAAGTTCTTCTTCGGTAGGTTTGTTTAGATACAACATCCAAATTAGGATACCGCCAATTAATAAAAAGCCTATAAGGGAGTTAAAGTCGAATTTTTTTTGTTCCATATTTTATTTCTTCTTTTGAAATAATCCAAAAGTGTATTTTCGTTAATTGTATGTTGCAGGGCAATAACCCCGCCTTTTATTTTATTGCGTCAAATTGTCCTATTTCTTTTTTGAGGCGTGTTGGTGAACTGCCTGTACAAAAGCCACAAAAAGTGGATGCGGATTGGCAACCGTGCTTTTGTATTCCGGGTGATATTGCACACCAACAAACCAGGGATGCTCCGGTATTTCTACTATTTCAACCAAGCCAGTGTCAGGATTTATTCCAGTAGGAACTAGGCCTGCTGTTTCAAACTGTTCACGGTATTTATTATTGAATTCATATCTGTGGCGGTGGCGTTCCTCAATCGTTTTTGATTTGTAGACCTTGCTGACGATGCTTCCTTTTTTCAGATCGCATTTCCAAGCTCCCAAACGCATGGTGCCGCCCATGTTGGTAATGTTTTTCTGATCTTCCATAATACTTATTACCGGATTCTTGGTTTGCGAATCCATTTCAGTACTGTTTGCATCTTTCAGTTTTAGCACGTTTCGGGCAAATTCAATAACGGCCATTTGCATTCCCAAACAGATACCCAAAAAGGGAAGATTGTTTTCACGGGCGTATTTCTGTCTCTTATACACATCTCCGAGCCCACGAGACTAGGCATGATCTCGT
>OJBO01000048.1_pt1 | contig 68039 bp, 57 predicted proteins | sample 1590461 | NCBI WGS metagenome assembly OJBO01 (sample SAMN05416836, study PRJEB24817) | seawater metagenome | isolation source: Sea water | place: Canada:Atlantic | collected 2013-07 | reverse complement strand
GATGGCGGACAACAGCCAGAGGATCTGCAGGCGATCCCCGACCAGGAAGTAGACCTCCGCCGCCAGTTTCAGCGGCACCTGGGCCTGGGAGGCCAATTCGATCACGTCCGGCGCGCTGCCCAGCACCATGGTGTTGGCCAGCAGGCGAGCTTCTTTTTCCGGCACGCCATCGTCGCCCATGCCGGCCACCGCCTGATCCCACTCCTGACGGTAACTGCCTGGCAGGATATCCGGCAGCATGGCTTCCAGCTCACCAATGGACTTGCGATAGCGGTTGACCGCTTCCGCCACCGGGCGACGACCCCATTTGTAATGGATCAGCCAGGTGGTGACGTGTTTCATCAGGCCGATGACACGACCATAGAGGCGCAGCTGCACCTGGCTGTCCACCTTGCCATCCAGGCCATCCACCGGTGCCCAGTAAAGGTCCCCATCGAATACCGCATGGGCCATGGCATAGGCCTTGACGATACGGTGCAAGGACAGCCCATGCTCATCGGCATAACGGTGAACAAAGGAAAAGCCCATGCGATTGACCACCGCGTTGGACAGCACAGTAGCAATCAGCTCCCTGCGCAAACCATGGGCCAATAGATCCTCGCGGAAGGATTCCACCAACTCGCTCGGGAAGTAGTTGAGTACGTCCTGATCGAAGAAGGGGTCGTCCGGCACATCCGTGGCCAGCATGGCATCAAACAGGGCGTTCTTGGTGTAGGACAACAACACCGACAGTTCCGGCCGTGTCAGCCCCTTGCCCCGGGTGCGGCGCTCACTGAGCCCCTCGTCATCCGGCAGGTATTCCACCGAGCGGGTCAGCGAGCCCTGGCGCTCCAGAGTGCGCAGGTGGTTGGCGTGTTCGTCGAGACGGCTGGCGGCATTGAATTCCAGCAGGCTCAGGGCCAGGCATTGCACATAGTTATCGCGCAGCACGGCCGTTGCCACGTCATCGGTCATCCGCTCCAGTAGCGGGTCACGGGTTTCCCGGTCCAGGCGACCATCACGCAGCCGCTGATTGAGTGGAATCTTGATGTTCACTTCCCGGTCGGAGCTGTGCACGCCACCGGAATTGTCGATGGCATCGGTGTTGATACAGCCGCCGTTCAGCGCGTACTCGATCCGCCCCAACTGGGTCAGCCCCAGGTTGCCGCCCTCGCCCACCACCTGACAACGCAGGTCGCGACCATTGATACGGATGGCATCGTTGGCCCGGTCGCCTACCTGTGCCGGACTTTCGTTGCTACCTTTCACATAGGTGCCAATGCCACCGTTCCAAAGCAGCTCCACCGGTGCCTTTAGGATGGCGGTGATCAACTCCGCGGGTGTCAGGGTACGTTGCTCGATACACAGAGCGTTACAAGCCTGCTCACTGAGGGTGATGCTTTTGGCACTGCGCGACCAGACCCCGCCACCGTCGGAAATCAGCGATGCATCGAAATCTTCCCAGGTGGTGCCACGCGTGTTGAACAGCCGCTGACGTTCGGCAAAGGTGGTCATCGGGTCCGGGTCCGGATCAATGAAGATGTGCATGTGGTTGAACGCGGCAACCAGCTTGATCTGTTCGGACAGCAACATGCCGTTGCCGAACACATCGCCGCCCATATCGCCGATGCCCACCACCGTAAAGGGCGCTGTCTGGATATCCTTGCCCGCTTCCCGGAAGTGCCGCTTAACGCTCTCCCAGGCACCGCGGGCGGTAATACCCATCTTCTTGTGGTCGTAGCCGGCACTGCCGCCGGAGGCAAAGGCATCGCCCAGCCAGAAGCCGTATTCATCGGCCAGGCCATTGGCGATATCAGAAAAGGTCGCGGTGCCCTTGTCAGCGGCCACCACCAGATAAGGGTCATCGCCATCATGACGGACCACGGAGGCCGGCGGCACCACCTGATCCCCGACCCGGTTATCGGTGATATCCAGCAGGCCGCGAATAAATTCCTTGTAGCAGGTGATGCCCAGCTGCTGCCAGGCCTCCCGGTCCGCCGGGTTGCCTCGCTTGAGCACAAAGCCGCCCTTGGCACCCACCGGCACGATAATGGCGTTCTTCACCATCTGCGCCTTCACCAGGCCCAACACCTCGGTTCGGAAATCCTCGCGCCGGTCAGACCAGCGCAGCCCGCCCCTGGCCACCGGACCACCACGCAGGTGAATACCCTCCATCTGGGGTGAATAGACGAAGGTTTCATACATGGGCAGCGGCGGCGGCAGTTCCGATACCTGACTCGGGTCCAGCTTCAGACTCACATAGGACTTGTCGTGGCCGGCCGCATCCGGCTGGTAGAAGTTGGTGCGCAACCCGGCCCGCACCACACTGAGGAAGGCACGCAGCACCCGGTCCGCATCCAGCGAGGCCACCTGGTCCAGCTGGTGATCCAGGGTCTGGGCCAGCTTGATGCCCTCGTTTTTGCGGCGCTCGTCGCTGATTGCGGGGTCAAAACGGGTTTCAAACAGCTGCACCAGGGAACGGGCAATGCTGGCATGGTCCGCCAGCAACTGTTCCATATAATTCTGCGAATAGGGCAAGCCGGTCTGTACCAGGTACTTGGTCAGCGTCCGCAGACAGACGATCTGCCGGGAGTTAAGGCCAGCCAACAGTACCAAGCGGTTAAGGCCGTCGTTTTCCGTGTTGCCATGCCAGCATTCCAGAAACGCCTCTTCAAAAAAGCGTTTCTGCTGCACCGGCCCCAGGGCACAATCACCATGCACCTGCACATCAAACACCTGTACCCACTGGGCCTCACCATCCCGAGGGATGACCTGAGTGGGTTCCTGTCTCACCACGCGCAGACCGAAATTTTCCAGCGCGGGTAACACATCTGACAGACCAATCGGTTTCTTCTGGCTATAGAGACGCAGACTGGTGGGGCAGGCAGCCCCGTCGCCGCTATTGATGGACAGCGAGGGCAGCACCGGCTGGCGGTCATTCAACTGCGCCAGATAATGAATATCCGCTGCAGCTTCCATCGGATCAGTCTTTTCCTGATAGCCCACCGGGAAAGCGTCGCCGAAGCGCTGCGCCAGTCCGGCACCCTCTTCGCCATGCTCGCCCTCCTTGCGCAGGATGTCGCGAAGCTGGTCAGCCCAGGTGCGGGTAACTGCCAACAGGCGTTCTTCCACCTGGGCCTGTGACATGGCCAGATGAGTCCCCTGGGGAATACGGATAATGCAGTGAATCCGTGCCAGCCCCTCACGCAGAAAATCCACCGTGCGCTCCACCGAGCTGCCATTGCAGAGCTGCTTCAACTCGGCGGTGACATGATCACGCAGTTCCCGGGAATAACGCTCCCGGCTCAGATAGACCATGCAGGAATAGAACCGTCCGTAACGATCTCGCCGCATGAACAGGCTGAGGTGGTGACGGTCGCGCAGGGCACGGATACCCATGCAGATGCTGTAGAGCTCCTCTTCACTGCACTGGAACAGTTCGTCTCTGGGTAACTGATAGATAATGTCGCGCAGATGTTTGCCGGAGTGGGACCGCTCGGGCAGGCGGGAGCGGTCCAGCACATAATTGACCTTGCGACGGATCAACGGGATGTCCCGGGGACGATTGATATAGGCATCCAGCGAGAACAAGCCGATGTAACGATCGGTCCCCTCTACAGTGCCGTCCTCCGCCAACCGTTTGACCGATACCACATCCATGTAATGGGGGTGGTGGATCGGCGAACGGGCATTGGCCTTGGTCACCACCACCAGACGACCATGGGCAATGTACTTGGCCATCTCGTCGTGGGGAGCAATAAATTCTTCCGCGTTGGCATAACGGCTGCCGGGCCGGGCCAGGCCGAGCCCGGCATCATGATCCAGGGAAAGCTTGATGCCGTCGTCCACGGGCTCCGCCCGGGAGCGGGCATAGCCCAGGAAGGTAAAATGATCCAGTGACAACCAGTCAATAAAGGCCTGAGCCTCGGCAAGTTCTTCCTGATCGCGACTGGGGAAATCCCCAGAGAGGTTCTTCTGGGTGGTTTCCAGGTTATCCAGCATGGCCGGAAAATCCTCCACCACCAGGCGCAACTCTCCCAGCACCTGTTCTAGGGATTCCTGGAGATGCTCATAGGCCTCGTCGCTGGCCAGTGGTTCAAACTCAACATAGACCAGGGATTCCGCCGGATTCTCGCCATCGCCAACGCCGGCCACCCTAGTCATGTGTCCATGGGTATCACGAAGCACCTGTATCACTGGATGAATAGTCCAGTCGATAGCCGTGCCCGCATCTCGTACCGCCATGGCGATCGAATCCACCAGAAATGGCACGTCATCGGTCACCGTCCGCAACGCCGCCAGCCCACCTGGCCTAGTGGGTGGTTTCAGATGAATCAGGGTTTCTTCAGGGTGGCGCTGGAAGGCCATCATCCAGTGTTGCTGGGCGATGTGAAAAAGCTGCTCGGGGGTACGGGCGGTGAGCGCCGCCTGGCTGCTCATTTCAAAATAAGCCGCCATGAAACTGCGGAACAGGGGCTGATGTTCGACCCCGACGTGGGCGGTAACCAGTGCTTCAAGCTGGGCCTGTAACAGGGCCTGGCGCTGCGCGACGTCATCCTGCATCGAATCCTCCGGCGTCCGTTCGGGCGCGCCGGCAAGGGGCCAGCGGCCTCGGTTTCACTCTATACCGGAGGAATGGATCAATACCAGCCCGGCGCCGTGATTAGATCGGCAAACAGGAAAATGACAGGAAAGCGGCAGCAACATTGTGCAGCGGGCTATATCGCTATGCAGGGTGCACTGAGTCCAAGCGAACTGCACCAACACCGCTAAATTGTTAATGGAGAGAGTGGATAATTGATAACGACGCGATCAGACGCCGGCCTGACCGGAAAACTAAGAAGTCGCGTTCCCAATGTAGGCGCGGCCTCCTAGCTTTGATAATAAAGGCACCATCCCGCGCGTTATCAATTCTCAATTGTCCATTATCAATTATTCTGGTGCAGTTCGCCTCAGCCTCAGTGCGCCCTGCATAAAAGGCTTCTGGCGCCTTACTGCACCTGCACCGGCTGCACCAGCACCCAGGGCATCACTACCACCGTCCATAGGCCCTGATCGATCTCAAACCACTTGGCGGCCTGATCATCGGTGACCTTGTCTACCTGCCCCTTGTCCCGCCACAGAGACAGGGTGTCGGCCTGGTCTTCGGAAAACGCCAGTGCCACTTCGATCAGGTCCAGTTCTGGCGCCACATAGACAGTCTGGCCACGGGCAAAGAACGGCTGCAGCTCTTTCCAGCTGGCCTTGGCCGTTTCCTGATTGAGTTTGGCTTTGAGAATATCGCGATCTGCGGATGAATCAGACATGGGCGGCTCCGTGTTCAGGGCCGTGCATTATCCGTATTCGGGAGGGTGCAATCAAAGAGGGAAAAAAGAACGCCCGCCACTTGGGGAATGGCGGGCGGGCTGTACCGGGGCCGAAATTGAACATCCGTGTTCGATTGCGTCCTTGCGAGATCCACTTTAGGGAAACCAGCAAGGCGGCATAAGACGCGATTTGCTACATCTTTTGTAAGCCATTTGCCATAGCAAGGTGTGGTTTTCGGCCTCGGCAAGCCAAGGCTTATTGCTGTAGGAACCCAGCCTAGCGAAGTAACAGCCGCAGGCTGGCCCGAAGGGTGAGTATCAGGGATGATACGAATAACAAATGCAGAACCTGCATAACAATAAAATAGATGCCTACATTCCTGATAATCAATTCCGCTCGCGTGATCCAAAATTTTTTGATCAAAAGGAAAAGTACGGAAAGCGTCATCAAGAAAAGCCAAAGAGCGCACGTCGCAACGTCATCCCGGCGACAGAATTCAAATTCGATCCAACGGCAATGACCTGCTATTGCCCCGCAGGCGAGAAGCTCAGTTTTCGTGGTGAGCGTTTGAGTGAAAGTGGGCAATCCAAAGCCTTCTTCGAAGGTCGATTATTGCAATGTAGATACTGCAACTTAAAACATGAATGCATGGAAAACCCCGAAGCTGCAAACCATCGCAAAGGTGCAGGACGACAAGTCTCCTTCACCATCAACGACAAACGTAAACCCACATTCACTGATTGGATGAAGCATAGAGTCGACAGCGAGCATGGCAAACATATTTACAGTCACCGAATGTCGACAGTGGAGCCAGTCTTTGCCAATATAGGAACCAATAAAGGTTTAAAACGGTTTGGTTTGCGCGGCAAAGCGAAAGTTCAAGGCCAATGGCAGTTGTACTGCATGATTCACAACATAGAAAAGATCATGCGATATGGTGAGTTGGCAAGATAAAGTGGATATTTAGATGTTATAGCGAACCTATGCTGACCAATTCACTAAAAAGCTAGAATATTGCCAAGATAATTCGAAAGTAGATTCAATCTTGAATAATTTCTAATTGGATCATTAACAAAGGAAGCAGCTTGAAGAAATGGCTTTTAAATAGGTTATTCTACAGGCTCGTTAATTTGTATCCAATTTGTGATTGTGAAAATCGACGAGGAATTGATAACTGTATGGTGTACTTCTTAAACTATGACAGGGATGGTTACCTATTTTCGGTTGCATTTCCTGTGAGTAAAGTGAAATCAAATTCAGATGAAAATCGAGTTACATATGTTGATCAAAATGGAACTCATGAGCGTGTTTTTGGTAAGAATTCAGCTTTTACTCGGTTTTCAAATTGGCTTTGTGAAAATAACAATTAACAATCGGCGATCACTAAGGATCGCTTCGCTCAAATTCTAGAAGGGCTTGATTTTTTAAGGACAAATATGGAATCAAATTTGAAATCCCCGCATGGAAAGATTGTAGGTATTCTCCTTGAGAGTGGAGGGCTTGCTGCATTTGATTTTGTTGAGAAAGAGGGTAGCAGTATTTACAAGCTGAAGAGTGAGGTTGAATCATCACCAAAAGCTGATGTAAGTGGTAGTTTTATTCTGGTTGATGTTACAGGCACAAAATGGTCAGCGGGTGATATTGAACTGTATACTTTTGCTGGCATGATCGGCATTCGCCCCTATGAGAATTAACAAACGGCCGTTGAGGCCACTGAAAAGCGTGGTGGGACGAGCAAAAAGCGCGCGCCCCAATGCCGAGCGTTAACTATGAACGCTCAAAAAATAAAAAAACCGCACTTGATGCACCAGTATTGGCATAGAATTTGGTTTTTTTCTGGCTTCATTCCTATTGTAGGTGTTTTTGTTAGCATGCATATCTTTGCTATAAATAAAGATAATTCACTGCACGATGTATTAATAATATCAGTGTTTATATATTCATTTTTTTGGTTTTTAGTGGGAGCCATTCTGGACATAAAAGTCACAAGCAAGTGTCCAAAATGTGGTTGCAAAACCAAAAGAGCTAAATACATATATGGACAAAGTATAAATAATTGTATGATTTGCGAAAGATGCCTAATTGAATGGGATTTAGGTGAAATTGACGATTAAATTAACTAGATTATAAGTTAACAAGGCCGAGCATGCGGATAGTGTGAATCTGTCATTATTTTTGCACAAACATTTGTTTGGCTGTCCAGATTTAAATTTCGGATTTAAATTGAAGCTTTATTTGAATTGAATGAAAAACCCGATATTTTGTCGGGTTTTTCATTTATTGCTCATCCTAGGATTTATGGTAAGACGAGGCTAACAATTAAAATTTTCATCATAGAGGTCATCACTATTTAGTTGTGTAATGATAGTGTGTTATCTCATTCTATCAATATGATCACTCTAATAGGAGAGCAGCATGAAGTTAGAATCAATCGCCTTACATGAAGGTTATAAATCGGAAGAAACGACCAAGGCGGCAGCGGTTCCGATTTACCAGACGACGTCTTATACGTTTGATGATACTCAGCACGGTGCCGATTTATTTGACCTTAAAGTACCGGGGAATATTTATACACGTATCATGAATCCAACTACCGACGTGTTAGAGAAACGCATCGCCGCCATGGAAGGAGGTATTGGTGCGCTTTGTGTTGCTTCCGGGATGGCGGCCATTACTTACGCCATTCAGTGCATCACTGAGGTTGGCGATAATATCGTTAGTACTAGTCAGTTGTACGGCGGTACATACAATCTTTTTGCTCACTCTTTGCCAAGGCAAGGAATTGATGTGCGCATGGTCTCCCATGACGATTACGAAGGTTTTGAAAACGCTATCGACGAGAATACTAAAGCGATTTTTTGTGAATCAATTGGTAATCCGGCAGGCAATGTTGTTGATATTGCACGCTTAGCGGAAATTGCTCACAAGCATGGTGTGCCTTTGATGGTGGATAACACGGTCGCGACTCCTTACCTGTGCAGAGCATTTGATTTAGGGGCTGATATCGTTATTCATTCCCTAACTAAATATATTGGTGGTCATGGTACCTCTATTGGTGGTGCGATTGTTGATTCAGGAAAGTTTGATTGGGTGGCGAACAAGGCTCGATTCCCAATTTTGAACGAACCTGATCCTTCTTATCACGGGGTTGTTTACACAGAGGCTTTGGGGCCTGCTGCTTATATCGGACGTTGTCGTGTGGTACCACTGAGAAATACCGGTGCAGCTTTATCGCCAATGAATGCATTTCAGATTCTACAAGGACTAGAGACTCTTGGCTTACGTATGGATCGCCATTGTGAAAATGCTGAAAAATTGGCGGCGTTCCTTCAGCAACATGAGAAGGTAGAGTGGGTGAATTATGCGGCATTGCCTGACAGCCCGTATTTTGATGCTTGTAAAAAAATCACGAATGGCAAGGCGTCTGGTATTTTGAGTTTTGGCATTACTGGTGGTATCGAAGCCTGTACTCGATTTATTGATTCGCTAGAGATGATATTGCGTCTTGTGAACATCGGTGATGCTAAATCGCTCGCCTGTCACCCGGCATCTACAACTCATAGACAGCTGAATGAGAAAGAGCTTGAGTCTGCAGGGGTAAGTACTGATCTGGTGAGAATATCGGTTGGTATTGAGCACATCGACGATATTATTGCTGACGTAAGTCAGGCGTTAGAAAAGGCGTAATTGGTCTTTGATTATTCAGCTTTTTTGAGTCCATTGAGTGGGCGCCGGCTTGGCCGCGCCCACCCAATGGAACTATAAATAACTTACTTTAATTCCATCAATGATTTCTTGCTGTAATCCCCCAGCTCATCAAAGCGTTCTTCGCGCACTTTTATTACCCACTCTGGGTCTTGCAGTAACGCGCGGCCAACAGCCACCAATTCAAATTCATCGTTGCCGAGTCGAGTAGCGAGTTCTTCGATGTTTGCGTGGGCAACGCCTGAGGCATCCACCATGTCGCGTTTGTCTTCGTCGATGAAACTAGCGTTTAAGCCAATGCTACCCACGGTGATGACGGGCTTGCCGGTGATCTTTTTCGTCCAGCCTGCAAGATTTAGGTCTGAGCCTTCAAACTCAGCTTCCCAAAAACGGCGAGTGGAACAGTGGAAGATATCAACACCAGCGTTTACTAATGGCGTTAAGAAGGCTTCAAGTTCTTCTGGCGTTGTCGCTAAACGTGCGTTGTAGTCTTGCTGCTTCCATTGCGAGAAGCGGAAGATGATGGGGAAATCTGGGCCAACGCGTTCACGGATGGCTTGTACTATTTCACAGGCGAAGAGGGTGCGGGCAACGAGGTCGCCGCCGTATTCGTCATCGCGCTGGTTACTGCCTTCCCAGAAAAATTGATCCACTAAATAGCCGTGCGCGCCGTGTACTTCTACTGCATCAAAGCCAATACGTTGAGAATCTTCAGCGGCTTGGGCGAAGGCTTCGATCACGTCGTTGATGTCGTCTTTGCTCATAGCGACGCCGGTTTCTTTACCCGGTTTAAATAGCCCGGATGGGCTGTAGCCCGGTACCGATGGGTCAGGCTCTATACCTTCTTTGCGAACTGCGCCTACGTGCCAAAGCTGTGGGGCTATTTTTCCGCCTTTGGCGTGTACAGCGTCGACAACTTTTTTCCAACCGGCTAGGGCGTCTTCACCGTAAATAAAGGGCACGCGTGCGTAACCGTTGGCGGCTTTGTGGCCGATGCAGGTACCTTCGGTAATGATCAGGCCCACTTCGTTTTCAGCCCGGCGTTCGTAGTAAGCGATGTTTAGGTCGTTGGGTACGTTGCCCGGCGAGAAGGTGCGTGTCATTGGGGCCATGACAATACGGTTTTTTAGTGTCAGCGGGCCAAGGGTAATTGGCGCAAATAATGGGGATAGGGTGCTCATAATGTCTCCGCAGTTGTCGTTGATATTAAGGTGTTGTTTGGTTGTTATTAAGGTGTCGTTCTGAATTGGCCATACATTAGCATGGCGTTTTCCGCTTTGTAGGTGTTGTTTGTGCCTTAATGGTTACCTTGAGTGAACACAGTGTGTCAGTGGGGTGGGTTTCTCGGTATCCTTGCCGCCATTTGTTGGATGTTATGAATCTAACGAGTTGGGCTTTTAGGGTGTGAAATATGAAATTACAAAAGATTGATAAGCCAACCTACCAAGCGCGACGTTCGCGTATTCAGTGGACAATGGTTGCGGCGTTGTTTGCGTTAAGTTTGGGCTTTGCTGAGTTGTACCGTTGGATATTTGTCGGTGGTGAGTCCAGCTTGGTATTGAATGCACTGGGGGTGGCAACCGGGGCAGGGATTGTAACTTTTACCTTATTTAAGCTGCGTTATACCGAGTATTTTCATGAGGTGAATTACGTTTGGTGTTTAAAACAAGAACTAAACCGTATTTATCGTAAGTCGGCTAAGTTGGATCAGGCTTTGGCAGAGGGCACGCGTGATGCGCTGATTATTAAATTGTTTCATGTTGAGGGTTCACGCTTTATTTATGACCTCGACGACAACACGCTAACGATGAGCGAGCTGGTAAAAGAGCTGGATGCGCTGCGTGATAAGGCCGCGAATATGAACCCGCCGGTGTCCGTTGATGACTATGATCCTAGTTTGTTAGTTAATCTGTAAGCCAACTCCTTTGCGGCGGGTGCGCCCGTCGCGTGAAACATGTAAACTACGCGCAATTTTCTGAGCATCTTTTTGGGTTTTTCAACCATGATGAAATATATCTCTACACGCGGTAATGCACCGGAACTTACTTTTGAAGACGTACTGTTGACAGGTCTTGCGACGGATGGCGGTTTATACGTACCAAAAGACGTGCCTAAATACAGTCTGGAAGAGATTGAATCCTGGCGTGACCTGCCTTACACCGAGCTAGCTCATAAGGTGGTATACCCGTTTGTTGAAGGCTGTGTTGAAAGCGATGCGTTAAAAGGCATGCTGGAAGACATCTACAACAACAGCAACTTTGGCCACAAAGCCATTGCGCCGTTACAGCAGTTGGATCACAACGAGTACGTACTTGAGTTGTTCCATGGCCCAACACTGGCGTTTAAAGATTTTGCTTTGCAGTTGCTAGGTCGCTTATTAGATTACGTGCTTGAGCGTCGTAACGAGAAAGTTGTGATCATGGGCGCGACGTCGGGTGATACCGGCTCTGCGGCGATTGAAGGCACAAAAGCGTGTCGCAATGTGGATATTTTTATTCTGCATCCACACGGTAAGGTATCCGAAGTTCAGCGTCGCCAGATGACGACGGTAACCGGCGATAACATCTACAACATTGCCATCGAAGGTAACTTCGATGAAGCGCAAGACATGGTGAAGGCCAGCTTCGGTGACCAAACCTTCTTGCGTGGCGAGCGCAAGTTAGTTGCGGTAAACAGCATTAACTGGGCGCGTATCATGGCTCAGATCGTTTACTACTTCTATTCAAGCTTGAACTTGGGCGGCCCTCTGCGCCCTATGGCGTACTCCGTTCCTACCGGTAACTTCGGTGATATTTTTGCCGGTTACATGGCGCGTAAAATGGGCTTGCCGATTGAGCAGTTAATCATTGCGACCAACAGCAACGATGTTCTGCACCGTTTGATGAGCAAAAACTTGTACGAAGTACGTCCGCTACAGCATACGATTACGCCGTCTATGGACATCGCTGTGTCGTCTAACTTCGAACGTTTGTTGTTTGACTTGTACGATCGCGATGGCAAAGCCTTGGCTGATCTCATGACGACAATGAACAAACGTACTGAAACTGTGTCGCTAGATGAAGAGAAGCTGGCAAAAGCGCGTGAAATCTTCGACAGCTTAGGCGTAGATGAAGACGCAACGGTTGAAACCATGCAGCAAGTCTTTAAAGAGACCGGCTACTTGCTTGATCCACATACTGCGATTGGTGTGAAGGCTGCGCGTGAATGTCGTCGTAACCCTAACATTCCGATGATTACATTAGGCACGGCGCATCCGGTTAAATTCGAAGATGCGGTGCTACGCGCTGGCTATAAAATGCCAGAACTGCCTCACCATCTGACGGATTTAATGGAGCGTGAAGAACGCATGTCCGTGTTGCCATCAGATATTGAAGCGGTGCATCAGTTTATTGCTGACAACACGTTCGGTAAGTGATCGCCTGATACCACAAAACGCCGTCGTTGAGCTTTGTCCTTCGGCGGCGTTTTTGTTTGACCTTTGCATTCTCTTATTCATTGTTAATGACTTATTTCTGAACTGAGGCCTTTATGGACTACCAAACGCTCAGCGAATATTCGCACGGCTGGATTTTTCGTCATCGCGATATGCCGGTGCCAGACGCATTGATGGCAGATATTAAACCGTTGAGTGAGGCCTCTGCTTTACAGTATTGGCGTCAAAACATCAGTAAAGAAGCCACCCATGCCAGTCACTTTTTGGGGGATGATTGGCCATCACAAAATGGTGTTTGGCATACGAAAGGTGAGTGGCAAGCTCAGTGGGAATCAGATGAGCCCGAGTTGCCTGAAGGGCTGAATTTTGATGATTGGGAAGCCAATACACATGTCTTTTTTTGCTATGACTGTCACCACGTTATTCAAACAACTTGGGCAACGTTTCGCCAGTGTTGGAAGAACTTTCTTTTTTACGATGAGGAACCAATCCTTATCGGTAAGCGTCGATTACAGGTCGCGCGTTTTCACTCCGATGGCACTTTTGATATCGGTGCTCACTGAACACGTTTTTGTCAGTTTTGAATATACTGACTGACAGCTGTTATATGGTTTAATGCCGCTCTTATTGTAGTTTTGGGATCTTCTATGCGTGTTTATACGGCGGCGGTTAGCCTCGCTCTTTTAGCCACTTTTGCTCTTTCTTCATGTTCTCAATTGCCGGGGCCTGAGCATCGTGACGTGAGCATGAGTGCTATTGAGAGCATCGTACAGGCGCATTGCAAACCAGACGTAGAAACACGCGATACGCTTAATAGCCTTGGTGCGATCATTGATGTTCAAGCGACAGAGCTTCAAGAGCTGACGGCGGCTGTTGAAACCATTAAAAGCACCTCCCCTGCGCCTTCACGTTCTGTTGTACCTGCGCCGGTGTGTGTCACTCCCCCCCATTCGACAGCGAGCGCGGCGAAAACGACCCTCGACGATAGTAAGGTCGTTATTGGCGCGACGGAGTGGATTCATCTAGCCCCCCCTGGCCAATATTTCAGAGCCCGTGTTGATACCGGGGCAGCAACGTCATCCATCAGTGCAAAAAACGTTGTTCGTTTTGAACGTGACGGTAATCGCTGGGTATCGTTTGACTTAGATACAGGGGAAGAGGCAGAACCCATTCATTTAGAGGCTCCGTTGGTGCGAAATGTACGTATTCGTCAAGCCTCATTCGATGATATTGATCGTCGTGCTGTGGTCCGTTTTGATGTCATGTTGGGTGAGAGTTTGCGCCAGCCAACGGATTTCACGTTGGCTGATCGAACCCGTATGAGTTACCCGGTATTGTTAGGGCGCTCATTTTTAAAAGACATGGCTATTGTTGATGTCAGTGCGAAGTTTTTACACCCACGGCTCAAGGACGGTAAAAAATGAAACGCCCATCAAAACTGTCTTTTTTGGGGTTGATTTCACTGCTGTTGGCGGTTGGGATTGCGTTAATTTTACATCGTCATTATGTGTATGAAATTCCGTTAGTACATGGCGAAACGCAAGTGGTGTGGTCGGTTGAGGCACGTGTAGAATTTATCGCAGAAGATGGCCCAGTAACGGTAACGATGGCACGACCTACAGAACAAGCCGGGTTTACTGTATTACGGCAATCGGGCGCGTCACCTGGGTACGGTTTGAATTTTATTGATGATATTCGGCCACGAGCAGAATGGGCAGTACGCAGCGCTAACGGTGTGCAAAAATTGTATTATCAAATTGATTTACTTGAATCAAGTTACGCCGCTCAGCCTCAAATACTGGCACCCAAACTCTATAGCACCGAGTGGCAAGAGCCGTATCGAACGGCAGTTGATTCGGTGCTGAATGACGCCTTTTCTACGTCAGCGAATAACTTCAGCTTTGCTCGTGAATTAATCAAACGTCTTAATGAAAATGAAGCACCTCAGCACGTGAAATTATTACGTCGTGCATACAATGGACGTTTACCGTCATTAATTGCTGATATTTTAAATCATGCCAATGTGCAGGCAACGGTGGTCTATGGCTTAGAGCTTGAAGATGGTCGCCGTCGGCAGTTATTAACGCCTTTGTTGCGTGTGTGGGACGGAAAAAAAAGCGAGATATTTTATGTGGACACTGGGCTGGTAACAGAAAACCCTATGCTGCTTTGGGAGCAGCGCGGTGCGCCGGTGCTTGATGTCATTGGCGGGCGAGACTCAAATATTCGTTTTTCCATGTTGCGCCGTGAAGCCTCTACCTATAACGCCTTAGCTGAAAACGAGCCGACCCAAGATTCTTTACTGAATTTTTCAATCCATAGCTTGCCTGTGGCTGAGCAAGCCATGTTTAAAACGATTCTGCTATTGCCCGTTGGCGCATTAGTCGTGTGTTTATTGCGTATTTTAGTCGGACTTAGAACGTCGGGCACTTTTATGCCGGTATTAATCGCGATTGCCTTTATGCAAACCTCCCTAGGCACCGGCATTGTCGGTTTTGTTTTGGTTGTGGCATTAGGCTTAATTATTCGGGGTTATTTGTCGCGCTTAAATCTCTTGCTGGTGGCTCGAATATCGGCGGTGATTGTTTCAGTGATTGCCATTATTAGTCTATTTAGTGTGTTGTCATACAAGCTGGGGTTAACCGAAGGGTTGAAGATTATGTTCTTCCCTATGGTTATTTTAGCCTGGACCATTGAGCGTATGTCTATTCTCTGGGAAGAAGAGGGTGGTCGCGAAGTGATGATTCAAGGCGGCGGTAGTTTGCTTACCGCAGTGATTGCCTACGGCGCTATGCAGCACCCTATGGTTCAGCATTTGACCTTCAATTTTATGGGGGTTCAATTTATTTTAATGGCGCTGATTTTGTTGCTTGGATCTTATACCGGGTTCAGGTTGTTGGAGCTTCATCGTTTCGCAGTGTTTCGTAAATAAATGCTGGCGTTAATGAAAGACTTTTTAATCAGCCCGCTGCGTTTAAAACGTTTAGGCATTCTTGGGATGAATAAGCGTAACCGCGATTATATTGCCCGTTATAACGAGCGCAGTTTGTTTCCTCTGGTGGATAACAAACTGATCACTCGTAAAACGATTGGTCAGGCAGGGATACCTACTGCTGAGTTAATAACCGTGGTGCAGGTTCAGTCGCAGGTGAATGATTTACTGGCCTTGGTGGAAGATTACGATGAATTTGTAATCAAGCCTTCCAAGGGCAGCGGTGGTAAAGGTATTTTAGTCATTACAGGCCGTGATGGAGAGAGTTTTCGTAAGGCCAGTGGTGTACTACTGAGCGCGGATGATCTTAAGCGGCATGTGTCGAATATACTTTCTGGCCTATATAGCTTAGGCGGCACCAGTGATGTGGCGGTGATCGAGTCTTTGATTCATACCGCCAGTGCGTTAACGCGCTATTCGGTAGAGGGAGTGCCGGATATTCGTGTGATTATTTGCCGGGGGTATCCGGTTATGGCGATGATTCGATTATCGACCCATGCCTCTGACGGTAAGGCGAATTTGCATCAAGGGGCGGTGGGCGTCGGCTTAGATATGAAAACAGGCTGTGCTGTGCGGGCTGTGCAACATGGTAAGTCGGTAACGCATCATCCAGATACCGGGCAAGATTTATTAGATTTGTGTATCCCCGATTGGAATACCCTGTTGGTGATGGCGGCGCGTTGCTATGACGTCACTGGGTTAGGGTATCTAGGCATTGATATGGTTATAGATCAGCGATACGGCCCTATGCTGTTAGAGCTGAATGCTCGTCCAGGATTAACCATTCAAGTCGCCAATAACGCGGGCTTGCTAACTCGGTTAGCAAAAATTGATAGGTTGTCGGAGAGCGAAACGCGCCTTCCAGCGGAAGAGCGCGTTAGGCTTAGCCAAGCTTGGTATTAGTAAGTTATTCCAGCAAGCCATCCAAGCCTGAATGTAACTCACCGACAGCGGCGATTTCTTTATAGGCACGATTCACATCCATGCCAATTTTCTCAGCCACGCTTAACGGGAAGCCAGCCAGGATCTCGTCTTCATTAAGATTGTTGTCGTGTGCGTGTTTTAAATATTTTGCGATGAATATGATGCCAGCTTCAGCGCAAAACTCTTGTTCATCGTTTGACATGTTCTGGCCAGCAATGGAGTGCTGAATCACTTCCGGGAACTTCCAGCGTTTGGCTAATTCAGCGCCTACGTCGGCGTAGTTGTAGCCCAGTTGAACATTTTCAAGGTCGTGGCGATGAGACGAGCACATTGCTTCAGTTTTATCAATGCTCATGGCCTCTTCTGGATAGAACATACGAATCAGTAAGTCGCCTACGGAGTGCATCATGCCGCAAGTAAAGGCGGTCTCTTTATCAACGCCCGGCACATATTCCGCAATCCATTTGGACACGGCGGCAATCCCGAAAGAGTTTTTCCAGAACGCATTCTGATCAAACCCTTCTATTTTGTTGAACGCTCCGGTAACGCCTGAAGCGAGTACCATGGTACGTAGTTTTTCGAAGCCTAATAACATAACGGCATCGTGTGGATTGGCGACAGTACGCGGTATGCCGTAATGCGCTGAGTTGGCCAGTCTAAGAACTTTTGCCGTGAGTGACTGGTCGAGTGCAACTTTCTTGCTGAGTTCGTCGATATCAATGCTGTGCTCGTCGCCGCGGAAACTTTCCATCAGCTCCTGTACAACACGTGGAATATGGGGAAGTTGTTTTGATTCAGCGAAAATGGATGCCATGTTCATAGTTATAATTCCTTCTGGGGTAACTAACTGTCTATAAGAATAGGTCAGGGTTTGAAAACTGCTAAAAATCCTAGGTTACGATTCGTTAATGGTAGAATTTGGCATCACTTCTAACTGTCACGATGGAGAGTAAAGCATTGACTCAACCACGAATTGGTTTCATCGGTATGGGCCTTATGGGCGTTCCAATGAGTTTGCGTTTACAGCAAGCTGGATACGACGTTTTGGTCTGGAATCGTAGCCCGGATAAGGCTGAATCCTTGAAAAATAAAGGCTTACAGGTATGTGATCGCTTACCTGAGCTGGTAGCTCAAACCGATATTTTGATGACGTGTGTCACCGATACTCTGGCAGTAGAGGCGGTGGTTTTTGGGCCTGATGGTATTGCACAGCATGCGCATCAAGATCACGTGCTGGTGGATTTTTCGAGCATAGACCCCGACGCTACTCGTGATATGTCGTCCCGATTGGAAAAGTGTTGTGGTGCTCGTTGGGTTGATGCGCCAGTGTCTGGTGGTGTGGCGGGAGCGGAGCAAGGCACATTGGCGGTTATGGCCGGTGGTGATGCCGCGCTTATTGATGCGCTACGTCCAGTACTTGCGCCGCTATCTCAGCGAGTAACCCGTATGGGCAGTGTGGGTGCAGGGCAAGTGACTAAGATCTGCAATCAAATGCTGGTGAGCTGCAATGTATTGGTGATGGCTGAAGTGATGGCCATGGCTGAGAAGGCAGGAGTGGACGCTGGAAGTATTCCTCAAGCATTGCAGGGTGGGTTTGCTGATTCAACACCATTGCAGCTGACAGGCCCGCGCATGGCCGCTCGTGACTATGATCCGGTGAAGTGGCATGTGAAAACGCTATTGAAGGATCTCGACATGGCCAATGCGCTCGGCAAGTCGCTGCACAGTAGTATTCCTATGGCAGGGTTGGGGGCTGAGTTGATGCGCCTTCACGCCAGCCAAGGAAACGCTGAGCGGGACCCTTGCACCTTGATTGAGATGTACGCAAAAAAGCAAAAAAATGATCAGGGGGATAAGCAGTGAAGCTGGCCGCTAACCTCACCTTACTCTATCCCGAGCTGCCTTTTATCGAGCGCTTTCAGGCTGCTTCTAATGATGGCTTTAAGATTGTCGAAATTCAGTTTCCTTACGATACTCCGGCAGCTGACATCAAGCAGGCGTTAGATCGCCACAATTTAACCTGTGTACTCATTAATGTGCCAGCAGGAGATCTTATGGCGGGCGGCTTAGGGTTAGCTTGTGTCGCCGGTAAACAAGCGGAATTCGAACAGGCGTTAGAATTGTGCGCAAGTTATGTGAAGATATTGTCTCCTTCGAGAGTCAATGTACTGGCTGGCCGCTCTGCGGGAGACAGAAAAACAGAGCTGGACATACTGCATACCAATTTAATTAAGGCTGCGGATGTTCTCGCACCATTAGGTGTGACGGTGACCTTTGAGGCGGTAAATACCATCAATATGCCCGGTTTTTTGATCTCAACTTTTAATGACATGAAGCAGGTCATGGATTATTTGCAGGATGATCGTATTCGTATGCAATTTGATATTTATCACATGGCCATGATGAAAGAACCTATCGCCCAATTGCTAACTGAACATATGGCAAATATTGGGCATATTCAGTTTGCCGATATGCCAGGCAGACATGAGCCAGGTACGGGAGATATTGATTTCAGCGAAGTGTTTAGGTTAATTCAATCGAGTGATTACTTAGGTTGTGTTGCGGCTGAATATCATCCCGCTGGTGACTCTACATCGGCAGGTTTGGGCTGGAGGTTAGGGCTGGAGGTTAGGGCTGAGAGCGACCTAAAATAGATCGAATTGATCACTCGAAGGAGCCGGTTTGTGTTTCTGCGGGGCGGCTTTGTTAACTGCGCTTTCTTTCTCTGGAGGGTTAGGCTGGGCGAGGTTATCCGCGGTTTCTGCGATGCTCTCAGGCTTCGCAGCTTTTGCGGAGATCGAGTCTTTTTCAGGTGTTTGGCTTAATACAGCTTCTGCTGGCTGATCCATCACGCCACTGATGTCGGTGTTTTCAATATTATTGTCTGGGCTTGTAGGCCGCGCTTTTTGTGGTGTTAGCGCCTCATTTGTTTCCGCTATTTCTGACTTGGAGTCCTTAGAATCTAAGCTCTCGTCCGGGTTTGCTATAAACATATCCAGCTGCGGAACTACTTCTTCAAAATCATCTTCAGGCTGCGCTGATTTAGCCGCAATGATTTTTAAACGACGCTTTTCACAAGTGTTAATAATTAACTGCTGGTGGAATGGACTAAATTCATGCCAGTGAAAACGCTCTTTACGACTGCGTAAGCAACCTTTGCAATATCCACGGTTATTCACGGTGCATATGCCCCGGCATGGATTAGGTATTACGAACAGTTCGCCTTGATCAATCATTGAAATCGTTTTTGTTATAGCAATGAATAACAGACTACCAGCAAAACAGCCGCTGTCGAGTAGAACAAATAAAAAGGGATACGCAATAAACGTAAGAAGGGTATGACAAAATAACGAGGGAAGGCCCGGCTAGAAAGCCGAGCCTAGAGAAATTATTCCACTGGAGTAACGTTCTCAGCTTGAGGGCCTTTTTGACCGTCAACAACTTCCATCGTTACAGCCTGACCTTCTTCAAGAGAGCGTCGACCGTTACCGTTGATTGTGCTGTAGTGAACGAATACATCTTTGCCAGAGTCCTGAGCAATAAAGCCGAAGCCTTTCTCATCGTTGAACCATTTGACAGTGCCATTTACAATATTAGCCATCTTTATATCCTGATATTTATAACGCTGGTAAACCAGCAAACGTGCATTTTAACGGCACTCGAACCTGATTAACGGATAACCGTTTTCTCATTATCAAAAGCGCCTTTTATCGTTCGGTCTCTCCACATAGGAGATACGGAGACCGACCGATGTCGTACTTCAGATGAAGTAACGAAAACATACTAGCGCAAGTGAGGGCCGCATACCAAGCCGCTTTAACCAATATTTTAGTCTTATATGCACTGAAATAAGGCTGTAGTGGCGGCATTGGTTCAAAACTGATCAATGTCGCCAATCATCGTGGCCGCTTGGTGTTAAAAAGGGCTAAACACCAATACGACCTCGTCTTCGCTGATGGTCATTTCTTTCAGGAGCATTTTTGCCAGTTTTTGCTCGCCATCGTCTGTCAGTGTGTACACCGGCTGGCCACTAATTGCAGGCGCTAAGGTCTGCTGGGCAAGCTTAATCACACTGTTACGATACATCGGCGGAATGCCCTCGATGTCGACATCAATCACTTGTGGGTTATCAATGTAAAAGCTGTCCTCGGCATCATCAAAGCGCACATCACCTTCCGCAGTAATGGTGCCGCGAGATTGTAAACCCACCGTGGTTGTTAGGATGAAATCATTGACCATCCCAACCCGATTGCCTTGGCCTTGAAGATCAATGTCAGCGCGCTCAATGGTCAGTGTCATGAATTGGCTTTGGCGAGCAAAGGGCAGACGTTGATTTAAGGTGGTTTGAATTTGCTCTTCAGTGACGACCATATCGTATGCATTGGCCCATGGGGTTAGCATCAATAAACCAAGTAATAGGTGCTTCATTGGCAGCCTCCTTTTGAACGTGCTTGTTGTAATTGTTTGATGGCTCTATCGGTGCGCCATTTCCAGAAACCCGCGAGTACGGCTCCTGCAATATTTTGCCAGACGCTAAACAGTGCGCCAGGTATGGCGGCCATTGGCCCGAAGAAGCTGTTAGCTAAGGCGACGCCTAAGCCAGAGTTCTGCATACCAACTTCTATTGCGATGGTGCGTGCTTGAACTTCCGTATGGCCATTCCAACGTGCGATGCCATAACCGGCAGCAAATCCTGATAGGTTATGCAGTATGACAGCGGCAACCACGCTAATACTCACCGCGCTCAGTTCGTCAGCGTTGGCGGCAACAATAATGGCAATGATCAGCAGAATTGAACCCGTCGCTATCGAGGGCAAATATTGATGAACGCTTTGCTGTACTTGTGGTAGAAAGCGGTTAATCAACACGCCTGCGGCAATAGGCAAAATAACGATTTTGGCAATCATCAGTAACATACCGATATTATCTACCTCAATAGAGTCTCGGGCGTAAAAGGCCACCAACCACGGAGTTAACAATAACCCCCAGAGCGTTGAAGCAATCGTCATGGATACGGATAAAGCCACATCGCCTCGGGCTAAAAAGGTCATGACATTGGAGGCGGTTCCACCGGCGCAAGCGCCAACAATAATAAGGCCTGTGGCGATATCGTCAGGAAGCGAAAATATCTGACACAGAATCCAAGCAATCAGAGGCATCAAGCCAAATTGAAGTATCACCCCCAAAGCAATCGGCTCTGGCTTATCCCAGATACGACGAAAATCTTGCCAGCGCAAAGTCAGCCCCATACTAAACATGATGATGGTTAGCAGAGGAATGATGGCATCCGTTAAGCCCATAAGGGGCTGAGGGTTATGCCAAGCTAATAGGCTTACGGCAACGGCCAGAAAAGGAAACACACGTTCGACAGACAGCATGGGTTTTTAATCGCTCAGTCTAAGAAGTACCGGCGTTATATCTGTAAAGGTGGGCAGGTGCAAGTTGTCGCGCGACAGAGTAATCTGCGCAAGTGCTTTAGGCAAAGATCAGGAGATCCTACGTTGGACATACAGTTTACCGATAAAACCCCACTTGAACGTTATCATTTACTAACTCAATCAGTGATTCCGCGGCCTATCGCTTGGATACTCACGAGTGATGAAGATGGTTCAATTAACTTAGCGCCGTATTCTTTTTTTGCGCCAGTCAGTTCTGAGCCGCCAACGTTAGTGGTGTCGATGGGTAAAAAATCAGCGGATGTCGAGAAAGACAGCTACCGCAACCTCAAGCGTAGCGGCTGGTGTGTGGTGAATATTGCTCACCTTGAGCAGCTAGAAGCGATGAATATGTCGTCTGCCACGCTAGAGGCTGGGGACAGTGAAAGCGAAGCGTTTGGTATTGAACTCAGCCCTGAAGGAAACTGGCCGTTGCCAAGAGTCGCTGCGGCACCGGTGGCGTATTTATGCCGCTACCAGCAGCAGGTTGACCTGGGTGCTGGGCCACAGCATGTGGTCTTTCTTCAAATTGAACGCATGTACGTGGATGAAGGTGTGATGGTTGATAACAACGGCAGGTTTGAGCTGAACTCTGAAATGATCAACCCGATTGGCCGCTTAGGTGCGGGGGAATACGCCATGATGGGAGAGCGTATTAAGCGTGGCCGCCCTGATTAATAATGGGTAAGAAGTAGTCCCATAAAAGCAGCTTGGAGTGACATTGTGTCGCTCCAAGCAGTTAGGGAGTTCCGGCTTGGAATTAGTCGATAGTGGTCATTGGTATACGCAACGCATCACGCGCTTTACCGTATGCTCTCATACGCCATAGGCAGATCATGATGAAAGCAACGCAGCCACCAATCCAGCTCAGTGCAGAAACTGGAGTCGTTGTGATCTGGCCTGCTTGATAAACAAATACCCCACAGCTGTAGGCTAAGCCCGTGCTCCAGCCAGTCACAAACAGCATCCAGCGCATGCTTGATTCTCGTACCATCGCTCCAAGTGTCGCGACGCAAGGCACGTAAAGTAGAATGAATACTAGGTAGGCATACGCTGCTAGTTGGCCACCGAATAACGTTTCCATCGCCACGAACGTGGTGTTGTGTACCCCTTGTTCTTCGCCTTGATCAGCGCTGATCAGCGACAAGCCAAGAGGGTCAAGTAGGCTGTCAGCAACACCTGCGAGGTTATCCGGGATGGTCATGACCGCTTCGGTTAGCCCCCCTAATAAATCGTATTCACCGCTTTCGCCTTCTTCCGGCGAATACAGTGCATCGAGTGTACCGACGACAGCTTCTTTGGCGAAAATACCGGTGATGATACCTACCGTAGCGGGCCAGTTATCACTTTGAATTCCCATGGGCGAGAAGACAGGGGTAACAACACGAGCAATGCCAGAGAGTGCTGATTTTTCGTTGTCTTGGTTACCAAAACTGCCATCCGTTCCGAAAGAATTTAGGAAGCTGAGAATTAAGACAACGGTGACAATGGTTTTACCTGCGCGCAAAGCAAAGGTGCGGACTCGCTCGTAGGTTTTTAGTAGTACGCCTTTGACGGTTGGGATGTGATAAGCCGGAAGCTCCATCACGAACGGAGTCAGGTCCGGTGTGAACAGTGTATTTTTGAGCGCCATGCCAGTTAGCATGGCAATAGCGATGCCTAACACATACAAGCTGAAGACGATGATTGCGCCGTTGTCGCTGAAGAAGGCGGCGGCAAAGAGGGCGTACACACTTAAACGAGCACCGCAGGACATAAACGGAGCCATCGCAATCGTGAGTAGGCGATCTTTTTCGGTATCCATAGTTCGTGCCGCCATGACGGCAGGCACGTTACAACCAAAGCCGACAATGAGTGGCACAAACGATTTGCCCGGAAGTCCAACACTGCGCATGGCTCGGTCCATAACGAATGCGGCTCGGGCCATGTAGCCGGAGTCTTCAATGACGGATAAAAAGAGGTACAAACCAGCAATCACAGGAATAAAGGTCGCGACTAACTGAATACCGCCGCCTAAGCCGTCGGCAATGAGTGTGGTGAGCCATTGGGGGGAACCAATCGAGTCCATGACTTCACGAGTGCCATCAACAAACACAGTAGCAAAAGCAATATCAAAGAAATCAATAAAGGCACCGCCAAAGTTAATGGCGAAGGTGAACATCAAATACATGATGAAGAAAAAGAGCGGAATACCTAGCCAACGGTTTAACACCCAAGTATCGATTTTATCGGTCAGAGTGCGGCCTTTGCTTTGGACCGTTAGAACTTGATTTAAGATAAATTCGATAGCGCGGTAACGACTGTTGGCAATAAGCACGTCGATAGGTTGTTTATGGTTTGACTCTAATAAGGCACGTAAGTCGGAAGCTTTGCTGGCGACAAGGTGGCGGTCGTCAGTGCTTAAGCCTTCAAGTGCATAAATATCACATTCTAAAGCGCGAGAGGCTGTCCAAAATGCATTCTCAACCTTACCATTCAGTAATGCTCGCAGTTCATCAATCGCGCTTTCAATGTCTTTATCTGTGCGCTCAAGCGGAGTCGCAACGGTCGCGTGTTCTAACTTATGAGCAATAGTACGACACAGTTCTGGGATGCCAATTTTGTTCGATGCAATGATAGGTATTACTGGTACGCCAAGTTTTTCAGAGAGCACTTGGCAGTCGACATGAATCCCTTCACGTTCGGCAACGTCAATCATATTGACGGCGCAAATAACCGGCACGCCCATATCGAGTAATTGCGATGTCAGGAATAAATTACGATGTAAGTTACTGGCATCTAATATATTGATAATTAAATCGGCTTCACCGCTGAGTGCAAATTCGCGCGCGATTTTTTCATCGGTGGATAGCTCGTCATCATGACTATCTAGTGCGTAGGTGCCGGGTAGATCAATGAGGGTGTGTGCAACACCGCGAAGGTTTAATATCCCTTCTTTACGATCAACGGTAACACCGGGCCAGTTACCGACTTTTTGACGCGCGCCGGTGAGTCCATTGAATAATGTGGTTTTGCCACAGTTTGGATTACCAATAACGCCAATAGTTGCAGACTGAGTCAAAGTACTTCTACCTCAATAATAGCGGCTTCTTGTTTACGCAGGCTGACGGAGGCTCCGCGCAGTTGAATCTGCATAGGATCACCTAAAGGAGCAACGCGGCGGACCTCGACTTCTGCCCCTGGCATCATGCCTAGGGCGAGAAGTTTTCGTCGAAAATTTGTCTCGACGGCAGAAAAGCCAATGATGCGTGCTTTGGCACCAACATTTACCTGATCAAGAGTAGATTGACTCATTAGACTCCCGCGTATGAGCATGCTAAAAAATAGCGGTAATGATAATTCTTATCATTAAGTAGTGCAAGTGAATCACCTTGGTGATATTAGGGTGGTACTTGGGGTTGTCTTATCTTAAAAAATGACGTTCTGAGTTACGTAATGTTTTGTTAATAAGGTTTTAACTATGCAAATAGTTCAGTGATAACTTCAATATATTTATCTATTTTTAAATATGCTTATTTGCGTTAATCAATTTATTAGGTAATATTGCGCACCTGAAGCCCCTTGTGGGGATTCATATCCTACCGACTTTATAATTACGACATTGAGCAAATGTTTTGCGCAATTCGTTTGTCAGTTTAATTAGAGGTTTACAAGTGTCCGTATTTGATAGCGATATCGACAAGCAGATTCAACAGCACCACCAGAAAATCGAAGAACTGGAACAGCTGAAAAAAGATCAGGAAAAGAAAATCGCAGGTTTGCAAGAACTAGATGTCACCATCAAACGTTTATGCAATCAAAATGCTTTATCTGAACAGGAACTGTATGTTTCTCGTTCTGAGCAGATTGAAGCCTGGATTACGAGTATGGCTAAGGACACGGCCCCATCTTCGATCTACAATAATCTTCTTCGTCATTTCGAGAAAGCCGTTGCTCGCAAGGGTCGTAAAGCTGAGAAGCAAACGACTTTGCCTAAGCCTAAGTTACCTGTAGGTACTTACCGCAACACAGCAACGCACGAAACTGTTGAAAAGATTAAGCGTAATCCTCGTCAACTTGATGAGTGGATTGAAAAGTACGGTTTCCAGACAGTTCGTACTTGGAAAATTGACTGATTAAGACGATTAAGCCTCGATAAATATATCGGCGTTTAAATAGCAGTTAATAAAAAAGGAGCCTCTGGCTCCTTTTTTATTATGTAGCTGAATTGTGCTTAGTTATGAAACAAACAAATCGGCGTATACGCCTTATGCAATGCGTAATTTTAAGCTGCGTTTAATAGCATCCAATTCTTGTACTTCCACTTTAATTGGTTGGCCAAGTACAAAGCGTGCTTTTTCATTGCTGTGTATCATCGTTTTGCTATCAAACTTCCAGCCGCCTTTTGTTTTACGGCGATCGATAACCCCATCAATGCCAGAATCGTTTAAGCGAACTGTAATTGAGTTGCTGTTCATATGAACGACTGAAGCGTCGTATAGCGTCCCTTCGTCTTGTGCGCTCAACCACGATAGCTTGAGCCATTGCTCTGCAGCATTCGCAGCCATTCGTCCACGCGCTTGGTGCGTTTGGATAGTGCTCAGGGTGTCATCGCTGATTTCAGGAGCGTCTTCGTTATTCAGTAGCGCTCGCACAGTACGGTGAATCATCAGATCGTTGTACTTACGCAGTGGTGACGTAAATGTGGTGTAGCAGGTAAAGCCTAAGCCCATGTGAGGTTTACCTTCGCGCCCAAATTGGCTGCGATCCATCTGACGACCAAGGATAGTACGTAGCGGCAAATCAGATTCCGACTGCTCTGCTTGCTGTAGCAGGCTAACGTAAGATTCGAGTTCCGTTAATACAGGCTTTTCGGTGAGGTTTAACTGCTCTTTTAATAACGCAGCGGCTTCGCCTAAACGTTCGGTACGAATGCCTTTTTGCTCAATGAAGAAGCCGGATTTGCGTTCGCGCAGCCATTCGGCGACGGAGCGATTACACACCAACATGCACTCTTCCACTAACTTATGAGCAGCGTTGCGCTCTATGCGTACGATGTCTACGGCTTTGCCGTGTTCATCTAAAATAAGTTTGTAATCTGGGCGGTCTTCCATGATGAGGCTATGCGTTTGACGCCACTGGTTTAAGGCGCGGGCACAGTCAGCAAGATGAAGCACCGGACCATGTAATTCGGCGGCGATATCTGCACAGGTGTCGGCGATCAATTGAGCTACTTGTGTGTAGGTCAATTTAGCGCGGCTTTCAATGATGCCGTTGTGAATTTTGATTTCACGTACGCCAGCATCTTCGCCTAAGCGAATTTCAACGACCATTGCTAGGCGCTTTTCATTGGCTTGTAGCGAGCTGCATTGTTCTGAGATTTCTGGCGGCAGCATTGGGATCACGCTATCCGGGAAATACACAGAAGTAGAGCGTTCCAAAGCGACGTTATCTAGGGCAGAACCTTGAGGAATAAGTGCTTCAGGGTCAGCAATGGCAATCCATAATGTCCAGCCATCACCGTGCGCTTCGGCAAATAAAGCATCGTCAATATCGCGAGTACCGGCTGAATCTATGGTGACAAACGGCAAGTGAGTCAGGTCGGTACGGTCTTTCATGTGTTCATCAAGACCAGCTTCACAAATGGCGGTAACTTGCGCTTGAATCTCGTCAGTGAACTCAGTGTTGAGGCCAAAGCGTTCTTGCATAAACAAGTGAGCGATATTGGGTGTGTCTTCTTGGCCAATGATTTTGGTGATTTTGGCTTGAGCTTTACCGCTTGGGTAAGGGTGTTTGGTCAGTGTGCTGGCAACAAAATCACCGTCTTTGGCCTCTAGGCGATCCTTGGGTGGCACAAAGATCCAGCGATTCAGTGAGTTATGATCAGGCTCAATAAAGTGACCTTTACCACGAACGATGTAGCGGCCACAGAAGCCTTCTAATTCAGTGCTGATTAGTTTTTCAACGATGGCTTGTTCTTTGCCTTCACTGGTTGTTTCTACGCGAAAATCAATGTGGTCTCCGGGTAGCACCTTTTCCATTTCGTCAGGGCTTAAGAAGTAGCTTTGACCGTCGTCGTTGGTGACAAATCCAAAACGGCCGTTACTTCCACGAACGCGTCCAGCGAAGCGAGGGGTGTTGTCGTGAATATCCTGCTTCAGCGTTTTGAGCTGACTAAGTGCGTTCATATCAAGCATTCTGGAAATCTGACTCTGATAGTAAAAGGCCGCAAGTCTACTGGATTTGCTCGCTGGCTTCGAGTCTTCTCTCAGAGAGAGGGTAGTTCACCTGCGCTATATAGCCGAACGTGGCGGAATTCGTTCAACTCATCAAGGTCTGGAACGGTGCAGGACGTTTGGTTTCCAATTTCTTGGTAGGGAGGAAAGTCGAAGTGTTTAATGCGAGAGTCTGCGACCAGTACGTGATCGGCTTTTTCGCGAAAGCATTCTAGTAGCGGTAAATTTGCACGGTCGTAAAGTACGTCGGCGGCAATGAGTAGATCTAGAGGTTCATCGAAATCAAATAGATCGCCGTGAGTTCGATAGGTGACATTATTGAGCTGAGCGTTTTCGTGACATGAGAGCAGAGCATCGTCGTCGATATCACAGGCGATGACTTCACGCGCGCCAGCGAGAACGCAAGCAATGGCGACGACTCCTGAACCGGCACCAAAATCCATTACCTTCTTGCCTTTAACCCAGTGGGGATTCGCTAAAATCTCACGAGCTAATACTTGGCCACTGGCCCAGCAAAAGGCCCAGTACGCTGGATATTCCTGGATGCGCAGGATTTCATCTTGGCTGAATTGGCGTTTCATACTGTCTGGTTCGACCAGCCATAAACGAATATCAGGGCACTGAGGCAGCGTTTGAACAGACACTTTTGCTGCAGGGTGCATTTTGTGAATGCAGTCATCAAGTAAAGTGGACGGGGGAGTGAGAGCACTCATTATTGTTCACTCGTTGAGCTAGAACTTGCAGGACTATTAATGAGAAAGCACTTCCCCGGTTCGGCAATGTCATAACCCGCTGCCTTTAGCGCCTCTCCCGCATTGGCGTCATCGTAGTGATAGAGCACACATCGTGAACGTACGTCGTCGCGATATTCTCGGGTTAAATCCTCTAGGCCGGTATGAGATGGATTTGAGTGTAAGCCGCAATCATGAAAAATAACTTCAGAGCGCAAGCTGATATGGTGTAAAAGCTCAGGAATCGGGCGAGTATCGCCGCTGTAAAAAAGGTAACCCGGTAATTGCAAGGCATAGCTGGAACCCGGTCCGTGATGACGGGTCTTATGAATGTGAAATTCTTCGCCTTCACAGATAAAACGCTCAGACACAGGGCGCAATTGAAAAGATTGCCAAAAATCGTGATCGCCTTCCGCCATCTGGCCGGGGTAGGTGGCTAAGCGTTGATGCAATAATGGAATTAGCTCAACGGGGACATATAAGGGAATCGGAGGCGTGTTCTTGAGTCGTGCTCGCACGGTTAAGATTTCAAGATCCGCAATGTGATCAAGGTGTCCGTGGGTGATAAATATTGCCGAGGGCAGAGCACCTTGATAGCGTTCAGCAAATGCGTTTAACGTGCCGGGGCCGCAATCAATTAACAGCAGAGGTTTATTGTTGCGCTCCAGCACCGCCGCTGAGGCACCCACCGATAAATTGCCGCCGCTGCCTGAGCCTGTGAAGTACAATGAATATGTCGCGGAAGGTGTTGTCATGAGTAGCCATCAGGTCTATGTCAGTTCAAAATCGATTGTATGTCAGTGTCACTAAGTGATGAAACAATGATGAATTTTTTAAGGAGACTCAGTCTTATGTGGCGTCCAAAATTAATGGCTTTACCGAGCGCTGAAGAAGCCCTAAAAGGCCGCACCGAGCCGTTATCGGTAGAGCCAACACACTTTGTGAACGGCCATACTATCACGGGCAAGTGCCCGGCAGGGCTAAACGAAGTGGTCGTCGGTATGGGCTGTTTCTGGGGAGCTGAGCGCTTGTTCTGGAAACAGCCGGGTGTGGTTGTCACCTCTGTCGGTTACGGCGGAGGGCTTACCCCCAACCCTACCTATGATGAAACCTGCTCTGGCGGTACAGGCCATACAGAATTAGTCCGCGTCTGGTATGACCCGGAAGTCACGTCGTTAGAGTCTTTGTTGGAAGTGTTTTGGCAAGAGCATGATCCAACTCAGGGGATGCGCCAAGGGAATGATATCGGTACGCAATATCGCTCAGCAGTATATGTGCTGACAGAAGCAGAGCTTGAGAGAGTGACGATCAGTAAAGACCATTATCAGCAGCGCTTAACCGCCGCTGGTTTTCCTGAGATCACCACTGAACTTCGCTCGGGAGTTACGTATTACCTCGCTGAAACCTATCATCAGCAATATCTGGCGAAAAATCCCGGTGGTTATTGTGGCTTGGCAGGTTGTCAGGTGAGTTTTAAGGATAAGGTGTAAATCACATTCTATGTCGCTCACTTGGTTTGATGCTCATTGCCATTTTGACTTTTCTGCACTGGATCAATATCGAGATGCAGATTGGTCGCTGGCCCACTCTATGGGGTTGTCGGGCATTATCATCCCCGGTGTAAGTCGTCAGCAGTCAGCGTGCTTGCCTGAGTTTGTGCAAAGGCACCCTTATTGTCATCGTGCGGTGGGATTGCATCCTTATTGGTGTGAGCAACACCGCGACGCTGATATTGATTGGCTTGATGCGCATCTGCATCACAATGCGGATAAAGGCAGCGTTGTCGCAATCGGCGAGTGTGGCATGGACAGACACCTCATCAAAAGCCAAGGTATAAGCTGGGATGAGCAATGGCATTGGTGTATGGCGCAAATTGAGCTGGCCGAACGTCATAAAAAACCATTGATACTGCATATTCGTGGAGCGCACGATGAGGTGGCTGCTGAGCTTAAGCGTCGTTGTTTTGCGTATGGAGGGTTAGTTCATGCCTTTAGTGGCAGCCTACAGCAAGGGCTGCGTTGGCATGAGTTAGGCTTTGCCTTGGGCGTTGGAGGAGCAATGACGCATCCAGGAGCGACACGCTTGCGAAAAACACTGAGTGACTTGCCGCTTGAGTCTTTATTGCTGGAAACCGACTCGCCAGATATGCGCCCTGCATTTATCCAGCGCGCTGAAAATAGCCCAGTCATGATTCCTCTTTATGGCGCTCTATTGGCGTCAATCAAAGATCATTCGTTAACTGAAATATCTGCGGTTACCCAGCAGAATCTGTACCGAATTTTTCCATCTCTTACCGTAAATTAATCTGAAAACGACGCTCTAAATACCGTAGTGGACTAACAATCTGTGCCATTCTCGAAGAAGATTTGGTTAGCGCAAATTGTCCTTGAGTAGACACTCAGGGAAGGAGTAGCTTGGTTGTCCCGAAGTACAAAATAAGCGCAGCTTACGCGGACTTCCCCCTGAACGAATTCCTAATACTAGGAGGGTACTATGTTCTCCAATCATCTGTTTGGTTTGTTGTATGACGCTCGCAAAGAATGGCGTGAAATCAGCAAAGAGCCGACTGAAACCATCAGTCAGGTGTACCTACGCCATGCGCTGTTATTGGCCTTGATTCCGCCGTTCGCTTTATTCGCTGGCACAACGCAAATGGGTTGGAGTATTGCTGGTGGCGATATCATGTTCCTTGAAACGGCCAGCGCAGCGGTGATTGCTGTGGCCTTCTACTTCAGCTTACTGCTGGGGCTAGCACTGATGTCTTTTTTGATTCATGCCATGGAGCATATTTTTGGTGCCAGTGTGAGTTATGAGCGTTGTTTAATGCTCACGGTTTATACTTCCGCGCCGTTATTTATGGCTGGGCTGGCAGGCTTTGTTCCTGTGTTTTGGTTTGATGCTCTGGTCGTGATGCTGGCGGCAAGTTACAGCTTATATTTGCTGTTTACTGGGGTTCCTGTGTTTATGGATATTCCCGAAGATCGAGGCATTATGTTTTCAATGATGGTGACCACCGCAGGTATGTGCATGTTGGTGGGTGGCATGGCGATTACGGCCATACTCTGGGGGATGGGCATGTCTCCGGGGTCTTTAACAACTTAAGTTCAGCTGTGTCTCCCTCTCTATAAACCCCGGTCTATACCGGGTAAACTGCTCTTTCAGTGTTAATGACTTCAGTGATTTTCCTTTGCGATAATCATCGGTGACCTAAACGAATGAGAGAATATTGATGCTCAGATATGCGGTGCAAACTATGTCATGGTCTAGTTTGCGAAGTTACTGCCTGCCAATATTCTTGCGTATTACGCTTTTATTCATAGCGTGTTGGGGGATGAGTTGGGCTGTGGCCTCTGAGTTGCCCGATGATTTTGATCAGATGCCCGATGACCTGCAAACCGTGCTTCTTGATTTTATCTCACCTCAGCAAGCCGATATTTGGGGCTCAGACTCTAAAGTATCGGGCACGCACTCTCTGGTTCGGTACCTTGATGATTATCACACCCAAGTCGAAGTTGATTTTATGGGTGGGGTGGTGCGTGTTGAAACGCGAGGGGCTGAAGAGCCTCGCCAGCAACTTCGCCAAGCCGTTGTGAGTATCCTATTAACGCCCGCCGATCCACGAATGATTGATTTGTACACCGCAGCGGATTTTGGTTTAACCGGCACGCCATTTCTTCTCGGGCAGGTGGTTGATCATGACGGTAAAGAAATTGGTGGGTTATGGCGAGCTGAGCGTTTTGCCGATTATTTACTAAAAAACAATTTGCAAAGAACACGTCATGGCTTGCGAATCACCATGCCTATGGTGAGCCAGCATCAAGTGGTAGCGGCGCGTAGTTTTGGCCGATCAGTGGTTCGCTCGGCCAATAAATACCGTGTTGATACTGCGCTGATTTACGCGGTTATCGAAACCGAGAGCAGTTTTAATCCACTTGCGGTGTCTCCGTCTAATGCTTATGGCTTAATGCAGGTAATGCCTCGTACTGCTGGGCGTGACGTGATGGACAAAATTTATAAAAGTGATCGCACCCCAAGTAAGCGGTATTTGCTAGACCCTGAACAAAATATTGATTTCGGTACGGCGTACTTATCCATACTGCGTGATAATTATTTGCGCGGAATTAATAACCCGCTCGCACAAGAATACTGCATGATAGCCTCGTACAATGGTGGTGCTGGACAGTTATTAAAATCTTTTCATCGGGATCGTAGTGAAGCACTGCGTCGAATAAACCGCATGAGCGCTAAAGACGTTTACCGACATATCACTCGGCGACATCCAAAAGCCGAGACACGTAATTACTTGAAAAAAGTCATAGAGAGAAAACAAAAATATGCCGGGATCGGATAACTCGCCGTTCAAGCATGAGCTTGAACAATTAGCGCGTGAACTGCACTTACCCGGTGGTCAGTTGAATCGTCAGTGGCTTGATAGCGAGATGCTCGCATTGTGGCTACTGAATGTCGACGACACTTTGGAGTTAGATACCGCGGCGATAGGGCGTTTTTGGCAAAAACTGCCGTTCTGGGCGTTTGCTTGGGCGGGTGGACGAGCCTTGGCGCAGCACATCAGTAATGACTCCAGTATGGTAACAGGCAAGCGCGTGCTAGATTTTGGTTGTGGGTCAGGCATTGCAGGCATTGCTGCTGCATTGGCTGGAGCCAGTGAAGTGTGGGTTGCTGATTTAGACCCTAATGCTTTAAAAATTGCGCAAATTAACGCCGCATTGAACGGTGTGGAAGTTTTTGAGGTTGAGGGGGATGATTGGCCCGAGGTCGATGTCTTATTAGCGGCTGATGTCTTGTACGACATCAGTAGTAGTGATGATTTAAAAATATTAACTAAAAAAATACCCGAATGGTTATTGGCCGAAAGTAAGACCGTTGCTCCGGACTTTATTGAACTAAGGTGTCTTGATAGTATCAATACATCAACAATGCCTGCGATCGGCGATTTTGATGAATCAGTGCACGTCGACATTTATTGCCGAGGTCGTCGAAGTAGCTTGAACTGAGTCTTTAACTGAGTCTTTAACTGAGTCTTTAACTGAGTCTTTAACTGAGTGTATCTACCTCACGACTTAATAACTGGCTGACTGAATTTAAACAATAAGAAGGAAATAAAAATGCGTTTAGTGATGGCAATGTTGGCTCTCTCGTTATCCACCTTTTCTTATGCGGAGTTGACTGAAAAACAGGTTTCGCGCTGGGTTGAATCTATGCCTTCAGTTCAAACATGGATCGAAAAAAATAGCGATAAAGTGAATAAACACGACCTGATGAAAACCGATAATGGTGGCATGGCGGGCATGTTTGATGGCGCGTTAAAAGAACTAAAACGTGTTGGCTTGGATGAAGATTTTTCGAACTTAATTAAAACTCAAGGTTATGACTCTGAGCAGCAATGGGCGGAAGACTCAAGTGAGATAGTATTAACTTTTATGGCGATCACGATGGAAAAACAATCGCTGAATCGCCAGGCCATTGAGCAGCAACTGGCTCAAGTTAAGAACAGTCCCCTGCCTGAGGCACAAAAGAAAATGATGGCGAATATGTTGCAAAGTTCCCTGTCTATGATGGATGAAGTGGAAGCGGTTTCGGTGGAGGATAAAACCCTGGTTCGACCGTACATGAGTAAAATTGAAGGTCAGTTTGGCGGACATAAACACTAAGCATTTAGAATATATTTAGATCAAGCTTCAGAATTAAAAAAGCCGATGACAAACGTGTTTGCCATCGGCTTTTTTTTGTCGGCACTTTACCGAGTAATAGAGCTACTCAAACTCGGATACCACTTCCATATCACTATTAGATAATTGTTTACGACGGTATGCCGCAGGTGTTACCCCAGTCCATTGTTTGAAAGCGCGTTCAAAGCCTCGGCGGTCAGAGAAGCCGAGATCAAGAGCTAACTGCTGTACATCCGTGCGTGCAGATTTAAGTGCCTGTTTTGCTTTTTCTAGTCGTACTTCTTTCACAAGTGATGAGAACTGGCAATCTTCTTCTTGCAATCGACGTGTGAGCGTTCGGCTACTGGTGCTTAACAACTCAGCCACTGCATCCTTGGTCATTGGCACGGTTTCGGGCCACTGATACAAAATATGCATCACTCGCTGGCTAAAGCTTTTTAGCTCGCTGAAACGCGCAAGCGCTTGTTCCGCTTCCGAGCGCAACATAGCAAACAGTTGAGGGTTAGCATACGACAGTGGGCTATCAAGGTGTCGACTGGAAAAGCTTACCCAGTTTTGCGCTTGATTAAACTGCACCGGTGCATCGAAAAAGCGTGAAATACGGTCTTTATGCGATGGTGGTGGATGACGAAATCCAACGCCCTGAATTTGATAATACCCACCGGCAATGGCTTGGCCTGCTGTATGGATACCAGCCGCGATAAACTCTGATCGTGTTTGGCTACCAAAAGGCGTACCTTCGGTCACGTAAAAGACGATTTTGATGGAGTCTTGACCGATAAAAAAGTCGGGTGCTCTGGTGTCACTGATTAACGCATAGTAGCGACGCAGGACTGCAAGCCCTTCTCGACCGGTTTGGCAACTGCTGATCAAAAAACCGAGTAAGTAAAAGCTGGGCATCTCTAAGCGCTGGCCAGCGGCAAGGCCGATGGCTTGATCATCGAGCAGTCTGGCGGCTTGCTCCAGCAACTGATCGAAGTGCTTGATTGAGATACGCTGAGTTGCGCTGGTGACCGATGGAGCGTCCAGACCCAACGAACCCAGCAACTCTCTACTAGAGATGCCTTTGCTCTCTAGGAGTCGCAACAGGGGCTGTAATGCCGCCGTTGTCATTGTGTTGGCTGGACTAGTGCTCATAGAGTTCAGATATTCTTTTTTATTGTTCTTATTTTTATGGTCGGTCTGTGCCTTCGTACGCCTTCGTTGGCGTAGCCCATCCGACTATTAGATCGTATAAGTTATCACCAACTGTCACCTTGCTCCAATAGTGTTGGACAAAAAATCACCGTTTTGTCACGAAATTCCGGTCTCTGGCATTAATTGCGGTATTTGTATTGACGTGTATGGTCTCAAAGCGTAATATGCGCAGCCTCTGTCGCGGGGTGGAGCAGTCTGGTAGCTCGTCGGGCTCATAACCCGAAGGTCGTCGGTTCGAATCCGGCCCCCGCAACCAACCTTACTTTTACATGCTCAAAGGTTGATGATTGTCAGAGAATGTCGCGGGATGGAGCAGTCTGGTAGCTCGTCGGGCTCATAACCCGAAGGTCGTAGGTTCGAATCCTGCTCCCGCAACCATTTTTATATTGCTAGCGTTTTAGTCGTAACACCTCCTCTCGTTGTTCATTTCTTGTATTCTGCTTGCCCAATAAACCGGCCCGTTTTGATTCTGCTTGAATCAGATTTATGTTTGTTGGCTTTGTTACGTCTTCATTTCAGTTACAAAAAAATCTCTTCGAATTACGAGTCTTAATTAGTCACTTTATGTGCTAATTAGTGCTTTTTTGGAATGAATTGACGTAATTTTGACGTACAGGGTCTTTTTGTGCACAAGTCTGGTCGTGCCAGAACCTGTTTTCCTGCAAAGCATCTGTGGCAATGTGTGAATCACATTAACAATAATAAGGTTTACTTATGTTTGTACGCTCACATTTCGTGCGTATTAGTGCTTTAGCGGCTGCCGTCGCATTAACGTCTGGCTGTTCAAATGTGTTGGATTATTTTGCGCAAAAAAGTCTGGATGATCCAAATAAAGACGTCACGGTAGCAGGACTTGGTAATAAAGTATTAATCGGCCGTGATGATTACGGCGTGCCTTATATTGAAGCCGAAAATATCGAAGATCTTGCTTTTGGTCTTGGCTATACCATGGCGGAAGATCGTTTAGAGCAGATGGTGGCGATGAATCTGCTTGCGCGAGGTCGGCTATCTGAGATGACTGGCCCTTTGACGACGGAGATGGATGTTTACATGCGTACGTTGGATGTTCCTGGTGTGATTGAGGAGCGTTACGCAGTCTTATCTTCCGACATGAAAACACGCCTAGAAAGCTTCGCTGCTGGCGTCAATGCGTATATCAAAGGGCATGAAGGAAAATTGCCGCTCAGTATGGCTCTGACAGGGTATGAACCAGAACCTTGGCAAGCCTCTAATAGTATCGGTTTATTCGTATTGTTGAATTTGGGCGTCGGCTTTAACGTTCACGAAGAACTGTCGTTTTTAACGATGGCAAAAACACTCGGCGCAGAAAAAGCCGCTTATTTAGCACCGATTTACCCTGATGAACCGATTGATTTTGTCGAAGCGCAGAAACTTGCAGAGTTGAATTTTGCCGATCATGAGTTGCAAAATCTTACTGAGATGATGACGCGCTTAGACAGCACTTTAGGACGAATTCGTGGACAAGGCATTGCGGCATCTAACAATTGGGCGGTGCATCCTGACAAAACGCGAAACGGTGCTTCGTTAGTCGCTAACGACACGCATCTACTGCTGACCCAGCCGTCGACGTGGACATTGGCGGCGGTAAAGAGCCCTGAATATACTGGGGTCGGGATTACGCTACCGGGAATTCCCGCCATGGTTGCCGGTTATAACGGTCATATTGCTTGGGGCGAAACTATGGTGATGGCTGACTCCATGGATGTGTTTGTTGAGCAGCTACGTAAAACCGACACAGGTACAGAGTATTTGTATAAAGATACTTGGTATCCGGTGGCAGAGCGCGAAGAACGGATTCGAATCAAAGGGGAAGATGATTTAGTTATTCAAGTGCAAAGTACACGACATGGCCCGTTGCTTAATGCGGCGTTGGCCGGGCCGGCTAAGAATCCAATCATCCCTGACCAAGTATCCTCGAACTTTGATACCGAGTCTCGTTATGGGTTGGCATTGAGCTGGACAGCTCAATACCCAGATAACACGATTGATGCTTTTTTCCGCCTTGGGCAATCTGAAAACATTCAGCAAATAGAAGACAACTTAAATGACGTGGGCTTTATTCACCTAAACGTGATTTACGGCGACAAAAACAATATTGGCTGGCAAGTAACGGGCCTTTATCCATTGCGTAAAAGTGGCAGAGGTCACTTTCCATCACCGGGCTGGACAGGTGAATACGATTGGGGAGACGCGTGGGGTGGTGCCGAGACGCCACGCGAGTTAAATCCAGTGGATGGCTATTTGGGGACTGGCAATCACAGGACGGTCGAAGCGGGCTTTGAACCTGTACTCACGAGCAGTTGGTATTACCCAGAGCGTGCCGAGCGTGCTCAGCAAATGTTACGTGCGTCCGATCAGCACGATCGAGAGAGTATGATTACGATGCAGGCTGACCGGAGGGATGTGTTGGTCGGTAAAATTCAAGACATGTGGCTGTCGCATAGCTGGCAGGGCATGATCAAAGATGGTATCGCGACCTTACCTGATGATGAGCAAAAATCAGCAGAGATTATGTTTAATCGAGTGCTCGATTTTGACGGTGTGATGGATTCTGATTCGGCGGACGCGGCGATCTGGGGGATGCTCGAATATCAACTCGCACGCAGTATTTTTCTGGATGAACTTGGGCCGGATGATGGCGATGTGTGGAAAAATTTCATGACCATGAGTGGTCGAGCGTATTCGGGTTATCAAGATCATCTGCTTGGGCGTCGTCAACCAGATGGCAGCATGGCGCCATTCTGGGATAACGTAAATACTGAGCAAAAGGAAGATCCGGGGCAGGTTATTGCGCACGCCTTGGCGGCAACCTCGAAAGCGTTGCATAAGCAATTAGGCACGGAGTCAGAGTGGGCTTGGGGCAAACTTGCCACTTACCACTGGCGCACCGATGCCACGCTTATGAAGCCGCATATGTCGTCGCTGGAGCAAGCGGTTGTAGGTGTACTGGGGGATTATATGGACCGTGGCCCTTACCCTGCAGGCGGTAATCGTAATACCCTTAATGTGGCGGGATACGATCTAGGTCAAGATTTTGAAGTGTGGAATATTCCAGCCATGCGTATGGTGGTGGATTTTAGTCAGCCCGAACCAATGAGCTTAGTTGTCGCAGGGGGGATGTCTGCGAATCCTGTATCACCGCATTATGATGACGGTATTGATTTATGGCTAAGCCGTGAAAATAGAGTGTTACCCATTAATGACGCCGACAAAGTAAACGCACACTTTAATAAGCAACGGTATTTGCTTCCGGCAAAATAGTCGATTTAAGTCGACGTAATTACAGGACGAAATGTGAGTAAAAAAATATTAATTACCGGCGGCGCACGCCGGTTAGGAAAAATCCTGTCTGAGCATTATCTTCAGCAGGGTTGGCAGGTTGTTGCGCATTACAACACTCGTTCTGAGCTTGAACCGCATGAACAACTGACGCTTGTGCGTGCGGATTTATCTGTGCCTGAAGACATCGCACAGCTATGTACCGAACTCGCGGTTTTAGGGCCGTTTGATGCGGTGATTCATAATGCATCCTGTTTTACCCCGGACAGTGCTGCCACTGATTTAGCCACACACATTGATCGCCATCAACGTGTTCATGTTATGGCTCCAATGATGATCACTCAGGCGTTAAGTGGGCGTTGGGCTGATGGCGCAAGTATGATCAGTATCAGTGATATCTATGCTGATATTCCTAATCAACGTTTTGCGGCCTATTGCGCCTCAAAGGCCGGGTTGCAGAACTGGTCGTTAAGTATGGCTCAGCGTCTTGCAGGTAAGGTTAGAGTGAATGTTATTCAGCCCGGCCCGGTGAAGTTCTTACCAGAACACGATGAAGATTACCGACATCGTGTGTTGTCGCAATCCTTGATAGGTAAGGAATTAGGCTATGGCGCTATCGTTAACGCCTGTGATTACTTGCTGAATGCCGAGGCAGTGACTGGCACGGTGATGCGTGTTGATGGAGGGCGATTTGTCACCAATCGCTACGATCAAACCTTCTCTGGCTGATTCCAGTTTGCATAGACTTCGGCGTAATAGCTTTCATCGGGAACTAATGCGCGGGCTTCAACCGCGCTTTGGGCTTCTCCCAATATATCAATATCAATGGTGCGGTCGCGGGTTTTTCGTGCAGGCGACTTAGGCTCACGTCCCATACTTTCTTCGATGATCTGTAATTTGTGCTTCAACATCGGGGCCGGTAACTGGCAAGACAGAATCAAAAGCTGATTGCCAAACTCATGATGAAAGGTGTCGCCAACCGGTGCTGTAATCACCGCCGGTGATACATCAACAAGGTTGCCGACCTCTTCGACTGCTGCAATGGCTGCAGGTAAATTTTGTTGGGGTTTGATGTTACTGCCCAGTCCAAGCAAAAAATAAGTCATCAAAATCAGTTTTTCCTACGAAGTTTGTCGTATTTGCGTTCTTTGCCTCTTCCCGAAACCTAGAAAACGCGTTAACAATAGCTAAATCATAATAAAAATATAGGTTGAGGGAATAATTATGTCGGGCTGGATGCCTTATTTCATCGCTGTACTACTCGTATTGGGCAGTTTTTTACCTGTCTGGGCGGCAAGCCATGCGCACGAATTACCCCCGGGCTTAATGTTAGCCAAACGTTATCAGGGCACTGAAGCCCTTGAACATTATGGTGTGAGTGAAAAATACGACGGCGTTCGAGCGTACTGGGATGGTATGAGTTTAGTCACGCGCAGTGGTCGCAATATTCCGGCCCCTGAGTGGTTTTTAGCACAAATCCCCGATACCACTTTAGACGGTGAGCTGTGGCTGGGGCATGGGCGTTTTTCCGAAGTGAGTGGGTTGATTCGTCGCAAAGAAAGCGACAGCCATCCGCTTTGGCAGCAAATGAAATTCATGGTGTTTGATATGCCAGAAGAGCCGGGCAGTTTTGCTGAACGATATGAGGCGCTCAAAACTGTGATGGCGGATTATCGTGGCACGGAATGCAAGCTTGTTGAGCAGCACCATGCGACTAGCCACGAAGAATTAGACGGGTGGTTGTATGAGATCTTAGAGGCCGGAGGCGAAGGCCTGATGCTTCATCATTGGGAATCGCAATACCACGCTGGACGCTCGAATGATCTTCTCAAAGTCACACTGGTGGAAGACGACGAAGCCATTGTGACAGGCTATGAGCCGGGAAACGGACGCCTGAAAGGCATGATGGGTGCACTCAGGGTAAAATTAAAAAACGGTCGTGAGTTTCTTCTTGGTACAGGTTTTAGTGATGAAGAGCGTGAAAGCCCTCCGGCGCTTGGTCAGCGAGTTCGCTTTACCTACCGTGGTTTAACAGCGGATGGCTTGCCGCGCTTTGCCAGTTTTGATCGTATTCGACCTATGGAATAAATTGCGTCCATTGTCACCAGTACAACTGTCATCCTATTGCCCCTTTGAATGATTCAGGGGGCAATGACCCGTGCTATCATCAGCTTTTTGTCAGAATCTGCCATGTCACGCACATCCCCTAACATTCAGACTCGTGAATTTTCTTTAAATTTCTCCGCTGCCAATCTTTCTCCGGTACTTGCGCGCGTTTATTCAGCACGAGGGATTAAACACGCTGATGAGTTAGAACTTCACCTCGCAGGCTTGCTGCCTTATCACTCACTAAAAGACATTGATAAAGCGGTCGACGCATTATTGCCGGTAGTCACCGCAGGTAAACGTTTGCTGGTGGTTGGGGATTTTGATGCCGACGGTGCCACCAGTACGGCAGTGGCGATTCGTGCATTGCACATGATGGGCGCACAGCAGGTGGATTACTTAGTCCCTAACCGCTTTGATTTTGGGTATGGTTTATCGCCAGAGCTTGTTGAGGTAGCTGTGTCAATGCAGCCAGACCTTATCATGACCGTTGATAATGGCATTGCTTCAGTCGCGGGAGTCAAAGCTGCTAACAAGGCGGGCATTCCCGTGGTAGTTACTGATCACCACCTGCCGGGCAATGACCTGCCTGATGCTTTGGCCATTGTTAATCCAAATCAAAAAGGGTGTGATTTTCCGTCGAAAGCGGCTTGTGGCTGTGCTGTTGTCTTTTATTTAATGCTGGCGTTAAGAGCGCGTTTAACCGAACTGAATAAGTTTAACGGGCAACCACCTAATTTGGCGATATTGTTGGATTTAGTTGGGTTGGCCACCGTGGCGGATGTGGTGCCGCTGGATCGTAATAATCGCATTATTGTTGAGCAAGGTTTACGTCGTATTCGAGCTGGGCGAGGGCAGGTAGGCGTGAACAGTTTATTACGTGTAGCCGGACGTAATCCCCGTAACTTAGTCGCCAGCGATCTTGGTTTTGCAATTGGCCCACGTATTAACGCGGCAGGACGACTTGATGATATGTCGTTAGGCATAGAATGTTTATTAACGGATGACCAAGCCCGTGCAGACGACATAGCCTCAGAGCTCGACGGGTTTAATAAAGATCGTCGTCAGATTGAGCAGGCGATGCAAGAAGAAGCCTTAGTGCTGTTAGAAAAAACAGCGGAATTTAGCGGTGATGAAGCGGGTGTGTGTTTGGTGCATCCGCAATGGCATCAAGGTGTGATTGGTATTTTGGCCTCGCGTATTAAAGATAAGTTATACCGCCCTGTGATCGCTTTTTCGCAAGTAGATAACGGCCAGTATAAGGGGTCGGCGAGATCAATTCCTGGGTTGCATATTCGTGATGCGTTGGATTTGGTGGATCGTGAGATCCCCGGTGTTATTTTAAAATTTGGCGGTCATGCGATGGCGGCTGGATTAAGTTTGGCGGCGGGGCAATTTGAGTTATTCAAAATCACGTTCAATAACGTATGTCGGCAATTACTGAGTGATGATCAATTGAATCAAACCTTAGAAACCGATGGTGAGCTAACAGCTCATGAAATGTCCTTAGAACTGGCAGAGGCGCTACGGTGGGGCGGCCCTTGGGGGCAGGCGTTTCCTGAGCCAATGTTTGCAGGCGAATTCCGGCTGGTGCAGCAACGTATCGTTGGAGAACGGCATCTGAAAATGGTGCTGCAACCAAAGAACTCGGATCTTGCGATTGATGCAATTTGGTTTGGTATCGACACCACGCGCTGGCCCGACTATCAACGAGAGTTAGTGAGCTGTGTCTATCAGTTGGATGTAAATGAGTTTCGTGGCAATAAAAATATACAATTGATTATTCGGCATCTTGAATAAGCCCGTAGTCTGCTCTTCTAGGGCACCAATACCTGTGCCGCAGTAAGACAAAAGGTGTCTAGGCCGGTTATACTAGAATCCGTAAATACAAACACTGAGTACTTCCATGACTGATGAGATCGACTACAAGAATAACCCCCTGCACGGCTTGAGCTTAAAGCCATTACTTGAGCAGCTTGTGGATCACTATGGTTTTGAAATCTTATTCGCGTATCTCAATATTAATTGTTTTAAGACCAACCCGAGTGTTGAGTCGAGTGTTAAATTTCTGAAAAAAACAGATTGGGCTCGCGAAAAAGTCGAGGGCTTTTATTTGTATCAGTTTAAAAATTTGCCTAAAGCGACGGGTAAGCAATTTGCATTACCACCGCGTGATCGCATCATTCCTTCCGATCAATCACCGGGTGAACCAGCGGAATTAAGCTTGGAAGATGCAGAGCGTTTGAATGCTAAGCGTGCGAAAAAAGCCGCAGATTTTGATCAAGGAAAACGTTCAGGCGGATATAAAAATAAGTACGGCGCTGGTAGCTCTAAATCGGGAAGTCGTTCAGAGAATAGTGGCGCTCGCTCTGAGAAGCCTTATAGAAAGAATCATTCATCGGAAAGCACGAGCAGTGAATCGTCAAACTCAGGCTCGACAGATCCTTGGGCTAAATGGAAAAAGTAACACGTCTCTAATTTGATATGGCATGCCTGTCAGGTGTGTCATGTGTAATACTTTCTAAATTTCTACTTATAATAATCTCAATTTTTATAATTATAACCTTGGGTTTTCCCAAGGGAATCCCTGTCTTTGCGTATAATTTTCAGTTTACTCGGCGCGAGCCTGACCCTAGTTGCTACTCTTAATAGATAGTCTTCTGTGTGAGGTCAGCATGAAGCGAACGTTAATCGCGCTGGCGATCATCCTTATCGCCGCGTTTGCTTATTTTGCCTTTCCTTCTCCTGACAGTATGAAAGTAGTACTGGTGGGGGATGAGTCCGGTGGTACAGCGGCCCGAGACAAGCACATGCTGGCGCTCATGGAAGCGCGCTTGCAACGCTTTGCTGATACACATCAGGTGAATGTCGAGATCAGCTATTTAGATGCGAGTCTTCCTCGGGTAAAACTGGAAACGCAAATTCAATCTTTTGTTGACGACGGTTTGGCAGATGTTTTGTTGGGCTGTGGTGATTCTTCTTGTGTTCGCCGGGTGCTGCCTCTGGCAGAGTCTTATGGTATTAATTTGGTTTACCCTGGGTCGTCAGAGGGGCTTTTTAAAAGTCGATATCTCATTCATTTAGGTGTGGTCGCTAATCAATATTTATTTCCGGCCGTGAGCTGGGTTCGTAAGCACTTAGGTGAAAATATCTTTTATCTTGGTAGCGAAAGCGCACGATCTCGCATGATGGGGCGCATGCTTTCCAATCAATTACTTAAGGCTAGTGGTCAAACTCTGGCTGGTGAAGAGTATCTAGATACCTTTGAAGAACTGCCTTCCATTCTTGATAAAATTTCTGTCTATCAGCCCGATGTTGTGCTCCTAGATATGTGTGAATGGTTATTACATCCAACGTTCGTGCAAGCGTTGCGTGACATAAAACAACGAAAGTTCTCCTTGTGTACGGATCAACGTATGCCAATCGTGAACGACCTCTATTTTGTCAGCCATTATTATGACCATAAAAGGAATCGTTTAAACAACGAGCTTAATGAAACGATTAATGGCACCCCTAACGCACTTCTAAGCATGGCGTTGTTAGCGATTGATATGTATATAGACGGCTGGCAAAAGCAACGGACGAATCATGCCAGCGAAATTGCCGATTATTTTAAAGGAAAAAATGCATTTACAGCGGCCGGCAGTATGGCGGTGGATTTTCATAACGAAGGCAGTTGGCACAGTGTATTCATTGTTCATGCTGGCCCTGGTGACGATAAATTATTGTGGATGTCGGATGTACTGATGCGACCGGTAATGTTCCCAGGCCTTGAGGCTCCGTCAGACTGGCAGCATAATTTGACCATTTATTGGCGTAATAATAGGGGTCGTTGGCGAACAGGAAGTATGAATGGGAAGCCGTGGCTATGAGGCTTCCTAGGTATGAATTTAAAACCCTAAAGGCCAGACTGTTAGTATGGATGGTCGCACTGGTATTGCTGCCCGTTTTATTGCTCGTCGGTATCGGGTTAAATTTTGCTGAACGTCAGCTTCAGGCTCGTGTGATGGAAGATCTCAGTGATGCTTCATTACGATTACAGTATGAATTGAATCTGGCGGTTGTTTCCCCTGTTGAGGATATTCGCATATTCTCCCGATCACCGTATTTACAGAGCGCATTAAAACGCTTCTCTGCGGTCTATGAAGCCAGTAATTTGTATTCAATGGCCTATCAAGATGAGCAAGATAAGTTCTGGACGTACCTATCGTTTTACGCAGAAAAACACGACCTTAAAGATTTACTCTTAATAAATTTGCAGGGCGATATCGTTTTCTCTGCTGCCCAAAGTGAGTTGTACGGTAAGAATTTAACTCATATTGATTTTATGGGAACAGGCATTCAATCTGCGTTTAAGCAATCGTTATGGCAAATGGACAGTACCATTGCTGTTGGACGGGCTGACGATGATGGGGCATACGCTTATATGGCCTCTCCCGTGGTCGGTAAAACACTGCAAGGGACTGTGATGTTGATTCCGGGAGAGTCCGCAATAAGACAATTCATCACAACGGATGGTCAGAACAAGCAAGTTTTTAGTATTTATAGAAAAGATTCACAACAACATTTTAAAGAATTATTTGGCAAGGATGTGATTGAAGCCAACAGTCACGCAGGGCGTTTAATGACGTCTGCCGGGTTAGGGCAAAGTTACCTAGGTGATCTTAGTGGTAACAGCACGCGTTGGGATGGCGATTGGTTAGTGAGTATTCGCGCATTACCTGTATTGGATGCCGTGGTGGTAGTTCGTAAAGAACGCAATTATGCCTTGGCAGCCATCCATGAATTAAGAAACAGTGCTTGGGTCGTTACCTTTGTGATTCTGTTTCTGACCGTGGTGATTTCTCGTAATGTGTCGGCCAGTTTATCTAGCCCAGTATTTAAACTGTCTGAAAGTATTGATCGTATTTCTAATGGTGAGCGTGATGTGAAAGTGGATGTGGATCGCTCCGATGAACTCGGTACCTTGGCACAGCAATTTAATGCAATGGCGCTGTCCTTAAAATCTACCCAAGCGCAATTGGTTCAGTCTGAAAAAATGGCCTCAATTGGGCATTTAGCCGCAGGGGTGGCGCATGAAATCAACAATCCAATGAGTATTGTTAATGCCAATATGTGCACGATGCAGGAGTATACGGCCACCTACGTCAAGCTGGTGGAGATTTTTGATCGTTACGTGCATATCAACGAAGAAGATACAGAACAGCGCTCACAGGTCGGTGCAGAGCTAAGCGCGTTTGAATCAGAAGAAGACATTCAGTTTGTGCATCAAGACATGAAAGCACTGTTGGAAGATTCTATGTTAGGACTATCGCGCGTGACCCACATTGTGAGTAGTTTAAAAATATTTTCCGAATTAGATAAGTCAGAAAACCAAGATGTCGATTTGCAAGAAATCATCAGCTTTCTCATCAGTGAGTTGAGCTTTGAGCACTCACGTCGTGTAGAAATCAGTCAGCAGATTGAGCTTGACGGAACGGTTAGTATTAAACCTGAGCAAATGCGTCGCGTATTTTCGGTGGTGATTGATAACGCGATCAGAGCATGTTCAGAAAAAGGTAGTTTGCTTATACGGGCAAAGCGTCAAAATAAAAATTTGTTGATTGAATTTCAAGATACCGGTTGTGGAATGGATGATGAACAAATCAATAAAGTATTTGATCCGTTTTACACTACGCGTGTGGTCGGAGAAGGCATTGGATTGGGGTTATCTATTGCGCACTCAATCGTTGCGGCGCATGGCGGAAGAATGCAGGTGGCGAGTAAAAAAGGGCGGGGCACTAAGGTTCGTATCGTGTTGCCTGAGCGATAAAAAAAAGCCCCAGTAAGCTGGGGCAAAAAAGTCGCTAAGAGAGCGCCTAATGAAACTTTGTAATGTGGGTTCTCGCCTCACATTTTTTGCAAGACGAGTAGAGAAGTACGTTATTAACTTTTCGGTGCTTCAATAATCTCTGGTTTAGCGGCCAGTAGGGAATAAATGGTCGGTACAATAAACAAGGTCAAGAACGTCCCTAGTGTCATCCCACCCACAATGGTCCAACCAATTTGACTGCGACTTTCAGCGCCAGCGCCTTCAGCTAATGCTAGAGGAATAGCACCAAGTACCATAGCCGCAGTTGTCATTAAGATAGGACGTAAACGCATGCTGGCAGCCTCTAGGGCGGCTTCAGCGCGTGTCTTACCCGACAGCTGCAGTTGGTTTGCAAACTCCACAATTAAAATACCGTGTTTCGTGATCAAGCCGACCAAGGTAATTAAACCAATTTGGCTATATACGTTGAGCGAGCCATCAGACAGTTTTAACGCGGCCAACGCACCTAACATGGCGGTCGGTACCGATAGCATAATCAGAATGGGGTTACGGAAGCTTTCAAATTGCGCTGACAACACCAAGTAAATAAATACCAAGGCCAAGCCAAAGGCGAACATTAAGCTGCTGCCGGCATTAACAAACTCACGCATCTGGCCACCAAAGTCGACCTGATACCCAGCTTTGTCTGCGGTGATTTCAGCAAACTTGTCGTTTAAGAAATTAATCGCATCTTGTTGGCTAACGCCTGGAGCTAGGCCCGCTTTAATGGTAGCGGAGCGCAACTTATTAAAGTGGTTGAGCTCTTTCGCCGCGATGGTCTCTTCAACGTCCACTAAGTTAGCAAGCTGAACCATAGTGCCATTGCTGCTGCGCGTGTAGATATTGATTAGATCGTCAGGGTTTGTACGATCCATATCTTCCACTTGAACAATCACGTTGTACTGTTCGCCATTGCGTTTAAAACGAGTCACTTCACGGCCAGCCATCATGGTTTCAAGCGTACGACCAATCACTGACACATCGACATCCATCGCTGCCGCTTTATCACGGTTAACAGTAACGAGTAGTTCAGGCTTATTGAGTTTCAAGTCAACATCAGGTTGGGTGAACATTGGATTGGTCCAAATACTGCCCATCATGGCACCGACGACTTGTTGCAGCTCTTCATACGACCCTGAACTCTGCACTACAAAATCAACGGGACGAGAGAGTGGGCTTTGGCCTAGCGATGGCACTGACATAGGGAAGGCCATCACACCGGGAATGCCACCAAACATTGGTCCCATAAGAGACCCAACAATCTCTTGCTGGCTACGTTCGCGCTCGCTCCAGTCTTTTAGGCCCGCAAACGAGATGGCGTTTGTTTCGCTTGGAAAGCCGATAATCATAAAGTAGCGATTAATTTCTGGCACGGTGCTGTATATGCCCTCCATTTGGTGAGCGTATTTGTCGATAAACTCAGGAGAAGAACCTTCGGGTGCAATAGCAAAACCAATTACCGTGCCGCGATCTTCAATCGGGGCGAGTTCTTTTGGCAAAGATTGATAGATGTAGCCGCTGGCGACTAAAATTCCGACGCCTACCAGAGCGACAAGCACCCATGCTCCCATGACTTTTTTCAACAGCGATTCATAACCAGAAGTTAAGCCGTTGAGTACTTTTTCACCAAATTGATAAAAGCGTCCACCGTTATCGTGTTTCAGTATGCGCGAGCTCATCATCGGAGAGAGAGTTAACGCCACAAAGCCTGACACAATCACAGCGCCTGCAAGGGTGAGCGCAAATTCAGAGAACAGCTTACCGGTTCGTCCTTCGGTAAACGCAATGGGGGCAAATACTGCGGCCAATGTGAACGTCATCGCGATTACTGCAAAGCCAATCTCTTTCATGCCTTTAAAGGCCGCGGCCATGGGCTCCATACCTTCTTCGATATGGCGATAAATATTCTCCAATACGACAATCGCATCATCAACTACAAGGCCAATCGCTAATACCAACGCAAGTAGGGTTAGTGTGTTAACACTGAATCCAAACAACGACATGATGGCAAAGGCACCGATCAAAGATACGGGGATCGTGACCAGAGGGATCAGTGTTGCGCGAATGTTTCTTAAGAATAGGAAGATAACTATGACCACCAATAAAACGGCTTCAATAATGGTGGTGAATACGGAATCAATCGATTTTTGAATAAAGATGGACGAGTCGTAGGCAATATTCACCTGCATGCCTTCTGGAAGCTTATCTTCTAACTCTGCCATGCGCTGGCGAATGCCAGATGACACATCAAGTGGGTTGGCCGTACTTTGTTTAACTACCCCCAACGCAACTGCTGACTTACCTTTAAAACGAGAGATAATTCGTTCGTCTTCTGGTGCAATTTCAACCGTGGCGACGTCTTTTAAACGGACTAGGTAGCCTTCTTCGTTACGCAGGACGATGTCTTCGAATTGGTCTTCTGTATTAAGGTCGGTTTGTGTTAATACCGTTAATTCACGCTGTTGGCTTTCAATACGGCCCGCCGGAATTTCAACGTTTTGGCTACGCAGCGCCGCTTCAACTTCTTGTGGCGTGACTGAGAAGGCAGCCATTAGCGTTCTGTCTAACCAAATGCGCATGGCATAACGACGCTCGCCAACCACACGAACATTGGCAACACCGCCAACGGTTTGTAGTGGGTCTTTTACTTGGCGTTCTGCGATGTCGGTAATTTCGAGTGCGGAGTGACGGTCACTTGAGAAGGCTAACCAAATAATCGGTTGGGCGTCTGCTTCTACTTTAGCAACAATCGGCTCTTCAATATCATCAGGCAGCTGCCCACGAACACGACCCACGCGGTCTCGTACATCAGACGCGGCGGCGTCGGCGTCACGATCAAGTTTAAACGTTAACGTGATTTGTGACGTTTGCGAGCGACTAATAGAAGACATGTAATCAATGCCTTCAATGCCGGATAAGGAATCTTCCAGAATTTGAGTGATCTGGCTTTCCATAATGCTTGCGTTGGCACCGGGGTATAAGGTTTCAACACTGACAACCGGCACATCAATATTCGGATATTCGCGCACTGGTAATGTTTGGTAGGCAATCACACCGACCAAAATAAGGACGAGATTCATTACCGTCGCAAGTACCGGGCGACGGATACTTAGCTCAGCAATTTTCATTCAGATGCTCCTTCCGTAGCCGCTTCTTTTTTTGCGCCGGGTGCAGGTTGCGAGCCGTCAACAAACATTGGAGTAACAGGTGAGCCGGGTTGAAGCTTTAATTGGCCTGCTGTCACGATCACGTCGCCACTGTTCAATGGGCCTGAAATAGCTACCGCGCCTTGTTTACGCTGAATGATAGTGATCGGCACCATATCAATTTTTTGCTCGACTACACGGTAAACAAAGTACTGATTACCTTGAGGTATTAAGGCTTCCTCAGGAACAGATAAGGCGGTTTTTGAATCGGTGGTTAATATGACTTCGGCAAATAAGCCCGGGCGTAAGACACCTTCTTTGTTATCAACCATGCCGCGCACGCTGATGCTGCGACCTTTTTCGTCAATTACGGGGCTGATTGCTGAGACCTTACCGACAAACTCGCGGCCCGGAAAGGACGGTAAACGGATGCTGAAGGCTTGGCCAACACTGACATTGAGTAGATGAATTTCAGGGATAGAGAAGTCGACCTTCATTTTATCGATGTTCACCAGTTGTACTAATTCACTGCCGGCATTGATGTAATCGCCCGGGCTAAATTGACGTAAACCGGTGATGCCATCAAACGGTGCGCGAATTCGCGTTTTTTCCAGATTGATCTTGGCCATGTCTAGCTGGGCGGTGTTAATTTTCATGGTTGCTTGTGTACCATCACGATCCGTTTCGGAACCCACACCTCGGTTAAAAAGTTTTTCAACCCGGCGGTTTTCAGAATCACTCTGCTTCACTCTGGCTTCGGCTTCAGCGACTTGAGCACGGTACTGAGCATCATCGAGCTGGACTAAGATGTCGCCTTTCTTAACTTTGCCGCCTTCTTGGAAGGGGATGGCAATAATCTTTCCGGTTAATTCTGGGCGAAGAAGTACCGATTCGTCTGCTTCGAGCGTACCGATGCTGTAGATATTAGAATTTACAGCCCGTTCCTTAAGGGTAATGACTTCCGCTGGAAGCCCCTGAGGTGCGCCTTCGGCGACAGCTGTACTTGCAAACGAAAGCAGTAGAGTCGGTATTAGTAGGGCTTTAGTATTGGGTATGTACATATAGGAAGTCCGGAAATAAGCGTATTCAAGGTTATTTATAACGCTAGAGTGCGCTTAAAACTAGATGGATTTCACGGATTGGTTGTTCCTTATATGGAACAAAGATTGCTCAAATTGTAATATAGGTTAAATGATCGTTAATAAAAATGAGTGGCTTGTTGCAGTTATGGCCTTAATCAAACTCATTTTTGCAGCAACCTGAGGGTGGGGGCGATTAATGTCTTTGGACTATCGCTTGGTTAAGGCACCTCTGCATTAATCAGAGGTTAAGACTCGATCTGAAGCGTTAGGGCGCTTTCATCTGACCTAATGGCATCGATCAGAGGAACATTAGAGGTGAACCTCGCCTCAAAGTCTTATCTAAGAAACAAATGACCAGTCTGCTGGTCGGTAGATTTATTCACTCTGCCCTTTTATAGTGGCCGAAAACATATTCGCTAGGAATGCCTATGTTGACCCTGTTAGCTCGATTATTTAAAGCGATTAATTCAGATGCCTCACCGGGGCAGGTGGCTTTTGCTTTTGCCTTAGCTATGATCGTTGGTTTCACGCCGTTCTGGTCATTTTTGAACTTGTTTGTGCTTCTGATTGTTCTATTGGTCAGAATCAATATCAGCGCTTTCTTATTTGGCGCGGTCATTTTTTCCATGGTGGGTTACTTGATAGATCCTTTGTCTGCTTCTCTAGGTGAGACAATTTTGACCAACCCAGAACTTCGGGAAACATGGACGGAGTTGTATCAAAATGAATGGGCTAGAGTCTCTGCATTTAATAACACCATCGCGATGGGTGGGTTTGTAATCGCCCTTATATTACTGCTTCCAGTGACGATTATCAGTCGGTTGTTGATTCTCCAATACCGTCATCGCTTATTGGCTTATGTGAATCGCTTGAAAATCGTTCAGGTGCTTAAGGCCAGTAAATTCTGGGCGCTTTACACGACTTTCGCGGGGTAATGACATGATTAAATGGATTCGTTGGTGGGGCATTCTTGGATTTGCCGCTGTTGTTGCGTTAATTGCGGCACTTATTATTGTGGCATTGCCCTTCATTATTAAAGCCAGCATTGAGTTTGTAGGCACAAAGGTTGCGGGTGCCAAGGTGACGCTGGATGATGTTGATGTCACGCTATCGCCTTTGGGAGTTCGTCTCAATCACTTACAGGTGGCGGATGCGCGCTCGCCAATGCAGAACCTAGTCGAGTTTGATGAAGCGGTTGCGGATTTAGAGCTTGCGCCATTACTGGTTGGTAAAGCGATCAGTAACGAAGTGAGCGTGAGTAATTTGCAGTTTCATACTGAGCGAAGTGAAAGTGGCGAAATTATCGTTGAAGTGGTCGATGAAGCCGAAAGCAAGCCAAGCTTAAAAGAACAAACGCTTGAAAAACTGCCAAGCGCGGATGAGATTCTAGCGAAAGAAACACTTAAAACGCCGCAAGCGGCGGATGACCTTAAAGCAACCTGGGCAGCACGCAGTGAAGAAGTCGATGCTGCGATTGGTGCTGTTCCGGGGCAAGCAGCTCTTGATAATTACGAAACAGAAATTACGGCCATTACTTCTGGGCGTTTAGAGTCACTTGAGGACTTTAACAATCGTAAAGCACGTCTTGATGAATTGAAAAAACAATTCAAAAAAGATCGCGAAGCGATTCAACAAGCGCGAGATACCGTACAAGCAAGTCGCAAAGAACTCTCAGAGAAATTAACGACACTGAAAAAAGCGCCGGGTGAAGACCTTACCTACTTGAAAGATAAGTATCAGCTTAGTGGTGTTGGCGCGACTAACTTAACAGGCTTGTTGTTTGGTGATGATGCTGCGGGTTGGGCTAAAGAAGCACTGTATTGGTACAACCGTGTGCTGCCGTATCTTGAATCAGATGGTGATGACGTGGAAGAAGAGCAAGATGATAAAGCTCCGCGTCTTGCTGGACGTTTTGTGCATTTTCCTACGAGCGATCCTTGGCCAGACTTTATGATTCGCCGTGCTCGTCTCACAGGCCCTTTCGATGGTGGTCAGCTGGTGATTGAAGGTCGCGATATTACCCATCAGCAAGCCATCATTGGACATCCTACGGTCTTTACTGCGACTGGTGAAGGCTTGCAGAAAATAGGTGATCTTGATGCCAAGTTGACGTTAGACCACGTCAAGCCAAAAGGCCAAGATGTGCTGACGGTGGCTATTAGCGATTGGAAAATGGCACCGTTAGAGTTAGGGGTTGCTGGCGCGGAGTTAGCGTCATCGCGAGTGAAATTGAATGCTATCGCGACGGTTAAAAACGGCGGAGTTGATGCCTCCGCGGATGCGCGTGTTAGCCAAGCGAAATTCTCTGGCGACGGGCAAACGGTGTTTGCTAAAGAATTAAATGCGGCATTGAAAGGCATTACTCAATTCAAAGTGAATGCCGCCGTCGGTGGGCGTATTAAAAATCCAGAAATTAAGTTTGGCTCTGATCTTGATCGACAAATTAACACTGCAATCAGCAAGCGCTTAAGTGCGAAGCAAGACGAACTGGAAGCGCGTTTACAGTCTCGATTAAATGCGAAAGTCGCGGAAAGCGCAGGTGAGTACGCGGACGAACTTCAAGCCCTGATTAATATGGAAGGGTCGTTGAATGATAAACTGAACTCTCTTAAAGATCTGGCAGGTAATGAATTAGAAAGCTTTAAAGCCCAGCAGGAGCGTGAAGCTAAAGCCAAGGTTGCTGAAGAAAAAGCAGCAGCACAAGCGAAGATTGAAGAAGAGAAAGCGGCTGCAAAAGCGAAGGCAAAAGCCGAAGCCGATGCGGAAAAAGAACGCGCGAAAAATAAAGCCAAGGATAAACTGAAGAGCCTGTTTTAATGCAAACTAAGACCTTAACAATAGAAGAGTTTAAAGCGACTCGTCGAGCGCCTAAACGTGTAGAAGACAGCAAGCCACCAGAAAATTTTTGGGAATACGTTTCAGCTATTCCTCCTGAAGATTTTGGTGTGTTTGATTGTCGTGCGGGTGAAGTGACTCACGTGTACCGTATGGGTGATGAGTATGAGCACGTCTTGATCAATAGTCAGTTTCAAGGTGTGGCCATGGTGGTTGTGGTTGATCTGACCACTGCTCACATTTATGGCCATTACCTACTGGATTTGAATCCACCGGGGACTGAAGTTCCTACTGGTGCTCCTAATTGAAGCCCTAAAGGTAATTAACCCGTATTGGTCATATATTTTGATACGTTGATGTGTTGAAACTATAGAAATATAGATACATAGAAGCTTAAAAAAAATAGAAACTTAAAAAATAGAAACTTAAAAAATAGAAACTTAAAAAATAGAAGCTATAAAAATAGAAACAAAAAAGGCGCTACCCAAGGGAGCGCCTTTTTTTGTCCATCAAATGAAGGACCTTACTGGGAACTAGACTCCTTAATAATTTCTGTTGGCAGAGGCGATTCGGGATGTGCGAAGCGCGGCAGTGCGGCTCTGTCTAATGTAGACAGTGGCTCGAAGCCTTCGACCTGTACATCTTGGCTACCCTTGCTGTACAGGAGCCAGCTTGAGTCAGCGTCCATAATGGTTTGCTGGTAGAGGTTGATGATGCGCGCATGGGGGATAGTGGCTACCTGTTCGGCAATGGATTCACGAGTATCAAAGGCATATCTTCCAGTGATGAGATCGCCCCAGAATGTTCCGGCTTTTTCACTCATGTTTTTAGGTTTTTCTAACAGGCGCGTGATTAATCCTTGGCGGAATAAATCGTATTCTTTTTCGTCAATGTTTTTAAGCTCGCTGGCATATTGGCGGAAGAAAATATCCGTGTGCTCCATCATTTTTTCTGGTGACGCTTCCGGAGATTGCACAATGAAGGCTAAGGCCGGAACTGATTTTTGCGGCAGTGCTGTGGCAAAAACAATATAGCCAAGCTGTTGTTCTGTGCGCATGTATTGGTAGTAAGGAGACGATATCATTTGTGCCAGTAAGCCAAATTCAGCACGCTCTAAATCGCTGCTGCCAGTGCCTTGAATGTAGAGCGTCATGACTTTATCTGGGTGGTCTTGTGATACTTCTTGTTGGTATTTCCCTTTCGGGGTGTGTACTAAACGCGACGTCGCCGGGTAAGCAATACGAGCGGGGTAGTAATGCGATACCAGCGCGCCAAGTTGTTGAGCATCTTCGACGCTCATTGCACCATGCACGTAGGTGACTGAAGCCAACTTACTATCAAATCCAGCGGCAAATGCCTGCACATCATTTAAGGTAACGTCGCTGAGCAGAGGTAATAGGTCGGTGTCACTAAAAGACGGATCAATTAGGAAGTTTTTTAATTCTGCGACGGTACGCTGGAATGGACGCGCCTTAAGGTTGTTTTCTAAATTACGCTGAAGGCTCGCTTTGTAACGTGAAAATTCATCGTCAGAAATTTCAACGTTTTGCATGGTTTCAAAGACACGCTCAAGCAGCACTGGGAGTTTGTCGTAATAACCACCAACAGCGACTTCTAAACCTTTCTCGGTTGCCGATAAGCGGTAATTCAATCCAGCTAATGTCGCGGGATAGCTGTAGGTATTGAGTGCTTCATTAACGGCCCGCGTATAGAGTTTGGCTAATAAGCGCTGACGACCTTCTGTTTGAATATCGGGTATTTGTAGGCTAATCAGTACCTGAGCCTTTGGCACTTCGAAGTCGTGTTCGGCGTAGTACCAAACTTGACGGCCTTCCGCTTGCTCCAGTAATACAGGAATATCAGTCGCTTCCCCTGAATTAAGTGTTAAATTTTCAGGAATGAAGGGGTTGGCTTCAGGTAAGTGCAATTGGTTGAGATCGGCGACCTCAATGGCTTTGTTAAAACTGCTCGGACGAATACGAATGGGGGTGTCATACCAAGGGTCAATGGTGTCTGTTTCAACCCCTGGCGCGACTAAGGTACGCAACATGTTGTCAGCAGATATGTTGCTGAGATAACTCTTGAGTAAGGCGTCCGAGGCAAGATCGGTGCGGTAGTCGCCATAAATAGTATCTTCGATTGGGAAGATCAACATATTACTACTTAAGCGTGTGACGTAATTAGAAATTTTTCCGTGCTCTTGAAAGCGGAACATCATTTCGTGTTGAAGTGCCTGTTCTTTTTTTAAGTAATCAGGAATGCCATTCGCTTTTAATAGATCGACGTAGTGCATGAAAATGGCAGTGATTTCTTCAATATGCAGTAAGCCCAACTTAGTTAAGCCAATACTGACACTCATGGTGGAGGCATTGTCTGTGCTTAAGCCACGCCCAGCACTGAGTGACTCTGCCCAGCCTTTGTCTTTTAATAGCGCCAATATGCTGCCTTCGCCTTCATGGCCAATTAAATTAGTAATCAAAGAAACAGGCTTGTAAGCGTATTGCGTTTTAATTTCAGGCAGAGGGAACATGAACTTTAATTGGCGAAGTTCTTTGACTGGCTCAATATTCATATCCATGGGAAGTTGGTCAGTAACAAATACCGGCACATTTGGGCGAGAAAAGTGAACTTCGCGTTGAGGAATGTCCGAAAACAAACCACGCGCCCAATTGGATAGCTGATCTAATTCGTAATCACCGGCAATAACTAGGGTCATACGGTCAGATGAATAATGGGTTTTATAAAAGCTGATCAGCTCATCACGAATGGCGCTGTTTTCTCGGTCGGCGAGGGTGTCTAAATTACCGGTCGAAAAATGTGAGAATCCAAAGTCGGGGTTCATTGCCATTTTTTGGGCGGAATAAATACGGCGACCATCTTCTTTTAAGTTAGAGCTGTACTCTGCATTGACGGCATTTTTTTCACGATCAACGTAAGCGGCATCAAAGGTGGGTGAGATAAAGAATGGAGAGAAGCGATCAAGTGCGCCGGGTAATTGCTCATTATCAATATCGAAAAAGTAGGTCGTTTGAGCGTAGGAGGTGAACGCGTTGTGACTACCACCATTTTGTTTAATAAATTGTTGGTACTCATCAGGCTCTGGGTAAGGCTCAGTGCCTAAGAACAGCATGTGTTCAAGAAAATGTGCAAGGCCTTCGCGTCCATCGGGATCATCCATGCTACCAACACTTACGCTCATGGCGGCGCTGGCTTTATCGGCATCAGGTGTATTGACCAATAATACCTTTAACCCATTCTCCAGCTGCATATATTGATATCTGTATGGATCGGCATCACTGCTGATAACTTCAGGGGTTTGAGACAATCTGATCATAGAATATCCAACAGCGGTCAATACGATAATTAAGAAAATCCAGTAGCGTGGCGAGAGCATGCCTTCCTTCTCCTCGGGCCTATTCTTTAAATCGAATAGGCTTGATAGTAGTTATAAAGTTGTCATAAAGCGCAAACAAACCCTAATGAGCGGTGCCGCTTTGATCAATGATGATCTGTGCGTCTCGCAGGGTGTGCCGTTCAGGATCTAGCGCAGCGATATGGTTGAGACGCTCTTTAGCGTCTTCCAGTTCCGTTACTAATAACGCAAATTGTGATTGAAAGGCGGTATCAATAGCATCGTATAACGCTTTTACTTGGTCGCCAGCCTCTGCATTGCTGCCTTCGCGCAGCGTTTTTAGGCATGTGACGGCTATTTGGTGGTAAAGCTGATCTTTGTTCACGTAGGGCTCCTTTTTTCCACATGATACACGACCAGCTCTTACCCGCGTAGGTTCAGCCTGCTCAAGGTGCAGTTCAGCCCACTCAAGGTGCAGTTCAGCCCAATGTTGCTTCTGGACTGTACCATTGTAATTGCTGAAAGGTGATTTCTGGGGCGAGGGCTCGGCCGCTTAACCAGTCGATCCTGGCCTTATGTGATATGGCCAAAAGTTCTGATCGGGCAATGTTTCGGGCAAATATTAGTAAGTCATTTTCATGCAGTTTTTGCAGTAAACGTGCGCCTTGAATGGCATTTTTAGGATGTTGGAGGCGCGTTAAGAACTCGGGCGCTAAGGTGATGCCATCAATGGGTAAACTAAGAATTTGGCGCGCATTTAAGAAACTACGCCCAAAGTGACTGATCATGCGTTTTACATCATGACGAACTAAGTCTCCTTGCCATAAAATATCATCTTGGGTGTTACTCAGTAGGTGTTCTTCATCCAACACTATGTAGCAATCTATTGGAATGCTACGGCGAGCGACGTCAAGTGCGAGAAGGAAGGCTTTTGTCGAGTCTGGCCCGGCCTCTGTTGCGTTCACTATGATGGTTGCTGTACTGGTAAAGAGTGATTGCCAGGTACTGATGAGTGCCGCAAACCATGATGCGAGCTCTTCTTCATCGTAGTGAATAAGTTGATGGCTTTCGATGGCGATAATCTCGCCGTGTAAACCAAATACCGGCGTGATTGGGTAGTCGTCCTGAGGGAGATCTTCGCCCGGAGTTGGTTGGGCAGCCGATGTTTTGATGCCCACTAAAGCACGTATCCAGTTTTCATACGTTTCTGTCTGATTATCCAGTGTTTGCTCTGTGATGGTGACGCTCGGTAAATCCACGGCGTTGAGCAGCCGCTCTTTTGTCTTCTCAAGGCCAGCAATGGCAGCGTCACCGTGTGCGGATAATATAAAACAGTGGTGTTGAGGTAAGTGATATAGCTCTTGTTCATGCTGGCTAACGGCTTTGATGTGGTTGAAGAGTTCAGCGGAGGCCGTGGCAAGTATGCTCTGGCTGTTGTTACCTTCATCATCTGTCAGTTCAGTAAGATCAAACGCCAAGTGCAAAGCGATGGCCTTAACCTGATTAATTGAGTCTGTTTCTTGTTTTGCTGGTGTGCTGTTGATACTCGTGCCTTCAACGGTTTGACAAACACACAGTCGATAATTCGTGCCCATTGGGCTAACTGTCATCCAAGCCGGCACTTGCTGTTGTGCTTGGTTCAATAAAATAAAGTGTCCTAGCCACGTCTCTTGATTCTCTGTTTGGCGAGTGATTTCAGTTTCGAGAGTAATTGGCATTGTGGATAGTGATGAGGAGAATAGGTTAACGCCGAGTAATTCCTCTTCTGTGACGCCTAAGGCGCTGCACAGGGGCTTATTGGCTAGGCGAATAACCCAATTATCATCTGTCAGCATCACCGCCTGTCCTGAGGTGATGCTTTGCTGAAAATTATGAGCATGTTGAAGTAGTACCTGTTGGCGTACTCCTTCTTCAATATCCATGGTAAGCAAGGTGTTGTCCCATGGCTTAGCTACAAATCGGTGCACATCGCCAGCGTGCCATGCTTTCCGTAATGCGTCATAGTCCACTTGCCCAGAAATGAGTAATCGGTAGGTGTACGGCGATACTTTACGGGCTTCTTGGCACAAGGAGATGCCATTGCGGCGAGGCATTTTGAAATCAGTAACCAATACATGAATGTGCTCTTGCTGCAGTAGTAAGAGCGCCTCTTCGCCGTCATTCGCTTGCAGGATATTCCATTCAAACGACCTAAGCATGCGCTTCAGGGCTTGAATAATGCTGGGTTCATCGTCGACTAGAAGTATATTAATCTGCATATCGTTCCTCATATTTCTTTTCAACGACAGCAATCCAGAGCTGGTGCGCCTTACGAGGGGTCTATGTCAGGAACTCTGTAAATTCCTCAGAATAAATCCTTGCAAACGCTGGATGCTATCTATACTGGATTTAGTGTAGTTAGCAAATAGAGATATTGCTGTGAGGGAAAAACAAGCGCTTACAACTGGTGAAGTCGCCAAATATTGCGGAGTCAACTTCCGTACTGTGATCCGTTGGATTGAGCGAGGACATCTTGACGCCTATAAATTGCCTGGCCGCGGTGATAACCGTATTCCGGTGGAGAGCTTTGTTGATTTTTTAAATAACAACAATATGCCTGTCCCGGATGAACTGGATACCGGTGGTCATAAACTCGTTCTTTTGGCGGATGTCGATGAGATATCCCCCGAAATAGCGGCCTGCGTGCGGCGAGCGGGGTGGGACTTATTGGTCACTCAAGATCCGGTGTATTTTGGTTTCTTGATCAGTCAGAACCAACCTGCGGCTATTGCAGTCACACGGCCAGAGTATCAGGTCTCGGTACAACGCATCATGAAGGACGCGGAGGCGAAAGACATTCTATGTGTGTCTATATCTACCTCAGCGGATGGCAACCAAGGGTTCCATGATGGCTGGCTGCATTTACGTTGGCCTCAAGATCAGCAGCAATTTATATTGCAGCTGACGAGTAATATAGCCGCGTAACCGCTAATTATCTCCATCAGCCCTGGTGGGGATAGCTTTTCAGGGGGGGCATCGGATGACCCTATACTGGGTTGCATTGTTGGTTATTACGTTTCTGATCTTAATTAGCGTATTAGCGGCTAAAACGTGGCAGCTCCGAGAATTATTGGAGCAGCATCAGCGTGTCTATAAACCTTATCGTGTGCTTTGGGATAACATTCCGGGTGTCGTGGTCGAGGTTCGTGATGATGGCACTATCCTTAATGCGACCTCTGGTGATGCGGTTTACGGTGTTGATAGCTCGCTGATCGGAAAGCGTGTTGAAGATCTGTTGACCGAGGACATGTCCAATGTCTTTTCGGCTAGCTTGGCTCAAGCGAAAGAAACCGGAGAGAGTGTTGATTATCAAATTCGTGTACGTCGTCCTGACAACAGTGAAATTCTGTTTAATAACCACCTAATCCCTATTTTAAAAGAATCGCATCTCCCTACTTATTTGATAATCAGTTCAGATATTACCGAATTGGCGCGAGTACAAGCAGAGTTACTTAGCCAAAAAGAAGTAGCCGAGCTGGCCAGTGATGCCAAGGGCCGCTTTCTTGCTAGTATGACCCACGAAATTAGAACGCCTTTAAACGGTATGCTCGGTATGTTAACCATGCTGGAGTCAACGCCCCTAAACCATCAGCAACGTTCCCATTTAGCCACACTTCAACAGGCTTCAGATCATCTATTAGCCATAGTGAATGATGTCTTGGATTTATCGAAGATAGAGTCTGGCAAGTTGGAATTGAGCGATGATGACTTTGATTTACCCGAGCTGGCTCATCGTGTTGTCGGTATCGTACACAGCCGGGCGGCTGAAAAGCGTATTGCCATACAACTTTTTATTGAAGACGACGTGCCACAGAAAATTATTGGTGATCCGCTTCGTTTGAGTCAAATCTTGATCAACTTATTGACCAATGCCATTAAATTTACGGACAAAGGCCACGTCATTATACGTATCGACATTAAAGAGCAAAATGTAGCACCAAGCCTTCATTTTAGTGTGGAAGATACGGGGGTCGGCATTGATAGTGAACGGGCGAAAGGCTTGTTCGAAGAATACAGCATGGTTCATGGCAACCTTTCTGTCAGTAATGGTGGAACGGGTCTGGGCTTGAATATCTGCAAGCGTTTAGTTGAAGCAATGGAGGGGCGAATTGGTGTACACAGTTCGCCAGATGTCGGCTCCTGTTTTTGGTTTGATATACCTCTGGCTATCGAGGGGAAACGGCTTAACTTTAGTGATATTGATGTCACACAATATCGACAGAGAATTTTATGGGTTGCAGACAGTTTTGCTGTAAACCGAACCTTAGTCGTTGCCATTGCCCGTAAACTGGGAGTTTCAGTTCGAGGGTTTGATCGTTTGCGAGATCTGTTGTCGGCACTGCAAGAGGAGACTCCGGATTTATTAGTCATGTCTCGACGGTTTTTTATGGCCCCTGACATGCAAATAAATTTGGACTTACTCGGTAAAACAACTCGTGTAGCGGTCAGTTGCGATGAAAATCTGTCTGATGGTTGGCAGGCACCTACGGATATCGTGCATGCTAGCTGGAGCTGGCCTGTTGATCAGCGGCAACTGGTGACCTTATTTGGTAAGTTGTTAAGTGACAAAGAGGTTTGCTCGGCCCCATTGACGCCCAAAGATGTGGCGCCTGCAACTCATGCGTTTAGACCGCTCGGGTTGAGGGTCTTGCTTGTGGAAGACAATGTAGTGAATCAGCGTGTTGTTGAGCTTATGCTGAAAAAGCAAGGGTGTGAAGTCGATGTGGTGAGCAATGGTTTGCTTGCACTAGAGTATATGAAGACTCAGTCACACGTGCCGGATGTTATCTTGATGGATCGTCATATGCCCATTATGGGGGGGATTGAAGCGACGCGTGCACTGCGTGCGGAGGCGCGCTGGCAATCCCTGCCGATTATTGCACTGTCAGGTGATGTCATGCGGGCACAACAAGAAGAATTTCTTCAAGCGGGCGCAACGGCTTATCTAGTTAAGCCGGTGCAGGTCGAAGATTTAAGGCATGTGCTAGTGAACCTTAAGACAGAACATCGCCATGTGGGATAAAGCGGTTATCGGTTTCAGCTTTTAACGCTTTAACGATGTCTTTGCTTGGTTTACGGCCCTGGCTTTTAAGATAACGGAACACATAAATAGCGGGGCTAGAGGCGCCTGCCTCAAAGCCACTGAGTTTCATTTCGGCACGCACATAAAAAAATGACAGCTGAAGCAACGCATCATCACTGATGTCGACAAAGGCCTTTTCCCATTGTGTCGCGGGTGATTTTATCCACAGTATCGCGCGTTGCAGAGTCTCATCATCCACTTTAGTTGGTTCTGCGCTGTGTTGAGCAAGCAGCAACAAGGTTTTTGTCTCTGGTTGATTGCTTGTTGTGGTAGCGCTTGGGTCCCATTGACCGATCATGGTTGACTCTCTTTGTGGTTTAACAGATGGCTAAGCTCAGCTATCTTAGTTAATTAGCACGGCTTACTGCAATTCCTCGACACGAAGAAAATAAAAAATGCATGATTCGCATCCGGATATTCGCTTTGATCCCTATCAGGATATACGTCCTTACAGCGACGAAGAAGTCTGTGAAGTACTTGAACGGTTAGGGCGCTCAGTCCCTTTGCATCAAGCGCTTGTCGAATATCAATTTCCTCGGTCTCCGCGACTGTTTCGAACTCTGCTGACGAAGCTAGTCGGCTTTCAATTACGTCGTCATTTTGGCCCAGTAACGACGATTGCAGCATTTCAGGAGTGGTTAACACAATGGGTGTATGAATTAGTAGAAACCACTACGACGGATGTAGAGATTACTGGGTTGGATAAATTATGGGGGGGAGGGCCATATTTATGGATCTCGAATCATCGTGATATTGCAATGGACCCGACGCTAGTCAATTACGCTTTAATGAAACATGCGTGGGCGACGGCTCATATCGCGATTGGCGATAACCTATTACAAAACGCCGTAGTGGCTGACTTAATGCGTTTGAATAAGAGCTTTATTGTAAAGCGCAGTGCTGAGAGTAACCGTGAAAAATTACGAGAATTACAGCGTTTATCTGCTTATGTGCGTGACTCTATGGCCGCAGGGCATTCTATTTGGATTGCTCAGAGAGAGGGGCGGGCAAAAGATAACCGAGATCAAACAGATACTGCGGTATTGAAAATGCTCGCACTCAGTGGACGTGATGAAAAACTGCCGTTCGCAGACGCAATGAGACGCCTCAATCCGGTACCCGTGGTTGTGCAGTATGAATGGGACCCGTGTGATGCGATGAAGGCACGAGAGTTAGTCGCTTTGGATACTCACGGGTCGTATGAAAAAAAGCCGGGGGAGGACACCTCCAGTATGTTAACTGGATTACGTGGCCATAAAGGACGAGTACGCATCAGTTTTGGCCAGCCAATGATGGCGGATGATATGCACGATGCGGCGACGATGGCGGTTTGCGCAGATGAGCAAATGTTAGCAATGAGTCAGGTGTTTCCTGCTAACTATGCAGCCCTGCGATTATTGCAACAAGAGTTTGGTTTGTATCGCGAGGTGATGACAAAGTACCCCGACGGATTAGAGTTGCCACTAAAGATGATGCGACTGAGATGCGAGGGCGAAGCAGACGCAGTTAAAGTGAAATTACTCACTAACTACGCCGCTCCTCTTATCGCCGAATCTGAGGTTGCTGTCTGATGTTCTAGCCAGATCTTAGGGGCAGAATTAAAGGGCAGGTTTTAAGGGCTAAGTTGCTCTAAAAAATTACTGCGCATTAAGGAGCTCAGTGATTCTTAAATCAACCTTGTTGCGAATACTACTGCCCGGAAATTCTTCATTAATTTTACGAAAGTAACCCAACGCCTTAATTCGGTTTGAATCACGGTTGTATGGGCTCATGAAAATCAATCCCATTTGGTAGAGTGCTTTGGCTCGGATTTCTTCACCAGACGCTTCATTTTCATAAACAATGGTGTATACCAGTTCGGCGTCCTCGCTGCGGTTTTCAGCAATTGCACGTTCACTCATTGGATTCAATTCATCATCGTAGGGAACGTTTTGGCGTTGTAATAGTGCCTCTCTATCGACGCTAGTCAATAACTCTTCTGCACTAACATAAACAGGGTTAGCTTCACGTTCGCCAAGTACCAATAAGTGTTGCTGTATTCGACGTGCGAGTAATGATTTTGGGTATTCTTGACGATGAAGTTGAAAGTATTCTTTTGCTTTTTCATCATCGCGAGCGTCGTTGAAGCGGTTCATGTAAATTAAACCAACTTGGTACAGCGCCAAAGACTTCATGTTGTCGGTATAGTTTTCAGAATTATAGCCCTTTAGGTAAGTGGCTATGGCTTCTTCTGTCTGTGAACGACTGATTGCATGAATAGAGTAGGTTAATAGATCTGGTTCATCACGCAAGGCGGCAGCCGCACGAACATCAACGTTCTCTTCGTGACGAGCAACTTGGTGAGCGCCTGCTTGAGCCACCATCAGTGGTGTTGGCCCTGCACAAGCACTAAGTAAAACCGCACTCGCAGTTAGCAATACTTTAAATAACATGATCCACCCCTTCTAATATGTAAAACCAGTGTAAAAGGTGTGGGATTATATTAGAAGGGCTTTATCCGCCGAAGATCATTTACAAGACCATGGTTGTTACTAAAGCAGCCAAAACGCCAATACCTGCGCCCGCAAAAGCAGCACGGATAGCGGTGGTACGGATTAAAATTTCCATTTGCAGTTGTTGATCCTTGATTCGCCCTTCAAGGCTCACTCGTTGAATATGCATCGTCGTGGTGAGTTCATCGGATGCTCGGCGAATCGCTTTATTAACCACAGCCGCTGATAAGCGTTGATTTGCTTGCTGGGTTTTGCGAAACAGAGCTTGAGGAGATAAATCTTTTTCGAATTCGTTACGAACTTCATCAACCTGTTGTTGCAGTTGGCGGCGAATAATATCGAGTTGGTGCTTCTGGTGCTGTTGAAGTTGGGAGGCGGTCGTGTCTATACCAGCGGTGATCTCCCCCTTGGCTTCATTAAACGCCGCCTTTAGATGTTTTTGTACGAGTAGGTCGACTTCCGCTAACGGGATGTCTGGGTATTGTTTCTTTTGTACTTCATCGTTTGCGGCGGGAGCATCTAAAGAATTCATTACAGCCATCACAGCCTCCTGGTTTGCTGGTTTGGCTAGAACGCCTTTAGCGCCACTTTCAAGAGCGATTTTGAAATAATCTTCGCCGTCTTTTGACGTGTACATGATGGTCGGAATACTGGATGTTTTAGGGTTGTCGCGGATGAGTTGAGTCGCTTCAAGACCATCCATGCCCGGCATCATATGATCCATGAAAATCACATCCGGTTGCCTGTGCTCTAAAAAAGCAATGGCTGCCTCTGCGCTTTCTACGGTATCCACACTGACTTGAATACGGGAAAGTAGGCGTTGCAATACGAGCCGGGCAGACTTGGAATCATCAACAATCAGGGCGTGTTTCATCAGCATCATGCTTACTATATTTTATTTTTAGTCACGCATTATTTCCGAGAGGGCACAAAGAAAGCAAGGTTACGGTGTCTTAAGTGGAACTAGTTCACAAAAAAATGCTTTTTTAAGTTGAATGTTGGCGCATTTTTTCAAATTAGGCGTCAAAAGACTGTCTTGGAGTGCTGCTGTCCTACAGACTGGGATGCCCTAGGGGACCTCTGAATATCATTGTACTAAGTGGATGCTCAGTTCAGACGAAGGCTCAAGAGTCTGGCATAATGCGTTTTCTTAATTTTTTATGTGTACGGTTATGAGCGCGATACCAAACGGACATCTTATTAAACGAGCGGCGATGGCATCGATCGCAACAGCGGTCGTTTTACTCTTAGTTAAGGCTGGAGCGTGGGGGGCGAGTGATTCCTCCAGTGTGTTGTCGTCAATGCTCGATTCTTTGATCGATGTGGCTGCTTCCGTGATCAATTTTTTTGCCATTCGATATGCCCTTATGCCCGCGGATGAAGATCACCCGTTTGGGCATACTAAGGCTGAAGGTTTAGCGGCCTTGATGCAGTCGGCTTTTATTTTTGGTTCGGCAACTATGCTTCTGTTGCATGTCGTGGATCGTATGGTTGAGCCGCAACCTCTTCATGCCGTGCCGGAAAGCATTGGCGTGATGGTGTTTTCGACCCTCGCAACGATTGCCTTGGTGGGTTATCAAAGGTACGTATGGAAAAAAACAGGCTCACTTGCTGTTAAAGCCGATTCGGCGCATTACTTTGGTGATATTTTAACGAGCATTGCGGTTGTGTTTGCTTTGCTTGCAACTTACTGGGAAGTGTATTGGTTAGATCCATTAGTCGCGCTTTTGATTGGTTTGGTACTGCTCTATGGCGTGATAAGCATTGCTAAAGAGGCATTGGTGGTGTTGATGGATAAAGCGCTAGAGCCTGAAGATGAGGCTGATTTGATTCAGCTAATCACTGAGACGGAGGGTACATATGGCTACCATGATTTACGAACTCGCCAGTCGGGAGTGATGCAGTTTATTCAATTTCATTTAGAGATGGATGGTAATCAGCCTTTGCGTCAAGCGCATGATATTGGCGATGCGTTAGAGAAGCGTATTTGCAAACGCTTTCCGCGCGCTGAAGTTCTTATTCATCACGATCCGATTTAATTCATGAAAGTGATTGCGGCTCCACTATTACTTCTTCTTGTTTTGATCCCCTTTGGGGTCAAAGCAAGCAGTGGGTTGGCGGAGCCGCAAATTCCTTTACCGAGTGTCAGTTGGCCGCAATATCCTACCCCTGACAATATTACCGATATCAAAGAAATTCCAAAAGAAGATCAGCCTAGAGGGTGGTTATTGAGACGGCTTGATAATCTTTCTGGCGGCATTGATACTTTTTTTGTGGATCGATTTTTTAACGAAGATATTACCGACGAGGTCGGCGGTGGTAGTCAGGCTCGTTTTTCTTTTTTTACACGTCGTGAATTTGGTGATCCCGTTGACTATAAATTTGGGGTTAGCTTAAAACTTGAGTTACCTCATACCAATAAGCGTCTCAATTTATTACTGAAATCTGAAGACGAAGATGTTCGAGAAGGGGATATATTTGAAAGCCCTGAAAACGTAACTTACAGCTCGGCATTACGTTTTATTATTCGAGAGTCTGAGCTTTGGAGCGCCTCTATTGATACGGGCGTTCGTTGGGGCTTGCCCCCTGATCCGTTTATCCGTGCAAAAGCGCGCCGTCCATTTTATTTTGATCATTGGAATTTTCGTATTACGCAAGAAGTGAATTACTACACTGAAAATGGGTATGGGTCGATAACCGATTTTCGTTTTGATCGTCCTTTTACGACACATCGATTATTACGCTTAGAAACACGCTCGGAATATTTACTTAATAACGATTATTTTAATCTTATGTACGGTGGTGGTATTTATCACGAGATCAATCATTTATACGCCTATGCGGTTCTGGCGAGAGCAACCGGCGATAATCAATACGGTGCGACATTTGATGAGTATGAACTTGGTATAAGGCTGCGACGTCGTGTATTTAGTGATTGGATGTTCGCCGAGGTTCACCCTCAGTATATATGGACTCGTGAGAACCATTGGAAACCGACCCCTGTGCTTATGTTCCGCTTACAGGCTGAATTTGGTGGTTGACCTTAACCTCCGCAGAGGTGATTTAAGGCACCTCTGAATAATGCAGTGGGGCTGCGGATTTCAGGAAAATGACAGTTCAAGGCGCTACTTTGAAGGCATGGCGG
>OJBO01000047.1_pt1 | contig 68372 bp, 67 predicted proteins | sample 1590461 | NCBI WGS metagenome assembly OJBO01 (sample SAMN05416836, study PRJEB24817) | seawater metagenome | isolation source: Sea water | place: Canada:Atlantic | collected 2013-07 | reverse complement strand
ATTCTCCGCGAAGACAAGCGTGGTGCAATTTCAGAAAATGCCGAAAACATTTTGACCCGGCTCGGGATTGATGATTCACAATGGCTGGACATGACTTCAAACTTTGAGCAATGCTTTGCGACATTTGCAGGTAACGAACAGCGCCTACGGAGCGCCTGCGAAACGTTAAATTATCAAAGATCACCGGGACTCAGCCGATGTAGAGCGGCTTTCGGCTAGCAGAACTCTGTAACCCACATTCAAAAGCGAACACCAGTATCTGCTGGTGTTGAGCATGTCTTAAATTCGACCTTTTCATTGAAAATCCGGAGTCTTACCCCAGTACTATAGGAGCTGCCGTGCTGAACCATTGCGTTGGTGATAAATGACCTGATTTTGTTTCAAAATTAAGGTGGGTGTCTATTTAGTTAGTTTCAAAATTAAGGTGGGTGTCTATTTAGTTTGTCTATTTAGTTTGTTCACACTTCAACGCCTTCGACTAAGTTTGCGAATCGTCCATAACAGGAAAATAGATCTTTATCTTCGCTGAGGTCGCTTTCCAAAAAAATCCGAACTAAGCGGACTCGGCCTATAGGTTGGTACTTGTCCATTTCTTCGATTTTCTCAAAGATTTGCTTGAGGGAGTCATACGCTTCTAATGCAGCGACACTATTTTTTTTATTCTTTAACATGATTTCAAGATTCATGCTTTCTTTCTTTAATTGAATTAATTTATCCATTTATGAGTAATGAATTTATCTCACTTATTCTGATTTCTAGATCCTCTTCAGGCCCTGCAAAGTTTCTAGATGCAATGATACCAAAATTTAATTTTCTTCCATTTAATTCATTCCGATAATCTAACCCTTGTTCATGACATTTTTTAAGAAACTCTAACTGTCTAGCAATTGATGCATAAACTCCAGAGTCTTTAGATGTACTCTCTTTTACCTGAATCTCAGGCAAAACACTGTCAATATTATCAATTATTTCTTGTTTCATTATCAAGTTCCTACTACGGATTTCTTTATAGAATCGTTAACTAATAACTGGACTCCACCCCCAGATGTTTCAACAGGAACTTCAGGTACAGTCCAATCATCAAGGACTGGTTTAGCATAACTTTTTAATCCTGTGCCACTTGGTATTTTAAAGGCTTTCAAAGATCTTGTGTTTCCATTAAGACCTGACTTGACTAAAGTGACTAATAGGACACCCACGTTAGTACTTTATCCTGATTGCTCATAAATTAACCCATGTTAGACTCAGAGCATCTTCGTTGAAGGATAGAAACTAGTTAGATATGACTTCAAACTTCGAAGAATGCTTTGCGACCTTTGCGGGTAACGAACAGCGCTTACGTAGCGCTTGTGAAACATTAAATTATCAAAGGTCACCGGGACTCAGTCGGTGTAGAGCGGCATTCGGCTAGTAGAACTCTGTAACTCACATTCTAAAGCGAACACCAGCATCTGTTGGTGTTGAGCATGTCTTAAATCCGACCTTTTCATTGAAAATCCGTCGTCTTACCCCAGTGCTATAGGAACTTCCGTACTGAACTATTGCGTTGGTTATAAATGACATGATTCTGTTTCAAAATTAAGGTGGGTGTCTATTTTATCTTTTTTGGTGGCCAAATTTAGTTGACCACTACATTGACCTTATGAAAAATCAGACATTCTTCTTAGTTTGACTGTCCGGGGTTTTGCGGGATTTAATATCGTTAAGTATTTTGGGATTCAGCCGTCGGAGGAAAATATCGTCCACCGTTATCTTTAATTAGAAGGATCCCAACATTTTTAGGAGTCAATTTTTTTAATTCTTCAAAGGTTTTTTTAAGAATGAAAAAATTATCAAGTCTTATTTTATTTGGATTGGTTGATGCAGTTATACAAAACTCATCTTTGCCTTTAGCTTTTGTTAATACAGGAGAAAAATTTTCTTTTTCAGAGTTTATTATATAAATAACTTCAGTATCATTCATTTTTTATACTCATGTTAATATTTTTCTTGATAACGTGCTGCATCCTAATTCATATATCCTTTTCTTGTAAATAAATATATCATGTAAATCTTCAGAGTTAAATGTATTGGATGAGAAATATTTTTCTATTGAGTAGTAAGTTCTGTTGATTTCTTTAGTCGGTGTTTTTTTAAAATAATTAGGATTGTTTTTTAATATGACGGTGATTGCAAGTAGAGACTCTAGTACGGCAGTTGAGTTGTCGATAGCTCTCTTATCTTCCATGAAATCATTGAAAATTTTTAAAAATATTAATATATTTTCATTGGGGTTTTCATCGATATATTTTTTTACCCACCCTTTAACCTGTGCAAAGTATGCATGCTCATGAGTTTCTCTATTTCTTGAGAAGTATGTTCCTTCTCCAAGGAAGAATTCAATGGACTCATTTTTTTCGATAGAAGTCTTGAATAAATTTTTACTCACTTTAGTCTCTCAGAATGAAGGTTTTCAATCTTACTTAGATTATCGATATTATTGTCGTGAGCAATATGCTGTCCTCCTGACATTGTTGCTTCTGAGTTTCCAGATTTAGTGTACCCGCCTGGAACCCACTCACCTTGGTATGCACCGCCTTCGTTGCCTGTGGGAATATCAAACTTAAAGCGCGGGTCACCTGGATTAGTTTTAATATACATTATTCTTGAATCTTCAAGCATTGCCTCATCCCCTAGGTTTAGCCCGTCTCTCAGGACTTTCCAGTCCCCACCGGAAGCTTTAAATTCTATAACAAGCTGATCCATTTCAGAGCCTAGTCCAACAAATTTTCCATCAGGTGATAGAGTTTTATATTTTGGGTTAGCTATCCAATCCTCAAATATAACCATCCCAGCACCTTCATTTTTAAACTTCTCCAAATGCTCTGAAACGTATTCTACAGGCAGATACTCTCCTACATCATCAGGCCTATTTCCATTCTCAAGATTTATGATTTCATCGAACTTTTCTTGAGACATAGGAACTTGCGGTGGCACAGTTGCATTTGCGCTATTGTTCGGCGTACTAACAACCCCCGTCTCAGCCCCATGCGCATCGGTCTTCTTCGCCTCAACCTTTTCAACCGGAAGGGCGGCATTCTGGTTGCCTTTGGTTTTACGCTTCTTGGCTTGTCTCTTCAGGCTGCGTGTTGCTTTCGCGAAGTCTTGCAGTAAATCCCCGACCTTTTGGAATTTTTTAATCAAATGCGCTTTGCTGCCTACCGCAGCGACAACACCGACGCCGCCGGTAACAGCGGCCATGACGATGGCGAGGATGATTTCGAATACCGCAGATCCGATAACATTGGTAACTTCAATGGCGTGCTGAGCTTCGGCGTAGTCTTTGGTGAACTGGTAGAGCATGCCTCTAACATTGGGGTCATCCATGACTAGGCTAGTCATGGCCATGGCTTCGTCGATCTGTTGTTCTGTGATCGTGGTTGGGTCAAAGCCCAATGCTTCGACGAGTTCGCGCTTCTCACCTTTCACATAGGTGTCAGCGTAGGTTTTGCTGAAGTCTTCTGATTCCCAAGCGGCTTGTAATGCTTTTGCATGATGCTGCATTTTCACAAAAGGATTGACGACGTCGCTGACTTCTTTGAGCCATACCACCATGCCCCAGGCGGAGGAGCCTATGCCTTGCATAAATGCGCCGGTGTAGATCATGCTTTTGGTGAGGGTGTTTTCTTCATCTAATAGGCGCGTATGCATGGCGGCTTCGGCGCGCTCGCCAGCCACAATGGTAGCGAGAGCGTTGCGAATCTTGACGATTAACTCGTTTCGAGGGTCGGGAACGTCGTCGCTGATTACCAGCGCGGTGCCGATCTTCTCAATGGTGAGGTGTGAGCTTGATAGCGCATCGGATAGCGCGCCTTGAGGGCTGCTTTGGCGGTTAGGCAACGAGGTCAGCACATCGCTGTAAAAATGGTTGTGTGCCGCATCGATTGAACTCACAGGCACATTACATAGGAGTTCATCGGCTAGGAGGGTGCTTCCGCCTGCGAGATTTTCAGTGTGCCAAAACTGTGGGCCTGCGCCGCGGCGAATGCGGTAGCGATTCCCCTGACTATCTTCTAACTCAAAATCAGCCATGTCCCTATGTTTTTCCCATTCAGTCCAGAATATTCAAAGTCGTTTAAAGAAGTTGTTACACAACGACAGTGCAATACTAAGCGGTTAGGCTGATGGCTTCAATCAGGAGATGGGTCAGCCTGAGAAATAGAACCGTGTTAGAGCCCTTCGTACTTTTTATTTTGTAGGCCATATTTCCTTCCTGAGTCTGTTACGCTGCTGCTTTTAATGCCTTGAAAGCTCAAGTCCCATGTTTAACATCACTCCAAAAATCCAAGTTGAAATAAACGAGTACCTGCCTGTACTTCAATCACTGGGAGAACGTCGTACGTTTAAAAAAGGCGATGTGATTTTTCGGGCAGGCGATAGGCCTGATCATTTGTTGTATCTCACAGAGGGGGTAGTGAAGAGTTATTATTTAAGTAATGGTAAAGAGGTGATTCTTCGGTTGATGTCGAAAAACAGCGCGGCATTTGGCTACTCGTCGTTTATTACAGGTGCGCCGTCGCAGGAAACTATCGAGTGTGTGCAGGCGTGCGAGGGCGTTTGGATTTCGCTGAAAGAGTTGGATGATAAGAAGCAAGAATATCCATGGCTCTACGTGATGAGGATGTATATGGCAGAGCAGCATTATTTATCCATGGAGAGGCGGTTAATCATGCTGCACCATAAATCGCTTGAGCAACGATATCGTTATTTTCTGGATGTGATGGATGATGAGGTTGTCGAGAATACGCCGATGCATTGTGTGGCTTCATACCTTGGTGTGACGCCTGAGTCGTTTTCAAGAATGAAACGAAATTTGGAGCGACCTTAACATTTGATAAGGTCACAGTGGGTCATCTCCTTTATAGTCATCAAACTAATGATAACGAGGTACTTGAAATGCTGGAGTCAGTCGAATTATTAAAGCCTGTGGTTGTGCTAGTGGCGTGGTCTATGGTGATGTTGTTTTGGATGCTCGCGACACGTGTACCAGCAATGAAGGCAGCTAAGATCAAGCTGATTCCGGGGGCAGCCTACGACGAGAAGATGGCGGCGTTGCCTGGCTCTGTGAAGTGGAAGGCAGACAACTACAACCACTTAATGGAACAACCAACTCTGTTTTACGCCTTAGCGATTTTACTGGCTATTATCGGTGGCGGTGATTCTGTCACGCTGATTGCAGCGTGGTCGTATACTGGATTACGAGTTTGTCATAGTTTGGTGCAGGCGCTGGGGAATAAAATTGAGATACGTTTTCTTTTATTCGTTTTATCGAATGTTGCGCTTTTAGTCATGCTAGTGAATGCAATGTGTTTGCTGTTTTTTTAGGAGTAGTTAGTATCTATGAAAATTACCGTTCTTAAGTTCGATACCCACAAAGCCGCTTTAACAGTTGCCTCTGTGTTTGCAGTCAGCACGCTGCTATTTCTGATTCCATTTATGTTGATTATGCCGATTGCAATGCAGGGGGCGAATGAGGTCAATGGGGGTGGTGTTGCAGTACTGACTGAAATGTTCTCAGTCATGATATTTATGCCTGTTTTCTATTTTATCTTTGCGTATCTAGGCGTACGTTTTTGTGCTTGGTTGTACAATAAAATTGCGGGTAAAACGGGTGGCTTTGTTTTGACAGTGGCAGTAGAGAATGATGACTAGTATAGGTCTTACTAAGCGATATTGATGTCGTTATTGACAGATTAAGGCCGCATTAGCGGCCTTGTTTATATGGATTCAAAGGTGCTCCAAATTTTACAAGTGCAACCCGCACTCTGTTTTTTCTTTCCCCTGCCAGCGCCCAGCACGACCTTCGCCTTTGACGGTGCAATGTGAGCAACCGATCGATTCATAGCCTTCAGCCACCATCGGGTGAAAAGGCACATTGTGCGTTGCGATGTAAGTATCACGCTCTTCTTTACTGACATCCAGCATAGGGCTAAATTTAATAATCCCACGGCGCTCTTCGAAAATATTCAACGACGCTCTGTGGTCAGACTGCCAACCCATCAGGCTTGAAATCCATACGTTGTAACGCGTTTTTACTTCTTCTAGCGGTTTCACTTTATTTACCGAGCAGCATAAGTCTGGATCGGTTTCCCATAGGTTTTCCGATTGCGAGTAGGCGTGTAGGTGAGTGTCTGGTGTGAGGTCGGCCACGTTCAGACTAAATCGCTTGGTGAGGTAATTACGATATTCGATGGTTTGCGGAAAGTGATAACCCGTATTCACAAAGTGAATCAGCTGCTCAGGGCGAATGGCCGAGATGATATGTAAAAAATAGGCTGAGGTTGCCGCAAAAGAAGACGTCACGAGAATTTTATCCGCCGCAAAATCTTGATACACACGCTGAATCCGCTCTTCAAAATTGAGTGGCTGGTAGGTTTTATTCAGTTGCTCAATGGCTTCTTTACTTAACCCTAGGTTGTTTGTGCCAGCGGTGCTGATAATCTCAGTAGTGGCCGTGTCAGCGGTATTCATTGTAATTCCTTGGGTGTGTGGCCCAGTGAATGATGTGTAACAGAGGCTCTTCGCTCTGGTCCCATTGTGTAGGCATGATAAACGCTGGTGGCTTATCTGAAAAAGAATTAATAATGAAATTTATATTCCTTAAATGAATATGTAGGTTAGTAACTCCAACGATTCTGAACAGAATAGGTCGTAGCCGTATTTAATCAGAGGTGCCTTAGAACGCGTATTCATTTTTTAGGCTCTCACATCATGGTTCGTTCTTATCCATGTGTTCCATGGGGCCATATTTTTCAATAGAGTCTCGATTGGTAGGACAAACCTTACATAAAGTTACATTTTATTTGCGGATCTAGAGCAGAGTCCTAGAATGGTGTCCCTTGGCGACATTGTTCGCCAAGTAAGAGCGACTAATTAATAAAATTATAACTACCTTAGGGATATGAGTAATGAAATTACATAAGTTATTTATTGCTACTGCCGTGATGCTTCCAATGATCGCTACAGCAGCAAAAGGCGATAATAACGGTAAGCCTTTTCAAGAATTGAGTGCCGTGATTGAAGGTAACCGTTCGCTTATTGATGCTAACACTGCAGGCATTGATGCGTTACGTGTCGATGTAACGAATATTGAAAGCAGTATTGCTGCGGTTCAGTTCGATCTTGATGGTTTGTTCGCACTGATTGGTGACAACGACTTGGATCTTGCTGAGTTGGAAGGGCGCGTTGCTGCTCTGGAAACTGGCTTTGATGTATTGAATGCCGATCTCTCGGATTTACGTGCTGATCATGCTGCGGATATGCTTGATGTGAATTTAGCCATCGCTAACGCAGAAGTACGTATCGGTGCATTGGAAAGCGAGCTTCAAACGTTGACAGATTCGCTTAATGTACGTCTTGCTGGTATTGATGGTGAGTTGCAAGATAATGCGATGGCAATTGATTCGTTGTTGGTTGATTTGAGTGTGACCAGTGCTAAAGCGCTTTCGAACATGATGGCAATCAATGGCCTTGAAGGGCAGGTGGCTGATTTAAACGTTCGTGCTGCTCAGCACGAAGCTGATATTGCAGCTCTGCAACTACAGATTGATGCGTTAGATACACGTATCTCTGGTCTTGAATCAGCAGGAACCAGTTGTGCGAGCAGTGCTGTGTGGCAGCCTGTCGATTGCGCGACAAATTCTTGGGTATGGACGTCAGACAGAACGCATCCGACTCTCGATGCTGCAGACCAAAATGGCGTATTATGGGTAGGCGATCAGCACGCTAATATTCCTAATACCTGTAGTCTTGATGGAACTGGTTGGGTATCGACGGAAGTCTTTACTATGCAAGGTTGTAATACAGACTGGCGCCATATTGGTGGATCTTTCAGTGGTAACTGTGGTGGACATGATGGCGATCAGGTTCGTCGTCTGACGATGAACCCTGAAGGTTGTTTTGATTACACTGCTAACTAACGTTGGTGGTCGCATAAGTCGAAAATGGCACCACATTGGGTGATATGTCATCGACTTATTATTAACTCGTAATCACTTATTTAATGGGTGGTTGCGAGTTGATAAAGTTTTTTTCACCTGAACTAAACGTAATAAGTACGCATTGAAATAAACTCCAATTTACTCTCCGCTCAATCCACGCGCCAGTAAGCTTAAGCTTTGCTCTAGCCACTGATCGGTATCCACTTCATTCGTTTTAAATAATTCACTGTTGCCATCTTGCAGCATAATGACGCCGTGTAATGAGCCACGCATATAGAGGGCAATGGATACAGGGTTGGTCTCATTTGGCAGTATCAGTGAGCCATCGTTTAGGGCTTTTTTTACTGAGTTTACCATCAGTTGCAGAATGCGATTGTCGGCTTCTGCGTACGCTTTTTCAGCATGCGTGCTGTTTTCATGCAGCTCTTTGCCTGAAGGCCGCATGCCAGCTGATAGGGTGAGGATGCGAAAATAATCTTGCTGATGTCGGTAAAAATACAGGTATGCCTTACCAATGGCGTACATTTGCTGCACGCCTTTGTCGCATTCGCTGACGTACTTGTGCATCAAGTCATACAAGGTGTTGGCCGCGCGAACGCTTAGCCCAACATGAATATCTTCTTTGTCGCGAAAGTAGACGTACAGTAAGGCGCGGCTTAGCCCTGCGCTTCTGGCGATGGCATCCATGGATGTTTTATCAAAGCGTTGCTCAATAAACGCTTCTTCGGCTGCGTCTAAAATGGCTTCTCTACGCTCATGCTTTTCATCTTCGTTCCGGGATCGGATATGCACATTTACCTCCTTTAACTGACAGGGGATATTGACACTTTCTCATATTTTGACATAGTGTCATTAACTGACAGTATGTCAATAAGGTGGGGTTATGCAAAGTTTATTGTGGTTTAGATCAGTAAATATGGTGGTTTTAAGGGCGGCCCTGGGTGTGGCTTCAGGTGTGGCTTCAGGTGTAGCTTTAGGCTTGGCTTTAGGTTTGACTTTAGGGATAAGTTTTGACGCTACTGCCACAGAGAATGGTGAGTTGAGTGCTGAGGCGTCGGATCTTGAATCCACAGTTCAGCATATGATTCCAGTTCAGGTGGTCACTATTGCACAGCAACCTGTGTACGAGTCACGAACCTTCTCTGGCACTACCCGGGCGGTTAATCGTGCGGTTATGCGTTCGCAAATCAGTGGCCGAGTTGATTATTTACCAATAAAGCTTGGGCAAGCCGTTAAGAAGGGGCAGTTACTGGCTGAATTGTATAACCCCGAGGCCGCGCCTGCAGCGCGATCGGCGCGTGTGCGTTGGCAGCAATTGCAAGATCAACAAGGGCAGCAGCAACGTGACTTCGAGCGCATCAGTGCCCTTTACGAACAAGGGCAGGCGAGTCGTCAGGACTTTGAACAGGCCCGCACCGCTTTAAATAGCGCGAATGATGCTGCGTTAGGCGCCGAGAGCGAATACCAACGAGCGTCAGGGTTAGATCAAGAGCGACAAATTCGAGCGCCGTTTCAAGGCGTTATTACATCCATCTCTACTGATGTGGGCGAGGTTGTTTCACCGGGCCAGGCACTGTTGCAAGTCGCTGATCCTAGCGCAGTTGAACTTGAAGTGGTGGTTAGCTCAGCCATCGCAACCAGTGTAAAGCCTGGCCATACAGTGACTGTACGTTTGCCTGTGCAGTCGGGTGTCCAGAGAAATGTTCAAACCAATGTTCAAACCAATGTTTCAACCAATGTTTCAACCAATGCTCCAATCAATCGTACCTCACTAAACAGTGCTGATATAACGGCAAGAGTGACTGAGGTTAGCCCGTTTCGTGATCGCACCGCACTACCTTCTGTTGTGCTGGAATTTGACTCTAAAGTTGTTACTAGCGGCACTGCGGTTTCTGCGCAATTTAAGATGCCTGTCGGGCAGGCGTTTGTGGTGCCGAGTAATGCCTTAGTACGTCAGGGAATGCGTGTGATCGTATACCGATTAATGGCGTCCAACACGGTTGAACCTGTGGCTGTGACCTTAGGCGCTGTGCAAACTGAAGGCATCCAAATCTCTGGTGAGCTAGATGACGGTGATCGCATCATAGTGACCGGAAGCCAGCGATTATTTCATGGTGCATCTGTACAGGTGATGCCATGAATACGTTTAATGCATTACACAAATATCAGCGTTTAGTCTTTGCCATGACATTGATGTTTTTGGTGGTGGGTTTGGCGTCTTGGTTTACCATGGCGCGACAAGAAGATCCGAGTTTTCCGTATCGTCTTGGCATGGTCAAAGTGGTATTTCCGGGTGCGACTGCGACTCAAATCGAGAAGTTAATTACCGAGCCATTGGAAGAACAATTAGCTGAGGTGGATGAAATACGACGTATGCGTTCCATCTCACGTGATGACGTTGTTATTGTCATCGTTGAATTATTGGATCACATTTACGATACCGACACCGCTTGGGATCGAGTTCGTATTGCGCTTGATCAAGCTCAGCAAGATTTCCCTGCGGGTGTGGTCGAACTAACCCTCGAAGATAAACGCATGGATATTCCGGCCGTGGTGTTAAGCCTAACGGGGAGTGATGATCTCGTTGCGTTGGCAGAACAAGCCGAGTTATTAAAAAAGCAATTGTTACGAGTGCCCGGTGTGTCGCGTATTGAAATAAACGGCGACCCAGAAAAAGAACTTCGTGTTGAATTAAACACAGAAACACTGAATCAATTAGGCATTAATCGTGATCAAGTCGTTGAGGCGATCCAAGCAAATAATCATATTATTCCAGGCGGGTTAATTCGCCTTGATGGGCACAGCTTACGTGTAGTGAGCGGGTCGGATGTTCGTCAGCTTGAGGATTTAAAGTCAGTACCTTTAACACTGGGGAGTGGACAGCAGATACCACTAAATGCCGTTGCTCATATTCATATGGCCCCGCGTGAGCCTAAAACGGCGCAAAGTTATCACAATGGTGTGCGTGCTATTTCCCTCGGTATTATTACTCGGCGTGGACAGGTGGATGCATTGGCCTTTGGCCAAGCGTTACGCCAAAAAGTGGACGACATTCGTACGGATTTTTTGCCACTCGATATTCATGAAACCTTTTTTCAACCGGATTATGTGGCGGAGCGCTTAACGGGGTTGCAGTGGAGTCTTGCCGGAAGCATCGCGATTATCGCTTTAGTGGTTATTATCGCACTGGGGTGGCGTAACGGTTTAGTGGTGGCGGCAATATTACCGGTTGTCGCCATTATCGCGTTGGCACTGTACAACTTAGGCGGGGGAATTTTGCATCAAATTGCCGTCATCGGCATGGTGATCTCGTTAGGTATCTTGGTGGATAACGCCATTGTTGTGGTGGAATCCATTGAGCAAAATTTGCAGCAAGGTATGAGTCGTCGTGAATCAGTGACCGCAACATTTTCACAAATGGCGATGCCTTTATTCAGTTCAACCGGAACGACGGTGGCTGCTTTTATTCCTTTGTTATTAAGTAAAGGTGGCACGGGTGACTTTACCCGAGGCATTCCGGTCATGATCATTATTTCACTCATCGTCAGTTATTTTATTTCGGTGTTTGTATTGCCCTTAGTCGCAGAATATTTAATTCGTGGTCGTCAAAAGAAACCATCACAAGGTTTATCTCGACTGAGTGATTATTTAGTTCAGGTCACGCGAACAAAAGGTAAGCGAGTTTTGCTCTTAGTTTCTGTGATTATGCTTGCCGTGTTGACGTTAGTTCCCAGTCTTAAGTTGCAGTTTTTTCCTGCCGCTGACCGTAATCAATTGGTGCTGGATTTAACCCTCCCTAGTCATGTCACGATGGATGAAACGGCTGCGGTGAGTTCCGACATAGAGAGAAGCTTGTTGGCACGCGAAGAAGTCACTTCTATTTATCGTTCTGTTGGCGCATCGGGTTTTCGTTTTTATTACAACTTAAACGCGGTGCCTGAGTCACCAAATACGGCACGCCTAATGATCAACACCGCTAATCTGGCTGCCAATCAGGTATTAATTCACTGGATTGAAAACTCGTTGCAGCCTTTGCATCCCGAAGCAACGTTAGTGGCCAAGCGATTAGGCCAGGGGCCGCCAACGCCAGCGCCCATTGAGCTGCGTTTGCAGAGCGACGACTCACAAGCCTTGTATCAGGCAACGGATCAAGTGCTGAAAATTCTGCATGAAATGTCTGGAACAGACATGGTGCGATCTGATTTAGACACAGGCATTGCCGAAATGCGTGTTGAAGTGGATAAGCCTACGGCTGAGGCCTTAGGTTTACGACGTGACCAAATAGCCGCCGCATTATTCGCACAAACTCGTGGCCTTGATGCGGGTGAATATCGGTACGCGGATAACCCCGTCACCATCCGTGTGCGCTCAGAGTCTGGCGAACATACGTTACCGCAGACGCTAGCGAGCACCTCAATTTATAACGCCGCAGGGCAGCCGGTGCCGTTGGATACTGTCGCGAAGGTTTCAATGGGCTGGAGTCCGGCGGTTATTCATCATTACCAGGGCCAGCGTACCGTGACGGTCTTGAGCGAATTAGCACCGGGGGCAGCATACAATGAAATTCTTAATGCTTTAAATGAAGCGCTGACGGTTAAGCCTTTACCTTCAGGCGTCAAAATGCAGTTTGGTGGTGATGCAGAAGGGTCGGGAGATGCCAATAGTGCCATTCTAAAAACGGCGCCTTTAGGCATCATGATGCTGTTGTTGTTTATGTTGTTAGAGTTCAATAGCTTCAAGCGCTTGGGCATTATCTTAGTGACCATCCCACTGGCGGGTGTTGGCATTATTCCGGGGTTGGTATTCAGTAATTCTCCTTTTGGATTTCAATCGTTACTGGGTGTAATCGCCCTTACTGGCATCGTTGTGAACAACGCCATTGTATTGCTAGACGCTATCGACGCACGCTTAAAAGAAGGGATAGATATTGATGATGCCGTCGACGCGGCGATTAAAGCGAGAACCGCCCCGGTATTACTCACTACAGTTACAACGGTACTGGGCTTGCTGACGTTGGCGTTCTCCGAATCTACCCTGTGGCCACCAATGGCGTGGGCTATTATTTCCGGATTGCTAATGTCGACGTTATTAACGCTGCTGGTTATTCCAATACTGAGCAGAACCTTTCTGCGTTCAAAGCGATATGAATGTCGAACAATACGAGCACAACTTAAGGCTGGTCGTTAACTAAAAAAGAGGTTGGTATGTCACAGAAGATAGAACATCAATTTGATCGAGCGATTCACTTGCTTGGTGATGATAGCCAAACAAGTACACGACAATACAAAGGCGCCACGACATTAGAATACGCCAACATGGTCGGGCCATTTGGTGGTGTTTTAGCAGCGGCGCTATTAAATTCGGTACTTCAACATCCGCAGTGCCAAGGTGAGCCTGTATCATTAACCGTTAATTTTGCTGCGCCAGTACAAGATGGCGAGTTTAATATTGAAGCAACGCCAGTAAGAACTAGCCGCTCGACTCAGCACTGGACGATGTCTCTACTTCAGCAGGGAGAGGTAGCCATGACCGCAACAGCCATATGTGCGTTGCGCCGTGAAACATGGGAAACAACAGACAGCGATATGCCGCAAGCGCAGGCACCGGAAGGGTTGGCCGCATTACCCGAAGTCATGCCAATCCCTAAACTGTTTTCTAATTACGATATTCGCATGTTACGCGGCAACATAGCGCCATTACCGCAAGTAGAAGAGTACGTTAAAGACAGCTCAGAGACCTTGTTATGGGTTCGTGATAAACCGGCGCGCGCAATGGATTTTACCTCGCTAACAGCCATGGCAGATATCTTCTTCCCGCGTATATTTGTGCGCCGTCAGCGTCCGGCGGCGGCAGGAACTATCTCTTTAACCATTCATTTTCATGCAGACAGTCAAGCGCTCGCCACGGTGGGGGATGAGTTTGTATTAGGGCATGCACTAGCTAAGCGTTTCTACAATGGCTACGCCGATCAAGTAGGTGAAGTTTGGTCGAAGAGTGGTGTGTTGTTAGCGACAACGTCACAGACGGTGTATTACAAAGATTAAACAAGCCTAAGGTGTCTCTGGTTAATTTCGATCAATTTAGGCTAATTAGCTTATGGCTGAATTAATCAGAGGTGCCTTAAATATCTGAGTATTAATACGCCCTTAATTTTTTTCTGTCTAGTAATGTTGTACTGAGCTGTAAGTGGACAAAAGACGCGTTTATTTAACCTTATACGCCATCAAAAAAATAGCATTGGATTGTTTATGTAAGGCCAATTTTTGATGTCGATAATTGTCCAGACATTCTCAGCCTAACGTTATATTTCATATAAAAACTTGGAACTCGTTCCTAAACTCCCTGCCAGAATAGCCCCGATAAAAAATCACCACAAAAAGTAAAAATAACAGGGAGGGTGTTTCAAATGAAAACTGGTAAGGCGAGTACTTGTTCAGGAATGATAGCTTTGTCCGTAACGCTTGTCGGTATATTGATTACGGCGTTTGGTGTTCATGCAGAAGAGATCGATATCACGGCTCAGGATATTGCACTAGGGCAGCGTATTGGGCTGGCACCTATGGATGAACATTCTATGGATAAAATAACCGCACAGGGCAGTGTGCGTGATGATTTTCAATACCTGATTGATGTCTACGATGGTGGCCCGTCGGACGAAGCGCCAGAGAAGGCGGTAACGGCGTTCTTTCAGACTGTCTTGCCTATGTTTGAATTTTTAACAGACTACACCATTTCGGATGTTGAATATCGTGACCCAGACAGCCCACAGGTGATTGCTAATACGGACGGCTCTATTACGATCATGTTGCCATCTCGTATTGGTGAAATTGCTTATCGCGATCTAGCGGTTCTTGGCGCTGAGAGCACCCCGTTGGGCGATCTCATTTTTTCCAATATACGTACGGTAGAAGGCTCTAGAATCATATTGACTCGTACAGAGCCTTAACCGAGTCTTATTTCCGCAGGGCAGCAACCATAGCTTTTAATTCTTGGAGTTCATCACGTAACTCATTAAGAGACGCGTTGCCGTCTTCTTCGTCCTGCTCGGCACGCTCTTTGGCGTGCTCGTCTTCTAATACATTGACCACAATACCGATCACCATGTTTAAGAAGGCGAACGCGGTGAAAAAGATGAAGGTGAGGTAGTAACTCCATGAGAGTGGGTAGACAGCCATCGTCTCGTACATCACATCCGTCCAATCCTCGAAGGTCATCACCCGGAACAAGGTCAGTAACGAAATGCTGATGTCGCCCCACAACACAGGGTTGATGTTCGCAAAGAAGGTCGCGCCAATGGCGGCGTATATATAGAAGATGATGAACATCAGCAGTACGACATAGCCCAGTTGCGGTAATGCACGCACCAAAGAGTTTAGTAACATTCGCAGCTCGGGAATGATCGACACCATACGCAGCACGCGGAACACCCGAACCAAACGTCCTACCAGTGCCATATCGCTGTTATCAATAGGAATCAGGCTGACGACGACCACTAAGGTATCGAAAATGTTCCAGCCATTGTGAAAAAAGCGCTTTTTGTTAGGCTCGGCAATAAACCGCACAATAATTTCGAACAAAAATAGAAAGGTGATGGCAATATCCAGCCATTGAATACCGGTTGAGACGATCTCAGGGATCGGATATGTCTTCGCACCAATCAAAAGTGCAGAAAGAATAATAATACCGACAACAAAGAGTTCGAACGCTCGGTTGTCACGCAGTGCAATGGCTCTTGCTTGAATTTGTTGAATACTGGTCATGGTCAGGTTGTCACTAATGCACGATGGAATTGCCGCAGATAGTAATGATTTTGGCACTCAATACAATGCTCCAGTGACCTTTCATGCAATTGCTACTTTGTGAACGTTTATACGGTTTGAATCGATTGTCTTGCTTTTCATCAAGTTCGTTTGAAATAGCTGAAACAGAGAAGGGGAAGTGCTTGTTTGGTGTGCGAGAATACCCCACAGATTACTTTCTATGATGTCTTTATGTTGTTACTTCTTTCTGCCGTTGCAGTGATATTTCTCATTCTAATGACCCGGTTTATGCGTCGCAACGTGTTGTGGCGTGCCGCAGTAACGCCTTTAGCCTCGATTATCGGCTCTGGCTTTTTAGTATTGGGGCCGATTCTTGTGCATCACTTTGGTGTCTGGGCTCCTTGGGTCATGCTCGTCTTATGTATGCTTGCTTGGGGGTTTGGCTCTGTATTGCGGGCCAATATTCAGCGAATCGGGGAAGGTAAAAAAGGAGCGGGGCAAGCAGCGGATAGCCAGCTTGAAAATGTGAGTGCGTGGATACTCTCCGTTGCCTACATGATTTCTGTGGCGTATTACCTCAATTTATTCGGAAGTTTCGCTGTGAGTCTCACGCAATACGATACTCAAACGACGGCAAGGTGGGTAACTACTTGCGTCTATTTAACCATTCTAGTGATGGGGTACTGGCGTGGCTTTCGTATGCTGGAGTCGGTGGAGTACCAAGCGGTAGCTATTAAGCTTGCAGTGATTGGTGCGCTGATTTTTGCATTGGGTGAATTTACTTGGGGAGCGGCCGAAGACAACGCTTTGGTATTTCCTAGTGCCGACATAGGTCACTGGGAAGCATTAACCCTCGTATTTGGTTTATTAATTACCGTGCAGGGATTTGAAACGTCTCGCTACCTGGGTGCTTCTTACACCGCTGTTACGCGCATTCGCTCAATGAAATTAGCTCAAGTAGTAGCAGCCTTGATCTACCTAGCTTACGTCATTCTCCTCACCTACTCTTTGCCGGTGCCTAAGAATGACATTAGTGAAACTGAAATCATCTCCCTGATGGGGCAAGTATCACCTTTCCTCCCCGTGTTATTGGTCGCTGCGGCATTGGCGGCACAATTTAGTGCAGCGATTGCCGATACTGGTGGCGCAGGCGGTTTACTAGAAGAGGTGAGTCGCAAGGTATTTACAGAACGTCAAGGTTATCTGGTCGTCTGCATTGTTGGCCTAATACTGACGTGGGTGGCGGATGTATTCACGATAATAGTGATCGCCTCAAGAGCGTTTGCCTTTTATTACGCTGTTCAAGCATACATTGCTGCACACAATGCACAGGGCCGTGAAAAAGTACTGTTCGCGAGTATGAGTTTTACGGCGCTTGCTGCGGCATTACTAGGCACTTCTGTAGAGACTTAACGGGTTGCTCAGAGGTTGAATTCCAACACGCGCTGGCCTTATGAAAACCCTTGCCTCAGGCGGCATAAATACCGTAAACTACGCGCCCTTTTTGTGGGTTGAATACCGCCCGCAGGCCCTGAAGCCCTAAATACCTTGTGTAGAGCGCGCTTCAGGATAATAAACGACAGGCGATTCCAAAACCTGTCACTTGATGAAACGACCGGAGTAGTACACTTTATGGTAGTTATCCGTTTGGCCCGTGGTGGCTCTAAGAAACGCCCTTTTTATCACATCAACGTAGCTGACGCGCGCATGCCTCGCGACGGTCGCTTTATCGAGCGTCTTGGGTTCTTCAACCCAGTTGCCCGTGGTCAAGAAGAAGCACTTCGCCTTGATCTTGAGCGTGTTGAGTACTGGATGAGCAAAGGTGCTCAACCAACTGACCGTGTTAAAAAGATTTTGAAAGACGTTAAAAAAGCTCAGGCTTAATAACGACTTACTGTATTAACCCGAGGAGATCGCACAGTGGCAAACGAGGACATTCGAGTTCTTGGCAAGATAACCACTGCGTTTGGTATCAAAGGTTGGGTGAAGGTTTATTCCTACACTGATCCGATGACTAACCTACTGGAGTACCCGATCTGGCATATCCATGTTGATGGCCAGTGGAAAGAATATAAGGTACTGCAAGGAAAACCTCAGGGGAAAGGTCTGGTAGCGAGCCTGAATGGCATTAACGACCGAGATCTTGCCTTGGCATTATCCCAAAGTGAGATTGGCGTTCCTGAATCGCAGTTACCCGAGCTTGAAGAAGACGAACATTATTGGTTCCAGTTGATAAGCCTGAAGGTGGTAAACACCGAAGGCGTTTTGCTGGGCCAAGTGAAAGAAGTATATGACTCAGGTGGCGGCAACGAAGTGCTGGCCATTCAGCCCTGCGAAGGCAGTGTTGATAAGCAGCAACGACTGGTGCCATTTGTTGAACAATACATTCTTGAGGTCGATCTGGACGAAGAGTTAGTTCAGGTGGACTGGGACCCGGATTTTTAACCTCGGGCTTTAGGGTTTGAGAGGAGTAAATACCGGTGTGGTTTGGAGTGGTGACACTATTTCCTGAGATGCTTCAGGCACTGACCGAACAAGGTGTCAGTGGTCGTGCAGTAACACAGAAAAAAGTGTCAGTAGCGTGCTGGAATCCGCGTGATTTCACACACGACAAACACCAAACCGTGGACGACCGTCCTTACGGTGGTGGCCCGGGTATGCTGATGAAAGTTCAGCCTCTACGCGATGCCATTCATGCTGCGAAAGCAGCAGCCGGAGAAGGCGCTAAGGTGATTTACATGTCACCTCAGGGTCGCAAGCTAGATCAGCAAGGTGTGCTTGAATTAGTACAGCAAGAAAAGCTGATTTTAGTGGCAGGGCGGTACGAAGGCATTGATGAACGTTTGATTGAAGACGAAATCGACGAAGAGTGGTCTATCGGTGATTTTGTTCTCAGTGGTGGTGAATTAGCTGCCATGACGTTAATGGATGCTGTGATCCGATTGGTGCCCGGCGTATTAGGGCACGAACAGTCGGCTCAGCAGGACTCCTTTATGGAAGGTCTGCTCGATTGTCCACACTACACTCGCCCAGAAGATTATGACGGGCAGTTAGTACCGGAAGTATTGCTTAGCGGCAATCATGAAAAAATCCGACAATGGCGTCTAAAGCAGGCGCTAGGCCGAACTTGGCAACGCAGACCCGACTTATTGGCTGCGCTGGAACTGACAACCGAGCAACAAAAGTTATTGACAGAATATCTGGATGAGAACGCTGAGAACTCATCAGACTGTTAAGGAGCGAACAATGAGCAATAAGAACACAATTATTCAGCAGATCGAAAACGCTCAGCTGAAAGACAACATCCCAACTTTTGCCCCTGGTGACACTGTTGTCGTACAGGTTAAAGTGAAAGAAGGTACTCGTGAGCGTCTACAGGCGTTCGAAGGCGTGGTTATCGGTATTCGTAACCGTGGCCTAAACTCTGCATTCACCGTACGTAAAATTTCACACGGTGTTGGCGTAGAGCGTACTTTCCAGACTCACAGCCCAATGATTGACAGCCTAGCTGTTAAGCGTCGCGGTGATGTACGTCAGGCTAAGTTGTACTACTTGCGTGAGCGTAGCGGTAAATCTGCACGTATTAAAGAAAAGGTATAAGGGTTACCCCCTCATACGTTTCTTTACCGAAAAGCGGGCCTTGTGCCCGCTTTTTTGTGCCTATTGAACACGTATTCCTGTTATGGTTTGAAAGAGAGTAGGCGTTTAAGCGCCTCAACATTTGAGCCCATATTTGAGCAATCAGAAGAATAGAACTATGAAACGAACTTTGATGGCTATGTTAGTAGGTGTAGTGATCAGCTTGCCTGCGCTAGCGGAAGATGATCTTAAAACGAAAGCCGAGAATCAACTCAAGAAAGTGTTGGGGCCTGCGGTAGAAGTGACAGAAATTCTTTCGCTTGGCAAAGATCAGGTATTCGAAGTGATGCTTATGGATGGTGGTCTGATGCATATGACGCCAGATATGAACTTCATTATTCATCAAAATGCCTTATACGAGATTACTGACAGCGGCCTACAGAACATCAGTGATATGCGCATGAGTGTACGTCGTGCCCAAGAGATGGCCTCAATTCCTGATTCTGACACTGTCGTGTTTAAAGCCAAAGGTGAAGAAAAAGCCGTTATTAATGTATTTACCGACATCGACTGCGGCTATTGTCAAAAACTTCACCGTGAAGTAGAAGGGATTAATGAATACGGGATTACTTTACGTTACTTGGCATTCCCGCGCGCCGGGGTGGCTGACCAACAGGGTGACGTGACGGAAGCCTTCCGAAAAATCAATTATGTGTGGTGTCAAAAAGATCGATCTGAAGCCATGACAGAGATGAAGGCTGCTCAAGCTGATTTGTCTCAAGCGTATAGCCGTGTTCGAGGCGGTAGCTCTCAAGAGGCCATGGCCGAATTTGATAAGCAACGTACTCAAATGGGCAAGATGCTCAGTGCTGAGCAATGTTCATCTCCAGTGGCGGCTCAATATCAGCTAGGACGCGCCATTGGGGTGAGCGGCACCCCAGCGATGGTAACGACGGAAGGTGCATTGATTCCGGGCTATATGAAGGCTGAAGATTTAGCTAAGCGTTTGGGTGTGTTGTAACGACAACCAATAGCCAGCGTATGAAAGAGCCCGCATATGCGGGCTTTTTTGGGCCTGCTTGAAAGCTTATGTGTGAGGAATAATGGTATGTACGCAGCTTGTGGAAAAGACGGCCACCATACGGAGGCTGCCTTTGAATAACCTTTCCCCAGCTTATCCACAGAATTGTCCAGATAGGGCAGTATCAGAGTGATCGCATGTATTCGATGATTTCGCTTGACCTAAGCAAGAATGAGGAGATAAAAAAAGCACGAAAGGGTGCATCGAGTTTCATTTTGGTGCAGCCTTATACACACCTGTTCATTTGGCCGTAAAAACCGCTCTATTTCTCTAAGAAATTCATCTTTAGCCTATTGCATTTGCTAAGTAATTGAAAAATATAGAGTTTTTGATTGATTAAAAAACAACCAATTTAACTTATATCCCCGTTCTATTAGGGCTATAGGCGTTTATCAATTTATTATCCACTAAGTTATCCACAGAAATTGTGGGAAACTTTCAGTCGCCAAACTGGGCCATATTTTCAATTTTAATCGAAAAAAAGGTCGAAGGAGTGTTGACTTAATATTGGAATTGAAATCGTAGGTTATACACACAGGTACAGCTGGCGTAATACTACTTGGCGCTATAATGGCAAAAAGGGTTGAGAATTAAACAATCTATCTAAGTTATTGAAAAATAAGAGTTTTTATTTTGTTAATTTTTTCAACAATATGACAGGAACGCTGAATTCATGCGGGTTACAGCCAGTTTTCAAATAGTTATCCAGTGAATTATCCACAGAAAATGTGGATAACATAAAAAAACCTAATTTTTACTGAGGGTTAGCACTAGCTTCTTCATCCTCATCAGATCTCAAGTAGGCGTCCATAGATGCGTGTGGCGGAGTGGTCAGGCCTAACTGTAGAGCCGTAGGTAAATGGTCAACCCAGTCAAAGTCATCCATAAGTTTGCGCAGTACTCGATCAAGAGGGGCAACAAAGGTAAGTTCCTCTCCAGTCATCGGGTGCTCCATGGAGAGTGACCAAGCATGAAGTAATAATCTTGGTGCATCCATATGGTCGCGGAAGTAACGACTATGTCGTCCCTTGCCGTAGCGAGCATCACCGATGATAGGGTGGCTGAGGTGTTTTAGATGACGTCGCAATTGATGCTTACGACCGGTAAAGGGGCGGCAATTAATTAAGGAATAGCGAGATTGAGGGTACTTGTCGATTTCAACCGGGATTTCAACAGTGCTTAGGCATGTAAAATCTGTAATGGCTTCTTGTGGAGGTTTTACACGCTCATGTTTAGCGTACTTATCAACCGGTGGCGACATGGCGTAGTCGAGATGAGTAAATTCCGGCATGTAGCCACGAACAATAGCTAGGTAGTGTTTTTCGATATTACGCTGACGCCATTGCTCAACCACTAAGCTGGCAATCTCGGGCTGCATCGCAAAGACCAAGACGCCAGAGGTAGGTTTGTCTAGGCGATGAACCGGATAAACGCGCTGGCCAACTTGATTGCGCACCAGTTGTAATGCGAAATCTGTAGCGTGGCGGTCGATTTCACTACGATGAACAAGTAAGCCACTGGGTTTATTGATCACCACGAGTTGCTCATCTTGATAAATAATCTCAAGTTCCACAGTAATGTCGCCTGTTGTCGGTAAAGTGCCGCACTCTACCTTGGTGTCTTGCCTTTGAAAAGCGAGTGAGTCTGTCCCCTGTATCGGCCATGGTTTATCATCAGCGCGAGTATTCATGGAAGTACGATTATGTTTAACCGTTTGAAATATTTGAGTGTGATCTTGGGTTGGCTGTTGAGTCTGGCGCCAATGCAGGCAAATGCGGAGCCCGTGGCTTGGGATGGCCCGGGGAAAAAGGGTTGGTTAACGCGTTCATCTGAGCATTTTCAGGTGCATTATCCTGCGCTAAATAAAGAGTACGACGCTATTGCTTTGCGTGCTCTGGGGATTGCCGAAGCCTCCCATCAAGATTTGGTCCCCTTCTTTAATACTGTGCCTGTACACAAAACTCAGATAGTTGTATCAGATGATCAAGATGCGGCGAACGGTTGGGCGAGTTACTTTCCGTTTCCACAGATACGCCTATATATCACGCCACCGTCAGAATTAACGGGGCTGCAGAACTACGGAGATTGGTTAACGCTGTTGATTCGGCATGAATATGTTCATGTGCTTCATATGGAAATGGCCAAGGGATTGCCAGAGAAGGGCCGTCGTATCTTTGGACGTTTGCCAATACTATTTCCGCACAGTTTTACGCCCCCCATGTTGATTGAAGGCTTGGCTGTGTACCTTGAAACGGATTACGACGCAGGGACGGGGCGCTTAGCCTCGACCTGGTATCAAATGCAAATGCAGGAAGAGGTGCGCTCTGGCAATTTTAATACACTGGGCGAAGCAGCTATTACCTCCAAAGACTGGCCGTACGGTCAGTATTATTTATACGGCTCATTTTTTATTGAGTATTTAGCACAGACGTATGGTGAGAATGCACTTAAACACTGGCTGAGCTTGTACAGCGAAGAGGTGCTGCCCTGGGCAATGCAAAATAACGTCGCTCGTCGAGTATTTGGCAAAACATTTGAGGGGCTATGGCGTGATTTCCGCACGGCGATGTATGCACGTTTTGATCAAGATACGCCTAGCGCATTGAACCAAATATCAGCCGACGAACTACATACAGATGAATCGGTCAGGCTCCAAGTAACCACCATGGGAAATGATGGTGTCTTGTATGTGGTGGAGCAAAATGACGAAGATCACCCAATACTCAATCGCTGCGAAGGACTTATCTGCGAGGCCATTACCGAGGCGGATCAAATCAATGCGCTGGATGTGAGCGCACAGAATGAGCTCGTTGCGGTGAGGGGAGTCGCCTACGCTAGTGGACGTTACTCCGGTGACGTCGTGCTCTTAAAAGAAGGGCGCTGGAAAAAGCTCACCCAAGGGTTGAGAGTATCAAGAGTGCGCTGGTTGCCTGACTCAAATCCTAGTCCTGCTTTAGCGCCAAACGCTGTGATTGCCTTGTCCTATAAAGAAGGAGCTGCCCATTTATACCGGGTAAGCACAGGAGGACAAACGGAATTACTGTGGCGAGGATCGTATGGCGAATACGTCGGTGACTTTTCACTTTCATCAGGCGGCACTCAACTGGTCGCTGCGTATAAAAGAGAAGGCAGCCCTTGGAATATAGCGACGCTGGATATATCGAACACCGATGATTTATCCAATGAACCTTGGACGCTACTCACGGATACCTCCTCAACTGAAGCGTCACCGAGGTTTACCGATAACGGCGATATTATCTTCGTTGCGGATTACACCGAGCGTTACAACGTGTGGCAGTTAAAGGACGGTCAAAGCAGCCAGTTAACGGATGTTGAATCGGGTGTGTTTGAGCCTTGGCTTAGTGGCGATCGACTGTGGGTTCAAGAGTATCAAGCGACAGGATTTAGAATGCGTAATCTCCCCGTTTCTTTGATCACTTCTGGGGCGGCTAGCACACTAAATACTGCACAGCTGATGCCTAATGTCCGCCCAGTAACGACGGCCAATAATTCAATAGAGTCGATAACGCTGAGCGCTGAAAAAATATCAGAGGCGGAGCCTTATCAACCATGGAAAACACTGCGTCCATATTTTTGGGTGCCGTATTATGAAGCAACAGATCAAACAACCAATATTGGTGCGGTTACCGGAGGGAGTGATGCTTTGGGGCGTCATTATTATCAAATCCAAGTCAGTTACGGTACCGAACAGGAAGCGCTAGATGCCAACCTACTCTATCAATATCAGCGCTGGGCGTTTGCTTATGATTTATCCCACGATTTAATTGATATTAATCCTCAAGCGCCAGAGTACACAGTCATTGAAGAACACCAGTGGCGATTAGAACGACGCTGGTTATGGCGAGCACTGGATGATGATTTTGGCGTGCATTCAGGTGCGGTGTATCGCAGTGGAGCAATTACATCAATTGAGCCAGGCGTGGTATTGGTGGGGGACGACTCATTCACAACGGCAAGTATCGGTTTGGCCGCGACCCTCGATTTTCAAGGGTACTTACTACAATCTCCGGGAGGGTTTGGTAGCTACAGTCATCTTGTGGTGGAAGATTACGCCCTATCCAGTGATGATGTTTCCGGTTTACATGTGCAGTTTGGGTGGTCGTATTTATTTGATTTACCGGGGCGAAATACACTGAGCCTTGCATTGCAGGGCGGTGTGGCTGACAAAGAATCCCCTCGCTGGCGGCTGGGTGGATTACCCCCGCAAGAAGATGGGTCATTGTTTGGTCGCGAGCAGTTAAGTCTACGCGGTTATGATGCGGGTGTTCAGTTCGGTGAGTATTACGAGCGTCAACGTTTAGGGTTTTACACTCAGTTAGCACAGGTGAATGATAACTGGGGTATTTGGCCTGTAGGTTTAAGTGACGTTCAAGTTGCAGCGTATGCCGACAGAGGACGTGCGTGGACAGCTGACAATGATGCCGAAACGCTGATAGGTTTAGGTCTTGAGTTAAGATTCAACCTCTTACTTGGCTATCGTGCCGCCGTGCCGTTAGTCTTGGGGGGAGCGCACGGCATAAGTGGTGATGCCGGGCAGACCCAAGTGTATGCCCGTTTTCAGCTACCGCTATAAAACAGAAAGGTTGGTCGTTTGCTGACATGAGGCAATTGGCCGATCTCTCACTTTTTGTATATTTACTGAGTCATTATTGAGCGACTGAACGTTTATGGATTTTCTCTGGATACTCATTGCCTTTGCTTTTGGTTTGCTTGCTCGCGAGTTGACCTTGCCGCCCCTTGTTGGCTTTCTGCTCGCGGGATTCGTGCTCAATGCGTTTGGTCTAGAACCCACCCCTCTGTTGGATGAATTAGCATCCATGGGGATTACCTTGATGCTATTTACCATCGGTTTGAAACTCGATATTAGAACTCTGGTTCGACCCGAGGTTTGGGGTAGCACATTAGTACAAAGCTCATCTTGGATATTATTGGCCGTCGTCGTACTGCCTATCCCGACATGGTTGGGCCTGAGCCATATTTTTGAAGTGGATATTGTTACGGCGGCGTTAGTGGCATTCGCCCTTAGCTTCTCGTCAACAGTGGCGGTCGTAAAAATGTTGGAAGAGGCCTCGGAACTTAAAGTTCGTCATGGCCGTTTGGCGATCGGTATCTTAATTGTTCAGGATATTATTGCGGTTATCTTCTTGGTGGCAGCGACGGGAGAAATACCGACTGAATACGCGTTAGGTTTATTGTTGTTGCCGTTAGCGCGCCCATTCCTTCATTGGGTTTTACAACGAGTAGGGCATGGTGAGTTATTGCCGTTAACAGGCTTATTTTTGGCGTATGGCGGTTATGAGCTTTTTTATGCCCTAGGCGTAAAAGGGGATCTCGGGGCGCTAGTGATGGGTATTGTGGTCGCGGGGCATACGAAGTCATCTGAGCTTTATAAAACCTTGATGAATTTTAAAGACTTATTCTTGATCGGCTTCTTTCTATCCATCGGTTTTACGGCACTACCAACCGTCGATATGATCCCGATTGTTTCCGGCTTGGTTGCCTTGCTACTGCTTAAATTTATCTTATTTTATTTTACCTTTGTGCTGTTTGGGCTATCTGGCCGAGTGTCGTACCTAACGGCATTAGCGTTAAGCAACTACAGTGAATTCGGCTTGATCGTTGCCGATATGGGGGTTGATCAGCAGTGGATATCGAATGAATGGTTAGTGATGATTGCCATCGCAATGTCAGTATCCTTTTTAATTAGCACCGTATTATTCAGAAGAGCGCACCATCTCTACGCCAGTTACTATCGAATTATTAATCGATTTGAGCGAGTAGGCGCGCACCAAACTATCCGGATTCCTAAAGAGCTCGATGTGCTGATTGTGGGTATGGGACGAGTCGGAAAAGGCGCGTATCAGTCGCTACAGCGTGAAGGTGTGACAGCTGTCTCAGGGCTGGAGTCAGACAGCGAACGAGTGACCTGGCTAAAAAATCAGTCGTTCGAGGTCATTTCCGGCGATGCCGATGACTTAGAGTTTTGGCAGCAGGCGTGTCGTAGTGATATACGTTTGGTCATGCTCTCTTTGCCGTCACAGCAAGAAATGCGAGCGACCATACAAATGATGAAGCTCTCGGGTTATCAAGGCAGTATTGCTGCTGTTGCCCGCTATGATGATGAACGTACCGAGTTATTAGAGTTAGGCGTTGATGTGGCGTTTAACTACTACGCCGAAGTGGGGGCGGGCTTTGCCGCCGAGTGCCGCCACTTACTGGGCACCTCGAACGACAAGTAAGGCGTAAAGTCGGCTTAGAATAAATTCAATACGAGAGCATGTTGCTCGCAGTGATCTTGCTCTTTTAAATCGTTTTTTTGACGAGACTCGTCTGATTTAATCCAGCTGTAGCTGTTGCGCGAGCCTTTGCACAAGGTTAACCCAAGAACGTTGTTTTTAGATTTTACGAATAAATTCATATTCACTACGCCGCGTGATTTTGCCCGTAGATACACTTTCTTCGGTGAAATCGTATACGCGCGCAATCCATCTTTTGCCGTAATGCTCATCGAATTATCAGCGGGTGCATTGACAAAGACGGCGTCATCCCGAATTTCAAGGCTGGTCCAGTTAGAGTCAGTTTCAAACTCAAGTTCGTAGATCTTTTCTTCTTCTTTTTCTTCAGCAGCAAACGCCGGCATGATTAGAATAAGAAGCAAGGTCGTGAGTAGATGTTTCATAGGGCCTTTCCGTGGAATATAAGTATGAGTGTCGGGTGCTCAAAATAAATAAAGGGCACTAAATAAAGGGCACAAGGGCACCTCTGCATTAATCAGAGGTGCCCAAGGCTCTCTATTTATATAGTTCACACTAGGGTCGACGTCAAAGTTCCACTACAGATGAGACTCGGCGTATTCTGCCAATAACGAGCGTGGCGATCCTTCTAAATGAATAGTGCCGCCATGCGGGAAGTCCTTAAAGCGTTCGATCAAATACGTTAAACCTGAACTCACAGGGCTAAGGTAGGGAGTATCTATTTGAGCTAAGTTCCCCAAGCACACCACCTTACTGCCAGCCCCCGCACGAGTGATGATGGTTTTCATTTGATGGGGGGTGAGGTTCTGGCATTCATCAATCAGAATTAAGCTGTGCTGAAAGCTACGACCACGAATGTAATTCAGTGATTTAAATTGCAAAGGCACCTTTTGCAAAATGTAATCAACACTGCTGGTGGAGTGTTCGTCGTCGCAGTGCAATGCTTCAAGGTTGTCTGTAATAGCACCTAACCAAGGTTCCATTTTTTCAGCCTCAGTGCCTGGCAGGTAACCAATATCCTCATCCAGCCCTCGGGTACTACGCGTGGCGATAATGCGACGGAACTGCCCCGTGGCTACCGTCATCTCGATAGCGGCGGCTAAGGCTAAAATGGTTTTTCCTGACCCCGCTTGGCCGCTAAGAGTGACCAAGTGAATATTAGGATCAAGTAGCAAATCGAGCGCCATCGCTTGCACTGGATCGCGCGGCTTTAATCCCCATGCTGTTGTCTGCATTAACTGCTCAGGTGGGAGATCACGAATTAAAGCGAACTCCTCACCAATGCGATCAATTTTGCCAACGAACCCAGTGTCATCTGTGATGAAACGGTTAATGACCATGCCCTCTGGCAAATCAATTAACGGTACCTTGTGGTATGTGCCGGTTTCATCATGAAAGGTTTCAACGCTGGATTGAGTTTCCCAGAAGGAGCCCTCACAACGATGGAAACCTTTTTCCAATAAAGAGACGTCCGTGAGGAGTTGATCGTTTTGATAGTCTTGCGCCCCGACACCACAACCACGTGCTTTTAAACGCATGTTGATATCTTTAGTGATCAGAATGGTTTCGCGGTTGGGGTATTTTTCTTGAAGAGAAACAAGGCTGTTGATGATTTTGTTGTCGTTGAGGTCGTTGGGAAGAGCGCGGTTGGGGGCGTTGAAATTATCGAGGAGAATGGAAAAATGCCCTTGGTACTCGCCGCTGGCTCGTTCTATTGGGATGCCCTTGGCTATCTCGGTAGGGGAGGCATCCCCAATGATTCTGTCTATCTGTCTTATCGCCTCCCGGCAGTCTGTGGCAACGGAAGCTTTGCCCATCTTTAATTTATCCAACTCTTCCAAAACCGTCATAGGGATGACGACTTGGTGTTCTTCAAAATTCAAGATCGCAACCGGATCATGAATAAGAACGTTGGTATCAATTACGTACAGTTTAGTTTCTGATTTGCGCGCGGCCATATCATCAGTCTCCTGATTACGAAAAAGAATGGAGCACAGAGGTTCGCGAACAATCTCAAGACAGCGCAAAGCCGTCCCTCAGTTGTGAGAGAACATATGACATCCAGCAGTTGGTTGATAAAGAGTGTGTGGGTAAAAGTGAGAGCGGTAGAGAAAGTGACGAAGCAACCTAGGTTCTGCGTCGGTGATGCTTGGCCACAATCTCTAAAAGTAAGAGTTGCTAGCCTGTGAGCACTGCCTAAAAAAGGCAGACGATAGAGGAGTTCGTTCAGAGACCTTCCCTCCGATTTTCATTGACTACATTTCCACTATGACGCTTTACGGCAGATATTCAATAGAGAATTGTTTCTTTGTGACTTTGTCCGCAATGCGACGAACTGCTCAAAATAATATATACACTTGTCTAATAGTGTCTGGTAACTGTGGGTTGGTAGGGTGCTAATCGGCCAAGTTGAGCAGGTGTTATTGAGGTTGTTTGGCGGCTTATAACTCCTCCGTTCGAGCGCTTATTCCGTCTTGAAACCCTTGCTGCTCAAGGCTCTACGCATAAAAATACGTTTTCTCAATTAAGGAAATCAATTTAAAATTCAAAGAGATAACCACTTTGATTCAGAGCGTTGGCACTATATAACCTTTCTGTGGCCCAATATTTCCAATAACTTGCCCCCATCAAATTTATTCAACGCTTTGCATTGGTATTCGCTCTCTAAACCGGATATTCTCTGTGTTGCGAACGTTCCGGGGCATTAGCGCTGGGATAATAATAAAAAAAACACTGATTCTGATGGGGGCGTCATGTCGTTTCTCTCTCGTATTGCACTTACAGTAGTGACATTTTTCACACTGTCCGGTTGTAGTATTATTTATATGCAAATGGGTTGGGTTGTTTACGACCTAACAGACCGCCATGTTACTCCTTACACAATGAGTATTGATGATGTAGGTGTTGCCTGTGCAACCACTCAAGGCTTGCAGCCACTCATCAACGGCTTCACACGTGTTACTTCTACTGATGATCTCGCTAACCTCATGATGAACATGATGGCTGGTGGTTGTGCAGAAGAAGAAGCCATCGAAGAAAGCCTTGCTTACATTCGTGCATTCAAAAATCAAAACATCAATGAAGCGAAAGATGCTCGCATTCGTGAGAAGCGTCAGTTCGCCATTGCAGCAACGCGTCAATATCGCGCTTATCAGCACATGGTTGATGAGTTCGGTGAGCCGGGTGAAAAGTGCCCAAGCTTGAACTACGACGAAGGTGTTTACTGGGCTCTAGGTAACCTTGCAGGCTTGCAGGCTGTATTGGGTGATCTAAAAGCACAGAGCGTTGTTAACGTGCCAAAAGACATCGCCATGAAAACAGTTCGTGGCCTTCAGTGCTTGGATAACCAAGATTACTGGGGTTTACCAGCGGCTGCTGAAGCCGGTCTATGGATTCTAATGCCAGATACTGCGCCTGAAGGTGTTGATCCTTGGGTTGAATTAGCCGCGGCATCTCGCATGGCAACAGAGAGCGGTGTTCGTCTTGCTCATGCCGTTGAAATTATTGTCGCAGACGGAGGCGGTCACACTGAACAAGTGAAAGACGCTATTCGTCGCCACGCAGCTTCACTTAAAACTAACCCAAGCCATCGCGATTACCGTCTTTTAGATGTAGTAGCGAGCCGTCAGATTCGTGCTGTATCAGACCGTATGTGGACTGAAGCAACAGGCTCACGTACTCCGGTAGGCGAATTTGGTACTTTCTGGGACGATGTCGACGAAAGTGCTGCGCCAGTGATGGATATTGACGACCTGTTAGATTGAGGATTGAACTATGCGTAAACTGCTCGCTATAGCAGCAATGACCCTGGCACCACTTGCCGGGGCACTGGAAGAACGTAGCATCTGTATTTATGACCCACTGGGTTCTAGTGGTCCTATGTTTGGTCTTATGAAAGACTACCGTGAGTTTGCATTGGCCGAAGGTGTAAATATCACTCTTCATGCTTATACAGATGAGAAAATTGCCTCTGATGATTTTAAAGCAGAGCAGTGTGACGGTGTAGTTATGACGGGTGCTCGCGCTCGTCCTTTCAGCAAATTTGCATCCACCATTGAAGCCATTGGTGCTGTGCCAGACGATAAAATCATGAAACAAGTGGTTGGAGCCATTTCTGCGCCAAATGCTGCTAAGTACATGAAAACCGAACGTTACGAAGTTGGCGGTGTTATTCCTGCTGGTGCGGTGTACCTGTTTGTTAACGACCGCAGCATTGATACCGTTGAAGAAATGTCCGGTAAGCGTATTGCAACGCTCGATTATGATAAGCCATCGATCAAAATGGTGAATCACGTAGGTGCTGCAGTCGTACCTTCTAACTCGGCTAACTTCTCGGGTAAGTTTAACAACGGCAGTGTTGATATTGCTTACGCGCCAGCCATCGCTTACAAGCCTTTAGAGATGTACAAAGGTCTGGGCGAAAAAGGTGGCATCATGCGTTACAACTTGGCGTACCTTGATTTCCAACTGGTACTGCATCGTGAGCGTTTTGATCCAGAGTATGGTCAGAAATCACGTACTTATGTCCTCAGTCAGTTTGATCGAGCTATTAAATCGATTCAAACCAATACCGCTGAAATTGAAGATCATTACTGGATGGACCTGCCTGAAGCGGATGCTAAAAAATACAACGAGATGCTTCGACAAGTTCGTATTGAGCTTCGTGATGAAGGTGTATACGACGGTAAAATGTTAAAACTGTTGAAAAACTTACGCTGCAAAGACGATCCAAGCGCCGCAGAGTGTGTCGAGAATCTTGAATAGCAGTAAATAAAAGCCCTGCCTATCCAGGTTAAAACCTCCGGGTAGTGGGGATGGGGAAAGCAGAACCGAAGTCGTCCGACTTCGGTTCTTTTATAATCAAAAGAGGTGTTTTCATGGAGCATAACGTACGTGCGAGTAATCGTACGATATACGAATGGCTCGCTGCATTGCCGGCATTTTTAGTATTGGTATTCGTTATTATTTTGAATACCAGTCACACTATGCACGCGCAGTTGTTGCAGTTAGGGGAGAGTGTTTGGGAAGGCTACTTTTTACTTCGCCACGATCCAGTAGAACCAAGTTGTAACCTCAATACGGATATTGATACTGAACTGGCTCGTCTGATTCAGCAGCGTAATAGCCAGCCAGTCGATGAATTTGATTTGTTTGCTCCGGAGCCAATTAATCCGGAAGCGATGCGTCAATCATTGGTGGCGGCCAAGGCTCAGTGTGCGATCAAGCATGATCAGTACAATGCGACTAAAGATCGTATTAGCCCTGCGGTGGAAATATTCCGTTCAGTCGAGCTTGGTGTAGCTAATTTTGGTGAGCTAGGCATGGCTACACAGCGAATCATGCTTGCTGTATTGGTATTGATTTGTGGTGGTACGGCTCTGATTCGTCGTCATCATATCTCACTGCGGCCTATGATCACTGCGATGGACTATCGCGTAGGAGCAGGTGCACAGTTTATTGCGTTCAGCATTTTATTCTACTCTGTATATAGCTTTAAGGAGGTGGCGTTCTCGGCTGGTATTGATGTCAGTACCGAGCATGCGATCCTTCACTATATTTGGATATTTGGATTTGGTGCACCGCTTTTAGTCACTTTATATCAGATGATTGTTGTGCCTAAAGAAGCTAAGCCCGGTGGTAATTTTGTTACCGCGCAGCTAGCTATTCCGCTTTATTCTACGATGTGCATCATCTCCGGTATTTACTTTATCTCTGCAGGACACCCCGCAGGTATTGGTATTTACCTTAATCAGATGATGGAACTGTCGCAGCTGTTCTTGAACGTTGGACTCTATGTTTGGATTGGTATGCTGCTCAAGCGTACTGAAATGGCGCAGAAAGTATTTAATATTTTCCGTCCATTCAAGCTGCCACCCGAGATGCTTGCTGTTGCCGTTGTTGCGTTGGCTGCGATTCCAACAGCCTATACGGGTGGTTCAGGTATCTTTGTTATCGCTGTTGGTGGTTTGATCTTTATGGAGCTTCGTCGTGCCGGTGCTCGTCGCCAGTTGGCGCTGGCTGCTACCGCCATGTCTGGTTCATTAGGTGTTGTACTGCGTCCTTGTTTGTTGGTTGTAATCGTTGCGGCATTAAACAATGAAGTAACCACGGATCAGTTATTTGGTTGGGGCGTAAAAGTCTTCTTCCTAACAACCGTTCTATTTGCTTTTTATGCATTAATTACACGTAAAGATCCGGTAGTTGTTCAGCGTCCGCAAGGCAACGTCTGGCCTGAATTCAAAGAAGCTCTAAAGCCTCTTATCCCTTACGTGATTCTGATATCGGTTACTCTGGTTGTTTATGCGCTTTTGTTAGATGCATACTTAGATGAGTTCTCAGCACCGATTATTTTGCCTGTTCTACTTTTGGTTATTCTTATTTATGAGCGTTTGTCTCAAGAAAAAGATGTGCTGAAACGTGAAAATATGAACGTCGACTATGTCGAAAGCCGTTTGGAAGATTCTTATGAAGATCTGAAAAAAGGTAACGACACTCTAGAGAAAACGATTCGCGAAGCCACAACAGAAACAACAGGCCACATTGGTGCTTTATTGATGCTGATGGGCATGTCGGTCAGTATCGGTGGTGTGATCGAGCGTGCTGAAGTCATGGCAATGGTACCTACAGAGTTCAGTTCTATCTGGGTAGCCATGGCTCTATTAGTTGGCATCTTAGTCGTGATCGGTATGGTCATGGACCCTTACGGTGCTGTGATCCTAGTGAGTGCCACAATCGCGAGTATCGCTTACGACAGTGGTATTGATCCTGTCCACTTCTGGATGGTGACCTTGGTGGCCTTCGAATTGGGTTATCTCAGTCCACCGGTGGCGTTAAACCATCTCTTAACCCGGCAAGTGGTGGGTGAAGAGGAAGTGCGTTTATCGAAAGAAGAGGTTATCGGCGAAAACTTCTGGTATCGCCATGAGAAGATCTTGCTGCCGATAGTCACTATGGCAACCGCTCTGATCATTGTTGCCTTTATTCCTTTACTGGTTGCTTATTAAGCGCCAGTTAAGGCTGAAGGTTATTGTCGAATAGACACAAAAAAGGGAGCCGATTGGCTCCCTTTTTTGTGTGTCAAAATGGTATCTCTGATAGAGAATATGATGAATATAAGCTTTAGTTTTTAGGGCGAAGAATAATACGAGATCCTTCGATTAGGCTAATATCACGAAAAAATAAGTCGCCCATGGGGGTCACTTCTTCTGAATCCCCAAAGCTCAAATCATAAAATGCGATTTCAGCAATACGATCAGGGATCACTACGGTTATGCTGCCATCGGCATTCACAAGACTCTTTTCAGCGTTTGGATCAGAATATTCAACACCAGTGACCGTGTAGTCACTAAGCAAGCCAAAGCCGGGAACGGCGATCTCAAAAATGGCCATGAGTGTAGTCGCGGCTACATCGTCATCCGGACCTGTTTGATTGGCCACATTTTGCAGATAAGCAATATCTTCAGAGATACCGAATGCCGTCACACCGGATAGCTCATCTTCTTGAATGTAAGGCATTCCACCGAGGCGCGCAGACATGGCTTCGTGGCTGCTATTGACGGTAAGTAATTCGCCGCCAAACGCTGGGAATACGGTCGTGAGAGTGAGAGCACCAAAGCCAATAACATGCTTTTTAACAGTGAAGGCTTTAAGAGCTGATGCTAATCGTCCATGGTTAAACATATACTGCCCCAAATTATTATTAGTATGTGTGCTGGATCACAAAAAAAAGTGAACCGCATCTTGATCTCTATACTAATAAAAACTAGGTGACGATTTAAAGACGTAGATACATACCGGCAGGAATAGTCCGGACTTTAGGAGCGAAAATGGCTATCTGGCGCTTTATGTCTACTTATTTTTGTCTTTGGAAGAAGCTCTATAAGGTATTTAGCTGTAATGACGACAGAGAGCACTATGCTCTCTGTCGTCATGTTCATGATGTATTTAGAGTGCTTTAGTCACGAAGGCGAAGGGTGATACTCGACTCTCTCGACATACGTAAATCAGTAATAATGAGATCGCCCATCGCCGGTCCGTTCGACCCTTTGAAGTTCACATCACGAAAAGCAATCTCGGCAATGCGCTTAGGGACTTGCACACTGACGCTACCGTCAGCATTGATCGTAGTTGCAGGGCCATCTTCGTAATACTCAACACCAGATATCTCGTAATCTGTGAGAAGGTTAAGTCCGGGAAGCACACTCTCAAAGGCTGTCATGACAGAGGTTTCAGTGGCGTTTTCATCAGAAGCATCGCCGGTGAGTACATCTTGAAGATAAGCGACGTTCTCGCTGAGGCCTTGGGCGGTAACATTGCCCATGTCTGCTTCAGTCATCATCTTCATACCGCCAAACCGCTCGGGGGCTGTGGCTTGGGTTGCTACCTGCGTGGCCACTTCACTTGCTTCCATTGAAGCGTGAGCGGAGGCAACAAACGGCTGTATAGGGCCTAGTAACATCGCGCTGGCGGCGGCGACTAAGCGATAACGAGATTGACGCTTTAACACTTTGCCCAGTTGGCGTTCGGTGAGCCAACCTTGGCGGATCATGATTTCGCCTAGCATCATTTTACTTGAGCTTTGTAAGCTCAAAGCTTCATCCAGCTGGCGACGATTGATGAGGCCTTTATGAAGAAGCAGTGTGCCGAGTCGCGACTTCTGCTGTATTTCTATCTGTTTACTCATGTGCTTGACCTTCTATTTATTCGTGTGACTGAGCTAATCCTGTATCAGTAGCGGCTTTTCAACAACGTAGGGATATTGACGTTGCCATGTATTTCGTAGTGTTGAACGTCTAAGTTGTTGATTTAATGATCAGAACCACATGTAAGCCATTATTGTTATTTGTTGTAATGCAGCTGCCTAAGTCCATTTTCTGATTAAAAACTAGTCTAATAATCTGAGCACTGAAACAGTATCTTTGCAGAACCTTGCTTATCAGCTCTTACTGCATGAGTTGCAATTCACTATAATCGGCCCCAATTAAACATTACATACAGTTATCGGAGACGTTCGGATGAGTAATCCACGCCATATCAAACTCCTGATTTTGGGCTCAGGTCCTGCAGGCTACACAGCAGCCGTTTATGGCGCTCGTGCCAACCTTGATCCTGTGATCATTTCTGGTATGCAGATGGGCGGACAGCTCACCACCACGACAGACGTCGATAATTGGCCGGGTGACGCTCAGGGTGTACAAGGCCCAGAGTTGATGGAGCGTATGAAAGCACACGCCGAGCGTTTTGATACCGAAGTGGTGTTTGATCAAATCAGTGAAGTGAATTTGCAGCAACGCCCATTTCAGTTGAAAGGTGATACAGGAGAATACACCTGTGACGCGCTAGTAATCGCCACAGGCGCAAGTGCCAAGTATCTTGGGCTTGAGAGCGAAGAAGCGTTTAAAGGCAAAGGCGTATCAGCGTGTGCAACCTGTGATGGCTTCTTTTACCGTAAAAAGCGTGTCGCTGTGATTGGTGGTGGTAATACCGCCGTCGAAGAAGCGCTGTATCTTTCTAATATCGCCTCAGAAGTTGTAGTTGTGCACCGTCGTGACAGCTTCCGTAGTGAGAAGATTCTTGCTGACAAGCTGCTAGAGAAAGCAAAAAATGGCAACGTCACCATTCGCTGGAACAGCGAGCTGGATGAAGTACTGGGCGACGACATGGGCGTTACCGGGATGCGCATTAAAAATCGCGAGAGCGGCGATACTGAAGACCTTGATCTTGAAGGTGTCTTCGTGGCCATTGGTCACTCGCCTAACACGTCCATTTTCGAAGGTCAGCTCGAAATGAAAGACGGCTACATCGTGGTTGAGAGTGGTTCTAAAGGCAACGCAACTCAAACCAGTGTTGAAGGTGTATTTGCCGCAGGTGATGTGTCCGATCATATCTACCGTCAGGCTATTACCTCTGCAGGTACAGGGTGTATGGCGGCACTTGATGCTGAGCGTTACATAGATAACCTTAAGTAAGTTAACTTTTAGGCGTACTTAAAGCGTCTAATAGCCATGCAGGAAGAGGGCGGGGTTCTTGGTTGAATCTACCGTCCTTTTTTTGTGCCTCAGATTTAAGCTCTGTGTTGTGTGCTTCTATCGCCTTAATACGCTCAAGTGTTGCGGGATGACTTTGCCACCAACTTTGGATGGTTTGCAGAGGGAGTGCATCCGCGTCTTCTTTTTTTAGTAAGCCCTGAAATAACTCACTGGCACCTTCGGTGTGACCATACTCATTTTTTAACAATGCGATCGCTCTTTCGTCTGCGGCACGTTCCATATCACGGCTAAATGACATAAAACTCAATGTGCCGGTATTTTGTGCCAGCGAGCCAGCCCCTGAATCGCCTAACCCCAGTGCTAGGTACAAAATCGTATGTCCAATTTGTTCAAGCATGAGCACAGCAGGGTGGCGTAATTCAATATGAGCGTATTCGTGGGCAAGTACTATGGCGAGGCCATTTTCGCTGGAAACGGCATTCAGTAATCCTCGCGTTACGTGAATATGGCCGCCAGAAGTTGCGAAAGCATTTGTAACCTCCATATCAGGCAACCAGTGTACCGTCACTGGAAAAAGGTGTTCAGAGTGGCTAGCAAGGCGCTCAGTGAGCTTGGTGAGATACGCTTGAATTTTCCGGTCATCCTCCGAGAGGTCATCTTGCCCAAGCGAAATATTCGGCTCCCACGCATAGGGAATCTTTGGCCCCAGCCAGCTTGCACTCCAGCCAATAGCGAACGAAATAAAAACGATGAATGCGAGTAACCCAGCAGCCATCAGCAGAAAGTCCACCACCGGACTTTCGTGGCTGTTGTTTATGTGATCGGGGACACGAGGATTTTCATCAGGGAAGCTCACGCGGTTAGCACTCAGGCCTTCACTGAAGGCGCTGTTAATGCGGTGCCGTAAGCAAGTACTTCCACCGAGCCTAAGCCTTGTCCTGCGTTGTCGCCAATACGAGACGTTTCGTATTTGACGTTATAAACAGTTTGCGCACCTAACGATTGCGCTTTTTCTTGCATTCGCAGCGTTGCCTCACGGCGAGCACGATCAATTAAGGACTCGTAAGCCCCTACGCGGCCGCCAAAGAGGTTTCTTAAACCTGCCTCTACCGTTTTGAAGTAATCAACAGAAACCACCACACTGCCGCTTACAAGCTGAGAGTCATGCTTTAAAAGTTCAGGCGGAGGGACGCGTAAAGGAATCACGGTAATGCGTCGTAAAGCATCTTCGCGTTCGTGGATCGAGCGATAGTGGCGTTGCTCTGCCAACCGTCCAAACAAGTAGCCAATCACCAATAGGGCAAGAAATATCAAAAAGCCCATTAGCGATCTTCCACAATAACCGCAGTGCCATACACAAATATCTCTGAGGCACCGGCGGCAATGGAGGACGTCGAGAAGCGAACATTCACCACCGCATTCGCACCAAGCGCGCTGGCCTGTTCTTGCAACCGTGCAATAGCTTCATCGCGGGATTCACTCAGTAGTTCGGTATAACCTTTGAGTTCGCCACCAAAGAAGTTTTTGAAGCTGGCCATGATGTCACGCCCAGCGTGTTTAGCCCGAACGGTACTGCCTTGCACCATGCCTAAATGCTGAGTGATACGTTTACCGGGAACGACTTCCATATTACTGACGAGCATGTGATTTCCTTTCTGATAATAATCGCAATCTTTTGATCATACCGGAATGCCAGACACAAAAAAGCCCCGCATTGCGAGGCTTCTTCGTTAGCTTAAGCTAAGAATTAAGCGTTTTCTGCTTTCTTCTTGCTTGAACCTTTCTTCGCTGGTGCTTTGTCGTGGTTTTCCGCGACAGGGCCAAAATGCTCAAGTGGGAAATGGTCAACGTGCACCATATCCAGAACATCTTTTTCGAACGCGATCATGAACTCGCCTTCGTCAGCAGTCAGAATGCCCATTTCAACACCTTCGGTGATGCGGCCTTCGATAGACAGGTTAGCTTCGTCGTACTTACCAGCTTTGATTGCTTCACCAATCTTCTTGTAAATGCCTTCAGCTTGTTCAACGCGATCAAGCAAAGTGTCATAGACAGCAAGAGGGTTACGCATAGGATCAGCGTAAGCCGTACCGATCATCTCACCACGGTATGAACCCTTGATCAAACGCTCACGGGTATCAGTGTGGTAAGACACTAGGTCAACAACCGTAGCAACCAGCTTATCAGTCGGTGCAACAGCACGACGACCAAATGGCATAGTTAACACTTTCAGCAGAGCCGCTACTGGGCGAGCTGGTAGGTTCTTGATCAAGCCGTAATGCGCTTCTTCAAACTCGAAGAACAACTTCTGGATTGAGTACTCAACCAGTGGAAGGTCGTCTTTGTTTGAACCTTGGTCAGCCCAGTGCTTCAGAACCATAGAAGCCAAGTACATCTTCGACAGCATGTCAGCCAAACGTGCAGAGATAAGTTCGCGGAACTTCAGCTCGCCACCTAGGGAGAACATACACATGTCAACCATGATTGCGAAAGAAGCAGCGTACTTGTTCAACTGCTTGTAGTACTGCTTAGTTGGGCCAGACACAGGCACGCCAGTGAAGGCAGCGTTGGTCAGGTTAAGAACGGCAGCACGGCTCATGTTCGAGAAGATGAAACCGAAGTGACCAAACAACGCTTTGTCGAATGCTTTCAGGTCATCATTTTGCGCTGCATGCATTTCAGGCAGAACATATGGGTGACAACGAATCGCGCCCTGACCGAAGGTGATCATAGAACGAGTAAGGATGTTTGCACCCTCAACCGTGATCGCAACCGGCACAGAAGAGTAACCCGCTTCAACGTAGTTCTTAGGACCACGAATAATTGCCTTACCACCATGAACATCCATCGTGTCGTTAGCAATATCGCGAGCAAGTTCAGTCAAGTTGTACTTCAGGATGGCAGAAGGAACAGAAGGCTTGTGACCTTCATCAATCGCAATAGCAGTTACACGAGCGGCTGCAGAAGCGGTGTACGTGTTACCAGCGATGCGTGCGATACGCTCCTGAACACCTTCCAACTTAGCAATCGGCACATTGAACTGACGACGAATACGTGAGTACGCACCAGTAGCTGCGATAGAGTACTTACCACCGCCAGCACCAGAGCTAGGCAGAGTAATACAACGGCCAACAGACAGACACTCAACCAGCATACGCCAGCCTTGACCTGCGTTATCAGCACCACCAATGATGAAATCAAGTGGGATAAATACGTCTTTACCAAATACCGGGCCGTTCATGAACGGAGAACCGATAGGCTTGTGACGGTTACCGATGTCCATACCTTCAAGATTACGTGGCAACAGAGCAACGGTAATACCGATGTCTTTCTTCTCGCCAAGCAGACCTTCAGGGTCAAACATACGGAAAGCCAAACCAACCACAGTCGCAACAGGTGCAAGCGTGATGTAACGTTTTTCGAAGTTCAGTTTAAGACCAAGAACTTCTTTGCCTTCCCAAGTGCCTTTACACACAACACCCACATCAGGAAGAGAAGTCGCGTCAGAACCAGCGCGCGGGCCAGTTAGACCAAAACATGGAATCTCACGACCGTCAGCCAAACGTGGCAAGTAGTGATCTTTCTGCTCTTGAGTACCGTACTTAAGAAGTAGTTCACCAGGGCCAAGAGAGTTAGGTACACCAACGGTAGAGAAGGTCGCACCAGAAACGGTCAACGCCTGCAGTACCGCAGACTGAGTCTGAGCTGAGAAGCCAAGACCGCCGTATTCAGAAGGAATAATCATTGAGAAGAAACGTTCTTTCTTAATGAAATCCCAGATTTCCTTAGAGAGGTCACCGTCTTGACTGATTTCCCACTCGTTAACCATTGAACAAAGTGTTGCAACTTGGTTATCAAGGAAGTCCTGTTCATGCTGAGGAATAGTAGGATTTGGGTGATTCAGAAGGGTCTGCCAGTTTGGCTTACCAGCGAACAATTCACCGTCCCACCATACAGTACCGGCTTCAAGCGCAGTGCTTTCAGTTTCCGACATCTGTGGAAGAATCTTCTTGTAAAAAGCGAAGATTGGACGAGTCACGCTATTTGCACGGAAACCGTCGAGGCTAAGAACACCAAAGCCAGCAGCGAAGATCAGTGAAATAACAGTAAGTGTTGTAGGCGCATCGAAGATGAACGCAGCAACAGCAAAAGCAACCAGCGCAATGGCTGAGACTTTCAGAGAGCTACGCTTATAAGCGAGAGCGACCAGAGCACCAACAAGGAGCAAGCTCCAGATTGTAGTAGTCATATCAATACCTCAATAAGGTGGCTGTTAAGCCGTTATTTTCTCATTTGTCATGCTTCCAACGCACGAGGCGGTTACTCACTCGCACGTGAGGCAGGCATTCTACCCAGTTAAATCGATGATTCGCAAACTTCAAATGTAAATTAATTGACTGAGCATTTTGTCTTATTTTTCAATAATTTCCCTGAATCGCCGCACAGCCTGTGCGGGAGGTGATGCTATATGTCGTTATTAACTGGAAAGGGGTTTATTACGACGTAAATACTTGGTCCTGCGGATGCGTAAAAAACGACTAAACTGACTCTTGTACCGTTTAATTATTTACTCATAGGCCCCAAAGATGTTTTTTGCACAGTTTTCGCTATGGACGCTTATCCTGATATCAGTCGTGTTAGGGCTGGGTTTGTTCTTCCATCTTTTTCGGTATTCATCGCGCACCGCAGAGATAGCGCCCTCGATATTAACCAGCATAGGCATCTTCGGTACCTTCTTGGGGGTAGCGTTGGGTCTGTGGGAGTTTGACACCACGGATATACAAGGCAGCGTGCCAAAGTTGATGGACGGCTTAAAAACCGCGTTTTGGTCTTCCATTGCCGGATTATTTGCTGCGTTAACCTTAAAAATCCGAACCGCCATTGAGCAGGCACGCCGACGCGATGCTACACAGAATCGAGCAGCGACCGTTGATGACCTAGATACCTCATTAAGAGCGATAGTGTCGCAAGTGCACAACGGCACCGATGAAACCATGCGCGTGCAGTTAGATTTGCAGCACAGAGCGATGATCAAACGCATGGATACCGCCGTTGAGGTCTTTAGCAACTATCAAGAAAAAATGGCGGATGCTAACGCCCGCGCCTTAGTCGAGGCGATAAGCACCGTTATGCAAGAGTTCAATACCAAAATCAATGAACAGTATGGCGAGAACTTCAAACAGCTCAATGAATCGGTCGTCGCCATGCTTGAATGGCAGCAAAACTATCGCACCCAGCTGGATGAACTTATTACCGAACAAGAACGTTCATCAGCATTAATGAAACAAGCCAGTGATTCATTCGAATACATGGTGCGTCATGCCAACGCGTTTAATGGTATTTCTGAATCCTTACAGGAACTGCTTACCGGCCTAGAGAACCAGCGTGTAAACCTGCACTCGCAGCTAGGAGGCTTAGCCGAAATGGTCAACCACGCAGCGGAAGGCCTACCAAGATTAGAAGATCGCATCTCAATACTCACCCAAGGCATTTCAGACGCGGTGCAATCTCAGCATCGCTGGGCAATTGAAGAACTCAGCCAAATGCAAAAAGACATCAGCTTGCAGCTACGCCAGCAAATGTCCGATAGCCATGAAGGGATGAAAGACCAACAGCAGCAAAATATGCAGCACATGCAGAAACTTGGAGAACGCCTAGAGCATCACGTAGTGCAGCTTGATACCAGCATGGAAGACGAGCTTAACAAAGCGTTGCGCGCATTTGGCTTACAGCTCACTGCCTTGTCTGAAAAATTTGTCTCTGATTACTCCCCGCTAACCGACAAACTTCGCGACCTCGTAGCGATAGCCCAAAAGAGCGAGGAGTAAAGCATGTTAAGTGAAGATAGCGGATTAGGAGAAACAAAAGACGAAGAAGGGCATTGGGTTGCAGTATCGGATCTAATGGCCGGATTAATGATGGTGTTTATGCTGATCTCCGTCGTATTTATGATCAACGTTGAAACCGAGCGCGATAAAATTCGCGACGTAGCGATTTTATACGACCAACTAAGAACCCAGCTCTACCGTGATCTTAACGAAGAGTTTGCGGCGGATATGCCACGTTGGGGGGCGGAGTTAGATGAAGACCTAGCCTTTCGGTTTAACAACACCGACGTATTGTTTGATAAAGGCGAAGCAGAGATAAAGCCAGAGTTCCAAGCCATATTGGATGACTTTTTCCCTCGTTATATCCGCATTATTACCCAAGCAAGTTATCGTGATGACATACTCGAAGTGCGTATAGAAGGGCACACATCCAGTGGTTGGTTTGGGGCACGTTCAGATGACGAAGCCTACATCTTTAATATGAACCTATCCCAGCAGCGAACTCGCTCAACACTGGCCTACGTCCTTGGTTTACCGGATGTTCGCCAAGACAAAACATGGTTAAAGCAACACCTTACCGCCAACGGATTATCCTCGGCAAAAGTGGTACGAGATAACAAGGGGCAAGAAGTGGGAGAGGCATCGCGCCGGGTAGAGTTTCGAGTACGTACCGACGCCGAAGGCCGCATTGCCACCATTTTGGATAAGGTTCAATAACAGAATGAAGCTATTCGATTTTCGTGAAGACGCCGCATTCAACCAACTTAAACAACGCATGGGCGCTGCCGAAGCCGGGCACTTCGTTTCTTTTGACCCCGAGCATCAGCTCACCTTCGGAGAGCGCGAAGCACTAGCCGCAGCGAGCGTCGATATCAGCGCAGGGGCCGTACGCATACTTAAAGACCGGACGATCGCATTAAAAAACTCGCGTGTGTGGGTAGAGGGCGGCGGCAAAATTCACATTGCCAACTGCGCCGATGTAATACAACTGCGCAACCAGCTTAGAATTATGGTGAGTACACGCAATCCCGAGAAAACGTTATCCATCTGTCCGGAGTGTTTAGCAGAACTTAAGTATTTGGGGTTGGATGGTCGTAAAAGTCGGCGCTTGTCTGAACAACTCAATGAGTTATTTTCCATGGAGCAATTCAGACAAGACTACCCGTTTTATCCCGTTAATGGATAAAACGGGAGGGATAAAACGGCGATATTCAGTTATCAGTAAAATGATTACTTTTGATTCAACGTACGCTTCGCTTCAAACGTCATTGGTTCAGGCTTCCATACACCAATATCAGGCGCAACATCCGCTTTACCGCTTAAACCAATATCAACCGCCTCACCGCCGGATAACATGCGGAATAGGCTAATTCCTAAGTTAGTCAGACTGACATCCATAGGAATAGACAGCGTTTGAGTTTGGCCTTTTTCAAGCTTAACGCCCTCAAGAGAACCACTCCCCAATGATTTACCTTCGGCCTCTAAGTTGTAAGCCAAGGTATTTAAATCCAGACCAAAGATATTTGGATTGCTTACATCTAAATCCACCTTCAGTTTGGCACCACTCCAGCTCACATCACTCAGGGAAACATCGCTGAAGCTGATTTTCGGTAACTGTGGAATAGGCAACATATCTGCAAAACTGACCGGCAAACTAATATCGCCAAGCACAGGCAAGTTCATCGTGATATTGCCATCCAGTGCGTAATCCACAGAATTCTTACTGCCCAAACCACCGATGGCAGCGGCAATCTCACTAAACTTTAACGTTACCGGTAGTTGAATCGAATTATTGCCCTTAGCAGGAACAGACAACGCCGCATCAGGCTGAGCAACACTGGCCAATTGCTGGCCAGCAATCGTCAAATCAAGATCAAAGCCCGCCGCATCTAGCGTGAATGGATTTGGGTTAGCGATAGCCACATCGACCAGTAAGGTGGCTTGATCAAGTGATAAATCACCCAAAGATACCCCCGCCACAGAAGCGGTTGGCTTTTGTACATCTATCATTTGTTTTAGTGACGCACAGCCAGACATCACCGTGGCCGACATAACTAGAGCCGCAGTTACCAACTGGCGGGCAATAGCAGGGCGAGAACGAAAAGCGAGCCTAGAATGAAAAGCAAACCTAGAATGAAAAGCAAACATAGCCACTCCATTGATTTTGTAAGTTAAAGGCAAAAAATTAGGCGGCAAGTTTACCTGACTAACCGACCTAACACCGAATTTTATACTCGTCCCCACGCCCCGTTATTGATGTAGCTGCATATCTTTCCGCAAACACAGATTAGTTGCGGCAAAAAAGTGATCACAGGAAGCCAATATCATCAAGCCTTCGATAGGTCATGGTAGGCTGATCAATAGGCAAAATTATAAAAACAATAAAAAGGCGACTGCCATGAACTCTATTAAGTTGGCTGTAATCATCGCGGCGGCGGCCACCTCGGCCATCACACATGCTATGTCCGAAGTACCGGACAACACCCCAGACCTCCTACCATTGTTTGATGGCAGCGTAGACGAACTTGCCCAAGGTTGTTTTGGCTTACAGTCGAACGACAACGGCAAATTTGTACAATTTGACGAAAACCCAGGTCAGCTTGATGGTCTGCCAACATACGAAGTGCTTGCCGAGAATGATTCAAACGCTAGCCGCTTCTATGTGAAGCCAACTCAAACCGGGCACTTTTTATTGCGCGACAGTAACGGTTACTACCTGAGTAGTCATCTCACCGCAGGCGTGGTGGCAAATAATACCCTCAGTGATAACAACGAGTGGCAAATTACTCGGGAAGACGCCGGTTTTGAACTGCGCTCAACCACGCGTCGCATGTCGATGGGGCATCACACCAACGACGGCGAGCTTTATTTTACGGGCTGGTTAGATGCTAGTTTCCATCAAGAAGATACACTTCGTATTGTGGCACTTGATGGGTGTAGCGACTTCCCCGAAGTCACACTCAACAGCGATGGTCAGCGTCAGCAATTAGCCGGAGATGCCAGTCAGCCTGTACGCGGTTACATAGATGCACACGCACACGTCACCTCGTATGAGTTTATGGGTGGCAAGTTCATGGCAGGCGAACCCTTCAACCGCTGGGGGGTTGAAGAAGCCCTAAAAGACTCAAAACATCTACACGGTAAAGACGGTGCACTCGATCTAATAGGTAACCTATATACCTTTGACGACATCACAAATCGCTACGACACGCGTGGTTGGCCAGACTTCCCATGGTGGCCAAACGCTCAACAGATGAGCCATATGGGCTACTACCATAAATGGATGGAACGAGCTTACTTGTCTGGCTTACGCGTCATGGTCACCAACCTCGTTGAAAACGAAGTACTGTGTTGGGCACAAAGCAACATCAACCCAGCCTCATGGATCAACCCCAACAGCTGTAACGTGATGGACAGTATTCGCCTACAGGCTCAGCGCCTACATGAACTGGAAGATTACATTGATGCCCAAGCGGGCGGGCCGGGAAAAGGCTTCTTTCATATTGTAACCAGCCCAGAAGATGCGCGCGAAACCATTGCGGCTGGCCGAATGGCCGTAGTCATGGGGATTGAAGCCTCAGAGACGTTTAACTGTGGCCTCAATGATTTCTGTACACGCGACACCATCGAAGACCTACTGCAAGAAGTCTACGACCTTGGCGTCCGCTCGCTGTACCCAACCCATAAATTCGATAATCAATTGGCTGGCTCAGCGGTAGAAGACGGATTTATTAACATTGGTCAATTACTCTCATCCGGTCGATTCTTTGAAACCAAAGAGTGTGACGAACACACCCAAGGGCGCTCAATGGCCAGCGGCTTCCCATTAATTGGTGATATTGATGGCATCCGCGAAATTCTCGATGCGGTGCACTTAAACCCGGAGTATGACCAAGACATAGAACACTGCAACAGCCACGGCTTAAGTGAGCTAGGTAGCTATCTTGTTAACCGCATGATCGACATGAAAATGCTGGTTGAGCTTGATCACATGAGCACCGACACCGCGACCGCCGTAATGGACATCGCCGAAGCTCGTGGCTACAGCGGCGTGTTAACTACACATAGCTGGATGCGCAGCGGTAAAGGCGGCACCGTCCACGACAACACCGAACGCCTCATCGAAGCGGGCGGTTTTGCAGCGCCGTACAACAGCGATGCCAACGACATGACGTATCGCGTAGACCGCTACCTAAGCATTACCGAAGCGACCCCATACTGGAATGGTATAGGTATCGGTACCGACATGAGTGGATTGGGTGGGCAACCTGGCCCGCGTTCAGATGCGGCAGAACGGCCATTGGCGTATCCATTTACCTCGGAATTTGGTATTGAGTTTGATAAGCAAATCTCAGGCAACCGAGTGTTTGATCTAAACACCGACGGCATTGCTCACTATGGATTACTGCCCGACTTCATTGAAGACCTTCGTCAACGTGCGCCCACACGCATCTACGAAGCCGTAATGAACTCCGCAGAAGCCTACTTGCAAACATGGGAACGAGCAGAGCGCTCAGGTGTAACCGATCACCACGACCCAGAAGGCATCGATTACGAGCTATAACCGAAATTGCAACACGTAGGTCGGAAAAGCCGAAGGCGCCTTCCGATAATGTCCAGACAATGTCCAGACAATGTCCTGGCTTTTCCGACCTACGTTTCATTCGATCTATATTTCACCCGCGCCCACGCTTGATTGATACATCCCTCCGTCAGGGCTATGATCCACCCTCATTTAAAATGATTCACTTTTAATGGTTACCTCTTAATGAATCGCTGGAACGCTTTTCGCGCGCTTGTTTTTTTATTGCCTCTGCCATTTGGTCTCGACACAGGCTGGGCTTGGTCTTTCGCAGGTATGACGGTGTTTGCATTACTGGCGTTAGAGCTCCGATCCCTCTCCATGAGTCAGCGTTTCAATCAACTGCCTTATTTACCCTTACCGGTAGCATTCCGGCACGCCGTTTTACCTTTAGCGCTTATTTGGGGAGTACAAATTTGGTGTGTCGTGCAGTGGCTTGTGTTCTCGCTTAGCCCGCATGATTCATTGGTCTCGCTGCAAAAAGGCGTCACTTACGCCGGTTTCTTTACCTTGTGTCTACTTATTATCGATACCCGCCAACGAGTAAAAGAAATCATTTGGATTGTCGTACTTGCCGCTGCGGTTCAGGCGATATACGGATCAATCATGACTCTCTCAGGTGTGGAGTACGGTTTTTTCCAACCCAAAGATAAATATCAAGGCGTAGCCACGGGCACGTTTTTAAATCGTAATCACCTAGCCGGATTTATGGAGCTTTCGTTAGCGCTAGGGATAGGGCTTTTACTCGGCCAGCCTGCAAGCTACTCAGGAAGCTTGCGCCAGCGAGCAAGGCAAGTGGTTAAAATGTTACTCAGCACAAAAGTGATCTTACGTTTGCTGCTTGCCGTTCTTGTGATTGCCTTAGTGTTATCGCGCTCTCGTATGGGCAACTCCGCATTTTTTGCCAGTTTATTAATCGCTGGCGGTTTAGCTTTATTACTAATGCGCAACAAAACCACAGCCACGACAGTATTACTCAGCAGCTTGCTTATAATTGATATCGCCATCGTAGGTACCTTCTTTGGCGTCGATAAAGTCGCCGAGCGCTTACAAAAAACCACCACCGACACCGAAAGCCGAGACGAAGTAACACGAGACACAATCAACCTTTGGAAAGAGTATCCTGTCGCCGGGATAGGCGCGGGCACTTTTATATACGTGTTCCCGAGTGAAAAAAGTGACGACATCAATTCAACCCAGTACTACAACAATGCACACAATGATTACGCTCAGTTTTTAGCGGAGTTTGGTTTACCAGCATTTCTAGCGCTCGGATTACTCGTGTTGTGGGCGTTTTGGTCTGGGGTTGCAGCAATGCGGCAGCGCAACAGCTCGTTTTATCAAGGTGTGGGGTTTGCCGTCACTATGGCCATAGTGGCCATTGGAATTCACTCAACGGTAGACTTCAACTTGCAGATCCCTGCCAATGCGATGGTTTTTGTGCTTATATTGGCGCTGGCTGCCATAGCTCGGTGGTCTCCTCATCAAAACCGTACACATTCTTTCCGACGTTAGTGCTGGATTCTGTAATGAAACTGAAAGCAAATCGCCAAGTTTTACCGGTTAATAACAAAGGTAATGACTATGTAGTGGGCGATATACATGGGCACGCCCAAAAATTGCTAAAGCAATTGGATGGTATTGGCTTCGACGCCACCGTAGATAGATTAATATGTGTGGGCGACTTAATTGATCGCGGCCCAGAGTCTATTGAAGCACTTGCGTTGCTTAACGAACCTTGGTTCTTCTCGGTGCTAGGTAACCACGAGTACCTAATGCTCAGTGGCATGAAGTACCAAAACAGCAAAGACCGAATGACATGGCTAAACCATGGCGGCAACTGGATAATGGACACCGACGCATCGCAATGGCCACAATGGTTTGACCTGATAGAAGCACTCCCCATTGCCATCGAAGTGGAATCATCAGAAGGCGTTCGCTACGGCATAGTACATGCCGACTACCCAGCGCAATCTTGGAGCTCGTTCAAACGCTTCACCTCAGATGAACTGTACCGCTGCATTTGGTCTCGCGGAAACTTCCGAAGCCGTTCACCACACTCAATAAACGGTATAGATTATTTGTTTCACGGGCACTGCGTCAGCGAAGGTGAACTCAAGCTCGGAAATCGCATTTACATCGAACCGGGCGTATTTTTAGGCAACGATTTCATCATTAAACGCCTTTAGTTCAATACTTAAACGATTTTGATTGACAATATGACAATACACGCCATAATTGGCCCTAATGGCAATGGCTTGAAATGGATACTTCAAGTAATGCCGAACCAGTTTTACGGCTACTTCTTGAGGAGTAGTTTCTTTGTGGCTCCTTCGGGAGCCTTTTTTATGCCTGCTATTTCTCGCAGCAAGTCTTCTTTATTCTCAGACATAAGATGCACTCCAAACAATGCAAAGCATGAGCACCTTATTTATTTCACTCAAACTCAGATGAGCAGCCACAAAAAAGCCCGGCAACTAGCCGGGCTTCTTTTAAACAATAACTAAACCAAAATCAGCTTATAGGCTGACCAGCATTGGCTGGTGGAGTAGGAACTGTTGGAGCCACAAAACCGTTGGCAGGCGTCTGACCACTCTGGCCAGGTGTGTTACCTGTTTGGCCTGGAGCATTCTGGTTGCCATTACCATTTTGACCATTGTTGCTCTGGTTGCCATTGCCGTTATTACCAGCAGCAGTAGGAGCGCCTTGAGCAATACCAGCAGCAATCGCATCACCAGATACACCAGCAGCCTGTGCGGCAGCAGCAACAGCGCTTGAATCAACACCGTTCTTAGATGCAGCAGCCGTTACCGCAGCAACAGCAGCCGTAGCATCTGCAGACTTAGCAAGCGCGATAGTCATAACAGTGCCAAGATCTGCGCCGGCTTCCATAGCGCCAGACAGAGCATCTTCAAGTGACAAGCTAGGATCAGCGGCCATAGCAGCATCAACGGCAGCGGCAGCATCCAAGCCTTGTGCCATAAAGGCAGCGATTGGGTTAGTAGCTGGAGCATCACCTTCAGCCGCAATAGCCGTCAGTGGCAAAGCAGCAGCCAAAACCATAGTTGCAATAAGCTTACGCATAATATTTCCCTCGACGAAGCAATTAGAATTTGAACTAGTCTAAAACGGCTACATCATAAAGCCAATAGGCGAGTTGTTAAAAAGCGCTCTAAAAAGGCCATAATGCCGTGACTGACAGATAATTTACCGATCCTATAAATAACAAGAGATAAAAGAGGTAAAAAAAGATAAAAAGTATCGAGTGCCAACCTGCTGACATAAATGTCATTGCACACATTGGCATATTACGCCAGTTTCTAATCGGTGGCATGTTCCAATTTAGTGCAAAATCCAGTACCTTTCACCCTATAAGTTATAGCGATATAGCAACTGGAAATCCGTAAGGCCGGAAATGCATCAAGGAGCGACAATGTCTGCCACCAATATCGTTTGGCATTCTCCAATAGTTACCAAAGAAAGCCGTTCCACCTTAAAGAAACAGCACCCCTTTATCGTATGGTTCACCGGCTACAGTGGCTCGGGCAAATCGACCATAGCAAACGCAGTAGAACAGCGTTTGTCTGAACTTAATCTACACACCTATTTACTGGATGGCGATAACGTACGCAACGGCCTCAATAAAGATTTAGGCTTTAACGACGCAGATCGTAAAGAAAATATTCGCCGCATAGGTGAAATGGCCAAGCTTTTTGTTGATGCAGGCCTTATCGTGATCACCGCCTTTATATCCCCGTTTAAACACGAGCGGCAGACAGTACGAGAGTTGGTCAAAAAAGGTGAGTTTATTGAAGTGTATATGAATACGCCTCTAACCACCTGCGAAGAGCGCGACAGCAAAGGCCTCTACAAAAAAGCCCGTGCAGGCGACATTAAAGAATTTACCGGTATAGATTCACATTACGAATCACCAATAAACCCGGAAATAACCCTCGACACCTCGGTAATGAACGAAGAGCAGTGCGTACATCGTGTGTTGCAGCATCTCCAGCGTGCAGGAAAACTGCCCGAGTTAACGCAATGACAGCCTACGATCTATTCAATGGCGATGCCGACGGCATATGCTCGCTTGTACAACTGCGCCTTGCACACCCCAAAAGCACAACACTTGCCACCGGTGTAAAGCGCGATAACGCCTTACTCGAAAATATAGATGCCAAACAAGGCGATGAAATAACCGTGCTTGATCTCGCAATGGTACGCAATACCTCCGCGCTAAACCGAGTGCTGGAGCAAGGCGCAAAAGTACTGTACCTAGATCACCACCATGCGGGTGACATACCAAACCACCCAAACCTTGAAGCGCATATCAAAACAGCATCAGATACCTGCACCGCATTAATCGTAGATGAGCTAATAGATAAGCAATTACCGTTATGGGCCATAGTCGGTGCCTACGGCGACAACCTGATTGACGTTGCAGACGCCTACGCAAACCAACTGAACTTAACCCATGCACAAAAGCAAGAGTTAAAAGCCTTGGGTACTGCACTTAATTATAATGGCTACGGCGAGCAACTAAGCGACCTCTGGTTCAACCCAGCCGACTTATACCGCAGTGCAGCAAAATACAGCAGCCCCTTTACCTATATAAAGGAAGAGGCTGACACCATCGCGACGCTAACAAATGGTTATCAACATGACCTAGAGCAAGGGTTAAACATCAAACCCTACAAAGCGACAGAAAAAGCTGCCCTTGTCATACTGCCAAATGAGGCTTGGGCGCGTAGAATCAGCGGTGTGCTAGGCAACGAGCTAACCAATCGCCACCCAGAGCGTATGCACTTAATATTGACGCCGAAAAGCCAAAGTGACAATGCATATCAAGTAAGTATCAGAGCCGCGAAGAATAACCCCGTTGGTGCGGATACATTGGCGAAAAAATTTGGTGGCGGTGGAAGAGAGCGAGCAGCAGGGATAGAGTGTTTGTTAAGCGCAGAAATCGACACCTTATGGGCAGACTTAATGTAATAACCATTTCGTAGGAGCCCGCACTACGGGTGAAAGAACACAGTATTGTAGTCGCGCGCCTTATCCGCGTAACAATGCTGAATAGCACATGAACATTCAGTGACAAAAACACAACTAGGAAAGAACAGTGAAAATTCTTGTTACCGGCGCGGCCGGATTCATTGGTATGTACACAGCCAAACGATTGCTAGAAGCCGGGCATGACGTTGTTGGGCTTGATAACTTGAATGAATACTATGATGTGCGCTTAAAGCATTGGCGTTTAGATCAAATAAAACCGTACCCTAATTTTCGGTTTGTAAAAATGGATCTTGCCGATCGTGAAGGAATAGCCAGCTTGTTCAAAGTGGAACAATTTCAGCGAGTTATCCACCTGGCAGCTCAGGCGGGTGTACGATACTCAATTGAAGCTCCATTTGACTACGTAGATAGCAACCTCGTAGGCATGATGGCTATTTTAGAAGGTTGCCGACACAACAAAGTCGAGCATTTGGTGTACGCATCATCCAGTTCGGTATATGGCATGAACCCAAAGATACCTTTCGCAACCAGCGATAATGTAGATCATCCGGTATCACTTTATGCAGCAACAAAAAAATCAAATGAATTGATGGCTCATTCTTATTCACACCTATATAACATTCCAACGACAGGTCTGCGCTTCTTTACTGTATACGGCCCTGCAGGTCGTCCGGATATGGCTCCTTGGTTATTCACTGAAGCTATTTTGAATGAGCAGCCAATCAAAGTGTTTAATAACGGAAAAATGCAACGCGATTTTACTTATATAGATGACATCGTTGAAGGTGTTGTAAAAGTTGCCGATTGTATACCTGTAGGTAATGCCGCAATTACAGATGATCCATCCTCAAGTACCGCTCCCTATAAAATTTTCAATATCGGTAATAACCAGCCAGTTGAATTAGGTGATTTTATTAAAGCAATAGAATCTGCATGTGGGAAAGAGGCCGAGAAAATCTACTTACCAATGCAGCCGGGGGATGTGGTGAGAACCTATGCTGATGTCGAGTCACTGACAAAGGTGACTGGGCATAAGCCAGATATAGCAATAGAAATTGGATTGGCCAATTTTGTGGATTGGTATTTAGACTGGAAATTATGAAAACTTTAAATATTCTTCGTCGACCAATAGATATCATGCTCAATCCGGGGTTGAGGCTTGTGTATTTTCATATGTGTAGCACATATCTCTATCGAAGGGTTAGTACAAGGTGGTTGGGCTTGCTGGTGTGGAATTTTGAGGTTTTTATACATGGATGCCATATAAGTGTAAAGTGCAATATTCCAAAATCGACAGTGCTGCCCCACCCTATCGGGATTGTAGTCGGCGATGGTGTGATCGTAGAGGAGGGTGTTACTATATACCAAAATGTAACCATAGGGGTACGTAATTTAAAGTCAAATCAGTACCCCTATGTAGGTGAGGGTTCAGTAATATACTCTGGCGCAGTAATAGCAGGGGAGGTAGTACTCAGACCCAAGGCAGTTATTCCTGCAAATTCTTTTATAAAAGGCTAAATTTTGGATAAAGTATATGTAGGTTTAGTCTTTATTCTTAATGGAGTGGTTTCACTTTTTGCTGTTAATTTAGCAGTCAATATTATGGAGGCGAATGACTACTATTTGTACAGTATTGCACTCACTGCAGCATCTCTTTTGAATGCTGTGTTTTTTCAGTGGCTGCGTATTTATTTACTGAGAGAGCTTCCCGGTAAATATAAAATGCTATATTTCGGATCAATAAAAATAATAAGACGAACTTATTTATTCTATTTTATCTCCGTGGCTTTATCTGGCCTTTTGATATTATATTTGAAAAATGACTTTTATGCTGTTGCATTTGCAGTCGCTGTGTTGGCATTGTTTCAAAGTTATTTTGAAATTGGTGTTGCTTTATTAAGATCTTGGCAGAAACTGAAGTTCTTTTTTTTTGGAAGTTTAGTTAGGAATGTGACTTGGCTTTTATTGCTTGCGTTAGTTTTTCTAGTCAAAGGTGGAGTTTTATACTTTCTTATTTTTTTCGCAATCGCTTACGGTGTTGCCGGTGTTGTTTTACATTATTTCGCAAAACCGAGTGGCGAGTATTTATCAAAATTTGAGGATGTTAAATACAATATTTTTGGTAATCATATTGTATATTTGTCAGTATCAGTTGTGATTAGTTTTTTATCGCTTTTGCTGCTTAAGCTGTCAGTATCTGAATTTACTGGAGAGTCTCAGTTTATAGCTTGGTTTGACTTAATTTATCTCGTTGGTATTACTCCATTCTTGGCTGTTAATTACTTGTACCAAACTAGAATGGTTGTTTTGTATAACGCTGGCGGAGATATGGGTAGACTTGTTTTTTATCCATTGATATGTACTGTTGTTGTTGTTGTTTTTTCGGTATTTCTCTATTTTATTAATGGTTATTTTTATTTCAGATTTCCTGAAATAGAATTGCAAAATGTGGTTGCTATATCATCGGCTATATCCTTGCTGGGTTTTAAGCAAAACTGGTTGGATCATGCTTTTTACTTGAAGAGGGATTATAAGGGGTTGATGTTGTCAGTATTGTTGGCATTGTCAATTTCTCTCCTTGCTTATTTATTTTTGAATGTGAGTATTTATCAGCTAATGATAATATATACTAGCTTGCTTGTTTGTATTAGTATCGCTACTAATATAAAATTCATTCGCCAGAGTTTTAGTTTTTGGTTTACCATTTTGATAGTTTCTATGCTGATATTTATAGGGGGTGCCAGTGCTTTCGTTAGTTAAGGAGACTGATTCTTATGGTGATTTTGAGGTTTTTCGTAAGGGGGGAGCTAAGTTTTTTTCATTTCTGATTTCTGCATATAATGCTGAGAAATTTATTAGGGGGTGCCTAGAGTCAATTATCAAACAGGATAATTCCGATTATGAATTGGTTATATTGGATGATGGGTCTACCGATAAAACGCTCAATGTTATTATCTCGATGATAAGTAAGTTCGATAATATAGTACTCATAAAGCAAAGTAATATGGGGTTGACTAAATCTTTAAATCGAGGAATAAAACACGCTAGAGGGGAGTGGGTTGTTAGGTGCGATGCGGACGATGTTAATAAATTCACCCGTATATCGCAGTTGTCATCTGGAATTGAAAATGGTATTAATTTTTATACTGCATATGCAGAATTGATTAACGATGAAGGATCTAAATCTATAGTACCTAGAAGTCTTTATTTTAAAAAAGGGAAGGTGGAGTTACGATCTCTAGTATTTGGGAATCCATATGTTCATGGCACCCTTCTTGCCAAAAGGAATGTGCTTTGCTCTTACATGTATGATGATACACTAAAATACTCGCAGGATTACGAATTGCTTGTGAGGCTTTTGAGGTCCGGAGAGACCGTGAAGTGCTTAGATGGTATTCATTACGAATTTCATCGTCGTGATGAAAGTATTGGAAACCGCTACTCAGTCCAACAAGCTGATTGCGCACGCCAAGCTCTTGTCAAAAATGGTATATCACCGCGATTTCAGTTGGTAAGTAGAAAAAGTCGTGTAGTACGATTTTTTATATTTATATTCCGTGAAATATTTTTGAAAACTTAGCTAATGAATTTCATCTGTTATATGGGAGAGTTAATGGAAAAAGTCTTTGCTTCAAAAAAGAAAATGTGAATTCTCGAAGTGGGTCGAAATTAACTGATGTGGTAAAAAATTGCGTGCAAGAGTTATATGCAAAAGACTTTGAATATTTAAATTATAGTAGGTAAGTGTGTGAATTTATTGATGATGGGGTCGTTTGACGGGTGTGTGTGTGGTGAAAGCGTTTACAATCACTATTTGAAAGCATATTTGCGGAAAAGATCTAATGTTAATGTTAGTTATATTTGTACTGACATAACAGGAGAGGGTCAACAGCTTTCTGGGGGGTTTAAGATAGGTAAGGTTATGAGGATGATGACGGTTTATGCGTCCTTTGTGAAGCGGATTTTTGATGTTGATGTTATATATATTACTCCCGGTTTAACAACGTTTGGTATCGCTAGATTCTTACCAGTATATTTTTTGTCTATGATTTTTGGCGTTAAAACTATCTCTCATTATCACGGTTCGCGGCTAGTAAATACTTTAGGTCGTGGTTTTGTGGGAGGCTTATTTTTAAGAATAATTAAAAAAATTGATGCTAATATATTTTTATCTGATTCATTAATGTGTGATTATGAACTTGTATATGGAGATTTAAAAAATTCTTATGTGGTACCAAACGGTATTCCGGATGAATATTATCAAAAGAATGATGATGTGGCATGTGGATCATCATTAAAGGTTCTATACCTTGGGAATTTAATTGAATCAAAGGGTGTTTATGACGCAGTAAATAGTACCATTGAATTGAAAAAAATGGGTGTGGACGTTAGTTTAGATATTGTTGGTAAAGGTGTTGGACGGATATTGGAAGATGTAAAAACTCATGCCTTGAAATATAACTTTATTTCTTATTTAGGACCATTGTATGGTAAAGAAAAATTACTTGTTTTAAGGAATTCTGATGTTTTGTTGTTTCCTTCCACTTATGATCAAGAGGCTTTTCCTTTAGTCGTGCTGGAAGCTATGGCTTCCTCTTGCTTAGTTATTTCGTACGATGTTGGTGCTGTTAAGGATATGGTTTCAGATTCGGGTGTAATCTGTGAGTCGAATGTGGAAAGTATAGTTAAAAATGTACTTAAGTACACTGCTAGTAAAGAGGAGGTACTAATTATGAAGGAAAAAGCATATAGGCGGGCAATGGACTTTAAAATTGACGATGCTTTAGCGCAGTTGGAGAGTATAATCTGTGCAAAAAAATAGATCTAATAAATTAAGCGCTATATTGATTTTTCTATTCCTCCTTTCAGTTATTTTTCCGTATGTAACTTTAATACGACTGGGTAGTGATATACAGCCATACTCTCTCCTTTTAGGTGCTAGTGTTTTATTGGTGTTGGGGGTTTATCGATCGTTAGAGTCGTATGTGTCTGTTATTCTGTTATTTATAACAGTATTGATTTTTTGTTTTTCTCCTGTGGTTTTTTCTAGTGTGCGTGGTATGGCCTCTATATTGCTTTTTTGTGTTGTGTATATGGCTTTGACTTCCGTGGTTCAGACAGTTCATGTCGATAAGATAAAATACATATTATGGTTGGGGCTGATTGTATATTTATTGGCAGCTTTGGTTCAGAAAATGCTTGGACCAAACTCATTGATATTTTTATCACCTAGGTATTTTAGCTATGGTGGCTTCTTGGGGCGCGGGGTAGATAGTTTAACTGCGGAGCCTACATTTTATGGTTTCACTGTTTTGTTGTTGTCGATGACTTATTTGAATTTCTCTCGGCGCTGGAGTTGGGATTCTGTCGCATTTTGGGGCGTGTCTTTTTTTCAAACTATTTTTTTGGCAAAGTCTTCAAGTGCAACTTTAACTTTTTTCGTTGTTTCTTTTTGTTATTTTTTTTTATTTAGTAGATTATCTTATTGGTTGGTTCCGATTATTGGTTGTATCTCATTAGTACTATATTTTCTTGTTTTAAATATAGTTGATGTTGATAGTCGTTTGTATTCGGTGTTGATTTCTGTAAATGATCCTATGTCATTTTTCCGCGATGATTTAAGTGCTAATGATCGGTTTTACAATGTGTATTATTCTTATAAAGGTGCCTTTGATAACGTATTCTTGCCACACGGGTTTAGTAATTGGTATTCATATTTAATGGAAGCATCAAAGTATAATGCTGATGTGACAAATGTGACAGGTGAAGATGAGCGGATTTTATCTCTGTTTGGTGGTTTGTTATACGAGCTAGGATTTTTATCTTTGTTGTTTTTTTATCTTTATTTTCGTAGTACCCGAGGTATTGGCGTTAGAAATGATTTCGGGGCTGTTGTTCTTATTGCATTCTTTTCGATATTCTTTTTTTCACAAGCTATTCCTGTATCTCATCCAGTATTCGCATTATTCTTAGTCTCTGCTGCCAAGTATTTAATAAAAAGAGTCGAGGTTAAATAATTATTTTGAAAATACACCTGAAATCACTAAATTATTCCCCAGAACTCACAGGCATCGGCAAATACAACGGTGAAATGTTGACTTGGTTCGCAGAACAAGGCGATGAGGTATCTGCTCTGTGTGCGCCCCCGTATTACCCTGAGTGGAAAGTCCACTCAGGGTTTAGTGGTAAGCGGTTTGCTACTTCAGTCGAAAATGGTGTTTCTGTTACTCGTTGCCCTATCTATGTACCTGCTCAACCAACTACCGTTAAACGCTTAATACATTTAGCGTCGTTTGCGTTTAGTTCTAGCATGGCTTTGTTTGGCCGGTTTTTTAAAAAGCCAGATGTGGTATTGGTTGTCGAACCAACATTGTTCTGTGTGCCCTCTGTTTTGTTATTCTGCAAGTTAACCGGTGCAAAAGCTGTACTTCATATTCAAGATTATGAAGTCGATGCCATGTTTGGCTTGGGTATGGCTGGTAAAGCTGGATTTTTATCTAAATTTGCATTCTCGGTTGAACGCTGGTTAATGCGTCGCTTTGATGCAGTGTCTACTATTTCGTACAGCATGATGGCTAAGGCAAAAGAGAAGGGGGTTGACCCTTCTCGGTTAGTCTTCTTTCCTAACTGGTCAGATACCTCATTTGTTCATCCTGATGTTGATGGTTCAAACTTACGTAAAGCGTGGGGTGTTGACGAGTCACAAAAGGTCGTGCTTTACGCTGGTAACATTGGTGCCAAACAAGGTCTGGAACTAGTGATGGAAGCAGCTTCACGTTATATTTCACGCCCTGAAGTTAAGTTTTTTATGGTGGGGTCAGGGGCTTATGTCGATGAACTCAAGCGTATGGTGGTTGATCGTAATCTGACCAATGTTGAATTTAAGCCCCTACAAGCGTGGGAAGATGTCCCTGCAATGTTGGCGATGGCTGATGTGCATTTGGTTGTTCAGAGAAAAGGTGCAGCAGATGCGGTGTTGCCATCTAAGTTAACGAACATTTTATCAGTGGGTGGTAATGCTGTAATCACTGCGGAGGCAAATACAGAGCTAGGGCGTTTGGTTGATGAGTACCCTGGTATTTACACCGCTGTAGAGCCTGAAGATGTAAACGCTTTTTGTACAGGTTTAGATCTTGAGTTTGCTAAATCTGGTGTAAACCATGTTGCGCGTGATTACGCAGAAAAGAATTTAAATAAAGAGGCTATTTTAAGCCGCTTTCGTGATGATCTTAAAAATCTGATCGATTCATAACATTTCATAAATTAAGTTGTAAGGGACTCTCTAATATGTCTAAAAAAGTTGCTTTAATTACCGGTGTTACCGGCCAGGATGGGTCTTACCTTGCTGAGCTTCTGCTCGAAAAAGGTTATGAAGTACACGGTATTAAACGCCGCGCGTCATCATTAAACACCCAGCGTGTTGATCATATTTATCAAGATTTACACGAAGAGAACGTAAACTTCTTTCTTCATTACGGTGACCTTACCGATTCATCTAACCTGACTCGTATTCTTAAAGAAGTGCAGCCAGATGAAGTCTACAACTTAGGCGCCCAGTCTCACGTGGCAGTCTCGTTTGAATCACCAGAATACACCGCTGATGTCGATGCGATGGGTACGCTTCGTTTGCTTGAAGCGATTCGTTTTTTAGGGCTAGAAAAGAAAACCCGTTTTTATCAAGCCTCTACCTCTGAGCTGTATGGCTTGGTACAAGAAATTCCGCAAAAAGAAACTACACCTTTTTACCCTCGTTCGCCTTACGCTGTAGCTAAGATGTACGCCTACTGGATTACGGTGAATTACCGTGAGTCTTATGGAATGTACGCGTGTAACGGTATTTTGTTTAACCACGAATCTCCACGTCGTGGTGAGACCTTCGTAACTCGCAAAATCACCCGTGCTCTAGCCAATATTTCACAAGGCCTAGAGAAGTGTTTGTACCTTGGCAATATGGATGCTTTACGCGATTGGGGCCACGCCAAAGACTACGTGCGTATGCAGTGGATGATGTTGCAACAAGACACAGCGGAAGATTTTGTGATCGCAACCGGCAAGCAAATCTCAGTACGTGAGTTTGTACGTTTATCAGCAAAAGAACTGGGTATTACCTTGCGCTTTGAAGGCGAAGGCGTTGAAGAAACTGCCATCATCGAAGCAATCGAAGGCGATAACGCACAAGCTCTTAAGGTGGGTGATGTGATTGTGCGTGTTGATCCTAAGTACTTCCGCCCTGCAGAGGTAGAGACTTTATTGGGTGATCCTACCAATGCGAAAAACAAGCTTGGTTGGGTGCCAGAAATCACCGTCGAAGAGATGTGTGCCGAGATGGTACAAAACGATCTTCAGAATGCGAAGCAACACGCCTTACTTAAAAAACACGGTTTCGACGTTAGCGTCGCCATCGAAAGCTGAGGCCTGAATAACAATGAAAAGAGTATTCGTTGCTGGCCATAAAGGCATGGTCGGCTCGGCCATTGTTCGTCAACTGGCTGAGCAAAACGCCGTTGAGTTGATTGTGCGTGATCGTAAACAACTCAACCTATTGAATCAGGCGGAAGTTCAGGCGTTTTTTGAAAATGAAAAGATCGATCAGGTGTATCTTGCGGCAGCAAAAGTTGGCGGCATTGTAGCAAACAATACCTACCCGGCTGACTTCATATACGAAAATTTAATGATTGAATGCAACATCATTCACTCGGCTCATATGGCTGATGTGAATGATTTAGTCTTTTTAGGTTCATCGTGTATCTACCCTAAATTGGCCGAACAGCCGATGGCAGAGAATGCATTGCTTACGGGTACGTTAGAGCCAACAAATGAGCCATATGCAATCGCTAAAATTGCAGGTATTAAACTCTGTGAAAGTTACAACCGTCAATACGGACGTAACTACCGCAGTGTAATGCCAACCAACCTGTACGGTGAAAACGACAATTTTCACCCGGATAACTCGCATGTTATTCCGGCATTAATGCGTCGCTTCCATGAAGCCAAGCTGAATGACACGCCTGGAGTGGTTGTGTGGGGAACGGGCAAGCCCATGCGCGAGTTTTTGCATGTCGATGACATGGCAGCGGCGTCTATTTTTGTGGCCAATGTTAGCCAAGAAACCTACGAGTCATGTACTGAGCCTATGCTGTCGCATATTAATGTCGGCACTGGTGTTGATTGTACGATTGCAGAAATGGCATTAACCATGGCTGATGTGGTTGGTTACAAAGGGCAAGTGTCGTTTGATACCACCAAGCCTGATGGCGCACCACGTAAATTGATGAATGTTGATACCCTGAAAAAATTGGGTTGGGCTTACAGCATCGAATTGAAAGATGGGTTGGCTAGCACGTATGAGTGGTTTTTAGCACATCAGGATGACTTTCGCGGGTAAAATTATTGTCGCGAATAGTCGATGAGCCGTTCGCGCGTAGGACGCGCTCCTACGATGTATGTGCATGTAGGAGCCCATTCCATGGGCGAAATTGTTAGGTATGTTATGTCTCAGTGGTTAGATCGAGAAACATTCAAAACCATCATTGATACCACGCCTTTGGTGTCGATTGATTTGTTGGTGCGTAACGCTCAAGGCCAAATTTTGGTGGGCAAACGTGTTAATCGGCCAGCGCAGGGGTACTGGTTTGTACCTGGTGGTAGAATACTGAAAAATGAACGCCTCGCAGAGGCGTTTTCTCGTTTAACGGAGGCTGAATTAGGCCTGAGGTTGGATATTAAGAGTGCTCAGTATTTGGGTTTGTATGAGCATTTTTACGATGACAGTATTTTTACTGATGATGCTTCAGTAGTGTCTACTCACTATGTGGTGAATGGGTTTGAGTTGGTTTTACCAGAGTCACATGTAAACTTACCCTGTGAGCAGCACAACGAGTATCGTTGGTTGAGTGAAGAAGAATTTAAAACCAGCGAAGAGGTGCATGTGCACAGTCGTTGGTATCTAGACCCAGAATTAGGGTTTTTAAAGTAGGATTTTAAGGATTTTTGTTATGAGTATTAGCCCAGTCACTCTTATTCCGGTAATCATGGCCGGTGGCTCCGGTACACGTTTGTGGCCGTTGTCACGTACGGCGTTTCCTAAGCAATTCTTGTCGCTTGGGTATGATCAAACCATGTTGCAGCAAACGGTGGCTCGCCTTGACGGTTTGAGCAGTGTGAGCGGTTTGAATGATGCTGCGCCGATTATTATCACCAATGAAGACCACCGCTTTTTGGTGGCCGAGCAACTGCGCCAGATGAACCGAGATGCGTCTATTTTGCTAGAGCCGGTTGGCCGTAATACGGCTCCGGCCATTGCGTTGGCGGCGTTTCAGGCGATGAAAGATAACACCTCTGGCGAAGCCGCTGTGTTGTTGGTGTTAGCAGCTGATCATGTGATTAAAGATACCGCAGCGTTTCAGAAAGCAGCAGCAGCGTTATTGCCAGCCGTGCAGACGGGTAAGTTTGGTACATTGGGTATTGTGCCTACTGAAGCAGCCACGGGTTATGGCTACATTAAAGCCGGTACTGAATCTGCTGGCTTGTTTGCGGTTGAGCAGTTTGTTGAGAAACCGGATGCGAAAACAGCGCAAGGTTACTTAGATTCGGGTAAATACTATTGGAATAGCGGCATGTTTATGATCCGCGCAGATCGTTACCTAGAAGAACTTAAGCGTTTTAGCCCTGAGATGTTTGCTGCATGTGAAGCGGCCATGGCGAATACTCAGCAAGATTTAGATTTTATTCGGGTGGATAAAGAAGCGTTTGTTAAGTGCCCGGATGATTCAATCGATTATGCAGTGATGGAGCCGCTTTGTTCTCAAGACAATGGTTCATTAGAAGGCGAACCTCAAGTTGTGGTGGCACCCCTCGAAGCAGGTTGGAGCGATGTCGGCAGTTGGTCAGCCTTGTGGGAAATCGCTGAAAAGTGTGAGAACGGAAACTCAGTTCTTCATGCCGGAGCAGGCAAAGCCGAAACGATTTTAGAAGATACCCGCAATAGTTTAATCAGCACCTCTGATCGCATGGTCACTACCTTAGGTGTAGATGACCTTGTGATTGTGGACACCAAAGACGCTTTGTTAGTAGCACACCGCGATAAAGTACAAGACGTTAAAAAAATCGTGGCGCAAATTAAAGCGCAGGGTGGAACGCAGCATCAACTTCATCGTGAAGTGTACCGTCCTTGGGGGCGTTACGACTCTATCGATAATGGCGAGCGTTATCAGGTGAAGCGCATCACCGTGAAGCCAGGGGCTAAGTTATCTGTGCAGATGCATCATCATCGTGCCGAGCATTGGGTGGTGGTGTCGGGTACGGCGCAAGTGACCAATGGCAATGAAACGTTTTTGGTGACGGAAAACGAATCAACCTTTATTCCTATTGGCCAGGTTCACGCGTTGGAGAATCCGGGCAAAGTTGAGCTGGAGATGATTGAAGTGCAGTCGGGGTCGTATTTGGGCGAAGACGATATTGTGCGTTTTGAGGATAAATACGGGCGGGCTTAACGATAATGACACTATGAATGTCGTTATGGGCTTGTACTGAAATAGCGTTAGTAAAGACAATCAATCAAAGAGATGAATTATATGGCTGTATTACATTCAAATCGCGTGCTGGCGGATAGCGGTGTGGCATTTGGTACCAGTGGCGCACGCGGTTTGGTTGAGCAGTTTACACCTGACGTGTGTGCGGCGTTTTCTTTGGCGTTTCTTAATACGTTGAAGGAGCAGTTTGCTTTTGATTCGTTGGCTATTGCGATTGATAACCGCCCAAGCAGTTATGCAATGGCACAAGCCTGTGCGGCGGCGTTAAAGCAGCAAGGCATTGAGGTGGTATATTTTGGTGTTATTCCTACACCTGCTTTGGCGTTTGCTGCCATGGAGCGAAATATCCCGTGCATTATGGTGACGGGCAGTCACATTCCGTTTGACCGTAATGGTTTGAAGTTTTATCGCCCCGACGGCGAAATCACCAAGGCGGATGAGCAGTCTATTTTAACGGTTGAGGTTGGGTTTAACGCGCTTGGTTTGGGTTCTAAAGCCCTTGATGATTTAACGGTTAGTAATGCGGCGGCTGCAGAATACGTTGAGCGTTATTTATCGTTATTTGATGAGCCGTTTTTAACCGGTAAACATATTGGTATTTACGAGCACTCCAGTGCCGGGCGTGATTTATATCAAGCGTTGTTTGAGAAGTTAGGTGCGAAAGTTACGCCGCTAGAGCGCAGTGATCATTTTGTACCGATTGATACCGAGGCCGTCTCTGCTGAAGATCAACTTAAAGCGCTTGCTTGGTCAAAAGAGTATGGCTTTGATGCCATATTCTCTACTGATGGCGATGGCGACCGTCCTTTAGTTGCCGATGAAAAGGGTGTTTGGTTGCGTGGCGATATTCTCGGTTTGTTATGTGCCAAGCAGCTGGGTATCGAAGCTTTGGCGATTCCGGTGAGCTGTAATTCATCTATCGAATTATCAACAGCATTCAAGCTGGTTGAGCGAACTAAAATTGGTTCGCCTTATGTGATTGCTGAGTTTGCGCAGTTAGCGAACGACTTTAATTCTGTGGCGGGTTTTGAGGCCAATGGTGGATTTTTGCTTGGCTCAGATACCGAGATAAGCGGCAAGGTATTAAAGGCCTTACCTACACGTGATGCGGTGTTGCCAGCGATTATGTTGTTGGCGGCAACGGCCTCAAGCAAGCCAATTTCTGAGTTGGTAAGTGATTGTACGGTGCGTTTCTCGGCCAGTGATCGCATCCAGAATTTTGCTACTGAGAAGAGTAAGCGGATCATTGCAAAATATACGGATGATGCAGCCTCGTTGATTGATTTACTTGGCTTTGAAGGAATTGTGGTTGAGTCAGTGGATGTGACCGATGGTTTGAGAATGACGTTATCAAGTGGTGATGTGATTCATTTGCGCCCATCAGGTAATGCCCCAGAGTTACGTTGTTATGCCGAATCGACCAGCGATGAACAAGCGAAGCAGTTGGTTGTGCAGGTGTTGAGCAGGGTGCAGAGCATTAATTTGTAGGAGGTGTTCGATCCGGTGTGCCGGATTAACGGCGATATAATTACAACGGTTTACCTACTCTTGCGATATGTTCTAACAACTCTTGGTTTTCGATGTGGTGTTGCAGGCTAAGATCAATGTCGTAGGGCAGCATAAGGTCGTCAAGTTCAAGCGATATTTGGCTAAATTCGCTGTAGTTGATGTCTGGGGCTATTAAACAGAGGTCTATGTCGGAGTTATTACGGTAATTGCCTTTTGCTCTGGAGCCATAAAGTATAACGCTGTTGATTCCGGGGTGTTGCTGCATAACACGCTTGATAGCTTCGATGTCTTCGGCTTTTAATCCGGTGTTTAGCAACGTTTTCATGACTCGTCTTGTTTTCTGTGTTGCAGGTTGGTTAGCAGGAGCTTAAATGCGTTGTGATAGTTGTTTAAGATTTGGCTAACAATTAAACGCGCTGTTTCGCGGTTGTATGTGTGTGAGGTTAGCGTGCGGCTTTTAATCATTTCCATCCAAAGATCGCCGTCGGTGATTAGCCCTCGGCGGAATGCCATTCGTATTGCATCGCGGCTACCTTGAATATCGCTTTCACCTTGAGCTTGGTAGAAGTCTTTTATGCTGTTCCATGCTAGCTCGTAGGTGTATTCAAATGCTTGAATTAGGCCTTGCTCTTCTAATTTACTGAGTGGTCGTTGGGTGTTAAGAGCAACGGCTTCATCAAGTTCATTGAAGGCGGAGGCATAATTAGCAAGGCGTTGATGCCAGCGTATGTCTTGGTTCATGTGAGGTTTTACTGTTTGCTGCTTTCGCAAAGTATATAGTTGCTGGTATTGCATAGCCAGTGTAGGAGTCCACCCATAGGCAATGTGTTTCGCAAATAAAGGGTTGGTGTTTTTATTTGTTGAGGCGTTTGATCAAGGATGCGAGTTAACGGCGAAGGTTTTGGTTAATCATTTGATGGATATAGCTGGATACCTATACGGTCAATGTGTTCTTTTAGTGCGGTGTTTTTGATTTCAGAATAGTTTTGTAGGTCTATTTGCAACGGAATGTCGCTATCATCAAAGGATAAGGCTATGTCAGCGATCACGAAGCGGTCGAGTCTTTGGCCCTGAATTGCGATGTCAATATCACTCCTTTCGGTGGCTGTTCCTTTGGCATGTGACCCGAATAGCGTCGCTCGCTCTATTTCAGGGTAGCTACTTATTATCTGTTGGATTTCACTTCGGGTTTGTTCTGGCAATGTGTACGGCATTACTGCAATTCTCCCAGAAGCTCTGTGTACCATTCATCCAGCATGGGTAAGTATTCGGCTTTGGCGGTCTTGAGCACGGCTTCGAATTTGGCAAAGTCGTAGGTGTGGCTCATTAGATTTCTGTCGCCTATCATGCGCATCCAGCAATCGGCATCGGAAATGTATTTCGCTTGGAATGCTTGTCTGACGACAGCTTTTGGAGATATTTGGTTAAGCTCAAGGCCGTCAAATTCCATTTTGTCTTTGAGGACTTTCCAAGCAAGTTCGAAGGTGTATTCGAAGCGTTGGATTATGCCTTCTTTTTCTAGCTGGTTGAGTGTGTCGAGATCGTTTTCCATTGCTTCCCGCAGTAGGGTGAATGCGCGTCTGAAATTTTGAAAACGTTGTTGCCAGCGAATGTCGTGAGTTTCCATTGTGTGCCCTGTTGATCTTACCTTTGGTGAAATTATACATATTGGAGCTGTCTATGTCGTCTTGGTGGTTTAGTGACAATTGAGCTGCTCCTACATGGATTCCCGGCCCACGCCTGCGTGGGGGCAGGCTCTTCACGGAAATGTCGGCTTTTCAGATACACATGCGTTGACACATCACATTGCAGGAGGTACGTAACCGGCTTGCGGATAAAGGCGATTGTGTCAGGTGGTTTATAAAGCGCGTAACATTTCGCTGTTAACGTATTTAGGAAAGGGGTGTTAGAATCCACCCCAATTTTAGGGTTACTGATCAGGGTTGTTCACGTATGAAAATTGCGATTGCCGGTACTGGCTATGTTGGTTTGTCGAATGCGATGTTGTTGGCGCAGCATAACGAGGTTGTGGCGGTAGATATCGTACCTGAGAAGGTCGAGATGCTGAACAATAAGCGCTCGCCGATTGTCGATGTTGAGATTGAAGAATTTCTGGCGAACCGCGAGATTAATTTTCGGGCAACGTTGGATAAAGAAGAGGCTTATAAAGGCGCTCGCTTTGTCGTGATTGCCACGCCAACTGATTACGACCCCATCACAAATTATTTTAATACCAGCTCGGTTGAGAGTGTGGTGCGTGATGTTACGGCGGTTAACCCGGATGCGGTGATGATTATTAAGTCCACCGTTCCTGTGGGCTACACGGCTCGTCTTAAGGAAGACACCGGCTGCGCTAATTTGATGTTCTCGCCTGAGTTTTTGCGTGAGGGTCGTGCCTTGTACGATAACCTTCACCCAAGCCGTATTATTGTTGGTGAGCAGTCTGAGCGTGCGAAGGAGTTTGCTGGTTTGTTGGCGCAGGGCGCGGTGAAAGATGATATTGATATTCTGTTTACTGATTCCACCGAAGCCGAAGCCGTTAAACTGTTCTCGAATACGTATTTAGCGATGCGTGTGGCCTATTTTAATGAGCTGGATTCTTATGCCGAGACGCACGGCTTAAACAGCCGCCAGATTATTGAGGGGGTTGGTTTAGACCCTCGCATTGGCAATCATTATAACAATCCGTCGTTTGGTTACGGCGGTTATTGTTTGCCGAAGGACACCAAGCAGTTGTTGGCTAACTTTGAAGATGTGCCGAGTAATATCGTACGCGCAATCGTGGATGCTAATAGCACGCGTAAAGATTTTGTGGCGGATTCTATTATCAAGCGTAACCCAAAGGTGGTGGGTATTTATCGTTTGGTGATGAAGTCGGGATCTGATAATTTCCGGGCATCGGCGATTCAGGGCATTATGAAGCGTATTAAGGCGAAGGGCATCGAGGTGGTGGTGTACGAGCCGGTGTTTGAGGAAGACGATTTCTTTAATTCACGCGTCATTAAAGATTTTAATGAGTTTAAAGCCATATCTGATGTGATTGTTGCTAATCGTTTGTCGGATGATATTCGTGATGTCGCCGATAAGGTGTATACGCGCGATTTGTTTGGTAGTGATTGATAGGCCTTTATTTAAAGCTCAGTTCTTAAATTCGAGTATCAAACTCAATCGGTTCTTAAACTCAACTCCTGTTCGGGGCTCCGCCCCCGGCCCCATGCAAGGAGAGGTTTCTCCTTACGATCCTCT
>OJBO01000046.1_pt1 | contig 68952 bp, 65 predicted proteins | sample 1590461 | NCBI WGS metagenome assembly OJBO01 (sample SAMN05416836, study PRJEB24817) | seawater metagenome | isolation source: Sea water | place: Canada:Atlantic | collected 2013-07 | reverse complement strand
AGCTTTGCCTGTACGCCATTGTGGCGACCTTTGTGCTATCCCTGTTCCTGCCCTACCACACGGCGATGGAATGGATCGTGCTGGCGTCGATCCTGCTCTGCATCATCCTGATTGTGGTCAGTTACCTGTCGTGGCGCTATTACAATCCGGCGGCACGCTCCTACTTCTTTGCCTGGACCCTGGCGCTGCTGGGTTTTGGTATCTATGGCCTGACCGTGATGGGATACCTGCCGTTGAACATGTTTACTTCCTATGCGCCGCAGTTCGGCCTGACGGCTCAGATCATCCTGTTCTCCTTTGCCCTGGCTGACCGGATCAAGCAGGTGCAGGGCGAAGCCCTGGGCTGGAGCCAGCGGGCACTGGCCAATCTGCGTCGATATCAGTCGCTGTTCGACAACGCCATAGAGGGCGTGTTCCAGATGTCACTGAACCGGCGTTTCGTCACCGCCAACCCCGCCATGGCAAGGTTGATGGGCTACACCAGCAGCCGGGAGCTGCTGGATCTTGACCCGGACGTCCTGGAAACCTGTTTTGCGGATGAGCGCGTGCGCCGCTGGGTGATTGGGCAGTTGGAATCCCGGGGCACAGTCAAGGGTATCGAAGCGCGGTATTACACCCGTTCCGGTGCAGAGCGCTGGGCCACCATTTCGTTACATACCGTGTATACCCCCGATGGCGATCCCGCCCACCTTGAGGGCACCTGTATTGATGCTACTGAGCGCCACCAACGCCAGCGTATCGAGCGGGAGCGGGAGCAGGAACGTCTGGAAAAAGAACTGGCCCGCAATTCGGCCGAAGCCAAGAGCCAGTTCCTGGCCAACATGAGCCACGAAATCCGAACACCGCTGGCGGCGATTATCGGTTATGGCGAAACCCTACTTGATCCGGACCTGACCGAGAGGGAGAAACACACCAGTGCGGAAACGGTGGTGCGCAGTGGCCGTCACTTGCTGGACCTGATTAACGACATCCTGGATCACTCGAAGATCGACGCCAATAAGCTGGATGTGGATATAGTGTCGGTTAATTTGCCGGAACTGCTTGATGAGATCCGCGCTTTCTTCGCACCCAGGGCGCGGGAAAAGGGGCTGGCGTTTCATATCATCTGCGAGTATCCCCTGCCCGAGAAGGTTGCGACAGATCCGACCCGTTTCCGGCAAATTATCATCAATTTGTGTGGAAATGCGCTTAAGTTCACGGAAAAGGGGTCAATTTCTCTGAATGTCCGATGTGATCGGCAGCGTCAGGCTCTGGTGGCCCGGGTGGTGGACACCGGCATCGGCATGAAACCCGAGCAGCTGGGCCGGCTGTTTGACCCGTTTGCCCAGGGCAGCGCCGCGATTGCCCGGCAATATGGAGGAACCGGTCTTGGGCTGAGCATTTCCCGTCGGCTTGCGGAGTTGCTGGGTGGCAACATATCCGTTACCAGCACGTATGGCGAAGGCAGTGAGTTTGAGCTTTCCATCGCCACCGGCCCATTGGAGGATGTTCACTTTCTGCGCGACGCGTCGGAATTGTCGCAACGCCGGCGCAGTATTCCCATGGTGATTGCGCCGAGGCTTACCGGCCGTATTCTGTTGGCGGAGGACAATGACGTGAATCGTCGCCTGGTGTCCCTGCTTGTAGGCCGCACGGGCGCTGAGCTAGTCCATGTCGGCAATGGCGCTGAAGCACTGGATCTGGCGCTGCGGGAGCCCTTTGATCTGATTCTGATGGACATCCAGATGCCGGTAATGAACGGCCGGGATGCAACGGCGGCCATTCGTGAGGCTGGCCTGAATATCCCGGTCATCGCGTTGACGGCGAACGTGATGGCGGAGGATATTGCAGACTATCGCCTCGCAGGCTGTAATGACCACCTGGCCAAACCTATCGACAAACAGCGTTTCTACGAAGTCATGGCCAGATATCTGGTGGTGCGGCCGGAGAGTGAACCCGATAGTCACCGTCGCTATAGCGGCACGGTATTGGTCGCGGAGGACAACGAGGACAATCGTCGTCTGGTGGAGCGCATGCTCGGGGCCCAGGGTCTGGATGTCATCACCGTTGGCAGTGGCGATGATGCGGTCCGAACGGCGCTGTCCGAATCGGTGCAGATGGTGCTGATGGACCGCCATATGCCGGGTCTGGACGGCGTGGAGGCTACCCGGTTACTGCGACAGACGGGCTTCCGCCGGCCCGTTATCGCCTTCACTGCCGGTGAACAGTCGGAAACCGACGCATTGATGGCCGCCGGATGCGATGGGGTATTGAACAAGCCCATCGACAGTATGCACATGCTGACCACGCTGGACCGTTTCCTGGCGGAGTCCAGTGGCCCGAACAGGGACTCGACGGAGGATGAAGACATCGGCCACCTGGTCGAATGTTTCCTTGATGGGCTGGCGACCCGAAAAGTGGCCATGGAGGCGGCAGCCGCGCGTCACGACCAGCAGCGGTTGGCGTCGGAAGCTCATCAGATCAAAGGCACGGCCGGCGCCATGGGCTACCCTGACATGACACGGCAGGCGGGGAAGCTGGAGGCTTGCGTGAACGTTGAAGACCGTGACTGGGACCACGTTCACAGCCAACTGCAAGCCCTGGGTGACATGATCGACAGGGCATTGCAGGGGCGGGAGGCACGTCTATGACAATAGAAGTTTCGGCTACCGATAAAACAGGAATCGTGATTGATGAGTGAGAACCTCCAGCAAAGCGAACAGCACTCGCTGAGTATGATGTATGGTACCTACGCCGACATTCTGTTTGTCCTATTTCCATTCCTGGTCATCAGCATGCAACGGTTGTGGGATGGCCAGCTTTACGAGACGCTACTCAGGCCTGACCTGAGCATTGCGGCTGCGATACTGGCCGGGCTGGCCATCGGCAAATTCGTGCTGGGGCTGGTCAGTAACCGCGATTTGGGCCGTTACAAGGAGCGCATTGTGTTCTTTATCGCATTGACGCTGTTTGTAGTGCTGGGGCCGGCCATCATCCTTATGCTCAGTATTGCTGGTCATCGCGAAGTGCCAGGATTCGTGGCGTTTGTGCAGCCTATCCTGTTGATCATCGCGATTTCCCTCTACACCACGGCCGTCAGTATCAGTAATATCCTGACCCGGTCTGGCGGGGCCGGCGCCAGCTCGTCCCGCACCGCTGGCGTTCACCAGGGCGAAACTGGAGAACCCGCGCCAGCGACTGCCCAGCATGAGCCACTGGCCATTCCCCGACGAACCGGCGGCGATTCCCTTTGAAGTGCCCGGTGGGGCCGGGTATAAAATAGAATCAGGAGGCAGGGTATGAGTGACATGACAATATTGGTGGTGGAAGACGAGCCGGTCATCAGGGCGCGGTTGGTGGACATGCTCTACACGGCTGGCGCAAGCCGCGTGGTTGAGTGTCCGGACATTGCGGGTGCCAGGGCCGCCTTTGAGGCCGACGTCTTCCAGATCATCTTGCTGGATCTGGGGCTGCCGGACGGTAATGGTCATCAGTTGATGGAAGAATTCAAAGCCAAGCGCAAGGATCAGCACATTGTCCTGGTAACAGCGGATGACTCAATCGACAGCATCCAGAAGGCAATCAGTGCCGGAGCTAACGGTTACGTGGTCAAACCCTACTCCCAGGAAAAAATCCACGACGTGGTGAGCAATTACGCCATGGTGCACGGCGGCGATGCCGCCATGATACAGGGACTGAACCGCCAGCACTGACGGTTCGGCCCATCGGGTTTTCCATTACGCAACCTGGCGGGCGATCCAGGAACCATAGCGAGTGGCAAGAGCACGCACGTATCGTGCTTCGCCATCATTCAGATTGCCCAGAACACCCTTGAATATCCAGCCTCGCTCATACAGCCCCAGTACCCGTTGTTCGTCCTCCAGGTTGACGCGCTGGTTCAGTTTTTTGCAGATGGCATCCAGCAGGGGCAGCTTTTCCGGGCGCCGAATAGGCCCCGTGCGGCTGCTCGCCGGCTGGTTTGCTGCTTTTGTCGGATGTCTCTTCATGATCTTCTCCTTGTCGTTTTGCGGCTGCAAAAACAAAACCCCGGCGCTCTGGGCAACCGGGGTCTTGCGGAGAAGCTGGCCCGGTCGCTCCAAAGGCTCCCGGGACTGACCGAAAGCCGTTAGATGTCGTTCACCATGGAGTGCGCACACGTCTCACCCTTGCGGTGCGCAATCGCATCAATCATCAGATACTGGTATTTCTGAAGCATAGTCATGGGCCTTTTCCGGCATCGTTTGCCAAGCATATCGGTTTCGGTACTGTCATCAGTGTATCGCTTGCCCATGGCTTTGCAAGGGGCAGAGTGCTTCGGCAAACCCCTACAGACGCGGTTCCTCGAAGCGGTCATAATTTGTCCTGTCACGTGTTTTACGTTGTGCAATCCTCCGGTGCCCACCTTTTATCTGTGGCGTACCGTATGGATCTCTCCTTTATACGCAGCCCTCGGGGCTGCGTTTTTTTTGGCCGTCCGAAAAGTGTGTTCCCGACGGCATCGTGGAAACCTCGTAGCCACTAGTTCGTACAGACGCCCGGGCCATATTTGGCGATAATTTGCACACTAATCAATGCAATGTATCGTCAGAAATCAGAGGTTGAAACCCAGTAAGATGTCCGAAGAAAACGGATCTGCAAAAAACCGCTTACAGTCACACGCCATTGTCGAAGTGCTGCTTGTCCTGGCGCTCGCCGTTTACCTGCTCATTGCCCGCAGCCAGATGGTGGGTGATAATTTTTCCTTTACCGTCATTGGGGCGGCGCTGATGGTGCTGGTAACCTACTGGACACTGAACACCTTGCGTGATGGCCTCGAAGTCCTCGCCCTCAAGGTGAATAGCTCCCAGCGCTGAGTTCCTGCCGGCGCGCTGTGCTCCATGATGGAAGCCTCAGACCTGCCGGCTGTGACCGTGAAGCGGTTCGTCCTCGGCGGTGAACAGTTGGATCTCTTCCCAGGTTCTGTGGAGGATAAGCGCGTCGTTTGCCGCCCTGTGCACGGGTAACCCCAGACGTTTGATAACCTGCTGACGCGATGCCGACCAGTGCCTTACCTGATTGGCATCCAGCAACATGGAAATGGATTCCAGTTGAAAGTCGGCGCGGGTGTTGGCGGCTCGAAACAGCCGATGAAGCCAGAAGCTGTCAAACGTCCAGGCATCGCAGAATACCTGCCCCGAGAGCAGCTGGTTCAGGTGTGCCGCAACCTCCGACACCGGTGTACCCTCTGTTTCCAGGGTTTCCCGGGTGATTCCGTGAACCTGCTCGGCGCTTTCTGACCAGTCCTGCCAAAGTACATGGGGTTGTATCAGCCAACTGTGCAAGGTGCCGTCGGGCAAGCATATGCCCACCTCGATCGGATAGCTGGCGATCAGGTCGAGGCTAGAGGCCTCGAAGTCAATAAAGGCTGGGCTGGTTCTGGTTCTCATTCCGCCTAGTTTTTGTTGATGTGCCGTCATCAGAGTTTACCCGCACGTTCCTGCAGACGCGAACCCATCGTCGCATTCCACTGTTACAATGTGTCCACGGATGTTACTCCGACCCTATAACAATCCAGTGACGCCCTGCTGGCTGTCTGAAACCGGGATGACCTGATGACCGAAACCGTCGTTGTAATCTACTCTGGGGGAATGGATTCGTTCACCCTGCTCCACCTTGCCCGTGCCCGAGGGTACAAGGTTCATGCCCTGTCGTTTGACTACGGCCAGCGGCACGTTCGCGAACTGGAATGCGCCCGCCAGGTGTGTGAGGAGTTATCGGTACCGCACAAGGTGATCGATATTCGTGCGCTCAGTGAAGTCATGGCCGGATCGGCCCTGACGGACGCAGTAGACGTGCCCGAGGGGCACTACGAAGAAGACAACATGAAGGCCACCGTGGTGCCCAATCGCAACATGATTCTGTTGTCGCTGGCCACCGGCTATGCAGTTACCGCCGGCGCTGTTGCTGTTTGGTACGGCGCCCATGGCGGCGATCACGCGATTTATCCGGACTGTCGACCGGAGTTCGTGGAAAAAATGGACGCCGTCTGTCAGGTGGCCAACTATGAGCCGGTGAAAATAGAAGCGCCTTTCATGGGCTCGGACAAGGGTGCCATCCTTGCCGAGGGCCTGAAGCTGGGGCTCGATTACAGCAAAACCTGGACCTGTTACAACGGCCGGGATCGGGCCTGTGGCGTTTGCGGTTCCTGCGTGGAGCGCCTGGAGGCGTTTGCCGCCAACGGCGTTTCAGACCCTGTGCGGTATGAGGTGGAAACCTGATGTATCGGGTAAAAGAAGCGTTCTATACATTGCAGGGTGAGGGTGCCCAGGCCGGTCGGGCAGCGGTGTTTTGCCGTTTCAGCAAGTGCAATCTCTGGACCGGCCGTGAAAAGGATAGAGCCAATGCCGTATGCAGCTTCTGCGATACCGACTTCGTAGGTACCGATGGTCAGAACGGCGGTCAGTTTGAAACCGCGGATGCGCTGGCGGCACATATTCGTCGCCTTTGGCCGGATGCGCCCGGACGACCCTATGTGGTGTGCACGGGTGGTGAGCCGCTACTGCAACTGGATGAGAAGCTGGTTGATGCCTTTCACCGGGCCGGCTTTGAAGTGGGCGTGGAAACCAACGGCACACTGCCGGCACCGTCCGGTATTGACTGGTTGTGTGTGAGCCCCAAGGCGAACGCGCCGGTGGTGTTGCGCCAGTGTGACGAGCTGAAAGTGGTGTACCCTCAGCCCCTGGCGATGCCGGAGCGCTTCACCGATATTAAGGCCAGCCACTATTTCCTCTCACCAATGGCGTCGCCGACCGTCTCGGAGGGTGAGCCTGACCCCATCAAGCAAAGTAACACCCGCAAAGCCACGGATTACTGCCTGACCCACCCGCAGTGGCGGTTGACCCTGCAGATGCACAAGATCATTGGCATTGACTGAGTGTTTCAGACCATCGCACTGGCTGGTGTTCTCTTGATCGACGTTGTTGGCAGTGACTCCTGGTTTCGGTACTGGCTGGGACTCTGTCCGGTCCAGCGCTTGAACGCACGGGTAAAGTTGGCGGCGTCGGCGTAGCCCAGGGCGTCGGCAATCTGGCTCAGGTTCATGGCAGTTTGTTGCAGCAACTCCCCCGCTCTTTCCAGTCGCACCTGATCCACCAGGTGCTGGAAACTGGCTTCCTCCGCCTGTAAACGCCGTTTCAAAGTGCGCTCCGACACAAACAGCGTTGTGGCTACCCTTGCCAGTTTCGGTGGGAATGGGTGACTGGTTTCAATCACCCGCCTGACCCGACAGGCAAATCCTGCATCTTCCGTTAGAAGACGCAAGGCTTCCTCACACTGGGCTTTCGAGGAGGCGGCCAACTGATCGTCAGAAAAGCGAATGGGCAATGCCAGCTGCGAATCGGGAATGACAATCGCATCTTCGTCAGCGCCGTACACCACGGGTATGGGTATTTGCTGGCGAAAGCGATGGAAGTAGGCCGGTTCCGATCCGCGTCGCTGAATCGACGAGCCGGCGACCGGTGAGCCTGTCAGCTGCGCGCCCATAGACGCGCAGCCGAACAGCATGGCGTCCATGATAAAGCCCTGCAATGGACCCAGATCAATGCCGCACGAGATGGCGTAGATCGCCTGGCTATCATGCTGCCGGCGCTTGACCTGCAGATGTGGGGCTCGCAGGGTCAGGTAGCGTGTCATCAGGTCCAGAGCCTCTGCCAGTGTGCGGCTGCTCATGACCGCGGTGCCCAGGGCTCCGTGCAGTGGCAGTCGAAGCTCCCGGGCCAGCATGATGCCGAGCCCGGGCTCGCCGCTTTCGATGATGGCTCGGGTCACGAACTCGCTGGCCTGTGACTGACTGACTCTTAAATCGGTTGACTGCAGACGCACCGGGTCCAGGCCGACACGCTTGAGCAGCGCTTTTTCATCGACGCCGATAGTACTAAGCAACTCCGCCAGCAAGTGCAGGTAAATGGCCGGCATGCCCAGATCCTGAGTGGTAGATACTGAGGCGCGCATGGGATTTCCTCGTGTTTCCTGTTGTTGTTATGTCAGGGATGAAACTTCTTCCACGATTATGAACGGAATGTTCCTCCCACCCCATGACTTCGCTGACGGGTCAACAGGATATACAGGCCAATTAGCGGATCCGGCCGCCCGGCTAGTGGCGTTCGATGAAGGCTGCCAGTGCACGGGCTGAACGACCGGGATTCTCCAGCATGGGAAGATGGCCCACCCGAGGGAATATGTGGATATCTGCCTGGGGCGTCACCTTTCGATACCAGTCCACACAGCGTGTGGGCGTGATCACGTCCCGGTCCCCCCACTGGACCTGAAGGGGAGGTGTGCCGGGGCCAAGGTAACGCGCTGGTGCCAACGCGTCGGCGAGCATATCGTTGAAAATGTGGCGCAAGGATGCGGTTCGCTGCAACAAGTCCGGCCCCAGGAGCCCGGTCATGGCGACGCCCATGGCCGTGGGCTTGCCGCTGCCGACGCTGTTGAACATCCGGTAGACACCGGGCCAGTCCCGGGGAATCAGAAGGGCGTCGCGGTCGGATTCGAAGGGGGCGTTAAGGTCTACGTTCGTATGTTCGGGTATGCCGGCGCTGTTAAGCACCGTCAGGGAGGTGGCTGTGGGTTTCATTTTGTGGGCGAGGACGGTGGCAATGGCCCCCCCCATGGAGCTGCCGACCAGATGAAGGTTGCCGGTGGCCAGAGTATCGATCCAGGCTTCCAGCCTTGACGCCTGGGCCTCGTAGCCGTAATCGGCGTCCGAACGGTACTCGCTTTCTCCAAGCCCTGGCAGGTCTGGGGCCAGAATGTGCCAGTGTTCGGGCAACCGCTGCAGCCAGAGCGCCCAGTTCTCTTTCATGGCGGCAAAACCGTGCATCAGTATAACGGTGGGTTGGTCCCCGGCAGGGGTCCCTTTTTCCAGATACACCATGCGGTGGCCATCGATCACGGTTTCACGACGTTTTGCCTGTACCAGCCAACGTTGACTGGTGCGGGCGGCGGGCCACAAGTTTGGAGTGGGTATTTTCACGGTAGGCTTCCGTTTCAACTGGGTTGGAGCCAGTTTACCGCTTATCCCACGCCGGGCTTTGGCCCGCCTGCCCTGATGCTGCGGCTCGGGGGCAAGGTGGAATCAGAGTGACAGGTCGGTGATGACCGGGTCGTGGTCCGATGAGCGCCAGGGCTGGCCTGTCGGTAAGGTAACAGGCCCTTTGTAGCCCAGAGCCCGGGGTTCATCGGAATTTATCGACCAGGTGCGGGCATCGATGATCCGTGGGAGAAGCCCGTTCGAGACCAGGCTGTAGTCCAGGGTTCCTCTACGGCCATGATAGCTATAGCTGGTGTGCTTACAGGTGGTGTCGGTGCAGCCGTGGATGTGACGAACGGCATTGATAAAGCCCCCCGCTTCCAGCAGTTGCAGCGGCGTTTCCCGGGCGTAGGCGTTCATATCGCCGGTGATTATGGTGCCGGACAGGCCATCCGGGTGCGGTAGGGCCTGGGCCCAGCGGATAATGGCCCGGGTCGCCTGTTCGCGGCTGTGAGTGTAGCAGCCCTGGCCGTCGTCCTGATCCCGGTTCGGACCGCTGGCACCGCGACAAGCCTTGGATTTCAAGTGAGGAACGACAACCCACAGGGATCGATCACTGTGAATGAGGCGGAATACCTGAGCGACTGGTGGCCGGCCACGGCGATCAAATGGTGTTGTTGTCAGGCGGCTGGCAGAGCCTTCCGCGACCACCCGGTCGCTGCGGTACAGCAGATCGGTGCGTATGGCATCACTGCCAGTGTTGTCGCTTGTTTCCACGTAGCGCCAGTGTGAACCCAAGGCACTGGCCAATTCGGCAATGGCGCTGTCGCCTTCATAGCCGTCGTTCTCCATTTCTGTGACGGCGAGGATGTCCGGGTCCGGCGCCGTCAGTGCGGCAACCAGGCGTGCTTTCTGGTGTTCAAACTGAGTGGCGGACCGGGCCCCCCGGGCTGTCGGAAAGCCACCGCCACGGCCATCACCATTGAAAAAATTGCCAAGGTTGAGGGTGACCACCCTGAGTGTGGCCGACTCGGGCCGCTCGGGTGCTGGTGGGCGTGGATTGGCGGGGCTGAATGCCGGCGTTGATTGCGGCTGCAGCCGCCAGGCGCCGAACCGGAAATCCAGTATGCCTGTTAACCCACTGACCTCGTCGCCGGTGCGTACCGTGTTGCTTGCGGACAGTTGTGGCCCGGGCCAGGGAATTGGGCGTGGGTTACGCGCACCCAGGCCGTCATCAAGTAACAGTCGGTTGATCGTCTGTTGCCTGTGGCGAGATTGAGCGCCCGGCCCTGGTTCCAGGATTTCCGTGACCATCACTTGAGGCTCCGCCGCGAGGGTCAGTTCACCGTAACGGGCCAGGTTATAGTGATCGACAACCGTCAGTTCGCCGGCGACGTTGATCCGCATGTTTTCCAGATGTTCCGGAGGTTGGCCATCCTGCCACGGCAGCGTGACGGAGACAGGCTCTGGCAGACGGCCATTCCCGCAACGGGTGATGGAGGTAATATCGGTGAGCTCGGTCAGGCCATGGAACTCTTTCACCCGCCCTGAGACATGCACCCTATCCCCGTGCTGTCCGTCGGTGCGATGGGTGTAAACAAATAGTGCCTCAGAGGTTTGCGGATCGTTGTCCGTTTCACCATCGGCTTGTTGCAGATAAAAACCTCGGAAGCCGCCTTGTTGGCGTGCATCCATGGTTATGATGCCTTCAACGGAAACGGTCTGGCCGGAGAAAGAGGAATGATCGCCTGGGCCCTGAATGCGGGAAATCGGGATAACCCCGGTACCGCAATCGCCCACCGCGACAGCGGGCAGGCCCATGAGTAGGGTGAGGGCAAGGCGCCAGAACAGGAAAGGGTTGGTTGTGATCACCCAGTCAGTCTAGCAGAGCCCCGCCACTGCTTTAATAGCCCGTTCGCGAGCTGACTCGGCAATGCCCAGCTGCTCCTCGTTGGCCAGTTCCAGCTGCTGGACCATTGGGTCCGGGTGCTGGCTGTCTGAACCCAGGCCGAGCCGGGACAGTACGTAGGGTGCCAGGGCTGCGCGTATGGTGAGTTCAAGGCGGTCGTCACTCATACCGTAGTCGGTAGCGACGATGTCCTGCTGTGCCTTATTCAGGCGGCTATCAGGCATCATGATCAGGGAGACCTGACGGTTCCAGTCATCGTCATGCTGGATGGTATGCCGACTACGTTGCCGGGTGGTTTCTGGTTTGCCACGGAAACGGCTGAGGGCAAAGTCCCGGAATTCCCGGTTGGAGTCGCACCAGGCGCGGAGGTGCCAGTTCTGACCGACACACACCAGGGTGTGGGGTTCCAGAGTACGCTGGGAAACGCCTGCCGGACTGAGGGAAGCATAGTCTGCCTTCATCACACGGCCATGGCGGGCTGCCGCAACCACGGCACGCATGACATCCGGCTTAACGACCCGTTCCGGACCGCGCACGATGGTGTTGTCAGGTAGGCTGATATTGAGCGACTCGAACGTGTCACTGAGGCTGTCTTGGCGAGCCAGTAGGTCCTGGTACTCACTGGCGTGACCTCTGGTGACCACCGGCCGGAAATTGGAGGATGGCACATAACCTTTAAGGTGGCGATCGTAAACCAGATTATCCGGTGCCAGTTCCCGCAGGTAGGTGTTGATATCCTTGGAAGCCTGCTGTCGCCCGATGCCGAAACTGTGGCAGATATGATTGGTGGTGAGCCGTCCTTCCCAGAGGGCGATGATTTCAATCAGCCGGTAGCGAAGCAACAGATCCCATCGAATGGGCCAGTCCGTTTTTTTCATAACCAGGCGCTCATGGTTAGCGTGGATTGCATGAGATGAGAGACTCTCGTGGGTTCAAATGGGCAGCGATCAAACTACCCACATGTTAACCCTTCAGATCGCCAGCGTGTGTTACGTCACCTTAATGTAAAATGATGTTAAATCCAGTCATCACGGCGCTGCAAGCGGTATTGGGAATTTCGGGAACTGCGTAGTGGTTTTGTGAATTACGCCCTGTTCTAATTCGCGCTCTGCAATGTTCCGGCGTTGCTGCTAGTTTCATTACATTCCTGTATCAACCTGTTTAAAGTACGCCGGAGCCAGACCGATGACCCGAATGGTCACCTCGCTTTCAGCCTTGATCCTCAGTATTGTCCTGCTGGTCAGTGGCAACGCCTTTCTGATGACTCTGTTGGGGGTGCGACTGAGTATTGAAGCGGTCTCGCCGGACATTATCGGCTGGATCCTGGTGTGCTACTCCATTGGCTTCGTGTTGGGTACGCTCTACGTCCATCTGATCATCGGTCGTGTCGGGCATATCCGGGCTTTCGCGGTCTTTGCCGCCATGGCGGCGGTGTGCGCCCTGCTGTATCCCATGGCGGTGTCCGAGGTGTTCTGGGCCATTCTGCGTGCGTTGTCGGGCTTCAGTGTGGCCGGCGTTCTGGTGGTGATTGAGAGCTGGTTCAGCAGTCGCGCCACCAACGCCAACCGGGGCGCCCTTTTCGCGGTTTATCAAATCGTGTTCTACCTGTCTGCCGCTGGCGGGCAGTTGCTGATCAACGTCGGTGAGCCGTCTTCGTTCATACCGTTTTCGCTCGCCGCTGTCCTGCTGACGCTGGCATTGATTCCTTTGTCGTTGACGCGTATGGATGCTCCGGTGATCGAACAGTCCGAGCGACTGTCGTTCTTCACTCTGGCGCGTGAGTCGTTCACCGGGGTTTCCGGTGCGCTGATCTGCGGCGTCATGATCGGTTCTTTTTATGCGCTCGGCCCGGTCTACGCCACCCTGGTGGGTCTGGAGATCAGCCGGGTGTCCACTTTCATGGCCAGTGCCATTGTGGCGGCCATGCTCCTGGCCTGGCCGCTGGGGCTGGTGTGTGACCGGTTTGACCGACGCCGCGTCATGTTCTGGGTGGCGGTAACAGCGGGCACCGCGGCGGTGTCGGTTGGCATCCTTGGGGCCGAACGGATGTGGCTACTGACCCTGCTGGTTGGCCTGTTTACGGGCCTCTCGGCGACGCTGTATCCGATCGCGGTTGCGATTACCAACGACCGGATGGAAAGCAATCGTATCGTGGCCGCCAGCGCGACACTGCTGCTGAGCTATGGCGTGGGTAGTGTCATTGGCCCCATCGTCATGGCCGAGCTGGTGGCCATACTGGGCCCCAGGGGGCTGTTCTTCGGTAACGCCGGGTTCCTGGTGGCGTTGGCTGTGATAACCAGTTATCGCATCAGCCACACGGAAGACGTGCCGGTGGCGGAGCAGGAACACTTCATACCTGCCATGCCTGAGACCTCGTCGGTGCTGACGGAAATGGATCCCCGTAACGAGGAATTTCACGAGTCACCAGCGGCTCAGGATCGTCAAGAAGACGTGCACAAGACCGGCTGATAGGCCGGTCTTTCTCGCATATCGGGCCGCGTCTCTCGGTTTTCCCCAATTTTGTTTCACCTTGCATATCTGTTTTTATCGTAATGGTTAGCTTACTATTGGTAACGTCGTTCGTCACTGCACCGTTTCGGCAGTGGTATTCGTTACAGGTAGTACAGCAGTCGATACCCATCACCGGAGTCCCAGATCATGAGAGATCAGTTTCCCTTTGCCGTCGCCCGGGTCACCCGTCGCTGGCGCAAATTGCTGGATGAACGCCTTAAGGATCTGGGTGTCACCCAGGCTCGTTGGACCACCATGGTCTACCTGCAACAAGGGGGAGAAGGGCTGACTCAGCGTGAACTCGCCCGCCTGATGGCCATTGAGAATCCGACGCTGGTGCGATTGCTGGACAGCCTGGAACAGCAGGGCCTGATTGAGCGCCGCCCCTGTCCCAATGATCGTCGTGCCCGCCGCCTTCACCTCACCAAGGACGGAACCGAATTCATGAACGTCCTGACTGAGCGTGCGGCCCGCCTGCGTGAAGAGATGCTGGACGGTATTAGCGACCGCGACATCGAAGGAGCCGTCAAGGTGTTCCACAGAATCCTGGAGAATGCGGAGCGGCAACGGTAATGGTGTGCGGTCGATATATCCGCCCGAAGGGGTATTGGTCTGAGTGATAACACGGTTGAGGGACTAAGGGCCCGTTACGGCGAGCGCTGGCGTTGGCTGGCGGTTGCCACGGTCATGCTGGGCACCATGGCAACGGTGCTCAGCGCAACCGTGGTCAATGTTGCCCTGCACGACATCATGCTGGAATTCGGTATTCGGCAAGGCCAGGTTCACTGGCTGGCTACCGGGTTCATCGCTGCCATGACCACCACCATGCTGGCCTCGTCGTGGCTGCTGGATCACTTCGGAGTGCGCAAGACCCTGGCGACGGCCATGTTCCTGTTCACGGTGATCTCGCTTCTTGGTGGTTTTGCCACCTCCCCGGAACAGTTGATTGCCGCCCGCATTGGCCAGGGTGCCATGGCGGGGCTCATGCAGCCCATGGGTATGTATCTGGTGTTCCGGATCTTCCCCCGCAACCGTCGCGGGCAGGCCATGGGTATCTACGGCATGGGTGTGATTCTCGCTCCGGCCCTGGGCCCGGTTCTCGGGGGTTTCCTGGTGGATCAGTTGGATTGGCGCTATGTGATGTTCGCCCCCGTGCCCGTCACCCTGGCCGGCGTGTTTATGGCATGGCGCTTTCTGCCGCTGCCGGTCTCCCGCCCGGCTCCCTACCGTTTTGATTTTCCTGGGTTGGTGCTATTGGGCGTTGCCATCGGTCTGTCGCTGGATACCCTCAACCGGTTGCAGGAGCTGGCGGGACAGGAAGCACGAATTGCGATCGAGGGCGCCGTTGCGGTCATCGCCCTGGTGCTGTTTGTGATTCGTGAGCGCCGCGCCCGACACCCATTGGTGAACATAGGGCTTCTACGCAATCCGGCTTTCGTTTACGCCAACGTGGGTGCCATGGCGTTAGGGCTTGCCTTGTTCGGCTCCACCTACCTGGTACCCCTGTTTGTGCAGACAGCTCTGGAATTCACCGCCACCGAAGCCGGTTTGCTGATGTTGCCAGCGGGCATTGTGCTGGGTATGACCTTTCCATTGGCCGGGAGACTGGCGGACCGCCTGAGCGCCCGTAAACTGGTGATATTCGGCATTGTCCTGTTCGCCATGTCGGCCATGTTGTTTGCGGTATCGGATATTGAGCTCGCCTTTGGCTGGCTGGCGCTATGGACCGTGTTGGGGCGAATAGGTATCGGCTTTATGCTGCCAGCCCTCTCAACGGGTGCCCTGAATCCTCTGGCACCGGAACAGCTCGGTGCCGGTTCTAGCACCATCAACTTTACCCGTCAGCTGGGTGGGGCCTTTGGCGTCAATATCGTGGCCCTGACCATTGAATTTGGTGACCACAGCGGCGGCATCCCCACCATTGGGGCTTTTCATTCAGCCTGGTGGCTGGTGGCTGTATTCGTGGCGATGGCGGCCATTCCAGTGTGGAAAATGCGCGTATAGTTGCCATTCGGCGAGGTATTGATTAACATTTCCGCACTCTTCAGGGGAGTAGCCTCCGCAACGGAACCCGTTTCCAGGGGCGGATGGTAGTCAACATACTTGGGGCTCAATCTCCGTGGCTATCATGTTTCTCCGGTACACCGGTGAAATTGGCAAGACCTGAGGCAGTTTCACCTCCCAGGGCGGAAGGTGGGCTGTCTCATGTCTGAATGTCCGCCCCGGAGTTTTTCATGGACGCTTTTCTCGCTTCAACGTTTGCGGTCGCCATTGCGGAGATCGGCGACAAGACCCAACTACTCTCTCTCTTCCTGGTTGCCCGTTACGCCAAGCGTACGCCCATCATTCTTGGCATACTTGTCGCCACCCTGCTGAACCATGCCTTGTCAGCGCTGTTGGGTGCCTGGATCGCAGAGTGGATTCCGCAAACCTGGTTGCCCTGGATCCTGGCCATCAGCTTTGTGGCCATTGCACTCTGGTTGTTGATTCCGGACAAGGATGACAATGGCGATTCGGCGTTCCTGGGCATGGGGGCCTTCATGGCCACGACGGTGATGTTCTTCCTGGCGGAGATCGGCGACAAGACCCAGATCGCAACCGTGGTGCTGGCCGCGCGATATACGGACACCTTCTGGGTGATTATGGGCACCACCGTTGGTATGCTGCTGGCTAATATACCGGTTATTATGGCTGGTAAATGGTTGATGGAGCGGTTACCACTGGCTACGGCCAGAATTGGAGCCAGCCTTCTATTTGTGATTCTGGCTGTTGCCACTGTTTGGACAGCCCTGACGTCGGTTTGAAGCACGTTGTTGTCGCCGCAGACCGGATATCGGATTGAGACGCTATGTATCGAACGCAGTTGACAGGTTTTCTGCTGGTTTTGCTGGCCCTGGTGTCGGCCAACGTGGTTGGTGCCGAAACGGAAGCGCAGGCCGCGGGTCAGGAACTGAGTACGTCTGAAGGGGAAGACGACGCCCCCGAGAAGCCCCGTGTTCCCCGGTTTTCCATTGACGGGGATCTGGCCGGGGAGCTGTCGGTGATGACCACCCGCTATGAAGACACCTTTGCGGCCATCGGCAATCAGAACAGTCTTGGTTATCTGGAACTCGTTAAGGCCAACCCCGGTGTTGATCCCTGGCTGCCCGGTGATGGCACCCGGATAACCGTGCCCCGGCACTACGTGCTTCCGGATGTGAAGCGCGAGGGCATAATCATCAATCTGGCGGAATACCGTTTGTACTACTTTACTGAGGGAAAGGTACAGGTCTATCCGGTGGGGGTAGGCACCGATGACAACCCATCGCCACTGACCAACGCCGAAGTAACAATGCCACTGGAGTCGCCGGCCTGGTATCCGCCTGCAAGCATCCGTGCCGAATACGAAGCTGCGGGAGAGTACCTGCCCAGGATGATTCCACCGGGGCCGGGTAATCCTCTGGGGTCCCACGCACTGATGCTCAGTGAGAAAGGGTACCTGATTCACGGTACCAACAAGTTGTTCGGAGTGGGCATGCAGGTCAGTCACGGTTGTTTCCGCATGTACAACGAGGATATATCGCGGTTTGTCTACGAAGTCAGTAAGGGCACGCCGGTGCAGGTTATCCATGAGCCCGTGAAGATCGGCCTGAAAGGTAATGAGGTCTGGCTGGAGGTACACCGCCCTGAAGAAGACTACAGTCAGCAGGACCGTGAACAATTGTGGAAGCAGGTGCAGAAAAAGGTGGAAGACTTCCGCCAGAAAATGCCCGGTGTGGAAGTGAAGCGCATGGCCATTGAACTGGCTGTGGACCAGGCGGACGGCCTGCCGCGGATGGTGGGTGAACGTCTGACCCGCGTCGCGGATGAGTCTGCCGGGCCGATGCGAAGTACCCCAGATGGCAATAAAGGTGAGAAGCAACGCCTCTGGTTCTGATACCGAAGGCTCTGATCCGCTGAACGGATCCGGGGAGGAGTGATGATCGCTAACCGACCCAACCAATCCAATCCCTCCGGCCGCCTGCCCTGGTGGCTGGCCGTGTTCCTGCTGGGCCTGGTGCTTGCATTGGCCTCTCTGTCCCATACGGTTATCGCCCAGCAGTACGACGCACCCACAGGTCTTGTGTTGACCGTCGACGGTGCTATCGGCCCCGCCACCATGGACTACCTGGTGCGTGGCATTCGCCGCGCCGAGTCCGAAGGTGCCGAGTTGCTTGTTATCCGGATGGATACCCCCGGCGGCCTGATGGAATCCATGCGCGGTATCATCAAGGAAATCCTTTCTTCGGATGTACCCGTGGTGACCTGGGTGTCGCCGGCGGGGGCGCGTGCCGCCAGCGCCGGTACCTACATTCTCTATGGCAGCCACGTGGCGGCGATGGCAAGGGCTACCCACCTGGGTTCGGCCACGCCGGTCCAGATGGGCGGGCTGCCCGGCTCCGAGGAACAGAAGCCTGCAGAAGACACCGGCGATGCCAATCCCGATGAAAAGGACAGCGCCGGAGACGAGGAATCGGCGCAGGATGATGCCTCCGATAAACGCCGAGGCGGCACGGCCATGGAGCGCAAGGTTCTGGAAGATGCTGTCAGCTACATCCGTGGCCTGGCGGAGCGACATGGCCGCAACGCCGACTGGGCGGAGCAGGCGGTGCGCGAAGCCGTCAACCTGGGTGCCGAGGAAGCGCTGGCGCAGAACGTGGTTGATGTGGTGGCTGACAACATGGACAGCCTGATGCAACAGATCGACGGGCGCACCGTGAAAATGGCCAATGGCGAGAAAACGCTGGCCACCGCGAACATTGAATTGACGCGAGCAGACCCGGACTGGCGAACCCGACTGCTATCGGTGATCACCAATCCGAATGTCGCTTACTTCCTGATGATCATCGGCTTCTACGGCATCATCTTCGAACTGTCCAATCCCGGGGCCATATTCCCGGGTGTGATTGGCGCTATCTGCCTGATCCTCGCGCTGTTTGCCTTCCAGGTGCTATCCGTCAATTACGCGGGCCTGGCGCTGATTCTGTTGGGGCTTGCCTTCATTGTCGGCGAGGCCTTTATGCCCAGCTTCGGCATACTGGGCATAGGGGGGATTGTCGCGTTTGTGGCCGGTTCCATCATACTGATGGACGGCAGCCATCAGGAGATTTCACTGCCCACCATCGGTGGCACGGCACTGGTCGCGGCCGGCTTTATCCTCTGGACCGTCATCAAGTTCATCGGCTTGCGCCGGAAGCATCCGGTCAGCGGAAGCGAACAGATTGTCCACGAGAGAGTGACCGCACTTGATGACTTTCAGGAAGACGACGGGTATTTCAGGGGGCACGTGCGCATGAGCGGTGAACGCTGGAATGCCGCCTGTAAATCCCCAGTAGGCAGCGGTGACAAGCTAAGGGTGACTGCTTTGGAAGGTTTGACGGTGTACGTCGAAGCCGACAAGGCGGAACCCTGAAGCCGGACTGGAGAGTGTTGACAGGTTACCCGGCGATCAAGCCAACGAAGGAGGCCTTATGAACATCACAGACCTGATTCCCTATATCGCACCCACGGTGGTGCTCCTGCTGATTCTTGGGTCGGCCATCAAGATACTGCCGGAATACGAGCGTGGCGTGGTTTTCTTCCTGGGGCGCTTTCAGGGTGTCAAAGGGCCGGGCCTGATCATCGTGATCCCCGGTATCCAACAAATAACCCGCGTGGATTTGCGTGTCATTGCGTTGGATGTGCCGAGCCAGGACGTTATCTCGAAAGACAACGTGACCGTGCGGGTCAATGCCGTGCTGTATTTCCGGGTGGTCGACCCTGAGCGGGCGATTATACGCGTCGAGGATTTCGGCTCTGCCACCAGTCAGCTGGCTCAGACGACGTTGCGTTCGGTACTGGGTAAACATGATCTGGACGAAATGCTGTCCGAACGGGACAAGCTGAATTCGGATATCCAGAGTATTATCGACGCCCAGACCGAGGAATGGGGCATCAAGGTCGCCAACGTTGAAATCAAGCACGTGGACCTGAACGAGTCGATGATTCGCGCGATTGCCCGTCAGGCGGAGGCAGAACGGGAGCGGCGTGCCAAGGTGATTCATGCGGAGGGTGAATTGCAGGCCTCGAAGAAGCTGGTTGAAGCGGCCGAAGTTATGTCCGCCAACTCAGGAGCGATGCAACTGCGTTATATGCAAACCCTGGCGGATATGAGCACCAACAACAGTTCCACCATTGTGTTCCCGCTGCCGATGGAAATGATGTCTGCCTTTATGAGCAACACGCCCTCACCACAGAAGCCGAAGAGCGATAACGACGAATCCTGATGGATTTTATCAGGCGCCCACAAAAAAGGCCGGGACGAATCCCGGCCTTTTCTCTACGTAACAGCCTTACTTCTGGCTGGCACGCTCGAGCATACGCTTGGCGCGCTCGTTGGCTTCGTTAGCAGCCTTCTGGGCAGCCTTGGCAGCAGCCAGTGCTTCGTCAGCGGTGCGCTGAGCGGAGCGTGCAGCGCTGGAAGCGCTGTTAGCGGTGTTCAGTGCATTATCGGCGGTTTGCTCGGCGGAAGAAGCGGTTGCATTCGCTTCGTCGAGAGCGCCCTGGTCAGTTGTCGCACAACCTGCGGTCAGTGCGGTGGCCAGTGCAAACCCTGCGATCGTCAGTTTACGCATTGTATATCCCCTTATTGGTCGTTTTATTTCCTGCGTTCCAGAAGTCGTTGGTGCAGACATTCTGTCAAAACGGGGCCGTTAGCGATTGGCCAACGACATCGTCAAACAGTGTAAATCAGTCTGGACAGAAATGTTAACTAAGGATACGTAAAAGTTCCTAGGTTATGACAACAACTTAATATTGCAGAAAGGCTATACGTATGAAGCGGGGATTGGATCAGTGTCAGGGTACGATCCTTATTGGTGTGCCATCGGCCACCAATTGCCAGATTTCGTCCATTTCCTCGTTACTGACGGCGATGCAGCCATCGGTCCAGTCCAGTCCCAGGAAAGCGAATGCCATATCACCAGCCTCGTTCGGCAAACCATGAATCATGATGCTGCCGCCGGGATCGAGCCCCCAGGCCGAAGCCTGCTCCCTGTCTTCAGCATTGGGATAGGAGATATGGATGGATTTGTAGAAATCGCTGTTGGAGTTACGCCAATCCAGCACATATTTACCTTCGGGCGTACGCTTATCGCCCTGATAGAGCTTGTGGCCGGAGGGGTTGTCGCCCAGCCCGATACGGTAGCTGCGCACCACCTGATCGCCCGACAACAGGTAAAGCCTGCGCTCTTGCTTACGAACCAGAACCTCGCTGACTTCCGGCGTTTCATCCATGGCACCCATCGGCAGCTCCGATGCCGATAGCGGGGATAGGGGCGCCAGCAACAACGAGAAAACAAAGACCAGAAAGCCGGCAATGGCAACTGAGGACCGGCCGGTGCCGGAGAGTGGAATCGACATTTTCAGTAGCATAAGGAGTCAATGATTAATCTTTGTACACTTTATAGCACAGGAATTTTGTGAATCGAACCAGGGTTTTGAGTGTTTTTGTTAAAGATTTTTATTGGTTGTCCATTTTCAGGCCAACTTTCGTCACCCGGTCGGCCTCGGTTGCCCTCGCGACCAGTGTAACAGGGCCCAGCACCACCTTATCGCCCACCACTGGATGACCTTTGGTGCGCCGCGCAAAACACTCGGCCAGGGAAAGCTCTGGGGGCAACTGATCAAACTCGATGCCGTAGACTTGCTCCACATCCCCCAGCAGGGCATCGCCATTGAGCACGAAATCGCCAAAGAAGGCACGCTCGGCGAGGTATTTGGGGGCATGGCGACCACTGAGGGCTTTGCCCAACTCTGAAAGCATCGCCGGCGTTGCAAACATCGCCAATACATCTCCGCTGGCTACTTCCATATCCGGGCTCGGCTGATAACACGTTCGTTCACGGAACACGCCAGCAATGGCGGTGTTGTCCGGCAACCGTAGCTGACCCAGGGGTCTGGGTGACTCCCAGGCGCCGCCCCGCAGCGGAAACAGCATCAGTTCATGATCTCCGGCGGCTGGAACATCCAGGGGCAGGCGGCGGTAGGGGTCTTCACCGGTGGGGACTTCCAGTCGCAGTTTCCTGGCCAGCGGGGCCATGGTGGTACCCTGAACCACCAGCGACACCAGTACGATGAAGAAGGCGACATGGAAGATAAGCTGGGCCTCCGGCAGCCCGGCGATGATCGGGAATAATGCCAGCACAATGGGCACGGCGCCTCGCAAACCAACCCAACTGATAAAGCCCAGTTCGCGTCGATTAAAACCGAAAGGCCAGAGCGTCGCCAACACCGTTAGCGGCCGGATCAGGAAGATCAGAGCCAGAGCCAGAACCAGGCCGCCTCCTGCGAGGGGCAATAGTTCCGAAGGCGTTACCAGCAACCCCAGCATCAGGAACAGGCATAGCTGGGCCAGCCACGCCAGGCCATCGTGAACCTGGAGAATCATTGGCATCATCCGCACCGGACGATTACCAACAACCACGCCGGCCAGATAGATCGCCAGGAAGCCGCTGCCCCCTAGCGCGTTGGTGCCGGAGAACACCATGATGCCAGCTGCCACCACCAGCAAAGGGTACAGCGATGGGGTCAGCCGAACCCGGTTGGCCAGTTCCACCACGATGAAACCGCCGGCGACGCCTACCGCACCGCCAATGCCGAATTGCTTCACCAGCATCAGCAGCGCCATCCAGCCTTCAGATGTTCCGCCTGCGTCAATCATGGTGACCAGCATCAGGGTCAGGAAAATCGCCATCGGGTCGTTACTGCCGGACTCGATTTCCAGGGTTGCACTGACCCGTTCGTTCAAATGAAGGCCACGCCCCTGAAGCAACGAAAACACCGCTGCTGCGTCGGTGGAGGAGATAATGGCGCCGATGAGCAGCGCGGTCAGCCAGTGCATGTCGAACACCCACCAGGCCACCAGGCCGGCCCCGGAGGCGGTCAGGAAGACACCAATGGAGGCGAGTACCAATGCCGGGCGGAGACCGACACGAAACGTTTCCGCCCGGGTGCGCATGCCGCCATCCAGCAGGATCACCCCGAGCGCCAGGTTGGCAATCAGGAACGCCAGCTCGAAGTCGTCGAACAGGATGCCACCAGGACCGTCTTCCCCCATGATCATGCCGACCACGAGAAAAATTAGCAGTACCGGCATGCCCAGCCTGCTGGACAGCGGGCTGAGCATGATGCTGATGACCAGCATCAGAGCACCGATCAGAGTAACTAGCGGATCCATTCCTGCTCCGGATTGGGTTTATGTCTCGATGATAGCAGGGTCACGAGCCGATCAGTGTAGTTTCAGGCGTGGGTGCATGGCCCGGCTTATCCGGTCCATCAACCAGATGATTCCGGTTCTTATGACGCCGTGCAGCGCGACCTGGTGCATACGGTAGAGCGACAGGTAAAACAGGCGGGCCACTTTGCCCTCTATGTACATGCTACGTCCGGAAAGGTTACCCATCAGGTTTCCCACCGTGGTATAGCGACTGAAGTTTATCAGCGAACCGTGGTCCTTATAGACAAAGGGGATCGCATCACCGCCCTCCAGGCGGTTACACAGGGTTTTGAATAACACATCCGCCTGTTGATGCGCAGACTGCGCTCGTGGCGGTACCGGCCGGTCAGACTTGGGCTGAGGGCATTCAGCGCAGTCGCCGAAGGCGAAAACGTCAGGGGCCGTCGTGGCCTCGAGGGTCTGCTTTACCTTGATCTGGTTGCCGCTGTTGGTTTCCACGCCCTCGAGTGAGGAGAGGAAGGCGGGAGCCTTGATACCAGCTGCCCAGATGGTCATCTGAGAACCGATTTCCGTACCGTCTTTCAGCACCACAATGCCGTCACGCACTTCGTTGACCGGCTGGCCAGTCATGACCTTGACGCTCTGGTGTTCCAGTTCCCGCGTTGCCGCTTCGGAAAGCCGTGCAGGAAGTGCCGGAAGGATGCGGTCAGCCGCTTCGACGACAGTGATGGATACATCTTCCGGTCGCAGGTGATTCATGCCGTAGATCGGCAGTTCCCGCGAGGCCAGGCGCAGCTCTGCAGCCAGTTCAACGCCGGTGGCACCTGCGCCAATGATCGTGATGGGCAGTTCATGGCCATTACCGGACCGGGCATCGTGGTTCTTGCGTAAAAAGGCGTTGAGCATCAGGTTGTGGAAGCGTCGGGCCTGGTTCAGGCTGTCCAGAAACAGGCAGTGCTCCTGGGCACCGGGGGTTCCAAAATCATTGGCGGTGCTGCCCACGGCGATCACCAGGGTGTCGTAGCCAATACGACGCTCCGGCACGACTTCGTTGCCGTCATCGTCTTGAAACGGGGCAATGATGACTTCCCGGGAGCCGCGATCCAGTCCGTTCATGCGTCCGAGCTGGAATTCGTAATGGTGCTTGCGAGCGTGGGCCCGGTAGTTGATCTCGTTAGCGCTGGCATCCAGAGAGCCAGAGGCTACTTCGTGTAGCAGGGGTTTCCAGACATGAGTCAGGCCAGCGTCTATGAGGGTAATGCGGGCTTTGTGCTTCTTTCCAAGTTTGTTACCAAGACGGGTGACGAGCTCAAGGCCGCCCGCGCCGCCGCCTACGACGACGATGTGATGCAGATTATCCATGACAAGGGGTTCCTGAAGTGAAGATAGCCAAGAACTCTCGTTAAGAACCCTTGGCTGTCCTCACTGAGGAAGAAAACGACACAGGCAGGTAATGCTAACGCACTGTTGTGGCAGGGACAATTCGCCGTTAGTACCTATGCGCCGGGTAAGCCCAGCGCCGGCGGTGTGCTAGTGTCGGGCACGATAGTGGTCAAGCATGGCTGCCATGTCTTCGGCGAGCTCAGCGACCTGTTCCGGCCGGATCTCCCGTTGCGCAAAAGACCGGAGGCCAATGATCTGTGCCTGGAGCAATCTTGCCAGTCGGGCGCAGTGGGTTCCCTGTGCCAGTTCGCCCTGGGTTTTCGCCTGCTCCAGAAGTTCAGTCAGGGTCTGCTCGATGGCGTTCAGGATCGAGTTCGCCTGGTTTGCAATGGCGGTATTGGTGTTACTGGCTTCCAGCAGGGTTTTGACGACCATGCAGGCACGGGACGGCGATTCGCCACCAGGGCTAGCCTGTCGTGCGATGCACCGCAGGTGCTCCTGCAGCCCGTCCAGCACCGACGAATTTCCAGCCAGGTGCTCGCGTAGTTCCACTCCGCTTCTTTGAGCATAGGCAGCCAGCGCTTCGCCGAACAGGCCATCCTTGCTTCCAAAGGTTGCATAGATGCTGCCCGGGCGCATGTCCAGGGCCTGCTCAATCTGCTTCATGGAAGCACCGGCATAGCCCCGCTCCCAAAACAGGTTCATTGCTTTGTCCAGCGCAATTTGTCGGTCATAACGAGCGTTTCTGGCCATGGGTACCTGCCAACGACTGGTGATTTAATTCTTGGTAATGATAACTTGAGTGATCGCTCAAAAACAGTTACCGTGGACCTGTAATTGAACGAACGCTCAATATTAACCGAAAGGAGAGTGTTATGACGGATTTCACCATTCACGATGTCGAATCGGCGCCTGAAAAATCAAAACCGCTTCTGGAAAATTCAGTCAAGGGCTTTGGCATGATTCCCAGTTTGCACGGGATCATGGCAGAAGCACCAGGAACTCTTGAGGGTTATCAGACCTTGCACCGGTTGGTGCTGGAAAGCAGTTTTGACAATGATGAGAAAACCGTTGTCTGGCAGACCATCAACGTAGAGAACGCCTGCCATTACTGCGTACCGGCGCACACAGGAATCGCCAAGATGATGGAAGTGTCGGACGACATCATCAACGCGCTGCGCGACGAGACGCCACTGCCCAGTGACAAGCTTGAAGCCCTGAGGACGTTCACGCTGGCTGTCATGCACAAGAAAGGCAATGTCGGTAAGGAAGACCTGGATGCGTTCTATGGTGCTGGCTACAAGCATCGTCAGGTACTGGAAGTGATCCTGGTGCTGTCCCAGAAAGTCATGAGCAACTACATCAACCACATTGCGGAAACGCCGGTTGACGAGCCATTCCAGAAGTTTGCCTGGGAAAAGAAGAAGTAACGGAACGATTCCCTGACGCTACGGGTGCGGTTCAGCCCGCATCCGTTGCCAGTATCTGCGCTTGCCGCTGGCGTTTCTTCTCCAGCACCTTGTCCACGCATTGGCTCTGGTCTTTCAGAATCACCACGCACTCCAGGCACTGGATGCATTCGTTGTAGTCAATCCGGCCATCTTTATGGATCGCATTGATTCCGCAACTGTTCTTGCAGTGCTGGCAAGGCTTGCCGCACAGCTCCACCCGGTCGAGCCAACTGAACAGGCGCAGCTTGCCCAGAACCGCCAGCCCGGCCCCCAGCGGACATAGGTAGCGACAGTAGAATTTGTGGATGAACATCCCCACCACCAGCAGGCCAACGGCATAGACCACAAACGGCCAATAGCGGACGAAGAACAGTGTGATGCCGGTTTTGAACGGTTCCACTTCCACCAGCTTCTCCGCCAGTTCCAGTGAATAGAACGCCGTTCCCACCAGCACCAGAAGTATCGGGTATTTCAGTAGAATCAGCCGACGATGCCATGTCTCAGGCACCTTTACCTGGCGGAGCTTCAGTTTCTCGCCCAACCAGGCCGCCATCTCCTGCAACGCGCCAAAGGGGCAGAGCCAGCCACAGAACAGCCCGCGCCCCCAGACAAACAGGCTGATAAAGGTGTAGGTCCACAGGATAAACAGCACCGGGTCCATCAGGAATACGTTGAGTGAAAAACCGTCCCAAATGGCCAGGAACAGGGTGTAGATATTCACCACCGAAAGCTGACCCTGAGCATAGAAGCCGATAAAGAACAGGGTGAAGAACAGAAAGCCCCAGCGGAACCGATGCACCAGTTTCGGATATCGGCTCAGGGTGCGCTGACGGGCGAAGAACACCGTCAACAGGGTGAGACTGAGGACCAACAGGGAAATGGTCAACCAGCGTTCCTTCCATAGCCCGATCCACACCGGTTGGCGATTGTCTTCTGGCCGTGGTGCCACCTCGACGGCTTCGAACAGCTCCTGCGCAAAGGCCATCGGGATCTCCAGCTCGGTGCTGTCGGCAACCAGGTGATTCTTCCGCAATGTGACGCCCAGCTTCAGAGTCGCTTCGGCACCGGGATTGAAGCCTGCGTTGCCGCCGACCCGGAACAGGGTTGTCCGGGCGAACTCCGGCATGCCGTCGGCGTTGATCTGTATGTTCTGGTCGAACACGTTGATATCGCGAATGTCCAGCGACAGACTATTTTGCTGCAATCCCAGGCGATCCGGTGAGCTTCCTGGGGTGAAGCCATCCGGTAGGTGTGGGTAAAGTCCGCGGGACATGACGGCCAGTATCTGGGCGTCTGGCCCCGTCTTTTCTTTCAGCCGCTGGAAACCTTCGTCGCCCAACAGATTGCGGCCCACCATTGGTGCGTTGATGTAGCCGAAAAACAGTTCGGTGAACGGCTCGCCCGGATCCGGGTGTGGTGCCTCGGGATAATCCATCAGGGGAGAGCCCAGTTTTTCTTCAATCGCCGCTGGATTGATCCGCCAATGGCCGATGTACCCCCGATCAACCAGTTGTGCCCAGGACAGTGGCTGATAGAGATCGGTTTTCGCCCGGGTAGCAGGTGCCTGGGTAAACCCCTCCAGTTTTTTCCGCGCCACCTTGAGAGCGGACGAGAGCACTGTGTCGTTAATAATCAGTACCGACACGGTGGCTTTGCTCACTCCATCGAAATGCACCACGTTGCCATCCGGGTTTTTGCCGCTACGAGAGCCCGACGTATCGATAATGATTTGTTCGGTGAGTGAGCGGCCCTCGTACTGATCAATGAACTCGAACAGAGGCTCCTCGCCCAGCCCATGGAGAAAAACCGGTTCGTGATGATTGAGAATACGAAGGCTGGTAAAGCGGCCGCGACTGTCGAGCCCGATCAGCATATTGACAGGCTTCCCGGCAAAGCCCTGGAGCGGGCTAATATCGCGGGATTCGTAGGCGTAGCCTATCAGCTCCTGAAGCTGATACACCGGATACACCGGGTAGTCCGGCAACCGGTCACGAATGTCCGTGGCCTTGGGGAACAGTTCCTGGATTAACGCGTGCTTTTCATCATCCAGAGCGCCATACGTCGCCAGAGGGAAACAGGCTAGGACCAACAGCAGCAACAGCCGCAGGGGCATGGTGTCTCTCCATCGATTTATTGTTGTTGGTCAGATCCATGCTAGAGATTTGCCATGCGGGCACAATGCGACCTCCGGGCCGGGCAGGTGCTACTTTGTGAGGAGAAGTCGGGGATGAGGAGAAACGCGGATGTCGCTCAGTTCAGGCGAATCACCCGCCCCATCAAACGCCGCCAGTCGATGGGCAGCCGGTTCTCCAGATCCACCAGGGTGGGGTCTTTGGTATGCAGGGCGTCAAAGGGACGTTTGCTGGCGAAGATCACCGTGTTGTTGGTTTTACTCTTGAACAGCAGGAGGACTGCAAACCCTGCGCGAAGCTGGTGGAACAACGGGCCATTGATGTCCGGTGTGCGGTGGTAGTTGATGGCAAGCCAGCCGCTATCGCCGAGTACCCGGCTGCATTGTCTGATAAACTGCCGCTGAGCCTGGGCCGGGCTCATGCGGTCGGAGTTGTACATGTCGGCCAGGATGAGGTCGCTGCTACCGTCCGGCGCTTTGCCGAGAGCGTCCCTGGCATCGCCGATGGTCATCGTCAGGTTGGCGGAATGCGGCAGGCTGAAGTATTCGCGGGCCACTTCCAGCACCCGGGGTCGCAGTTCCACCGCATGCACCTGGCACTCAGGCAGAAGGTGCAACAGCGCACTGGCCATCACGCCGCCGCCGAGGCCAAGAACCGTGGCGTGTGCGGGCTGCGCAAAGGCAACAGGCAACAGCATGGCGCGGCTGTACTCATGAACGGGAAGATGGGGCCTGCGGCGATCTATCTTGCTTTGCTCAAACACCGAATCAAAGGTCATCACCCGATGTTTGCGATAGTCGACCACCAGAATGCCACCGAGTGCGTCCCGGGTGTAATGGATAATCTCGCCCTTCACGGTGGCGTCCCTTGTCTGATCGCTGCGCCGTTATTCTGGGCATTTATCCGCCGCTTCTCAAGCCACGCATCAGGGTCGGAGGCTGCGGACTCATGACTATGGATGCCTTCAACGCCCTGGCCTGCCCGCTGGACGGTGAGCCCCTGAGCCAGGCCGATACCTGCTGGCGTTGCCCGGCCGGCCACAGTTTTGATGTTGCCCGCCAGGGCTATCTGCACCTGCTGCCGGTCCAGAACAAGCGCTCGCTCGATCCGGGTGATAGCAAGGACATGGTGGCGGCGCGCCGGCGCTTTCTGAATGCGGGTTTCTATCAGCCCATTGCAGAGGCCGTCGGCCAAGCGGTGACGACCAGCACCGCCAATACCAAACCACTGGCCTGCCTGGACGCTGGGTGTGGTGAAGGCTATTACCTCCGACAACTGGCAGCATCGAACATGGACATGGCCCTCGCGCTGGTGGGGGTGGATATCTCCAAGTGGGCGACCCTGGCTGCGGCGAAGCAGGATAAGCGCCCCCGTTGGCTGGTCGGCAGTAACGCCAACCTGCCGGTGTTGAGCGGCACCCTGGATTGCGTACTCTGCCTGTTCGGCTTTCCCGTCTACAGTGAGTTTGCCCGTGTGCTCAAACCCGGCGGCATATTGATCCAGGCTGACGCTGGTCCTGACCATCTGCGGGAACTGCGGGAGATTATCTATCCGTCGCTCAAACCGGAAAAACCGTCGGCCATCGACGCGCCGGACGGATTTTCGAGTCTGGGCACGGAGACACTTCGCTATTCACTGACCCTGAAAAGCCAGGACGCTATTGCCGACCTGCTGGCGATGACGCCGCATTTTTACCGGGCGCCGGCGGAGGGGCGGGCTCGTGCCGAGACACTTGAAACCTTGACGGTGACGGTGGAAGTCACGCTGAGGCGTTTTGTTCGTGATTCTGCCGCTACGACGACAACGCCCCGATAGCCTCGTTCGCTTCCATGGTCCGGGCCAGATCCTCTGCCGATTGCCCATCCTCATCTTTAAGCAACTTGTCCGCCCCCGCTTCAAGTAAACGCTCAATCATACCCACCCGATTGAACATGGCGGCTACCATCAGCGGTGTTTTGGCGCCTGCCGGACGATGATCGACGTCGGCACCGGAGGCCAGCAGCAGGTCTACAATGTCGGTATTGCCCTGATACACCGCGCTGGCCAGTGGTGTTTGTAGCTGGTCGTTGGCCAGGTTGGGGTCGGCACCCTGCTCCAGCAGCAATCGCGCGGTGTCTTTGTGGTCGTTGCTGCAGGCGAGCATCAGCAGGCTGTCACCGGTGTTGGTGCGGATGTCCACGGGTACGCCGGCGTTGAGCATCACGCTGAGGGGGCCGGCACCGCCATTCCGGGCCAGTTCGAACAACCCCTGGGCGAAAGCAATGGCGTCTTCGTCCTGCTGGTTGTCGGGATTCTGGGGCCTGGTTGGCTTGTCGTGGCTCATGGTTTTCCTCTGGTTTCATAGCGAATCTTGGACAACCGTAACACGCCAGAAGCCAGCCAAGAATTGGACTTGGGTACGGTATGGATCTGGACAGACCCACAACGCCACTGTTAAAACCGTGCTATCAGGTAAGCAAAACCATCAAGGGTACAGGAGAGCAGGACTGTGAAAATCAAGGTTCGAGGTATTGAAGAAGGCCAACCGGTGCCGGAAAAATTCGCATTCGGCGTCTACAGTGAACAGGACCATATGAGCTTTGGCCCCAACCGCAACCCGGAACTGGTCTGGGAGGATGCGCCTGAGGGCACCAAGAGTTTCGTGGTGATGATGTTTGACCCGGACGTGCCCAGCGTGGCGGACGACGTCAATCAGGAAGGCAAGACTGTGTCGAAGGACATTCCGCGGGTCGATTTCTTCCACTGGCTGCTGGTGGACGTGCCGGCCTCCGTGTCACGTATTCCTGAGGGCGAGGACAGTGACGGGGTGATCCCCAAGGGCAAGGAGCCCGGCCCGGGGCCGATTGGGATCCGGGGTGTGAACAACTACACGCAGTTCCTGGCTGGCAATCCCGACATGGCGGGAACCTATGCCGGTCATGACGGTCCTTGCCCACCGTGGAACGATGAAATTCTCCATCACTACCACTACGAAGTGCATGCCCTGGATGTTGAAACGCTGGGGCTGGATGGTGAGTTCGATGGTGCCGCAGTTCGTGAAGCCATGGCGGGTCACGTTCTGGCCAGCGCCCGGGTGACTGGGACCTACACGCTGAACCCGGATCTACGTCAGGACTGAGCCCACCCCTGTCAGTCGGCCCCGGAGAGCAACTGTTCAAAGGTCGTGATGGTTCCGGGGCTGTCCGGCTCATAGCCGGGAAGGTGTTCGATTCGATCGATAAAGGCCTGCGAGCGCATCAGCTCAATCAGGTGCGAAAGGTTGTCCTGCGCCAGCCGCTCTTCATGGCAGAGCAGGAGGTAGTGCTCGCTGGTCATTTCCACGAAATCAAGGTTGAACTGGCTGGCCGCTGCTTCCACGCCGAAGCCTACATCCGCCATTCCCGACGCGACAAAGGCAGCGACGGCTGTGTGAGTGAACTCGTGCTGAGGCGAGCGGTTGATGCTTTCTTCGGTAAGTCCCGCCTGCCGGAGCAGAAGGCTGAACAGAATGCGGGTGCCGGAATGGCGGTCACGGCCGATAAATCGGAGCCCGGAAGCGGCCAGTTCCGACAGGTTATGGATTTTCACCGGGGCGTCTTTGCGCATCATCAGGCCTTCGCGCCGGGTGACAAAACGAATCAGCCGGAATCGTTTGCCGGCCAACTGGTGCTGGTAATAGGCCATGATTTCCCGGGCCCGTTCCGGGCAGGTGGGAAAGTGAAAGCTTGCCAGGTCGCATTCGCCGCGATTGAGGGCGGTCAGTGCCTCTTCGGGGTTGCGGTATTGGAGGTTGACTTCAACGCGGTCAGAGAACTCCGGGAGCAGGGCTACGGCATAACCATGACTGGCGTGAAGACGAAGGACCGGGTGCTCACCGGCCAGCAGTTGCTGGATCTGGTCGTTAAATTCGGATGCCATGCTGTCGATCTGAGGCCCGAGCCGGGCTTTGACCCGCTGATCTGCCCACAGCAATTTCTCGCCCAGGGCGGACAGCTCGGTGCCGTGCCCCTTGCGCATGATCACCAGTGGCATTCCGAAAACATCGGAGCTGCGATTGAGCAGGTTCCAGGCGTGGCGGTAAGACACGCCGGCCGCTTCTGCCGCTGCGGTCAGCTTGCCGCTGTCGCGGATCGATTCGAGCAGGCGGAATAATACCGGCTCGAACAGCTCACCGTTATCGGTTCGGAAGACCCAGGCGGGGGAAATAGACAGCCTTTTCTTATGCATTCCTATTCATATTCCGTCGGCGAGGATGGAGTGGTAGCGTATGACTATCACTGTTCAGGTACTGTAGCAGAACAAAAAATAATAGGAACAAGTATGCATATGTCAGAGGTGAATCAGCAACCACTCGACGCCATGGCCTACGCCAGCGACTGGACACCTGACATGGTCCGGGACGAAGTAGGCGCCCTGAAGCACAAGCCTGGCGCCCTGCTCCCCATCCTGCATGCCGTCCAGAACCGGATCGGTTACATTCCCGAGGGCGCCGTGGCCATCATCGCCGAGGCGATGCAGCAGACCCGTGCCGAAGTCCATGGTGTGATCAGCTTCTATCACCACTTCCGCACCCATCCGGTGGGCAGCAAGGTGATTCACGTGTGTCGCGCCGAGGCCTGTCAGGCCATGGGTGGACGTATGCTTGAAGCGCACATCAAGGCCCGCCTGGGCGTGGAGTATCACGGCACCTCAGCCGACAACGAATTTACCCTTGAGCCCGTCTATTGCCTGGGCAATTGCGCCTGCGCCCCTTCCATCCGAGTGAATGACGATATCCATGGCCGCATGACGCCGCAGAAGTTTGATCGCCTGGCGGACAAACTCACCACGTCCGCGCTGGACATCCGGTAATCACGGAGCATTGATGATGGCAATCAAAATATACGTGCCCAGTGATACCACTGCTCTGTCCATGGGGGCGGACGACGTGGCGAGGCGAATAGAACACCATGCCGGAGTTCAGAGTGTGGCTATTGAATTGGTCCGCAACGGCTCCCGTGGACTGTTCTGGCTTGAACCGATGGTGGAAGTCGAGACGGCCAGCGGCCGGATCGGCTATGGCCCGGTGGAACCGGATGACGTTCACGAGCTTGTCGAGGCCGGGCTATTCGATGGTGCGTCTGGCCACCCTCTGTTCCTTGGCCCAGTGGCCGATATTCCCTACCTGAAACGCCAGCAACGCCTGACCTTTTCCCGTATTGGCATCACCGATCCACTGTCGATTGCCGATTACCGGGGCCATGGCGGTTTTGACGGCCTGGAAACGGCGCTCAGCCTGGAGCCCCAGGGTATTGTCGACGAGGTCAAAGCCTCCGGTTTGCGTGGTCGTGGTGGCGCAGCCTTTCCCACCGGTATCAAGTGGCAGACCGTACACGATGAGCCCTGGCAGCAGCAGAAGTACATCGTCTGCAACGCCGATGAGGGCGATTCCGGCACCTTTGCCGACCGGCTCGCCATGGAATGCGACCCCTACATGCTGATCGAAGGCATGACCATTGCCGGGCTGGCGGTGGGGGCGACCCAGGGATTCATCTATCTGCGCTCGGAATACCCGGTCGCGCACCGCATTCTGAATGAAGCGATCCGCCGTGCCGAAGCCGAAGGCTATCTGGGCCAGGATGTCCGGGGCAGCGGTCGTGCCTTCGATCTGGAAGTGCGGCTGGCGGCGGGCGCCTACATCTGTGGTGAGGAAACCTCGCTGTTGGAAAGCCTGGAAGGCAAGCGCGGCCTGGTTCGGGCAAAGCCGCCCCTGCCCGCGATCAAGGGGCTGTTCGGCCAACCCACCGTGGTCAATAACGTACTGTCGTTTGCCGCCGCACCGTTCATTCTGGCTCAAGGTGGTCAGGCTTATGCGGACTACGGTATGGGGAAGTCACGGGGCACCCTGCCGATCCAGCTGGCGGGCAACATCCGTCAGGGTGGCCTGATTGAGTTGGCCTTTGGCGTCAGTTTGCGGGAGATCCTCGAAGATTTCGGTGGCGGCACCTTCTCGGGCCGACCCATGAAAGCGGTCCAGGTGGGCGGCCCGCTGATGGCGTATATGCCGGAAAGTCAGTGGAACACGCCCATGGATTACGAGGCCTTCGGCCAGCTTGGCGCGGGTATCGGCCATGGCGGCGTGGTGGTGTTTGACGACACCGTGGACATGGGAGAACAGGCCCGGTTCGCCATGGAGTTCTGCACCGTGGAGTCCTGCGGCAAATGCACGCCCTGCCGGATTGGATCGGTACGTGGTGTGGAAGTGATTGACCGGATACGCGCCGGTGAGAACCGTGAGGCCAATCTGGTTCTGCTGGAAGAGCTGTGCGAGACCATGGTCGACGGGTCCCTGTGTGCAATGGGGGGCATGACCCCGTTCCCGGTACAGAGCGTGATGACACATTTTCCGGACGACCTGACGGCCTGACCGACGCGAGTGGAGGCAATAACAATGTTGCAATATTTTGATCCGGGCACTTTAAATCGAGGTACGGGTAATCGAGGTACAGGCGGCCTGAACCCCGATATCGACTATGGTACGCCGCCCAGTACCTCCGAGGCCCTGGTCAGCCTGTCCATTGACGGCACCGATATCGCTGTGCCCGAAGGCACTTCGGTGCTGCGGGCAGCCACCCTGGCGGGTATCAACATTCCCAAGCTGTGCGCATCGGACAACCTCGAAGCCTTCGGTTCCTGTCGCCTGTGCGCGGTGGAGATCGAGGGCCGCCGCGGCTATCCGGCCTCCTGCACCACGCCGGTGTCCGAGGGTATGGCCATCACCACCCAGAATGGCAAGCTGGCCAAGCTCCGGCGCAATATCATGGAGCTGTACATTTCCGATCACCCGCTGGACTGCCTGACCTGCCCGGCCAACGGCGATTGCGAACTGCAGGACGTGGCCGGCGCCGTGGGCCTGCGGGAAGTCCGCTATGGCTTCGAGGGTGAAAATCACCTGAACGCCGAAGTGGATGACTCCAACCCCTATTTCAGCTTTGACCCCAGCAAATGTATCGTCTGCTCCCGTTGCGTGCGTGCCTGCGAGGAAGTGCAGGGCACCTTTGCCCTGACCATTGACGGCCGCGGCTTCGACTCCAAGGTATCCGCGGGCCAGAACGATCCGTTCATGGATTCCGAGTGCGTGTCCTGCGGTGCCTGTGTGCAGGCCTGCCCCACCTCCACATTGATGGAAAAGAGCGTGATCGACGCCGGCCAGCCTGAGCACAGCGTGGTCACCACCTGCGCTTATTGCGGCGTGGGCTGCTCGTTCAAGGCGGAGATGAAAGGCGACCAGTTGGTACGCATGGTTCCCTACAAGGGCGGCGATGCCAACCACGGTCACTCCTGCGTGAAAGGCCGCTTTGCCTTTGGCTATGCCACCCACAAGGACCGCATCAAGGAGCCGATGATCCGGGACTCCATCAACGACCCCTGGAAAGTGGCGTCCTGGGAGGAGGCCATCGAGTTCTCCGCCAGAAAGCTCAAGAACACCCAGGCCAGATATGGCCGGGAAAGCATCGGTGGTATCACCTCCTCACGCTGCACCAACGAGGAAACCTATCTGGTGCAGAAGCTGATCCGCGCCGCGTTCGGCAACAACAACACCGATACCTGTGCGCGGGTCTGTCATTCACCCACCGGCTTCGGTCTGAAGACCACCATGGGCGAGTCCGCCGGTACTCAGACCTTTGACTCGGTGATGAAGGCTGACACCATGATCGTAATCGGTGCCAACCCCACCGACGCCCACCCGGTGTTCGCCTCCCTGATGCGCAAGCGTCTGCGCCAGGGCGCGAAACTGATTGTGATCGACCCGCGCCGCATCGACCTGCTGAAAACACCCCACGGCACCGAAGGCATTCACCTGCCGCTACGCCCGGGCACCAACGTGGCGATGATCAATTCCCTGGCCCATGTGATTGTGACCGAGGGCCTGGAAGACAAAGCGTTCATCGAAAGCCGGTGTGAGCCCAGGCAGTACGACCAATGGCGGGAATTCATTGCCGAGGAGCGACACTCTCCGAAAGCCCTCGAGGCGGTCACGGGGGTGTCTGCCGACCTGGTGCGCCAGGCCGCACGAGCCTATGGCGAAGCGGGTAATGGCGCCATCTATTACGGCCTCGGGGTCACCGAGCACAGCCAGGGCTCGACCATGGTGATGGGCATTGCCAACCTGGCCATGGCCACCGGTAACATCGGCCGTGAAGGGGTTGGCGTGAATCCGCTACGAGGCCAGAACAACGTTCAGGGTTCCTGCGACATGGGCTCCTTCCCCCACGAACTGCCGGGTTATCAGCATGTGGGCGACCCGGCCGTTCGAGCCAGGTTCCAGGAGGCCTGGAATGTGGCTATCGACGACGAGCCGGGCCTGCGAATTCCCAACATGTTTGATGCCGCCATCGCCGGCAGCTTCAAGGCCATGTATGTGCAGGGCGAGGACATCGCCCAGTCCGATCCCAACACCCAGCATGTGGAGGCGGCACTCAGTTCGCTGGATTGCCTGATCGTGCAGGACATCTTCCTGAACGAAACCGCCAAGTACGCCCACGTGTTACTGCCGGGTTCCACGTTCCTGGAAAAGAACGGCACCTTCACCAACGCCGAGCGCCGCATTAATCGGGTGCGTAAGGTGATGGCGCCGGTGGCGGGCCTGGAAGACTGGGAAGTTACCATGGCGTTGTCGAACGCGCTGGGCTATCCGATGCATTACCGCCATCCGTCCGAAATCATGGATGAGATCGCCCGGCTGACGCCGACGTTTACCGGTGTCAGTTACGACAAGCTGGACGAATTGGGCAGCATCCAGTGGCCCTGTAACGATGAGCATCCCGACGGCACGCCCACCATGCACACCCTCGATTTCCCGATCGGCAAGGGCAAGTTTGCGGTCACCGAGTATGTTGCCAGCGAGGAAAAAACCAATCGCAAGTTCCCGCTGTTGCTGACCACCGGTCGCATCCTGAGCCAGTACAATGTCGGTGCCCAGACCCGACGTACCGAGAACAGCCAGTGGCATCAGGAGGATGTACTGGAAGTTCATCCCAGCGATGCCGAACTCCGGGGCATCCGCGAGGGCGACTGGCTGGGCATCACCAGCCGCGTGGGCCAGACGGTCCTGCGGGCAAGAATCAGTGATCGCATGTTGCCGGGGGTGGTGTACACCACCTTCCACCACCCGGGCAGTGGTGCCAATGTGATCACCACCGACAGCTCTGACTGGGCCACCAACTGCCCGGAATACAAGGTGACCGCCGTGCAGGTAGAGAAGGTTTCGCAGCCGTCGGAATGGCAGCGCCACTTCGAGCGGTTTGACCAGCGCCAACAAGGCCTATTGGAACCGTCGGCCAGCCATGTGGAGCAACCCGATGCCACGGTACTCAAATAACCCGGAGCTGGCAGTCATGCCAGTGATGGGGCCGGACCCTGAGAAGGGTGCGCCAGCGTCCTGTGACCTCCCGGTGGAGGTTCATGGCGGCATTGAGGGCGCCCCCGGCCAGGATAGTGTTGCCGAAGAGGTGCCGGTGGCGATGGTTTACAATGGCATATCCCATGCAGTAATGATGGCGTCGCCTTGTGATCTGGAAGATTTTGCACTGGGTTTCAGCCTGACCGAAGGCATTATCGACAGCCCCGGGCAGCTGTTTCATCTGGAGGTGCATACCGTCGACGAGGGTATTTCCATCGAGATGCACATCGCCGGCGACTGCTTTGCCCGTTTGCGCCAACAGCGACGGAATATGACCGGACGAACCGGCTGCGGGCTATGCGGCACCGAATCCCTCGCCCACGCGATCCGGGCGATCCCCCGCGTGCCGCTTCGCCCGATACCGGATGATGAAGACGTTCAGCGCGCTCTGAGCAACCTTCGGTACTACCAGCCCCTGCAAGAACAGACCGGCGCCACCCACGGTGCCGCCTGGTGCGATAGCCAGGGCCGCATCGAGCTGGTTCGGGAAGATGTCGGCCGTCATAACGCACTCGATAAACTGATCGGCGCACGAATACACAAGGCGGGCGAGTCGGCCTTTGACGATGGCTTTGCACTGGTTTCCAGCCGCGCCAGCTTCGAGATGGTGCAGAAAAGTGCCAGTGTCGGTATCGGTTGCCTGGTGGCTGTCTCTGCGGCCACGGCACTGGCGGTCCGGGAAGCGCGAACGGCCGGCATGACCCTGATCGGTTTCGCCCGTCCCGGGCGGCATGTCATTTACAATCGTGGCGACAGTGGCCTGTCTTCCGAGGAACGCGAGCATGAGTGACCAGCAGTTGCGGAACCTGATCAAGATGATCAATCAGATCAGTGATAACAATCTTCATCATGGCGATGAGTCCGAGGCGGCGGAGGTGGTTGCCACCCACATAAGGAAGTTCTGGGCCCGGAGTATGAAACAGCAGATCAGCGATTATGCAACGTCGGACGGGGCAGAGTTGAATGCCGTTTCCCGGCTGGCCGTCGAGCGCCTCTCGTTGTAAGAACTGATGGTTTTGATTTAGACAATGAGAATTGTTAGCATTTGCACCTCGTTAACATGAGGTAATGTCTGTCATCCTGAAGGGTGCGGGCAAAATGCATTAACCATTCGAGATTTGTCTATGAAAACTCCGGAGTCACGTCCCTTGCTGCTGGCCCTGGCCATAGCGGCTGTTCACGGCCCTGCGCTGGCGCAATCTTCCTCCAATGCCCAGTCCGATGACAACGCCAAAGCGTTACCTGATCTCGTTATTACGGCCACCCGCAACAAAAGTACAGCGGGACAGACTCCGCAGAAGACAACCATCATTACCCGCGAGCAGATCGAGCAACAACAGGCGATTTCCAACGACCCCGGCCAGGTATTGAGCAACTTGATTCCTTCCTACTCTCCGGGCCGCCAGAAACTGTCCAATGCCGGTGAAACCTTCCGGGGCCGTTCGCCCCTGTTCCTCGTGGATGGTGTGCCGCAGAGCAACCCACTGCGGGACAGCGCGCGGGACAGCTACACCATCGATCTGGATATGGTCGAGCGTATTGAAGTGATCCACGGTGCCAGTGCCGAGCACGGCCTGGGTGCGACGGGTGGCATCATCAACTTTGTGACCCGCAGGCCCGAGAGCGGCGAGGTTTCCCAGTCTGTATCGGCCAGCGTGACCAGTGACGATGATGTGGATTCCGATGGTCTGGGTTACAAGGTGGGCTACCGGATCAGCGGTCAGCAGGGCCGCTGGGATTATCTTCTGGGCGGGAACATCCAGGAGCGCGGTGTGTTCTACGACGGTGAGGATCGCCTGATCGGCGTGGCCTATCCCGGTGAACTTCAGAACACCGAAAGCTATGACGTATTGGCCAAGCTGGGTTACTGGCTGGACGACGACCAGAACGTGGAGTTTTTCATCAACCGCTTCCAACTGGAAGGCAAAGGCGGTTACGTACCGGTACCCGGCGACCGGGATAACGGCGTACCTACAACCGCGCGCCCGGGCATCATTGATGGGGAACCCGGAGAGAATGAGGTCACTACCGCCCGTCTTTCCTACTCGCACGGCGATTGGCTGGGCAACCAGGTGGATACCCAGCTATACAGCCAGACCTTCCGGGCCCGGTTTGCCACCACACCTTTCTTTCCCTACGTGGACGCCAATGGCAACGATCAGCTCGACCAGACCCGCAACGAATCCGACAAGGTGGGCGCCAAGTTCACCCTCACCCGCGATGGCCTGTTGAACGATTACCTGACCCTGACAACGGGGCTGGATGTTCTTCAGGATGAAACCCGCCAGATGCTGGTGGAAACCGGGCGTACCTACGTACCCAAATCGCAGTTCCGCAACTACGCAGCCTTCCTGCAGGGCGATGTTGCGGTCACCGACCGTTTGACCCTTCACACCGGTGTCCGCTATGAACACGCGGAGCTTAAGGTCGACACCTACAACACCATCGACCGTAGCAATGTCACCCAGGACAACGTCACCGTCCAGGGTGGCAATCCGGATTTCAACGAAACCCTGTTCAATGCAGGTGTTGTCTATCAGGCGACGGACCAGTTGCAGCTGTTTGCCAACTATTCCGAGGGCTTCGGTATGCCGGATGTTGGCCGTGTACTGCGGGGAATCAGCGACCCGGGGCAGGACGTTGATAATCTGTTGGTTCTGGAGCCGATCATCACCGATAACCGTGAGATTGGTGGCCGTTTCGACTGGGACCGCTATCACTTTGAGGTGAGTTACTACGAGTCGGATTCCGACTTTGGTGAGCGCCTGACGGAAGTGAATGGCACATGGGTCGGCAACCGGGAAAAAACCGAGATCCAGGGTGTGGAAGTCACCGCCGATGCGGACCTGAACGACGCGCATAACCTGGCGTTTTCCTACACCTATGCCGATGGTGAGTCCGACACCGACGGTGATGGCGATGTAGACACTGAGCTGAGCGGCATCAATATTGCGCCGGAAACCCTGAAACTGAGCTGGTCAGCTGCCTGGACGAAGATGCTGTCGAGCCACCTTCAGTTCACCCAGTTCCTGGACCGCGACATCGAAGGGGATGACCTGGACTTCGACGGATACGGATTGGTGGATGGCTCTGTGGCCTACCGGATCGGTGCCGGGAAGTTCTCCCTGGGCATCGAGAACCTGCTGGACAAGGACTACTTCACGTACTACTCCCAGTCTGCCCGGGTGAGTGACGAGTACTATTTTCAGGGCCGTGGCCGCACCGTCACCCTTGGTTATCAGCTCGACTTCTGAGCAGTCGGCATCCCGAAGCCCGGGGCCTCAGTGCTCCGGGCTTTTACTGTCACCCCAGTTCCCGCCTGAGTCGGTACAGCAGGTACACGAAGAAGGGCGCGCCGATGCCCGCAACGAAAATGCCTGCCGGTAGATCCCGGGGTATGAACGCAACCCGACCCACCCAGTCCGCATAGAGAAGAATCAATGCGCCGATCAGTGCCGCGATGGGCAACAGCCCCGTGTGGCCACTGTTGACCAGTCGTCGCGCCATGTGTGGCGCAATCAGGCCGATGAACCCGACCGCCCCGGCATAGGCCACGGCTGAGCCGGCGAGGGCCACTGCCAGCACCAGGAACAGCAGTCGATGGCCCTGTAGAGCGCTACCCAGGCCCAGCGCCATATCTTCCCCCATGGATTGTGCATCAAGGTGCCGGAGCTTGATCAGCGCCAGGGGCCAGCACACCATCAGCCAGGGTGCCAGGGCGGTGACGTCGTGCCACTGTGAGGCGTAGAGGCTGCCAGTGAGCCAGATATAGGCATTCATGGCCGTGGCATCAGGGCTCAGTACCAGTAGCAGGGTGGTTACTGCGGTCAGCCCGGCTGCCAGCCCAACGCCTACCAGCACCAGCCTGGCGGGGCTGATCCCCCTCTGCCAGGCCAGAGCCGTAATGCCCAGGGCCACGACAAAGGCGCCCCCCATGGCGACGGGTGCCAGTAGCAGCGAGGTTCCGGTGACACCTCCGAGCCAGAGAAACAGCACCGCGGCGGCCGACGCCCCACTGGTGATGCCAATGACATCCGGTGACGCCAGCGGGTTTCTCACCAGACCTTGCAGGATGAGGCCGGCTGAGCCCAGAGCAGCGCCCACCAGTATGGCCATGAGTATTCTGGGCAGGCGAATTTCCAGAATAATCAGTGCCAGCTCTGACTGATCCGGGGCGACCAGTGTGGCGAGTACGTCTGTAACCGAGGTGGGATGGCTGCCGGATGTAAGCGCGAGAACACTGCTGGCAGCCAGTAACACTGCGAGCACACCGGTGACCACCAGAACTCTGGTATTGAGTTTGATCGACCAGTGGTCATTGCGAGAGCGAAGTATCAGGGTTCGGCTCATGATACTTTCCTCACGTGTCGGGCGAGATGGAGGAACAGCGGTGTGCCCAGCAGCGCTGTCATGACTCCCACGGGAATCTCCTGGGGTGGTATCACCAGCCTGGCGAGGGTGTCGGCAGCCAGCAGCAGCGTGGCGCCAATAATGGCCGACAGGGGCAGCAACCAGCGATGATCCGTGCCAAAGAGGCCGCGGGCCATGTGTGGCACGATCAGGCCGACAAAGCCGATCAGCCCCGCCATGGCCACCGAAGTGCCTGCCAGGACAATCACCACCAGACCGATCAACAATCGCACCTGCCCTACTCTGAGCCCCAGGCCGCGGATGACCTCATCGTCCAGCCCGAGCAGGTTCAGTTGCCGGGACAATAGCAACGCGAGGATGAGGGCGCCTCCGAACAGCGGCAACAATGGCGCTATCGCATCCAGGTCGCGCCCTGAAACGGAACCCGCCAGCCAGAACAGGATGCTTTCGAAACGGTCCTGGTTGAGGATCAGCAACCCCTGGGCAAAGGAGACAAACAGCGCTGTCACCGCGACGCCGGCGAGCACCGTGCGCACGGGCGAAACACCGCGCCCGGCTTCCTGCCCCAGGAAGTACACCAACACGGCGGCCGTGGCGGCGCCGATAAAGGCCGCCCACACCAGTTGCGACGGCGAGGTCAGCGAAAACAGCGTGGCACCGACAACCACGAAAAACATGGCGCCGGCATTGATGCCGAGAATGCCGGGTGACGCCAGTGGGTTGCGGGTCAGCGTCTGCATCAGCGCCCCGGCAATGGCCAGGCCGGCACCCACGACCACGGAGGTCACGGTGCGCGAAAAGCGTTCCGAGTGAATGACCAGATGTTCGAGGGAGCCGGGGTCGTAGTCCGTCAGGCTGTTGATCAGCATCTCCAGTGACACAGGAATGTGACCGAATATCAGGCTTGATACCGTAGCGGCCAGCAGCAGGCCCAGGCAGAGTAGGGTTCCCAGCGTTTTTGCCGGTGGGGTGGTCAGCATCGTGGGCACCCCTGACGTTCGGGTTGGTGAAGGTCGTAGTGCTGGTAGAGTTCGTCCAGCATCCGATTGGCGGCAATAATGCCAGCGCCCATGTTCCAGGTGACCGGGTCCACCTGATAGACGTCGTTTTGCCGCACGGCCTTCAGGTTTTTCCAAAGGGGGTGGCTGGACCAGGTGTTGAACGTGCGCTGAACGGCGGGATCGTCCTCCATGAAGATGAAGACGGCCTCGGCGTCCATGGCGGGGATGCTTTCCTGGCTGGTGAGTTTTATGCCCCAGCTTTCCTGGCGATGGGAGGCTGGGGCGGTGAAGCCAAGCTCGTCCAGCACGGAGCGGGCGAAGCCGCCATAGTAAATGCGGGCATGGTCGGCCCGAAAACTCAGGATTGCCACCTCCTGAGGCCACTGTTCACCCAGCTTTTGGCGGATTCGGGTTCTGAAATCAGCAGCCCGTTCCTGCCAGCGCGTCAGCAATTCCTCACCGCGAGCCGTGCGGCCGGTGGCCTTTGCCATCATCGTAAGCAGCGCCTTGAAGTCGTAGACATCGCCCGGTATGACCGTGGGCGCGATCCGCTCCAGCAGGGGGTAGACGGTGCGATGCCGGTTCCTGGCGCCGACAATCAGGTCCGGCGACAGCCAGGCGATGCGCTCCAGGTCAGGCTGGGTTTCCAACCCCAGATAGGTCACGCCCTGAAGGTCTTCACGCAGATACTGATACATCGGCTTTTCGGTCCAGGATTCCACCACGCCTATGGGTTTGATCCCCAGCGCCACAGCGGTATCGGTGGCGCCCTGATACAGGGATACCACGCGATCAGGCCGGCCCGCGATGGTTGCTTCACCAAGGGCATGCTCCACGGTGGTTACCGGGGTAGTTGTGATGGCAGCGATCGCTGCGGGGAATTGAAAGAGGCAGGTAACGATCAGCAGGAAGCTGGCGTAGCGGTGCATGGTACATCCGGTTGTTTGGCGAACAGCAACCAGGGGCCGATTTGATGAGGCTGAGTTGGCTGCGTTGATAGTGCCTAGTTGATGGCGCCGATTTGATAATGAGAATGGGAGATAATATCATCCGACTTCACATGAAAGCGACGCCAATATGCCCCTGAATCGACATTCCCCATCCCCGGATTACGATCGCCAGCCGCGACTGCGGGGTGACGCAGTGTGCGCGGGATACGACGGCCGGCAGGTGCTGACGAACGTGGATTTCACGGTGCGCGAGGGCAGTGTCACCGTTCTTTTGGGACCGAACGGCTCGGGCAAATCCACCCTGCTCAAAACCCTGGCCCGAACGCTGGCCCCCAGCGCTGGCAAGGTGCTTCTTGACGGCAACGACATCCATCGTCAGCCCACCCGCACCGTCGCGCAACAGCTCGGAATACTGCCACAGAGCCCCACCGCCCCGGACGGGCTGACGGTCAGGGAGTTGGTAGGGCTGGGACGTTTCCCCTATCAGAGCCTGATGCGCCAGTGGTCCCGACACGACGAAGCCGCCGTTGAGGAGGCCATGAGGGTGGCTGATGTTGCGACGTTTGCAGACCGGCCGGTGGATGCGCTCAGTGGCGGGCAGCGTCAACGTTGCTGGATTGCCATGGTGCTGGCCCAGGAAACCGACCTGCTTCTGCTTGATGAACCCACCACGTTTCTGGACCTGAAGGTACAGGTGGACCTGCTGGAACTGCTGGTATCCCTGGCTCACACACAGGGGCGGACGCTGTTGGTAGTGCTCCACGACCTCAACCTGGCGGCGGCCTACGCCGACCGGCTGGTAATGATGAAGGCGGGCCGGATTCTGCACGACGGCCCACCGGAGACCGTGTTTACCGCTGACAACCTCAAGCAGGTGTTTGATCTTGATGCCCAGGTTATCCGTGAACCTTTGGCGGGCCGGCGGGTTTGTGTGCCAGTAAAACGAACCGTGGCCGAGACTGCTTCCTTCACCTCGTCGGCGGCAACGGCATGAGCGCCTCCGTCCATCGGTTCTGTACTGTCGACAGTATTGAGGCCGGCGATCCTCTTGCCGGCACAGCAACCCATGCCGAGAGCAATCTGCTGATCAGTTGGCCGCGGCCGAAGTGGTCGCGAAGTCTGCGAATCGCCCGTGATATGGATGACGACCTGGCATCACGGATTAACCGTCTTGCGGCGAGTGGACGGCGGGTGAACCTGATTCACCAGCGTGGTCGTCCGGCGCTCAGTCACCGGCTTTACCTGTTGCCGGAAGGCCGCAGCTTTGACGTTGAGCGGCGTGACCTGCCGGCGTTTCTGGAGGCCCTGGCGTCCGGCAACGACCTGAGTGGGTGGGCCGGCGCTGCGATGACCGACTCCCTGGTGCTGTGTTGCACCCATGGCCGCAAGGACAAGTGCTGTGCCAAGTTTGGATATGCGACCTATCAGGAGCTCGCCCGTACGGTCGCAGACCGGGACCTGCCGTTTGAGGTCTGGGAAAGTTCCCATCTGGGCGGATGCCGGCTTGCGGCGAGCATCATGGTGTTCCCGTCCATGCGCAAATACGGCCGCGTTGCGCCGGAACAGGTGCTGCCTTTTCTGCAACATGAGGCAGATGGCCTTCCCTACCTGCCCTGTTATCGTGGACAGTCGCTGCTGACGCCCGCCCAGCAGTGCGCTGAGATATCGGCCCTGGAATGGCTCGCAGACAGAAACATCCGTGCGGAGCTGTCGGTCGGTCCGGAGGCTGCCTGCGATGACAGCAAGGAGGTTACGGTGCAAGTGGACTGGGCTTCGAAGGGTGATTCCGGGGCACTGACAGCCCGATGCGGCACCATGGAGGTTATGCGCGTCGATACTTGTGCGGACCTGGACGAGGGCCCTACGGCGTCGGCTTGCTGGGTGGTAAAAAACATAAGGCCGCTTTGAGCGGCCTTATGTGTGGTTCTGCCCGTCTTCCGTTTACCAGTCGACCCCATAACTGACCATGACCGATCGGCCGGGTGCGGTGGTGTACTGGGTGTCGAAATTGTAGATCTGCGAGATCACCGGGAAGTAATCCTCATTCAGCAGATTGTTGATGGCCAGGGTGATATCCCCGTTGCCGGTCCGCCAGGTGCTGGTCAGATCCAGAACCGTGAAGGACTCCACCTCGCCCTGGCCAAAACCGCTACCACTAAAGCGGTCGCGATCACCCACGACCATGGCCTGCAGGCGATTGCTCCAGCGCGCAGTAGTATCGTGTTCCACATAGCCAGTGAGCTTGAGTGGTGAAATCCGGTTGCCGGCAAGGTAGGTGTCGTAGCTGCCATCATCGTCAGAATCGACTTTGCCTTCCATCCAGGTAAAGGTGCCGCCGGCACTCAGGTTGCGGGTGGGATAGGTGTTGAGCTCTGCCTCGAAACCGTAGATACGTTCAGGGCTGCGCAGCACGGGAATGGGCTCGTTGGCGTTGGCTGCCGCAAGGCTGGTTCCCAGTTCCGACTCACTGTAGAACAGCGTCAGTGCAAGATCGGCGCGATCCCAGACGGCCTCGGTGCCAACCTCGTAGTTGTCGACCACCTGTGGCTCAGGGCGGATCTGATCCAGCGATGTGCCCTGCTGGGGCTGGCGCAGGGTGCGGCCAATCTCCGGCACCGTGAAGCCCTGGGAGAAGCTGGCGGTTGCTGCCCAGACATCGTTCACCTGGTATCGGGCCCCGGTATTGAAGACCGTTTCGCTGTACTCCAGTTCACCGCCTTCGACGTCTGCACCAAACACCGTGGTGTAGTCGTCCACCTCGAACCAGAATTTCTCGTAGCGGACACCGGCATTAACGGTCCACTTCGGAGTCAGTCGAAGTTCCGCCTGCAGGAACGGCGCCACACTGTTCTGGTCCATTTCAGGTACGAACGTCCGTCCGTCTTCCAAGGGCTGGGCCGTGGTTTCCATCAGTGTGTCCAGGCCCCAGAGCAGTTTGGCGCCAGACATGACGTCAAACGGCGTCTCGAAGTCCAGGCGGGAGCCGATGCGCTCCGATTCCGTCAGCGACTGTCCGCCCCCGGGATAGAAGGTGGCGAAGTACCCGAAGCGGGTCATGTAGTCGCGATAATACAGCTGCGCACCCAGTGAGGTATCGCCGAACAGTTGCTGGTCGCTGTAGGTCAGGTTCACGTTCAGGTTTTCAGTGCCCTGATCCTTGCCACCCGGGTCGCCGTTGACGGCGCGGGTTTTCTGCTCGCCGTACACGCCCGCTTCAAGGACGTAATTGGTGTCCTGTTTGATGTCGTAGTAGCTGGTGGTCAGTTCCAGGCGCTTGTCGGAGTCCAGGTCGAAGCCGAGCTTTGCCAGCACATCGAACTCGCGGGAGTCGGCAATGCCACCCTGGCCGTTCGGGTCCGGCGGGATGCGGTCGCCATCGGCATCGAAGACATTAGCGCGTTTTTCGTAGGAGCCCCGGAACTGGTAGTCAAAGGCTCCTGAACCACCGGTCACGCTCTGGGATAGCCCGAATTGTTCGCTGTCCTTGATGTGCTCTGTGGAGAAACCACCATTCAGTTCGGTGCGGTATAGGGGGGCGCCTTTTTCGTTCTTGCGGGTGATGATGTTGATGATGCCGCCGGTACCGCCAAAGCCGTACACGCCATTGGAGCCCCGGATCACTTCGATGCGCTCGATCGATGACGGGTCGATGGAGTTCAGGGAATGAAGCCCGTCGCGCAGGCTGATGGTCTGGGGGATGCCGTCAATCAGCACGAACAGGTTTCGGCCGCGCAGCGTCTGCGCCACACTGGTTAAACCGTGGGTAGAGGGCGACAGGCCTGGAACGGTTTTGGCCAGAATATCGCCCACATTGCCACCCAACGAGGACTGTTTGTCGATGGCGTCGCGGTCAACCACGGTGACCGCACCGGGGTTAACGTTGAGGGAGTCAAGACCGCGAGTGGCGGTTACTTCAAGTGTATCAAGGGATTTCGGTGCCTGATCGGTGCTTTCCTGAGCAGTTGCGGTTGTGGCGCATCCAAGCGCGAGGATCAGGGAGTAGCGTAGAGAGTTGGGTTGGTTGAACATGGGTCTCGGCACCTGATAGTTGTTTTTCGTCACGATGCGGAAACTAAACTAAATGTAATCGATTATCAATACCAGTTGCGTTGTAACAATGGCCGGCTTTTTGTGTCGGTGAAAGTGCAAAGTCGATGAACCTGTAGACCTGTGGAGAGTGACGTGAACAAACCTGGACGATTGATATGCCTGATGATGTTCGCCGTCATCATGCCGGTGACCGCTGCCGCCGCTGAAGCAACGTTTGACCCGTTTCAGCGTCTGCTAACACAGTACCTGACAGAGTCGACAACGACCGAGGGTGGCCTGGTTTCTGCATTTGACTATGAGGCGGCCCTGGCCTCATCGCAGACCGACGGCCTGCTGGCGGACCAGCGTAACCGCCTTGAAGATTTCGACACCGGTACCCTCGACGGCGAGGCTGAATCCGTCGCCTTCTGGCTCAACGCCTATAATTTTTTCATGATCGACCAGATCCTGACTGAGCGGCCGGACGGAGAGCTCGTTGGCTCGGTCTGGGACTACGGCGGTCGCGTCAATCCCTTTGTGGACAGCGTGTTTGACCGGGAAAATTTCCTCATCGATGGGCAGGCATACAGTCTCAATCAGATGGAAAAAGACATCCTGCTTGGTGAGGACTATGCGGACAAAGGCTGGAAGGACGCGCGGGTCCACTTTGCGGTGAATTGTGCCTCTGTTGGCTGCCCTCCATTAAGGGATGTGGTCTACACCGCCGACAATCTGGAAGGCCTGTTGGCAGAGAACACCCGTCGTGCCTTTGCAACCGAACATCATCTCGATATCAAGGGCGACACTCTCCATGTCACAGAATTGTTCAAATGGTACGAGGATGATTTCGTGGAGGCTTCCGGCTCTCGAAAGGCGTTTATCGAACAGTGGGCGGATTCAGCCCTGGCGGATCGAATTGAGGGCACTTCAGAGTTGACGTTCATTGAGTACGACTGGTCCCTTAATAAGCCGGCCAATTTTCCGACGTTCCGTTAACCGCTGTTCTCGCCAAAGGTTTCCAGTGAAGACCGGAAGAAAAATGGGCGATTTGTTTATAAAAAAATACACTAAAAACACGCCTATGCATTACGTTCTATTGGATCCATAATGATCGTTCAAGAATTCATGGCAGAGGAGAACCGCAATGAGCCGTTTGTTGGCTATTGTTCTGGTTTTTGCAAGTTCGCTGGCCATGGCCGGTGAAAAAAAGGCAACACCCTTGGTGGACGCCCAATGGCTTGACGCCAATCTCGACCAGGAGAATCTGGTCGTGCTGGACGTCCGTTCCGGCATTGATGACGGAGGGGATCGCAGCAGCTTTCAGCAAGCCCATATCCCCGGAGCCATATACAGCAGCTACACCGGAGACGGCTGGCGTGAAAACCGGGGCGGCGTGGCCGGCCTGTTGCCGCCCGTTGCAAGCCTGGAACGCCTGATTGGCGGGCTTGGTATCGGTAATGACGATACCGTGGTGATCGTACCCGCCGGCACCGGTGCAACGGATTTTGGCAGTGCTGCCCGGGTGTACTGGACCTTCCGCGTGCTGGGCCATGATGCGGTAACCATCCTCAATGGCGGCTTTGCCGGCTGGAAAGCCGAAGGCTTTGAGATCGTCAGTGGCGAAGGCGATCAGCGCCCCGTAGCTGACTTCGATGGCTCACTCCAGCAGGCCCTGATTGCCTCCCTGGAGGAAGTTGAAGAAGCCCGCGGCACCCAGGCACAACTGGTGGATGCACGGCCGTCGGATTACTTCCGCGGAGAGAACCAGTCACCAGCGGCGAAGGCGCCGGGTACCATCCCCGGTTCAAGAAGCCTGCCACATGTTGGCTTCCTGGGTGAGCGCAAAAATGCCTGGTACCTGAACGAGGACAGCATCACCGCACGGGTAAACGAGGCTGAACTGAACCCTGCTACACGTACCATCGCCTTCTGCAATACCGGCCACTGGGCCGCAACCGACTGGTTTGTGCTGAGTGAACTGGCAGGGTTTGAAGAGGTTGCGCTGTATGACGGCTCCATGGCGGAATGGTCCCAGGACAGTAGCCGCCCATTACAGGTGGCGAAAAAAGGCCTTGGCAAGCTTCTGGACGTTTTTAACTGATCTGGCAAAAGTGATATTTCATGGCTGATACCGCTGTCCTCCAGTCCGGGCTCCAGCAGCCTGGCTGGCAGGTGGACCGATTCATTGTATCAACGGCGCTGTTGGGCCTTGCCCTCCTGGGCGGGTTGATCTGGCTGGAAACCGCCCCGTTCATGGTTGCGCTGTTTGTGATCGGTACCGTACTGGGCATGGCCCTGTACCACGGTGCCTTCGGCTTCACCGCCGGCTGGCGTAACCTGGTGGTCAAGAAGCGCGGCGCCGGCATGCGAGCCCAGCTTTTACTGTTCGGGCTGACCTCCCTGATCATGGTGCCAATGCTCCACAGCGGCCAGGCAGGGCTGGTGGGCGCTGTTGCACCGGTAGGCTTGTCCCTGGTGGTGGGTTCCTTCCTGTTCGGTATGGGTATGCAACTCGGCGGTGGGTGCGGCTCTGGCACCCTGTTCACTGTCGGCGCTGGCAACGTCCGTATGGTCGTCACACTGGTGTTCTTTATCGTCGGCACCGTACTGGGCTCCCTTCATTTGCCCTGGTGGCTGGGCCAACCCGGGTTTGATCCGGTGCCCCTGGTCAACAGCTTCGGTGTTGTCGGGGCAATTCTGGTTCAGTTTGTCGGGCTCGGGCTGATTGCCTGGTGGGTCAACCGCATTGAGCGTAAGGCCCATGGCAATGTTGAGCGCGGCGAGTTGCTCTGGAAAAGCCAGGGCCATGGCGTGATGAGAACCTTGCTGGGTGGCCGCTGGCCGTTCACCTGGGCCATTCTGATCCTTGCTGTTGGCAATGCCCTGACACTGGCCATAGGGGGCGCGCCCTGGAGCATCACGTTTGCGTTCAATGTCTGGGGTGCGAAAGCGCTGGAAGTCATTGGCGTAAACATGGCCCAGTTTGAGTTCTGGACCTGGGAATATCCGGCCATGGCGCTGAAGGATTCAGTGCTCACCAACATTCCCTCGGTGATGAATTTCGGGCTTCTGCTGGGGGCCATGCTGGCCGCGGGTCTGGCCAACCGGTTTAATGAAGCCAGCCGCAATCGCCCCGAAGGTCGGCAGTTCCTCGCTGCCGTGGTGGGTGGTTTGCTGCTCGGTTACGGGGCTCGCCTGGGCTTTGGCTGCAACATCGGGGCGCTGTTCTCCGGCATTGCCTCAGCCAGCCTGCATGCCTGGGTCTGGTTTGCCAGCGCTTTTGTGGGTTCACTGATCGGCATTCGCCTGCGGCCGTGGTTCCGGCTGCCCAACTGATGCGGGAGGACACGATGGACAGAGCCTACAGTCGAACCCGTATTGTCGTCATGCTGGCGGTGATTCTGGCGTTGATCATGGCGGACCACCTGAGAAGCCCCACCTTTGCGTTCAACTCCGGGCATGGAAATGTAGAAACGGCGCTAAGCCAGCGGGATGAAACGGCCTGTGCGCCTTGTGGAGCGCCTTGCCCGTCAACCCGCGACTGACTAAGTTCCTGCAAATGAACCGGTTTAGCCGGTGGGAGAGACAGCGAATGAACAAGGTATGCGTTGTAATGGGTGTCGGGCCGGGCAATGGCGAGGCTTTTGTGCGGCGGTTCAGTGATGAAGGCTACCAGGTGGCGATGCTGGCGCGCAGCAAAGACTACCTGCTGCAGCTTGAGCAGTCGATATCCAACACCTATGCCTTTCCCTGTGACCTGATGGAATCGGAACAGATAGGTTCGGTACTGGCGGCCATCAAGGATAAACTGGGGCCGGCCTCGGTGCTGCTTTATAACGCCGGTGGTGGTGTCTTCAAGAACGTCGAAGAGGCCAGCCTGGACGATTTCGAGGCCAACTGGCGCATCAATGTGCAGGGCCTGGTGGCCGCCACCAAAGCGGCTCTGCCGCAGCTGCGCGAGCATGGCACGGCCAGTATTATCGTGACCAGCGCCTCGGCGGCGACTCGCGGGCGAGCGAATACCGCGCCCTTTGCTTCGGCAAAAGCCGCCCAACGCAGCCTGGCACAGTCAATGGCCCGCCAGCTCGGGCCGGAAAAGATCCATGTGGCTAACCTGGTGATTGATGGTGTGGTGGATCTGCCGCGAACCCGCGAGTGGCTGGCGGACAAGCCGGACGAATTCTTTGTGACACCGGCTGCGGTCGCTGACGCTGTCTGGAATCTGTCTCAGCAACATCCGTCCGCCTGGACCTTCGAGCTGGATATTCGCCCCTTCGGGGAAACCTGGTAACGGCTTCAACAACGTGGTTCATACCGGATTGGTGGCCAGGATTTTCTTCAGAAAGTCCTTGGTTCGTGGGTCCTTGGGATTATGGAAAATCTCACTGGGAGGCCCCTGCTCCACGATTCGACCGCCGTCGATAAAGATCACACGGTCGGCCACGTCCCGCGCGAAGGACATTTCGTGGGTAACCACCATCATGGTCTGGCGTTCCGAGGCCAACTGTTTCATCAGCCCCAGCACTTCTTCCACCCACTCAGGGTCGAGTGACGAGGTGGGCTCGTCAAACAGGATGACTTCCGCGCCCGTCGCCATGGCACGGCCGATACCGACCCGCTGTTGCTGTCCGCCGGACATGGACGCCGGATAGGCATCTGCCTTGTCGGCGAGGCCGATCCGATCGAGTATCTCCCGTGCGCGCTGGTAGGCTTTTTCTTTCGGCCAGCGATCCACCACGAGCAACCGTTCCGCGATGTTCTGCAACGCGGTCTTGTTGGAGAACAGGGCATAGTTCTGGAAAACGAACGCGGTTCGCCGGCGCATGGAGAGAATGTCCGCGCGGCTGGCGCGGTTCACGTCCACGGTCAGATCACCCACGGTCATGGTGCCTTTGGTGGGTTGTTCCAGAAAGTTGACGCAGCGCAACAGGGTGGATTTTCCGGTCCCTGAGGGACCGATGATCACCACGATCTCACCTTCTTCGATGGCGAGATCGATGCCGTCGAGAACCACGGCCTTGCCAAAATGTTTGCTCAGTGATTCCAGTTTGATCATCGGCTGTAGGCCTTGTTCAGACGGATTTCCAGGTAGTGCTGAAGCTTGGAGAGCATCTCAACGACGATCCAGTACATGATGGCGGCAACAATGAAGGCCTCGAAGTACAGGAAACTGCCGGCGGCCTCTTTCTGGGTGGCACCCATCAGCTCGGTAACCCCCAGGGTAAATGCCAGGGAGGTGGCCTTGATCATGTCGATGAAGTAGTTCATCAGCGTGGGCAGTGCCACACGTGTGGCCTGGGGCAACACTATCCGTCGCATCAGCTGGCCGTTGGTCATGCCGATCGACAGGGCGGCTTCGGTCTGGCTGCGGTCCACGCCCACGATGGCGGCACGTATCGATTCCGCCATGTACGCCGAAAAATGCATGGTCAGGCCCATGATGGTCGCCGTAACGCCGTCTATGACCGTCAATGCACTGACCAGTTGCGGCAGCCCGTAATAGAACAGGAACAACTGCACCAGCAGCGGAGTGCCCCGGAAAAAGGAAATGAACACGATGGTCAGCTGATTGAGCACCGGGATGCGCAGCACCCGGACGACGGCGAACAGGCAGGCAAGGATCAGCGCCAGCACCATCCCGACGCCGGCCAGTTGCAGGGTGAGGGGCAGGTACCCGAGCAAGACAGGTACCAGCCCAAGCATGTATTCGACGTTCAACACGTCCATAGCGAGTCAGGCCTTGGTGGCGCCCCTCAGGGCTGGGTGATGTCGGTGCCGAACCACTTCTCTGAAATGGAGGCCAGGGTTCCGTTGTCACGCAGGGCTGCCAAGGCCGCGTTTACTTCATCACGCAACGCTCGTCCGGCGTCCGTGTCGCGAAACGGGTAGGCGTTGGTGATCTGGGAGAACGTTGGGCCGGCGAGCTCCAGCGGCAGTGGCTTCTCCTTGATGATCTGGCTGGCACTGACCCGGTCCATGACGAAGGCGTCTACGCGGCCGAGAGCGGTATCACGCTCCAGATTGCTCTCATAGGTTTTGATGTTGATTTGGTCTGCATAGGGCAGTTCCCGCAACAGGGCCTCGAAGTTGGAGCCCAGGTTCACCGCGACGGTCTTACCCTTCAGATCTTCCACACGCTCGACCTCTGTGTTGCCTTCTTTGGTCACTACCTGAGCACCGTCATAGACATACGGTTCGCTGAAAATGTAGGCCTTCTGGCGCTCCTCGGTGATGGTGATCTGGTTGGCAACGGTGTCGATACGCCCGGATTCCAACATGCCAAACAGGCCTGAGAAGTTGGCGGTCTGGTACTGGATCTCACGCCCCATCTCTTTGCCAACAGCGTTCATGACATCAACTTCAAACCCTTTGAGTGTATCCTGCTCCACAAAGGTAAACGGGAAATACTGGCCGGACATTCCGACTCTCAAGGGATCATCCTGCGCGTGCAGAGGTGCGCTTGCGAGCAGGGCAATAATCGATAGCGTATTGATCAATAGTGTTTTCATAAAACGCTCCTTCTGGCGTGCAACCTATCTGAATCATAGTCGGGAGTGAAAAATGGGCAATGATACACATCATTGGCTGTTAACAAGTCTTTCAATATCCATATAGATCTCAGGGGCATTGGTTACCCGAGCCAGCCAGCTCAGGGGGATGCCGCGCTCCCCACCCACACCGTAAATTGCTGCCATGGCCGGCCCGATGATCCAGGCACGCCCACAGGAGTCGCCTCCACATCTGATGTTGGCACGAACGGTTTCCGTAAAGCTCTGGGCGTGGTTCAGGATATGAAAGATCACTGGCATTGCCTCCTGCAGATAACAGGTGCGGCCATAGGTGTCGCCGGCACCGGAAGCATCCAGAACGGAACCGGATCTGGCTTTGTTGAGGTGTTGCGGATCAGGTGCTTCGAGGGTGGCAGCGTCCAGGGCTGCTGATAGGGATTCACCCCGGAAAAGCTGATCCAGGAGTTGCGCTGCGCACCTCGCCCAGGCTACCGCTTCGTCGTTGTGATTGGTTACCCGGACGGCGGCCTCTGCTACGCCCATCAGTCTTTCGCTGCCACAGTAACAGGCTACCAGTGGTGCCAACTTGGAAACTGCCGGCAGTTGCATGTCGTCGGCGCCGCTCTCCGGAAGCAGATGATGATCGATGGTTGTGGCCAGATGCACGCCGGCGTCCTGTATCTCCGGTTCCTGGTAAGTGAGACTGATGGCCTTACGGACCGGGTCAGCCAGTTGTTCGCCGCTCAGGCGGCGGGTATAGGGTAGAACCTTCTGCACCAGGACCCGTTTCTGTTTATCGGTCAGCTTGGCATTGGTGGTCAACTGTGCCTGTTCGATGGCACTTTGTTCGATGGTGTCCAGATTGTTGAGAGTGACCCGGGTCGGGTTGTCTATGTAGCCCCGCCAATCACCACCGGGGCCAAAGAAAGCGCGAAAGCGGCGCTGGTAATCGCGGATATCCAAATTCCCTTCACTGGCCAGCAGGCTGTCGGTCAACACCCCTGTCGCTGCGCCGTAATGGCTGACATCACCAGGCTGTTTGCCGCCATGGGCAAAATAACCGAAGCCGCCCGTGAAATAGTCGGCCTTCGGCGGCAGGAACTCCGGTGACTGGCCACCAACCTCACAGATGCGTTGGCTATCGTAAAGCCAATGCAGCCCAAGGCTGGCCGCGTCCGCAACCCAGCCTCCGGCGAGAGCGGCATTGATGGCGGCTTTTCCGTCCCAAGGTGCGTTACCGGTCATCGTCATTCCTTATTGGTCGTGTTCAGGGTTGACGATACTGTCTTCCCATCGCTTGCGTCCATCCTGTTAGCCAGGGCATTGATTCTGGTCTAGTTGGTCTCCGCCCTCTTTTCGATCTCATCCTTGATAATCCAAAGCCGATCCTGGCCCCAGCAACTGACCGCCCCGTAACGGAAGCTGGGAACGCCCCATAGCCCGCAGTCATACATGGCCTTACGATTATCCTCCACCCACCCACGCCAGCTCTGATCGTTTAATAAAGCCTTTGCTTTCTGCCAGTCCAGGCCGGCTCGTTCAACGATCACTTTCAGACCGGCATTGGTTTCGGAACGTATACCTTCAGCATTGACGGCCCTGGCATAGGTAAGCATGTAGTCGGTCTCGCGACCGAGTGAGCGTGCGTATTCAAACAGGGCATAGCATCGTTCCACGCCGGATCCCAAAGGATCAGCGACGAAACCATACGGAATGCCCAGCTTGTTGGCCTCTCTTTTGGTGTCGTGGAAGATGTACCATTTTTTGGCATCCGGTACCGATTGCCCGCGCATCAGCATGGGCAGAACCGGTCTGAGTTGAAGAGGGATATTCCACGCATTGGCCAACTGGATTGCTCGCTCCAGGCCCAGATAGGAGTATGGGCTGCGGATGGAGAAGAAGACTTCAAGGGTGGTGTCGGTCGCTCGGTGGCCGTCAGCCGGGCTGGGGACGCTACTCATCAAATCGGACCATGTGCGCGTGAAAAGGACCGCATCGGGGACGTCCCGGTTCAGTCCCTGTTCGTTCAGACACCGCTCAAGATGATCCAGGCGGTCCACACCCCAGAACCATTCACCGAGGAATCTCGTCATGCTGCCTTGATAGTGTCCGAGTCGCCGGAGCAATCGTTCATTCGCGGATAGCCTTGCCTGGTCATACCTTGCGGGCGCAGCGTCTGGTTGTTGGCCGGTATCTGAATGCCACAGATCTTTTAGCACATGCACGGCAGTTATCAGTCCTTCCTCATTCCCTTCGGCATCAAGCAGACGGGCCGTGGCAGACGTCAGTTCGGTCTCGGAGGGCGCCGTCGGCCGGTCTGGAGGTGTGAAACCGTATAGTTGCGAGAGCCTTGTGGCGTCCCGTTGCGCCCACGAGCGCCAAAGAGCCGGCTCAGGGTACATTTCGTCGTCCAGTTGCCAGACCGTATGGAGCTGGAAACGCACGCGAAAGCGTTCCTGTAATTGGGTAAGGGCTTGCAGCAGGGGGAGTCCAAACGGATCACGGGGATTCACGAACACCAGGACAAGATCGCTTTCACCCCGCGCCTTTGCACGGATGCTGTGAAGGGATCGTTGCAGGGAAACTCGGGGCGCACTGGAAAGTACACGGGCGAGCCAAGGCATAACATCGGCTTTGACCGGGCGGCGCATAAGGTCGTCTCTTTGTTGTTATTGGTTGAGTTGAAGCCAGCGCGCCAGCTGCGAGCCTGGGTGTCGGCTGATGGACCACGGCAACCATACCATCACCGTCAGGATAACTGCGCCTGCGGCTACGGTAAGTACCGGATTCAACGTGAAAGTGTTCCCCAGGCCCGCAAACACCACCGTCATTGGCAGCATGCCAACAAAGGTGGCAATGGCGAAGCGCCAGGCGCGTATTGCGGTAACGCCGGCGGCATAACTGATCAGGGCGAACGAGAAAACGGGTATCAGCCGAGTCAGCAGGATGGCAATGGTCAGAAAGCGTTGCGAGCCATCCCGTGCAAGCACAGGGTTGTCCGGAAAACGTTTGCAGATCACCTCGCGTCCGAGGCAACGGGCAATCCAGAACGCCGCCATGGCACCCAGCAGGGCACCGGTTGCTGCGATGGCGGTTCCCTCAAGCACACCAAACGCCAGACCTGCGGTTGCACTGACCGGAAGTGTGGGAATCGGGCCAACCACAACAGCCATCGTCATCAACAGCATCAGCAGCAGTGGGCCGGCAGCCTCCTGGCTTTTCAGCCATTGTGCAAGGGTCTCCGGAGACAGGTCCGCAGGTATTCCCAATATCTGTAGCAGCCACCAGGCACCTGCCAGGGCAGCCATTACCACAACAACGATGGCGATTCTCAGTGTCATCCAGGGCGCTCGTCTACAGCCAGAAATAATGAACCAGGGACAGATTGGAACGCCCATTGTTACAGGGCCGGTCGCAAAGATCACGCGACCCTGAAAATTGATCAGATAATTCCTGATTCGGTGTAACAGTTGCAATACTCATGTGTCTGTGTTCGTGAAGCGCCAGTAAACAGGGCCCTGGGAACGTTTGGGCAGTGAGTTACCGGAACGGAGAGCACGACAAGATGACTCGGCACTATTGGATGGGTGGAAACCGGTCTTACGAGCAGGACCGGTTCTTTGAGCACTATCTCGACAAGTCTCTGTGGCAAAAGGCGGATGGCCCCGACCAGTGGGACGCGTGCTGGTATACTGGCATGCCGGACCCCGAATATTTCAGCCAGGTGGGGCCGGGCCGGAAAATCAACCACATACCCGGTAACGCAGCCCTTACCGTCAAAAGCCGACTGTACCGCAGCCTGATGGATCTGCGGGAACGGGTGCAACGGCAGGAGAAGGGTAGCCGGCATCTGACCGATCGACTGGAATTCGTGCCCCGGGTTTTCTCCATGCCTGAGGACTACCATGCCTTCCAGGAAGCGGCGCTGGAGAATCCGGGCAAGCGCTGGATACTGAAACCCAAGAACGCCGCCCGTGGCAAAGGCATCAGGTTGGTGGGTGACCCGGCCGAGGTGCCCATGGAATCGTCGTGGATGGTTCAGGAGTACCTCGAGAACCCCCACACCATGCACGGCAGAAAATACGTCCTGCGTCTCTATGTGCTGGTGTCTTCGGTTTCACCGTTTCGCGTTTACCTCTATCGCCAGGGGTTCGCCAAGCTGGCCTCGGCACCCTACGACGAAGAGAACGCCAACAACCCCTACAGCTATCTGACCAACCCTGACGTCAATGCCCTGAATCTGGACGCCGAAGTGCCGGTGGAGTTCGTGGATTTTGACCGTTACCGGGCCTGGCTCAGGGACCAGGGCCATGATGATGAGGCGCTGTTCGCCAAAGTCGAGGACATGGTTGCCCTGACCTGTCTGGCAGCGCTTGAGCCCATGCGTGAACGTTCCCGGGTCATCGGCGCCGACACCAGTGGCTGCTACGAACTCATGGGCATTGACTGCCTTATTGACGACAGTCTCAAACCCTGGGTTCTCGAATGCAATCTGAGCCCTTCCCTTGAGGTGTGTGCTGGCCCGGAAAGTGGGGGCGACATTGAGGAGGCCATCAAGGGTGCCCTGGTAGCCGACATGGTTGAACTGGTGGGCCTGAATCGCCCGGCCGATGCGGATTCTGCATGCGCCATGGTTGAGCGATTGGTGAGGGAAGCACAGAGCGAGTTGGCCCGCAGCGGCGGCTTCAGAAATCTGATACCGGGAGTGAATCCGTCGGCATACCTCCCATTTATGGCCCTGCCGCGGCTTTCGGACTGGGTTGTCGCACAGGCTTTGTCGGACCGTCCTCTGCAACAGCCTCATCTTGAGCGGTGGTCGGCTGAGGATACGTTCAGTGAAGATCAGGTCTATCTCTATGACACCCGCCTGGGCCATCTGAGCAGCCTGAATGAGACCGCGTCGCTGATTTGGCTGATGGCCACCGAGGGCGCGGGGCCAGACGATATCGCCTCCGCACTGGTCGATTCCGCGGCCAAAAGCATGCCTGCCGCCCCGGATGCCTGGGCTATCCGCAACGATGTCTGGAACACACTGGCTGACTGGGTCAACAACCGGTTTCTGATCCAGTCAGAGGAGCAACCGGTGGCCCCGGCTACTCCGGAAACAGTCCGGCCGCCGTTTCCGGAGACGTCCGCCATGATGGCGATGGTGCTGTCCTGCGGTCGCTTCCGGGCCCGGTTCTTTACCGACAGTGCGCCGCTGGTCAATCGAATTGAAAACCTGCTTGAACCGATGGCTGTTTCCGACGAGGCGGGTAGGGACTCACTCCCCCGGCTCGAAATTGTCCGCGATACGCCGGGCTTCACGTTAATTCTCGATGGCCAGGTGATCCATTCCCGGTTGCCGCTTTCGGCTGTCGCTGCTGCGCTTGCCAACTGCCTGGCAACGCACGCGGCCAGACACGATGACATCGCCATTGACGTCGGTCTGGTTGCCGGCCCCGACCAGGCTACCCCGATGTTTATGGCCGGTCATTCCGAACCAGCCCTGCGTGACGCGCTCACCCTGGCGTTGTCGGCTCTCTGGCGTGTCGATTGTGGCCGCGGGGCACTCCTGCCTGCTTCGGACGAGTATCGCGTTAACGGGCTGGGACTACCGCTGCAGGACAACAGCCGGGAGGGCGTATTTGTGCCCGCGCAACCAGGCATGACGGGCGCCACCGGTCAGGTACTTGCGGTACTTGTTCCCACGGGAGAGCCACTTCGGAACAAAGCCGGGTTACAGGCCCTGACTGTGAACGAGGCACTCCGGCATCTGATTTCCTGCTGTTGTTCGGAAGACGGTCTGCCATTGAATACAGAAGGCTTCACTAGGCTGGCGGTCTGGCTGGAAAGCTGCGAACGCTATCTGGTTGATATGAATAATCTGGAGGCCGCTGCTGCGGCACTGTCCGGGCGGTGTACTGACAAGGCGCCGCAACAGGCATCCGGGAGCCGTTGAACCCTTGCGTTCTCCGGCTCCGGGTATCGAAAGGCCGGGTATGAAACCTGGCAGTCACGTTAAAACCAGAGGGGACATATCATGTCCAGAGAAGCACAGAGACACAGACTGCTCGGCAAGCTTGCCCGGGGCATGGCCTACACCGGCCCCGTGATTGCCGTTGTTATGGGTGCCTCGGCGTTCAACGTCTCAGCCGCTGAAGTTACGGCAGAACCGGGTTACCTGATGCTTGCCGCCGGAGAGGCGGAAGCTGAGGGTGAAGCCGGGAAGAAAGGCTACGGCGAAGGTGAAGCGGAGGGCAAAGCCGAAGGTGAAGGTGAAGCAGAGGGAGAAGGCGAAGCAGAGGGTGAGGCCGAAGGAGAAGCCGAGAGCTGAGCCGATGGTCGGGTGGGCACGGGCAACGCCTGTGCCCGCACGGTCGCTTCCAGGACTTAAACGACCAACAGACAACGGATGATTACCATGACACAGCCAGTTTCAGACAGACGTCGGGTCGTGAATGATGTTGTTGAAGAGAATGCCCATGCCATCGGGCAACTCGTCGACCTGTTGGAAGCCTTGCCCGGAAACCTCTACCGGCAATGTTTTGGTCACAGGAAACAACATGTGATTGGCAAGCACGTCCGTCACATCATTGATCACTACAGTGCCCTGTTGACGGCAACCGCGTCCCCCGGGGCATTGCTTGACTATGAAAACCGAAACAGGGACCTGTTGCTGGAAACAGACCGTCAGGCTGCGGGCAATCGCCTTTCAGACATCCTGAAGACGTTGCGCAACCGCTTTGCCACAGAGTATGCCAGCGAACTGGCAATGCTGCACAACAGTGACGGCCAGCGGCAGATGGTAACAACCAGCGTGGATCGTGAACTGGTGTTTCTGGCCAGCCACACCATTCACCACATGGCCATTATCGGAATGCTTGCCGAGCAGGCTGGTGTGGACGTCGGTGGCGACTTCGGAGTCCATCCCTCGACCTTGCGCTACCTGCAAAGGCAGGCGTCGGACCTGGCCCGAAGCGCCTGAATCCGAGCGCAAAACAACACCACTGGAGGTCACTGACATGTCGACCAACAAACATCGAAAGGAGCTTTTACGCAAACTGTCCCGGAACCTCATGGTGTCTGTTCCCATGATGACGGTGGTGGCGGTAGCCGGTTTCAATGCTGGCTCCGGCGCGCCTTTCGGGCTGGTCCCATCTGCTGAAGCCTCGCAGGGTGAAGCAGAAGGAGAGGCCAAAGGAGAAGGCGAAGCCGAAGGCCGTGCCGAAGGTGAAGCGGAAGGAGAAGCCGAGGGCGAAGCTGAAGGAGAGGGTGTGTCCGCCAGCCTCAAGAAGGCGGTTCGCCGGCCCGAAGGTTACACGCCCTATCAGGGCAATGTAGCCGATCTGAGAGCCCAGGGTGAAAAACTGTTCAACGACAGCAGTGTGTCCTCCAACGGCCTCGCCTGTGCCACCTGCCATGTAAACGGGGCGCTCTACAACCCGACCTTCAAGAACGAGTATCCCCACGTTGTGGCCATGGGCCAGCGAGACTTTGGCATGGACATGGTGCACCTGGATGAAATGGTTCAGATCTGCATGGTGGCGCCGATGGCAGCCGAGCCTCTGGAATGGGGGTCAGAAGAGTTGGCTGCGTTGACCGAATACTCCCGGGTGGAGCAAAAGAAATTCATCGACAAGCAATAACGTTGCTTTGCATCAGTGACTCTGCTGTCGATCCTGGGTGGGGCCAAAAACCCCACCTTTTTTGTAATCTACCCTTTTTTTGGGTGTCTCTCTGGAAAGACAGAGAAACGGCGAGGGACCTATGAAACCGGTTGTGGGAACAGAAGCGGAAATGGTCAGCGAAGAATTGGCGGCAGTGAATCAACCGCCTTCAAAGCGCTCTTTTCGGGAGTGGGCCAGACAACTCGCGGGCTGCCGTTTGTGCCGTAATCTCACAGTGGCGGCCTTTGCCGCCATTCTCGCCATTGAGGTGGCGATTCTCATACCATCCTACCGCAATTATGAGGAGGACCTGTTGAGTGAGCGGGTAGATATTGCCAGTCAGGCGATCATCACATTCCTCAAGCATACCGGTAGCCGGGAGATAAACTCGGCAGCGCTTGAAACCCTGATGGCCAGTAGCCCGCTCGTCGGGGTGTCAATGCGCAGAGAGGGCGTCGGATATGAGGCGGGAGAGGCCATTGAGTCGCCACAGCCTGCCGACGGGGTATTGCGGGCCGCACCAAGAACATCGAGGGGAACGATTGATCTTTCCTGGGGCTCCGACCCTATGTTGTCGGATTATCAGGTTCTGGGGCGGGTGGATGTCAGTGATGTGCCCTCTGAACTGGTTGCGTTTGTGTTTCGCATCCTCGGCCTGTCTTTGTTGATTGCCGTCTTTGTCACGGCTGTCACCATGTTCGTGGTCGACAGGATGATGCTATCGCCGTTGCTGAAACTCAGAGCGCGCATTTCCCGCGCCGGTGATGATGCCGAACACCCCCTGAGATACCTGACGCCCGCCGGGCGCTGCGATGAGTTCGGGGAGGTGGAAGGTGTCTTCAATAGCATGCTGAAACAGAATGCCTCCTATCTTGCACGGCTTCAGCTGCTGAACCGGGAACTTGACCAGTTGCTGGATGAGCGGACCCGGACCCTACGCAGAACCGAGCAGGAGCTGGAGATTCGCACCCTTTACGATCAACTGACCGGCCTTGCCAGCCGCAGCCTGTTCGAGGAGCAGCTGGACCGTTACTTAGATCAGGCCCGGCAGAACGCCCCCCGAAAAGAGGCCGTTCTGGTGCTTGGACTGAATGATTTTCAGGCTCTCAATGGCCTGGCCGGCCATGAGATAGGCGATCGGGTGTTGCAAGAAATTGCCCGGCGGATTGCCCGTCACAGTGCCGATCATGGCCATGTGGCCCGTCTGGGGGGAGATATCTTTGGCTTGCTGGTTGCAGAGGCTGGCCGCATCCCGCCCGAGAGCATCGAAACCCGGATATCCGCGATCATAGAATCGTGTGAACGGCCCGTTCAGGTTGGTGGGAAACCCTATGAATGCGAGGTCAGCGCGGGGGTGGCCGTGACCCCGCTGGACGGAGTGGAGGCCCGAACGCTGCTCAGTCATGCGGAGATTGTCATGCATCGCGCAAAAAAATCACCGAGCCAGAGGGTGCAGTTCTTTGCCTCGGAGTTCGGGGATCAGGTCCTTCGTCGGCAGGAGATGATCCGCAGCCTGAAGGTGGCCATCCAGAATCAGCTGTTTCAACTGCACTATCAGCCCCAGTTTGACCGCCTTAGACGGTGCACTGGTTACGAGTCCCTGCTGCGTTGGCATCATCCGTTACATGGCGCGGTGTCGCCAGCGGAGTTTATTCCACTGGCGGAGGAAACCGGGCTTATTGTCAGAATCGGTGACTGGGTTCTGGAGCAGGCTGTTGTCACATTAAAACGCTGGGCTGGTCAGGGGTTCACGGGGCGTATCGCGGTGAATGTGTCCGCCCTGCAGTTACACGATCAGGGTTTTGCCGACCGGATTTCGGCTCTGCTTCAGCGTTGTGGCGTCAGTGCTCGCCAACTGGAACTGGAAATCACCGAAACCGCGTTGATGGACGATGTCGAGCGCGCCATGGCTACCCTGAACCGCTTCCGTGAGCTCGGCCTGGCTCTGGCGGTGGATGATTTTGGCACCGGCTATTCGTCATTGGCGTACCTCAAGGCGCTTCCCGTCTCCCGTATCAAGATCGATCGTACCTTCGTGACCGGGCTGCCTGATAACGAACAGGATGAGGCCCTGTGTAAAACCATCATTACCATGGCCCACAACATGAGTTGCGCGGTCATTGCCGAAGGTGTCGAAACCGAAGCGCAGGCGAGCTGGCTGGCCCTGGCAGGCTGTGATGAACTGCAAGGATTTTTGCTGGGAAAACCTGGCTTGTACGGTTTTCAGGGTAAGGACATAGCCGGATGACGGCTGAGCCGCTGGCTCAATCCACCCATTGGAATTTCCGGTAATCAAACCCTTGTTCCAGTGTGGGTTTAACGATGTCGAAGTAGGGAGAGGCGTCGAAATCCCGGGGCGCAAATAGAGAATGGTGGCGAATCCGGAAGTACTCGCGCCTCTGGGCGGCGCAATCGCGGTCATCTTCTGAATTGGACAGGCTTACGGGCAAAATCGGGTAACGGAGCGACTGGAAGCCTTCGGCGATGAATGTGGAACAGATCGCTCGAGTGGGATCACCGCTGCCGAGGGCCAGCAGCGAACGCCGGTGGCGGGAAGGTACCGGTGGCGTCGGGAAAAGGTAGCGTGCCAGGTCCCAGACATTTTTCAGGTCGTACTGATGGCCAAGCCGGCTTGTCGAGTAGGCAACAAGCTTGCCGATATCGTGGTCACTGAGTCCGATCGGGCGACAGATACGGGTATGGGTGTTGCGGTAAAACGAGAGTGGGAGTGGGCGAATGCCTTCCTCAAGATCCGCCTCGACCAAAACATGTGGCTCGCCATTGTCTGCGGCGCCAAGACCTGCATCCGGCCCCAGATATAGAGCGGCATGCGACCAGGTTGACTGGGTCAGATATTTGATAGCCACACTGATTCGGGTATTTCCCTCCACCAGCAGGACATCACCGGGCTGAAGCACCCTTTCCAGAGCCTCCCAGGCGCATGTGCGCACCGACTGTTCGGTGACCTGTTTCGAAAGATAGGCGGCCAGGCGCCGTGATAGCCAGTTCAGTAGCATCGGTTACCCCGATTGTTGTTCGTTAGAGGGCGCGTTTGATACTCAAGACAAGCAACCGGCGTAACTGTTACAGCGCCACAGGGTTGTGCTACGCCGTGGTGGGAACCGGTTGCCTTGAAAGCGTAAGCGTATCGTAATCACGAAGCAGAAACAGCGCCGCACAGGCAGCGAGCATGGGCCAGGCTGCAAAGAACAGAAGATTATCAAAGGGCTGCAGGTATTTCGCGAATGCGGAGAGAGTAGAGACACCGTGGAAGACCAGGATTGCGCCGTAAGTCCAGGTTTTCAGAAGGCCGGCTACAAACAGCAAAATCAGTGCAAGTTGCGCAATGCCAATGAAGTAGAAGGCAGTTTCGCCAAGTCCACCAAGCCCATAGAAAGAGCCAAATACTTTAATGGCGTGTTCGGGCTGAACCAGTTTATCCAGGGTCCAGAACAGAAAAACAACGAAAATGCCAAGTCGAAGTAGCAACAGGGCGAGGGGTAACTGCTTGGGCATTCCTTTTCTCCTTTTGAATTTTGAATGATCGTTCCAGAGACAGAGAACGATTATTGGAGTTCCGTCGGGCAGCGAAAAAGTGCTTCTGTCAGCCTTCGGTGTAACGCTTGCAAGGGTCAGGTGTCGTAATAGGGACTGTGTGCTTGTTATGCGCCGAAGTGGTGGAGGAAAAACAATGAGAATGCAGAATGTCGCCTTGACGGTGTTGTGTGTCTCACTGCTGATGGGTGCTCGTGCGATCCTGGCCCAGGAGAAAAACGGGTTTGATTTGAGTGACGCGCTGATACCGGTTGATGAAATTCATCGTGGTGGGCCACCCCGTGACGGTATTCCCTCCATTGACAGTCCTAAATTTGTGCCCGCAAGTGGTGAGCTGCCTTGGCGGGAGGACGACCTCGTGATGACCTATGACCAGGGGCAGGAACGGTATGCGTTCCCGATTGGTATCCTGAACTGGCACGAGATTGTAAACCATGGAGCAAGCGAAAAGCCTGTTCTGATTACTTTCTGTCCTCTGTGCGGTACCGGCATGGCATTTGATCCGAACGTGGAAGGCCGAACTTTAACCTTCGGCGTTTCAGGCCTGCTCTATAACAGCGACTTGCTGATGTATGATCACCAGACTGAATCGCTCTGGTCACAGATTGAAGGGCGTGCCATTTCCGGCTCCCTGGCCGGCTCAGAACTGGAGCCTGTCGCCATTCGCCATGAGCTCTGGCGGAAGTGGCGGAACCGGGTTGGTGACGCAGGGCTCGTGCTTTCCACCGACACCGGCCATCGCCGGAACTATCTTCAGTCGCCATACGGTGACTACGACCATTCTGAACGACTGTACTTCCCGGTATCCAGCACCAGCCGGAAATACCACCCGAAAACCTGGGTGCTGGGCTGGACTTATAACGGTGAAAGTAAGGCCTGGCCTTTTCCGGAGCTTGCCAATCATGGGGACGGGGTGCTTGAAGACCAAATCGGAGGGAGGAAGGTCAGCATTCACTTTGATGCAGACGTACCTTCTGCAGAGCTTCGCGATGAGTCTGGCAAACTCCTGCCAGCGACGCGGGCATTCTGGTTTGCCTGGTACACGTTTCACCCAGAGACGCAGATTTTCGAAACCGATTAATCGTGATGCATGAAAGCGAAGGGGATTACGGGTCCGACGTGTCATTTCCGGAGCGCCGAGCGCTGAGCGACTCACTGACACGTTCGTCAATCCGGCGTACCAGATCTTCGTCCAGCTGCTGGCTCGAGTGGGCGCTCATAAGCTCTATACTGGCCCTCAGGCTGCCAATGAAGCTGCGACAGCGACCGCACATCAGCAGGTGCATCTTCACAGACATCACCTTCCCGGTGCCCAATTCACCGTCAATGTAATCACTGGCGATGCGAGCCAGGTCTCGGCACATTAACATTCGCCTGTCTCCTGAAATGTCTCAACCATCAGAAAGATCTTCTGCCGTGCCCGATGAAGGAGCACGCGCAGGTTAGAGGCGCTGACATCCAGAATGTTACATACGTCGTCAGATTTGTGCTGATGCGCTTCGTACAACATTAATGCTGATCGCTGTGTTTCCGGCAGTGCGAACAGGTGTCGATCGAGGCAGTCGCTCAGCGCGCCGTTCTCCATCAGCGCCTGGGCGGACTCGTTGGATTTCAGGCTCGGTGGTGTGGCCCAACGTCCATTTGGCGCGAAGCGGGCGGCGAGGTCCGGGTCCAGCGCTTCCGAGAAATCCGCGTTTACTTCCCGCTTTGCCTTCCGAAGATGATTCTTGGCCCGGTTCGCCACGATACGGTGCAGCCATGTCTTCAGGCCGGATCGGCCCTCAAATGTCTGAACGGCATCGATAACTGTTACCCAGCAATCCTGGACAATTTCCTCTGCCGAGGCGTGATCAAGGTAAAAGCGGGCGACGGCCATCATGCCGGGGGTGTATAAACGCACAGCCTCGCGAAACGCGCCCTGGTTTCCCGACTTCAGGCCATTGATGAGGATGTCCTCGTCAGACTGATGTGTTGCGGTTTCCATTCCGTATACCCCCGAATACCTGCGTTAGAGCGTCGTTATAAACATGTTATTGGACATCCAGAGCGGCCTGGACAATGGTATGTCTATAGTTGCAGCCATTAGTTCCAGTAATGATGAGTAACTGCTCAAAAAATTTTAGACCCAGGCTGCTGTAACATCCAGCGCCTTGGCGTGTCTTTCAGAGCAACCGTTTTCACTTCTAATTTATGGATTTAGCTATGAACTCCAAAAAGCTCGTTTTGCTGCTGGTTATCGGTGTCGTGGTTGCACTGTTTATCAGTTTTGGCGGTCACGAGATACTCACGCTGGAAAACCTGCAGAAACACCAGTCTGCCATTGAGCAATGGATCGATCAGAATTTGTTAGTGGCGGTGCTTGGCTTTGCGGCTGTTTATGTAGTGGTGACGGCCTTGTCGCTACCTGGTGCGGCCATTATGACCCTGGCCGGCGGTGCCTTTTTCGGTAATGTCTATGGACTGGTTGCGGTATCCATTGCGTCGACCATCGGCGCATCTCTTGCGTTCCTGGTGGCCAGGTTCCTGATGCGGGATACCTTGCGGGAGAGGTACGCGGAAACCGTCGAAAAGATGGACCGTGGCATCAAGAAAGACGGTGCGTTCTATCTTGCCACCCTGCGCCTGGTGCCGGTATTTCCGTTTTTCTTGATTAACCTGGCAATGGGTCTGACCGCCATGAAGCTGAAGACCTACGCGCTGGTGAGTTGGGCGGCGATGCTGCCGGGTACCTTTGTGTATGTAAACGCAGGCACGCAGTTGTCGACGATTGAAACCACCAGCGACATTGTGTCGGCCAATATTCTGCTGTCTTTCGCCCTGTTGGGTGTGTTCCCGCTGATTGCCAAGTTCGTTGTCGGTTTCATCCGTAAGCGCCGGGTGTACGCCGGCTGGCAGAAGCCCGAGTCGTTTGATTACAACCTGCTGGTGATCGGCGGTGGCTCGGCCGGCCTGGTGTCGGCGTACATCGCCGCAGCGGTTAAAGCCAAGGTGGCGCTGATCGAGAAAGACAAAATGGGTGGAGACTGCCTCAACACCGGTTGCGTACCGTCCAAGGCGCTGATTCGCAGTGCCAAGGCGACCGACACCCTGCGCCACGCGAATCGTTATGGTTTGGAGTCGGTACCGGTAAAAGGCTCCTTTGCCAATATCATGGCGCGGGTGAAAGAGGTCATCGCCAAGGTGGAACCCCACGACTCGCCCGAGCGCTTCCGCAAACTGGGTGTTGACTGCATCTCCGGTACCGCCAGCTTCGTATCGCCCTGGGAGCTGGAAGTGGTCCATAGCGACGGTCACACCGAGCGCCTGACTGCGCGCAGTATCGTGGTGGCCACTGGGGGCAAGCCGGCAGTGCCGCCCATTCCCGGTTTGGCGGACATGGAGCCGCTGACATCGGACAATCTATGGTCCCTGCAGACCCAGCCTGAGCGCTTGCTGGTACTTGGTGGCGGCCCCATTGGCTCGGAACTGGCCCATGCCTTTGCGAGGCTTGGCAGCAAGGTGATCCAGGTGGAAATGGCTGACCGACTGTTGATGAAGGAAGACAGCGATGTTTCGGAGGTAGTAAAGAAGCAGTTTGTGCAGGATGGTATTGACCTGAGACTGGGGCACGCCGCCAAAGAGTTTGCCGTCGAGGATGGAGAGAAGGTGGCTTACTGCGAATACAACGGTGAGCGTGTCAGGATTGCGTTTGATCAGGTTCTGGTTGCGGTTGGCCGCGCCGCGAATACCAAGGGGCTGGGACTGGAAAACATTGGCGTGGAAACGCTGCCCAATGGCACGGTTCCGGTGGAAGAAGACATGAGCTGTCTCTTATACACATCTCCGAGCCCACGAGACTAGGCATAATCTCGTATGCC
>OJBO01000044.1_pt1 | contig 69679 bp, 63 predicted proteins | sample 1590461 | NCBI WGS metagenome assembly OJBO01 (sample SAMN05416836, study PRJEB24817) | seawater metagenome | isolation source: Sea water | place: Canada:Atlantic | collected 2013-07 | reverse complement strand
CCTCTCTATTCGTCGGCAGCGTCAGATGTGTATAAGAGACAGATTTCGTTCTTATATGGACATAATCGCTCAATCTTATGCGATGGCACGTCACTTGTATTGACCAACCCCGCCATAGCTATGCAGAATAATTAAACTGATAAATAATAAAAATAAAAGTAGGTTAAACATGGCCAAGTTAAATAGACGTAATTTTATTAAAAACTCTGCTGTTGGCGCTGCTGCCGCGACTGCTGCGAGTGCCTCTCCAATGGCAAACGCTGGCTGGTTTCGTAAAACTACTCGCTCTACAACTCGCGCTTTAGTGGTTGGCTCTGGTTTTGGTGGCTCAGTCGCGACATTACGACTTGCTGAAGCTGGCATTGAAACGACCCTGCTAGAACGTGGTAAACACTGGAAATACGAAGGTGAAGATAGTTACCCAACACTGAACGGCACTATGACGAGCCTTAAAATAGACGACAAGGTACTGTGGTCAGAGCCAAGCGCTTGGTCATCGGGTTCTGTTGGCATGATCCAGTACTACTTTGATAAATCTATTGCGGTAGGTTGTGGTGCTTGTTTGGGCGGCGGCTCTGTTGTTTATGGCGGCGTACTCCTGCAGCCTAAACGTGAAGTATTCGAACAAGCGTTGCCCTTCTTGTCGTACACCGACATGGATGAAATTTACTATCCGCGCGTATTGTCACGCATTAGTGGTGGCCCAATTCCAGACGATGTACTGAATCACCCAAATTACACGGCAAAACGTGAATTTATCAAAAGCGCCGAAGATGCAGGCCTAGAAGTCGTTCGCAGCCACGTGAGTTTTGACTGGGATGTTATTCGTGAAGAGCTTGATGGTACGCGGACGCCTTATGCGTCCGTAGGCGAATACGTATTTGGCTGCAACAGCGGCGCAAAAAACACCCTTGATCGCAACTATCTTGCCGACGCCGAAGCCACCGGCAACGTCACCATCAAAACACTGCACAACGTGACGCATGTAAAAACAGGCACAGACTCGCCGTACGAAGTGCATTGTGAAGTACTGAATGAAGAAGGCCGTATCATCGGCAAGCACATCATTGAATGTGAGCACCTGTTTATGGGGGCAGGCTCATTACACACCACTCGCTTGTTGTTGAAAGCCAAAGCTCTAAACGATATCCCGGGCTTAAATGACGGTATCGGAGCGGAGTGGGGCACCAATGGCGATGAGTTAATGGGTCGTTCAGACATCACTAACTCGACGGCACCCATTCAGGGCGGGCCGCCATCTATCGCCGCATTTGATATGGAAAACCCAATCAAAATCACCGGCTTTATGCACTCACCTACGCATGTGGTTGGCGACAATACTCAGCTACAAATGGGGATGTGCGTACCGGATCAAAACAGTACCGTGACCTACAACAAATACACCGACAAAGTCAGCTTGAACTGGGATCGTGATGCCAACGACGCTTCTCACCAAGCGATACTGTATTCGACTCAAAAAATGATCGAAACCGGTGGTGGTAAGCTGCAAGACATTAGTGCCTTTGGTACTTGGCACCCACTCGGTGGCGCAGCGATGGGCACGGCGTGTGACCTGAACGGTAAAGTGTATGGTGTTGAGAATTTGTACGTAATCGACGGTGCATCCATACCGGGCGCGGCGGGTGCGGCCAACCCAGCCTTGACGGTTGCCGCCAATGCAGAGCGAATGATGGAGCAGATTATTCCGCAGATTCTTTGATCTAGGGCACCTCTGATTAATGCAGTTATGGCTGCGGCTTTCAGGAAAGTAACAGTTCAAGGCGCTACTTAGATGGCATGGCAGGTCACGTCGATAAGTAGCAACACAGAAATGGTATTTTCCTGAAAGCTCCGAAGGGCGTGGCCTATAGACACTTTATACCTTTGTTGTTGATCTTATTAAGGACCCGCCATTAACCTCAATCAACGCCTCGATCTAAAGCGTTATAGGACTCACGCGCAGCACGACTGTATTAATCAGAGGTGCCCTAGCTTATAAAGTCCTTTCCCTTGTAGGAGCCGGTCAGCGTATTTTGCTATCGGCGACCTATATGAATCTTTTTTGTTGATTGTCCTGTACCATATGTTGAACATGTGTGCTGCATGTAGCTATACTTGTTCAATAAGTCGTACATATGGGTATTAACAATGAAAATCGTATCCTTTACCGAAGCCCGGAATAGCTTAAAGAGTGTTCTTGATACCGTCGTCAATGATGCGGACACAACGGTAATTACACGTCGTGATGCGGCTGATGCCGTGGTTATGTCTCTCGATTATTACAACAGCCTGATGGAAACCGTGCACCTGTTGCGCTCGCCTGCCAACGCCGAGCACTTAAGCCGCTCAATTGCGCAATACAAAGAAGGCAGGGCGTCCCCAAGGGAATTGATCAATGACTAGCCGATTATTGTCATGGACTGACGATGCATGGAGTGATTATCTGTATTGGCAAACCCAAGATAAAAAAACACTTAAACGCATCAATAAATTGATCACGGATGTGCAGCGTTCGCCTTTCGAAGGTATTGGCAAACCAGAGCCTTTAAAAGAGAACTTAACTGGATTCTGGTCTCGTCGAATCGACGATACAAACCGCTTAGTTTATGCAGTTGATGACAAGGCGATAACGGTTATTTCTTGTCGATATCATTATTGATCAGGCGCTTAATGCGCCTGTTCCCAGTTATCTCCAATCCCCACGTCCACAATCAAAGGCACATCCAGTGCCGCCGCGCACTGCATCTGTGTTTTAAGTTCGACGGCAAAAGTCTCAGCTTGGTCTTCACGCACTTCCAAAATCAATTCATCGTGTACCTGCATCAACAGCTTGGCGTCGTAGCCGCTGGCGGGTAGCCATTCGTGCACTTTGATCATGGCGCGTTTGATGATGTCGGCGGCGGTGCCTTGCATCGGCGCGTTGATCGCGGTGCGTTCGGCGTGTTGGCGACGCTGGCCATTGCTGGCGCGAATATCGGGCAAGTACAAGCGACGACCATAGAGGGTTTCGACGTAGCCGGTGTCTTTCGCTTGCTCACGGGTGTTGTCCATGTAGTCACGCACGCCCGGATAACGTTCAAAGTATTTGTTCACGTACTCCTGTGCTTCGCCGCGCCCGGTGCCGAGTTGCTTGGCCAACCCAAAGGCTGACATGCCGTAGATAAGGCCGAAATTAATGGCTTTGGCGCTGCGGCGTTGGTTGTCGGTGACCTCAGCTTCGCTGACGCCAAACACTTCGGCGGCGGTGGCGCGGTGAACGTCGCGGCCATCGGCGAAGGCGCTCAGTAGCCCAGCATCGCCCGATAGATGAGCCATGATGCGTAGTTCAATTTGGCTGTAATCCGCCGCTACTAGTTTGTAGCCTTTCGGGGCGATGAAGGCTTGGCGAATTTTACGGCCTTCTTCTGAGCGAATCGGGATGTTTTGTAGGTTCGGATCAGTCGATGATAAACGCCCGGTCGCGGCAATCGCTTGATGATAAGAGGTGTGCACACGGCCCGTTTTGCCATTAACCATTAATGGCAGTTTATCTGTGTAGGTGTTCTTGAGTTTGGCTAGTCCGCGGTTTTCTAAAATAAGGCGTGGCAATTCGTACTCTTCGGCCAGCTCTTGCAGCACTTCTTCTGCGGTCGACGGCGCGCCTTTGGGGGTCTTTTTACGAACCGGCAGGCCTTGTTTTTCGAACAGGATTTCAGCGAGTTGTTTTGGTGAGCCTAGGTTAAATACTTGGCCCGCGCTGTTATGGGCTTCTTGTTCGAGTTCTTGCAGGCGGTTATCGAGGTGCGCGCTCTGCTCGTGGAGTTTATCGGCGTCGATCATGGCGCCGTTTTCTTCCATTTCAAACAGCACAGGCATCACGTCCATCTCGATGTCGGTGAAGACTTTCGCTAATGCAGGTTTGGCTTGTAGGCGTGGCCATAAGGTTTGGTGCAGACGCAGGGTGATATCGGCGTCTTCGGCGGCGTAAGGGCCAGCTTCTTCAATGCCAATCTGGTTGAAGGTGATTTGCTTGGCCCCTTTGCCTGCGATGTCTTCGTACTTCACCGTTTTGAGGCCAAGGTACTTGAGCGACAGGCTGTCCATATCGTGTTTGGTGGCCACGGAATCGAGCACGTAGGATTCGAGCATGGTATCGAATTCAACGCCTTTTAAGCCGATGCCATAGTTGGCGAGCACGTGGGCATCGTACTTCATGTGCTGGCCGACTTTTTTCAGATGTTTGTTTTCTAACAGCGGCTTGAGCTGAGCTAACACGGTATCGCGATCAAGCTGCTCGGGTGCGCCAACATAGTCGTGCGCGAGCGGCACGTAGGCGGCTTTTCCGGCTTCGACGGCAAAGGAGGCACCAACAATTTCGGCGTCTTTATAACTCAAGGAGGTCGTTTCAGTATCGAAGGCAAATAGGCTGCTGCTTTTGAGCAAATCGACCCAGCGATCTAGGTCAGCTTGCTCGAATATGATTTCGTACTCGCCTTTGCCTAAGAATACCTCGGGGAAGTCGGTGGCGTCGTCGTCAGATGAGCTTGTACTGGTATTGGTCGCTGCCTTCACTTTGTTTGACGTTGATGTGTCTGCGCTGCCAGAGTCACCTACTTCATCACTTAGCTCATCACTTAGTTCGGCAATCCAAGCTTTGAATTCCAGATCACGGAACAAACCCAGCAAGGTCGCTTTATCGGTGTCCGCGCTTTTGAGTTCTGTCAGACCAAACTCCAGTTCGACATCGCATTTAATGGTGGCCAGTTCTTTCGAAAGAAACGCCTGCTCTTTGTGTTCTTCAAGCTTGGGGGCAAGGGTTTTGGCACCACGAAAACTCAGCGTTTTGACGTCATCAAGGTTGGCGTAAATATCTTCGAGTGAGCCTAACCCCGCGACTAAGCCCACGGCGGTTTTTTCTCCAACCTTCGGTACACCGGGAATGTTGTCGACTTTATCGCCCATCAGGGCAAGATAATCGATGATGTGCTCAGGCGGCACACCGAATTTGGTTTTGACACCTTCGACATCCATAAATACGTCGGTCATGGTGTTAATGAGGGCAACATGCTCGTTTACCAGTTGGGCCATGTCTTTGTCGCCAGTAGAGACGATCACATCCTGTTGATGGCCAACCGCCTGCGCTGCCAAAGTACCAATCACGTCGTCGGCCTCAACGCCGTCGATAATCAGTAGTGGCAAACCCATCGCGCGAATGATGTTGTGAATCGGTTCAATTTGCTCGCGCAACTCTTCTGGCATGGGTGGGCGATGGGCTTTGTATTCGCTGTAAATATCGTTGCGGAAGGTTTTGCCTTTGGCATCAAAAATCACCACCACTTGGGATTCTGGGTAATCCTTCGCAAGGCGTTTCACCATGCTGATTACGCCTTTGATGGCGTTGGTGTGCAGGCCTTTGGAGTTGGTCAGTAACGGAATCGCATGAAACGCCCGGAATAGGTACGACGACCCATCAACCAAAATCACGGGTTTAGAAGCTGGTGTATCTGACATTGAGTTAGCCCTGAAATAAAAGGAAAACTGACGTTGTCGCTAGGGTCTACCTGTGTGGTCGGTTACACTGAGCTGAACGTCATATTCTTGAGGCGAAGTCTAACATGAAGATTTCACAACTTCTGGCTGCAGCAGCAACTGCGGCTGTTCTTGCTACTGGCAGTGTTCAAGCGGAGGAGCCTGCGGGCGAAACCGTGACCATCCGTAATGATGGTGATAACACCTATTACGAGTTCCGCCAAAACGGGCAAATCGTCGAGATTAAAGTGCAGCCTAAGGTCGGCCCTGCGTACTATCTAGTGCCCGGTGAAGAAGGGGCTGAGTCGCTTGAGCGCCAAGATACGCCGAATATGCGGACGCCAAAGTGGGTGATTTTTCGCTGGTAGTATGACCATAGTGATAAAATCTGGATGAATTATGGCAGTTTATACCCACATTTCAGGGGCTGATGTTGAAGGTTTGCTTTCAAGTTATGACTTGGGGGCGCTTGAAGCGTTAGCGCCTATTAGTGCTGGACTAGAAAATTCAAACTACGCACTGACTACGTCCCATGGTGAGTATGTACTTACTCTTTTTGAGCATCATGCCGCGGACGAAGTGCGTGAGTTTGTGCGTTTAGCGCGTCACTTAGGGAATGCTGGCCTTCAGGTTCCCGCGCCGCTCATCAATAATAATGAACGTTGGCTGCACGACTTAGGCCATCGCCCAGCGATATTGTGTCAACGCTTTCCGGGGGCGCACCCACAACAGTTAACCGTTGAGCACTGTCGCGCGATTGGTGCCGAGCTTGCACGTTTTCACCTTCACTCTAAAAATTTACCTAATCGCCGCAGTGATGAGCGTGGTTTTGATTGGTGGGTGAGTGTCGCGTCTGAGTTTGGCTGCGATTTAAACCAAGAAGATAGTGAACTCTTGCGCGATGAGGTTGCCTATCAGGTAGCTCAGCGTAGCGCTTGGATGACCTTGCCGCATGGTTGGATTCATGCGGATTTATTCCATGATAATGCGTTGTTTTCGGATTCGGCAGAATTAACGGCTATATTGGATTTGTACAACGCGTGTGATGGCGCTTGGCTTTACGACCTCGCGATTGTTGCCAATGATTGGTGTGTTGAGCCTAGAACTTCAGGGTTGGATTCTGAGAAGGTTGAAGCATTAATAGAGGCGTATCGCTCCGTTCGGGACATTAGTGCTGAGGAGTGGTCATGCTGGAACTTGGTGTTGCGCGGCGCGGCGTTACGATTCTGGTTGAGTCGCTTGTTAGCCGTGAGATTGGCGACGCAACGCGGCGAATCCCTCCCGGAAGACAAACAGCCAAGTGAGTACAAACTCAGGCTGGCTCATCATAGAAAACAAAGTTGATCAAATAATCTACCGTGTAGATAGCCACCTATATTGGTAAGTGGTTATCTGCACGGGATGTCGTCTATGTTTTTTTAGACGTACTCTCTGAAACTATCTGAGGTGCCTATGCGTTATTTTGCATGCGACTGTCGAGAGGGCGTTGCTCTTTTTTTTGAAAATACAAAATGCTTATGCTGTCACCGTCCTGTCGGGTGGTGCCACGACACTCAGAGCTTGCTGGTCTTTGATTTAACGGAAGAGGGCGAGTACTTCAACCAAGACCGTCTCTACGTGCCGTGTGCTAACCGCAAAGAGTCGGTTTGTAACGGCATGATCCCTGCCGATCTGGCCTCAGAAACAAACAGCTTATGTTTTTCTTGTCATTTTAACGACAACATTCCAAGTTTAGCAGTGGAGGGGCATCGTGAATTATGGGCAAATTTAGAAGCAGCAAAACGTCGCTTAATATTTACGTTAAGCGAGCTAAAGCTGCCACTGCCTGACAAGCAGCAGTCTCCAGATGGGTTGAGCTTTCATTTTCTCGCGGATGGTGATGTTTCAGATCATTTTAATACGCCTCTGACTCACGTAAGTGCCGTGTTCACTGGTCATGCGCAGGGTGATATCACCATCAACCTGGCGGAAGCTGATGATGTTGCTCGCCATCGAATGCGAGTGGATATGGGCGAGCAGTACCGTACTTTGCTGGGGCACTTTCGCCATGAGGTGGGGCACTTTTACTGGGATTGGTTGGTAAAACCTGACGAGATCTTGTTGGCTGAGTTTGAAAAGCATTTTGGTGATCCAAACTTATCGTATCAAGACGCACTGGAAGCACACTACCAGCGTGATCAAAATGACCTTAGTTGGCAGCCAAGATTCATAAGTGCTTATGCCTCTATGCATCCTTGGGAAGATTGGGCTGAAACCTTTGCTCACTACCTCCATATTACCGACACGCTTGAAACCGCCAGAGAATGGCAAATGATTGCACTGTCTGAATACGATGGCTTGATTCTGCCGCAAGACAAAATCGGAGAAAGTGACCCCGATGCGCTCTTTAAGTGCTGGATACGGCTCAGTGTGAAATTAAATGCGCTAAACCGCAGTATGGGGGTGGCAGATGCGTATCCGTTCGTTATGACGCCAGAGGTTGTGGAAAAGCTAAAGTTTGTTCATAAGGTGGTAGTGGGATTGTAGCGCGAGGGTTGTTGGAGTGAGTGTGGCGCTTGATTTTAGAGGTCGTTTTAATTTCTTGGAAATTTCTTCATTAGCTCATACCCTTCACGAATTTGAGCCCTAAACTGCTCGACTTCAATGGCGTCGAGTTGCGTCATCATCCAACGGCAATAATGCGCCGAGTCAGCAATGGTTAATTTGCTGATCTTCATATTGACCTGATCCATAAGCTTTTTTTCAATGGCCTTTAAGTCGTCCGTAGGACGTTGGGCATCTGGGTCGTTGCGGTACTCTTTAATCAGCGGCGTTAAGGCTTCGTCGACTTTAGCACCGTAGCCTAAAAAGCTGACTTTTAATTGATCTTTGAGGTCGGGTTGTTGTTCTATGCAATAGCGGATGAGTGGCAGTGTCGACTTACGCTGAGCCATTGCGATGACCTCAATCATACTTCCGTGCTCTAAGGCTTCATTTTTGATAGGTTCGTCATTGATAGGTTCGTCATTGATAGGTTCGTTATGTTCGTTTATAGAGTCGGCGTGCTGAGAGGCTTCCGTGTTCGAAGTACTAAGGCTAGGAGTCGCGAATACAGCGTTGACCAAGGCTAAGTTGGCGGGTAACGCGACCATTAATATCCATGCGATTTTCATTAGAGTCCTATCTAGCCATAAAAACAGAGTTTTATAGTAACGTTTTTATGCACTATCAAAAACCTATTATGGTGTTTCTAAATTAGCTCTTTAATGCTGGTGCCTAGGTAAGTAGATTCAAAAACGATTTCAAAACGTCGGTCGGTTGGGCGACCGCGACGATTTCGACGCTCTCGCGATTCCGCGAGTGCTTTATCGTCTTCAATACTCATCTTCAAGGGCATTTGATTCAGGTCTTCTTGTTGATTGAAGAAAGTGGTGAGAGTTTGGTAGGCCGCGGTCATTTGTCGGAACATATCCCCGGATAGAGGGTTACGGTCGGGGTGGTAAGCAAAAGCCAGGCGCTGATAAGCATCTTTGGCTTCTTGCGGGCTGCTGTCTTCAGGCAACCCCAGCAACTGAAAGCACTGCTTAATAGTTAGGTTCATTGGCTGATTTTTCAGATGACGTAATACGAATTATCCGGCCAAGTGATCGTCTTGTATATGGCGCTGTGTGACCATTGTTGCGACGAATAGTCAGGTTAGTTCTTAAAGTTCTGATTGCTTGTTACAAGTACTTACGAAGTGATTACGAAGCGCAACATTTTAATGATCAATGCCTTTGTTTATAACGTGATGTATTAAACGTGACGGGGTTAAGCAATCGTATTCGCGCGTGCATGTCAGTCTTATTCAGAGCTGCCCTAGATACCATGATTGTTCGAGCAGTTGGATTGTGTTGATGGCGTCTTGTTTTTGCTCGGGCGAAAGCTCAGGGTGTAGTCCTTCCCAATGTGAACGAAGTGCTTCAGGGATGTGTAACCAGAGTGCTGCATAGTCGAGGGCTGGGTTTGCCCATGCCGAGTATTCCCAGTCTAGCAGCCATAATTTGCCATTAGATGCTTCTATCCAGTTAGCTGGCAGTGGGTCCATATGGCATAGGCAGTTGGCTGTTTTCTCTCCGGTTTGGGTTGAATGAGAGTACATGAGCGCGGACAGGCTTTGCCTTAATTGGTGTACTTCTTCGTTAGGCGTGGTTTGTTGGAGGTAGTGGTTAACTTTGTGAGATATATCTAAACGAGCTATTGGAGTTTTGAATGCTAACGGCAAGCGATGTAGTTGATTGAGGAGGCGCGCCATTTGATCTAAGTGGGCGGGCGATATCTGCTGACCAGATAACGGATTGCCATTGATATAGTCTCGTACCCAATAACGTGAGTCGGGGTCGCTGTAAATAATAGCAGGGCTTAATTTTGCCGCCGCAGCCATGTGATGAATCGTCAGTTCAGAGTGCCGATCAATATCCAAATCAACACTGTTAGGGTGATTTATTCTGAGTACTAAGAAGCGTTCACCGGATTGCAGTAAATAGCTTTTATTGGTCAGGCCGCCAGTTAACTCACGAACAAGTATAGGTTCGCTATTAAGCGCCCACGTTGGCCAGTCCTTCATAATCGGTTCGAGAATGGTGTTCAAGCGGGGACACCGTTCGGCGCTGTCGTTTGCTCGAGGTAGTCTTTTCGCCACATAAAGTAGCCTGCCGTCGCGAGCACGACGTATACCATCATCAATAAGGCCGTGAGGTAGAGTTCGCGGTCGATGTACAAGTAGATCGCAACGGCATCAATAACCACCCAATACAGCCAGTTTTCGAGTATCTTTCGAGTGACCATCCAAGTGGTCAGTACCGCACCCCACGTCGTGAAAGAATCTAAATACGGCATAACGGCGGTGGTGTTTTCGCTGAGTAGGTAGCCGCTCGCCGCAGAGATAAGAAGCACGCCGCCTATCGCTAAAGCATGATGGTTGAATTGCCAACGTTGAATCGGGAGCGAGTTTGTCGAGCTTTTACCATTACGCCAACTGATCCAGCCATAGATAGCCATCGCAAGATAATAAACATTAAGCGCTGATTCCATTAACAAGCTGACATCGAAGAATAACCAGCTGAAAATCGCAGTGCTGCCAAAAGCGGCATACCAGCATAGTTGGCTTTGGCGCATGGCGAAAATGATATAGGCAACGCCCAGTAGCACCGCCGCCGTTTCCCAGTGGCTCATGGTTTGCGCATAGCTTAAAGCACCTTGCCAAATGGTATCGAACATGTGCGTTTACCTTTATGAATATTTAACCGTGTGGGTTGAGCGCTGGGTCAAGGTTTACGCCAATAAACTTACAGGCAAAAATGGCTTTGCCGTAAGTCTCCCAGCTCAGCTTCATTTCGTCGCGCAGGGTATTCATCACAAGATCATGATCGCCAAATACTTGTGTGCTCATGGTATTGGTCACGACCGCTAAGCCATCAATGGTATTCAACCGATCAATGAAGCGTTTGATCGCGGGAATGTAGTCGTCTGCGAGTGGGTATTTACTGATCTCGACTGAGATTTCCATATTGGTCTCCAGTGTGGTTCAAGGCGTGTGGCCGCTTTCGTTATTTCGTCATAGGCCCATTCGTCATTCCCGCGAAGGCGGGAATCCATTCACAATGTGAGGCGGCTAGAAATACAACTTACCTTCCAAACCATAAGTTAGCGGCTCGCCGTACTGGACGTAGCGGTTGGTGGCGTAACCGTCACGCGGGTCGTTGCCAAAACCACCAAAGCCGCGCACTTCATAATCTCGATCAGTTAGGTTGCGGCCATATAGCGCAAGGCTGTAATCAGATTTTTCATAAGCAACACGAGCATTCCAAAGGACATAGGCCTTTGATTTTTCGTCATGGCTATCAGAGAAGTAAAATTCGTCTTTTGCTTCTGCACCTAAACGTACAGACAGCGCGTCGGTTAGTGCCAAGGTCAATGCCGATGCCGCACTGTATTGAGGCGCATGTGCCTGAGCACGTCCGTCTTTGTTTACTTCACCATCGTCTGTTTGGTAGCTGTAATCAACGAATTCGGTGATGAGATAGCCGTAACTTAGTTCCCAGTTCAAGCGATCAGTCAGGTCCCAGCTGCTTTCCAATTCTATACCGTAATTACGACCTTCGGCGGCATTGGAAAGATAATCTTGGAAGCTAACCGGTTGACCATTGTCGTCCAGTACCGCGTATGAACTTTTTACCTGCTGATTTTTGCGTTGAATATAAAATGCAGCAATCCTTGTAGTGAGGTCATTATTCAGCAATACAGACTTCAAGCCGATCTCTGCGGTGTTGTTGAACTCAGTATCGAATTCACGGTTCGCTTCTGAAATATCAGGGTCTGTATTGATGCCACCGGCTTTATAGCCACGAGCGAGTGATAAATACCCTAAGTGATCTAAGCCAAGTAAGGCTTCGAGGGTGATTTTACCGCCGACTAAAGTTTCATCGGTTTTGCCGATAATGGCGTCGCTGTCTTGGTAATCGTTGGTCCAATTTTCAACACGCAGGCCACTGATAAGGCGCAAGTTGGTAGATAAGTCGGTACTCAATTCACCATAAGCAGCAAGGGCTGTCGACTCCAACTCACTGGTGAAAGGCGCTTCAAGGTAGGTGTAATTGCGCGTTAGGTCTTCGTTGCGCTTCATAGCGTAAATACCCGCGACCCAATCTGTACTATCACCGAAGATTCGGCCATCGGGGCCAGATAGAAGACGCACGTCAGCTGACTGACGATCATAGTCACGCAAGTACTGGTCGAACGAACTGTAGCCGTCAAAGTCGGCAAGGCATGGCCCTTGAGATACATCACATGGATCGGGGGTGTAGATAGGGTCATCATCTAACCAAATGTATTCACCATAGGCCCAGTCTTCATCGTAGCTGTATTCCACGTCTGACCAGCTGCCAGTTAGTACGGTTTCCATCTGTACTGCGCTACTGAGTGCGGAATTCAAATTCAGCGCAATCGCATTTGTGTCCTGAGCATCAGTCCCCGGTTCGTTCGAGTAGGTTTTACGAGTGTTGTCGAGGCTAAACGCATCATATCCGTTGTCTATGTCGGCATAGAGATAGGTGACCCCTAAGTCTGTATCGTCACTTAGCTGAAAGGCCAGTTTGCCGCGTGCGATGACTTCGTCGATTTTACTGTTGTCATCCCGCTCTAGAAATTGGTTTTCCATATAACCGTCGGATTGGAACCCTTGAACGGCAAGACGACCTTGGACGTTTTCTCCAAGGCTACCAGACACCGCGCCACCCAGACCGTAGCTGTCGTAGTTACCAGCGCGAGCCGATAGGTAGCCTTCGTTTTCTTTTGTTGGGTCATTACTGCGGATGTTGATCATGCCAGCCAAGGCATTTGCACCAAAGCGAGTGCCCTGTGGCCCACGCAAAATCTCAACTTGTTGCACATCAAACAGAGCTGCTGCACCGCCAAGGCCGGTCATGTCGATGCCATCAATAACTAAGCCAACGGACGGGTTGACCGGGTCGATGAACTGGCTACGTTCGCCGATGCCACGAATTTGATAGAAGCGGCCGCGCGATGCACCGGAGGACAAGTTCACGTTGGGTGCAAAGCTCAATACTTGCTCTAAGTGCTCGGCGCTGCTGGCTGAAATATCGTCGCTGCTTACTACAGTCACGGCCTCAGGAATTTGCTGAACATCGGTCTGGCGGAAGTCGGCTTCGACGGAGACTGGTGTCAGGGCGATGTCGTTTGCGTAAGTTGTTGTGGCGATCGTTGCTAGAGCGATTATCAGAGGCGTGCGGATAAATCGAGAGTTCATTGGGTCTGTCCTATTAACCGTTAAAAATTGGTTTAGAAAGACCCGGCTGTCGCGTAGGGATACAGCTAGGCTGTATGCCATTAGAAGTGTCGGCAGTGTTATCTGCTTCCCCATTCCTACGCCGGTACTAACCGGATCAGGTTCCGGGGTTTAAGCTCAATCGCTAATCTCAGGCCGTTTATATAAAGAGACCTCCCCCTGGGTTTGTGCATCATAACTGTCATCACGTTTATTTACACTCTAGAACGATTGAAATTGAGGATAAAAGCCGCATTTAATGCATCATATCTATGATCAAGACATTTGATTAACGACAGACATCCTATTTGGAGAGCAACACCATGCTTCGTATCATCCTTTTTATGGCTACCAACTTGGCGGTCATTCTTGTTGCCAGCATAACTCTTAGTTTGTTGGGCGTAGGTTCTTACTTTGAGCAGAATGGCTCGGGTCTGAATTTGCAGAACCTGCTGATTTTCTGTTTGGTTTTTGGTATGGCTGGCTCTATTGTCTCGCTACTGATCTCAAAGTGGATGGCGAAGCGCTCTATGGGCGTGCAGATCATTGATAACCCTCATAACTCGGGTGAACAATGGCTCGTGAGTACCGTCAAAGAACTCTCGGATAAAGCCGGTATTGGTATGCCGGAAGTGGGTATTTTTTCATCGCCAGCGCCTAATGCGTTTGCTACGGGCTGGAATAAAAACAACGCACTGGTGGCTGTGTCGACCGGTTTGTTGCAGCGAATGGATCGCGAAGAAGTAAAAGCCGTGTTGGGCCATGAGATCGGTCACGTAGCAAACGGTGACATGGTCACCTTGGCACTGATTCAAGGTGTTGTGAACGCGTTTGTGATGTTCTTTGCGCGTATTATCGGTAACTTCGTCGATAAAGCGATTTTCAAAAATGAGAATGGTCCGGGGATTGGTTTCTTTGTAGCTACGATTGTTTCGGAAATCATTCTGGGTATCTTGGCATCAACTATTGTTGCTTGGTTCAGTCGTCGTCGTGAGTTTCGTGCCGACCAAGCGGGGGCGGAATTGGTTAGTCCTGCGGCAATGGCTTCGGCCTTAATGCGTTTGAAAGAAACCTACGACCAACCAAGTGAGCTAAATGGTGAGCTGGTGGCCTTTGGTATTCGTGGAGAAGGGAAATTCTCTCAACTGTTTTCGACACACCCGCCGTTGGATGTGCGCATTCAGGCATTGAAGGATCGTTACCAAGGCTAATCGCTGTTTTATATGCACACAGAAAGCCCGCGAGCTTGATGGCTGCGCGGGCTTTTTTATGGAGGTTATTTTTGCCGTTGAATGTCCGCCAACACTTCCACTAACCAGGCGTCCGCCAACTCTCGGACAAGTGACTGATTTGGGCAAATATATGGGTGAAGCTTGAGTGTTAGGGCTATTTCGCCATACCACTCAATCATGCTGCTAGATACCGGGTAGTTTGCAGTGCCGGGTGCTGCGCCGGCGAGTAAACGGCCATCGGTCGGCTTAGGTGGGTTGTCTGTATGTGGTAGCGGCCAAATACCTAAATTTGAGCAGTTGCCCATATAAAACTGTTTCATGCTGGAGCGTTTATAAAACCAGGCCACTCCCGGCTCACCGAAGTATTTACTAAGATTAGCCAACTTCCACATCATCCAATGTTCTTTGGCTTTGAACCGTTGACGCATTTGAGTTTGCCAATCATTGGAGGTAGAGCTTGGATTGGCGCGGATGGCGACGCCGGATACTTGGTTGAATGATTCAGTTTTAATACCTGTTGCACCACGTACATTGACTGGAAAAAACCAGTAAAAAGGAGCGTCACCACTAATTAGCTTTCTTGCAACGACTCTGCTCAATGCCGCGAATAACACGTTTCCGGTGCTGACTTTATGTTCTGAAGCATAGACTTTTAAAGCATCTGTTTGTGCTTTATTCAGCGAACAGACCTCTGGTTCAAACTGTTGGCCAGCGTCATAGGGGTAAGTTTGCTTCCAGTTAACTGCTTTTTCGGACTCTTCAACGGGGTGAGCTTTGCGCGCTTTAGTGATTTCTCGCCAGCTAGGTATGGAACTCTCGTTACAGTTAGGAAGTGGCGTAGAGGGGTAGCCTTGCTGACGAAGCGCATTGGCTAAGCCATAGAGGCCATCACCATCCGCGTGACGCCACGACTGCCAGTCAGTGCGTTTGGTTTTAGGGTCGAACCAGCCCCAGTAGATCGTGTCGTCAATACCAAAACGGCGACGGGCGTTAAACCAAACGGCTAAATAATCTTTTTCTGCCATGTGCGCTCCTTACAAGAAATTGGCCATGATTGCGAAAGGCAATGCAGGGGGAATACTTTCAGTAAAGCTGCTATTTAAAAAAGTGTACTGGCAGGAAAAAATAAACTTCTGCCTCAACTCAATGAGACAGGGTTAACTTAAGTAATGTCTGTAATGATTTCTTCATACCATTGCTTGAGTAGTTTCTTGAGCTGTGTTTGGTCTCTGCAGATGTAAGGGTTCAGTTTAAGTGTTAAGGCAATGCTTCCATTCCAATCTACCATGCAGCTAGATACCGGGTAATTCGCAGTACCTGGTGCTACAGCAACTAATTGGCGATCATGCTCAATTGGAGGGTTTCGTGCATCAATAAGTGGCCATGTGCCTAAGTTTGAGCAGCTACCTGCATAGAACTGCTTACCGCTGGTAAATTTATATACGATGCTGACGCCTTGCTCACCAATGAGTTTGCCTAAATTTGCGAGTTTCCAGTTTTTCCAATGTTGCTTTGCCTTCATGCGAGTTCGCATTTGTGCCTGCCAATCTTCCGCTGTTGAGTGGCTATCAACGAGTAAATACAAACCAGACGCTTGGTTGAAAGACTCTGTCTTGATACCTGTGGCACCTCTAACATTGACAGGGTAAAACCAGTAAAAGGGTGAGTCCCCGTCGATTAATTCACGAGAAATTACTCGACTGAGAGCAGAGAATATAATGTTTCCAGGGCTAACCTTGCGTGTTTTAGCCTGTTGGTACAGACGAGTAGTCAACTCTTTGTTGATCACCGTAACCTCAGGCATGAATTCGCTATTGTCAGAGTAGGTTTTACGCCAGTTGACAGTCTTTGCTGATTCTTCAGTTGGGTTTTCACGTTGAGCTTTATTTATTTCTCGCCAACCGGGCACTGAGGTTTCATTACACACAGGTAGTGGGTCGCAAGGGAAACCATCTTTACGCAAAATGTTAGCAAAGCCTGCCATGCCGTCAGCGTCGGCGTGACGCCATGTTTTCCAATCAATCTCTTGAGCCTTTGGGTCGTACCATCCCCAATAAATTGTGTCTTGGATGCCGTATTTACGACGGACATTAAACCACATGGCAAGGTAGTCTTTTTCAGCCACGGAATGCTCCTGATTTGTTGTTTTTTTATGAAGCTAGCAAGGCAGGCTATATATTCTTCAATCTTACCAGTGCTAGTAGATTAGAAAAAGGCGCCAAATTAACTTGTTCAGGCACCTTGTCACAAGTTGGATATTGAATTGGTGATTTTGATCTTGAGTATTGGCAATGGTGCGCGTTTATCAGGGTTCACCGCTTGAACTGTTATCAGCCTCACTTGTGTTTGGTGCAACAGAGCCATCCCCATTCTTGACGTAGTGGTTTTCCAAATCACGCCTATACTGATTTGACGACTTTCATCAGAGTATTTCATGTCTGCGTTAATCATCGCTTTGGCCTATTTTGCTGCTGCGAGGCTTGGGGCCGCACTATCAATTCCTCCTGATTTCGCGTCGGCTGTATGGCCTGCCGCTGGTATTGCGCTGTCTGCATTTTTGTTCACACCTGCCCGGGTAGCGATACCTGCGGTGCTTATTGGTGCCACTGCTGCCAATCTATACCGAACCTCTGGTGGTTTCTTTGATTTATCCTTGGTGCCGGTTCTTACCGGTTTCGCTATTGGCGTGGGTTCTACTGCACAAGCTTGGTTTGGTGCCTGGCTGTATCGGCGTTTTCTTCGAGGAAGCCAGCGCTGGGACGATCCGCGATTCATTTTAAAATTTTGTGCAATTGTGGTTTTGGTTGGCTGTATTGTCGCGGCGACGGTGGGGTCGTTTGTGTTATTGGCGAATGATTTCATTCCAGTTTCTAGATTTACATTTAACTGGATCACTTGGTGGGTGGGCGACTCGATTGGGGTGTTATTAGTCACGCCGATGGTGCAGGTTATTTTAGCGCCTGAAAGCAGTTTTAGCCGGAGTCGCAAGCTGAAAACGTTCATCCCTATGCTGCTGATCCTTGTTGCTGTTTATGGGGTGTTTATTAAGTCTGTTGAGCATAGTGAGGAGCAAAACATTGCGGCGTTAAAGGCCGAGGCTGATCATCTTGCCCGCACTGTTGAATCTCGCTTGGTGATCGCCGAAAACAAATTAACATCGTATGCGGCGTTATTTTTGGCGAGTGAATTTATCAGTTTCGATGAGTTTAATCGGTTTTCTGAGCGGGTTATGGAGAACGACGACGCCTTTCAAGCGGTTGGCTGGACCGAGGTTTTAGATCATCAGGGTCGTCTTGATTGGGAGGCCTACTTTCAAAAACAGGGCTTTCCCGAGTTTCACTTAACCGAGCTTGCTGCGGATGGTTCTGTGGTTTTAGCACAGCAGCGTAAGGAATATTATCCCGTTCTGTATATCCACCCCCTAGAGAAAAATCGCAAAGCTTTTGGTTTGAATTTAGCCGCGAACCCTACACGCAAAGAAGCGCTTCTTGAGGCTGCAAATCAAAACAGCGGGGTGGCTACCGCGCCAATTACCTTAGCTCAGACAGAGGGCGAGGAAAAAGCCATTATTGTATATACCCCTGTATTTGGTCGCGAAAACCCAGAGTCTTTAATGGGATACGCCAGTGGTGTTTTGAGAGTTGAGGGTATCTTAGGTGATAGTGCTGAACGAGCTAGGGAAGCCGGTTTAAAGTTTAGTTTATATGATGTGACAGATTCTGAATTACCTTTATTCGAACAAGAAGGCGTGGATTACACTCATCTATCCGTGCTCTCTTACGTGGAGAGGTTTGCGGGACGTGAATATCGTCTAGATATCTCCCCTGGCGCTAATTACAAATTTGGCGGAGACGATTGGACAAGTTATGTCATTCTTACGGGTGGCTTTGTTATCGCGGCGTTATTTCAGATATTTGCACTAACCACCTCGGGCACTATTGAGAGTGTGACGCGGCAAGTGGAAGCGCGAACCCGAGAGCTAAAACATGCGGTTTCGAAAGCGAATGCAGCAAGTGCTGCAAAGTCCACGTTTTTGGCCAATATGAGTCACGAATTACGTACCCCATTAAATGCGATTAGTGGATTTATTTACCTTACCCTTGATTCTAAATTAACAAACCAGCAGCGTGATTTTTTACAGAAGGCCGGCCTCGCCTCGGAAACGTTACTAGGATTAATCAATCAAACCTTGGACTACGCAAAAATTGAATCAGGCAAAATGGAGCTAGAAACGGGTGAAGTTAATGTACGAAAAATAGCTCGTAAAATGGAGGCCTTATTTAGTCAAATCGCAGATGACAAACAGCTGGATTTTAAAATAGATGTTCACCGTAATGTCCCGATGCTTTTGATTGGGGATCATTTGCGTATAGAGCAAATAGTTATGAATCTATTAAGTAATGCGTTTAAGTTTACCTCGGCTGGGAATGTAGGCCTTACCTTCAGTTACGGCGATGTCAAATTGACCATTCGCGTTATGGATAGCGGGTCCGGGATTCCTCCCGATAAGTTAGAGCATATATTTTTAGCCTTTGGGCAGGCTGATGCATCAACAAGTCGTCATTTTGGCGGGACGGGATTAGGTTTAAGTATCTCCAAGCGAATTGCTAAGTTGATGGGTGGCGACATACTAGTGCGAAGTACGGTGGGGGAAGGCAGCGAGTTTTTTGTTTTCTTGAGGCTCTCCCTTGATGCTCGCAAACAAGTACAGGATGAGCCTAATACTCCCGTGCCCATGACTAACTCACTTCAGGGGCTGAAAATTCTTATTGTTGAAGATGTCGTGCTGAACCAGATTTTGATGCAAGAGCTATTGCACAAGCAGGGGGTTGTGACCTCCGTTGCTGAAAATGGTGAGGTGGCTGTTGACGCGGTGCAAAGTGATACTTCGATAGATATGGTGCTAATGGATGTGCAAATGCCAGTGATGGATGGATACGAGGCAACACGCCGTATTCGGGCGATGAAGCCTGATTTAGTGGTGATAGGTATGACAGCGAATGCTATGGAATCAGATATTCAAGCGTGTTTAGAGGCTGGTATGAATGCGCATGTTGCAAAACCAGTTGATCCACGTATTTTGACTCAAACGCTGCTTCAGCAAAGGCCGCAAAAATAAAACGCGATTATTTTCGCAACACTCCATGCCACCAGAAACGCTGGTGCTGGACGGTTTACGACTGATACTTTGTCTAAATAGACCGTACTACTTTTTATGGAGGTTGTTATGAGTATTTGGTTTGCGTCACCGGATATTGACGAGATGAATCGAGCGATGCAAAACACTGCATGCTCTAACTTAGGCATTGAAGTGACTGAGGTTGGTGGTGATTTTGTAAAAGGAACCATGCCGGCCGATCATCGCACTTTTCAACCCATTGGCTTGGTGCACGGTGGGGCTAACGTACTGTTTGCCGAAACACTCGGTAGCATGGCCGCAAACCTCTGCCTTGATAACTCAAAAGAGTATGCGGTTGGCCAAGAAATTAACGCCAACCATTTGCGTGGCGTTCGATCCGGCGAATTGACTGGTATCGCCTCTATTGTGCATCAAGGTCGTACCTCGCAAGTTTGGGAGATTCGTATTTTTGATGACTCAAACAAACTGAGTTGTATTTCCCGCCTGACGATGGCCGTTATCTTAGTTAAGTAATTTTTTAGATCTCACTATTCTCATTGTAAAATAAATGTAACAATTTGAGCCATGCGTACAATTAAGTACGCATTGTTGCTCAAATGAGTTTGTATGTTTCATAGCTTTGGCTCACCCTTAAGTTAACGGAATATGACAGTCTGAGAATAAATAGAAAATGAGCACATTGGCAGTTGAGACACTGGCGTTAAAGGCCGAAAAAAACGAGTTGGTGAGTAGCTTCGTTCAACGTAGTACACGTAAAGCGCTGACACAAACCTTTACGACAATCGCTCCCTATATGCTGCTGCTTTATGCTGCGATCGAAAGCCTCTCGGTGTCTTACTGGCTCAGCGCCTTCTTTACAGCTTTGCTTACTTTATTTGTACTTCGTGTATTTGTGATGCTGCATGATTGCGGCCACAACTGCCTATACCCAACGCCCGAAGCGAACGCCAGAGCAGGATTTATTTTTGGGGTGATGTGTGGTGTTCCGCAATACGTGTGGTCGAAGCATCATGATTATCATCATTCGACCAATGGCAACTGGAATAAGTATCGCGGTCCGTTGAGTGTGTTGTCCGTCGAGGAGTACAGTGAGCTTTCAGATAAACAGAAATGCTCTTACGCTCGCCAGCGTAAGCTGTTCATGGGGCCGCTGGCAGGGTTCCTCTATTTTATCTTTAATCCCCGTTTTACCTGGATCAAAGGCACATTGGGGTTGGTTGCGCACCTAGTAAAAGGCAAACTTGCCGACCGCAGCCAATCGTACAGTGATATTGCTTCAACTTACGAGACGCGTTATTGGGCTACTTGGCGAGAATATCGCCATATGTCAGCCAACAACGTCGTATTGCTGTCCTTGTGGGTGGTTGCCGCTAGCTTCTTTGGTGCCGCTGAATTTTTTAGTGTCTATGTGATTGCGCTGTCGCTGGCCGGGGCCATTGGCATCATCTTGTTCACGGTGCAGCACAACTACGAAGGCGTGTATGCCTCTGGAGATGAAGGTTGGGATTACTACACTGCAGCACTCGCTGGAACGAGCTACCTAAAGCTACCAGCATTCTTGAACTGGTTCTCTGCAGACATTGCTTACCATCACATTCATCATTTATCCGCGCGTATCCCCAACTACAACCTGAAAGCGTGTCATCAGCAGTATCGTCACTTGTTTACGAATGTGAAGCGCCTTAGCCTAAAAGACATTCCTAACGCATTTAGCTACATTATTTGGGATGAAAATAACGGCACTCTGATAACCGCAGAGCAGTACAACAACCTTTATGGTGCAACTGCTCAGGCGGCATAATTTCTTACCTATGCTTGTTCCGCTGAGATCGTGATGAATAGATATTCGTGAGCCGCGACCTCAGCAGCGAATAAGAAAACTCACTTTAAAACATGAAGCCGCACGGCCATTCATTTTCTGTAACGAAGCGCTAGCGATAGTGAGTATTGACTAAATTACTGCAAACGCTCGGTTAAGGTCGCCGCTAACTCATCTGACAATAGCTGTGCTAGCTTCTCAGACGCTTTATTTAATGCGTTCTGCTGCAGGCCAGAAACCCCACGTGCTTTTTTAGCAAACGAGCTGAGTATCTTGCCGTCAGTATCTCTTAAGTTAACCCGCGCATTGGCAAACACGTAAACGTTGCCGCTGCTTTTTTGGCTATCGAGTGTCGCACTGACTTCAAAGGTGAGGTCGGTATTACTGTTATTTCCCAGGCGCAGACCTTGTGCCGTTAATGCTTCCGCAAGGCCGCCACGCATTATTTTCGCTCCGTCATCTAATAATACTAAGTTCACTTGAAGTTCTTTTAGCGAGGCCAAAATACCTTGTCGATACGCTTTTAAGTCATCGGCTAAAGCTGGACCAATACGGCTGGTGTCGATAAACGCGTACTGTTCTGCGAATTGATCTCGTTGTGCAAAAAGTGTCATCGCAGGCAGTTGCTGCTGTAAGCGTGACAATTTCGTCACGCCGGTGATGTCAGCCGTTGCCATCGCGCGCAATTCCGCTTCGGTGGCATCCATCTGCTTACGCAAGCGGGCGGCAGCGGCAGCCCGATCAAGTGCCGTCAAAGCGTAGGCGTAACTGTCATCAATATAAGTATCCTCAATGACAACTTCGTCTAAGGTGACGGTCGGAATCTTACTGCTCACGGCTTGGCTGATATTTTTTTGTAGACGTGTTTCACCATTTAAAGTGAATTCATTGATATTGCTGCTGTTGCTACTGCTAATGGTCACTTTTAAACGGCTAACCAAGTCCGCCCTGGCAAAATCTGAAGCGCGTTTTAACGCTTGATCTGGCGCTCCATAGACCTCCATCGACCCGACGCCATAAGCCATGTTGGCCTTTTGAGGGGGAGACGTGATCCAACTCGGTTGGCTGCTGGCAACGATCGTCTCTTCAGGGGTGACATCGGGTTCTGTTTTCAACAATGACGAACAGCTCGCCAGCATCATGCTTGAGATTGAAATTACCAGTAAGTTGCGTGTGATTATGTGCGTCATGTGTCTTAGGGCCTGAATTAATGACGAATGATAACCCCGAACACCAGGGTCATCATTGCAGCAGCGTATTACTGAGCTGCTACGGTTTCGTAACAGCATTCATCAACAAATAGTCGAAGGTGTTAAATTAACGTTCCTGAAGCTTCTGTATCTTCTTCTGGCCGTTCCATACTTCGATATTGGATTCCATATCGATCAGCTTCAAATCAGTCTGATAGAAGGTCACACGCTTTTTACCGGCTTCATCAACAATCGAGTTAATGCTGCCCGACAATGCAAAATCAGCGGCTTTTTCTTGCCCCATGTCTTTCGCGTCTTTTGAGTTTAACTCTTGATCACGACGCTCATCACGAACGGCGTCACGTTCTTCACCACCGGCCACAAAACTGGCTTTGCCCGAACGAATAATCGCGCGTTTGATATCGTTCACGAAGGTATCGATGGCGATGTGCTCGTGAGATTTATTATTGATGCGCTGAATAATTACCGTAGGGCGGCGATTGTTGTCCATCTCAAATTCAGTCACCCATGGGAATGACAACATATCGCTGATCATCTCTGTGGCGACAAGTTCTGAGTCTTTGGCGTTCCACTGATCAGACAGAGCGATTTCTTCGCTGGGATCAACGCGAGTCACTTTGGTTGCGCAGCCAGCGCTAACAACGGCGGCGCCAATCAGCGTTAGGGTTGCAATTTTCTTGGTGAAATTAAGCATATTATCAATCCTTCGTTGGTCGTCTTCTGATCGGTTTTGTGGCTATCGGTTCCACATCAACATCGGATGTCGGAGTCGATTCCACCGTGGCCTCGGGTGTTTTTTTCGGCGGTGCTTTTGGCTCTATAGGCTTAGTACCGTCGTTTTGAATAGGGTGAGGTTTTGCCATCGTACCTTTACCCATTGTACCTTTGCCCATTGTACGTACCTGCCAAAACTTAATATCACCCGCGGCAAGCGATAAACTTGTTTGTGATTGCTGCCTGTTGTTATCAGCAAGCGTTGAGTTGAGTGTTAGTGTGTAGTTTCCGGGTTCGATAAACAAGCGTCTAATATGTACTTCCGCCGGTAATAGTAACCAGCTACGGGTCTCGGCAGCATCGCTCAGTTGTGCGGCCAGCTTCCCCGCAAACGCTAATAGCCCGGTGCTGTCTTGTTGGCCGATAGCTGCGGCTGTCATGGCTTTTGCCGCAGCTCGACCTAAGGCTTCACGAATTTCAGGCCCAGCGTTTTTCATTTGTTCTTGAATCGCCATTTGCTGAGGGCTAGCGGCTCGGTCCAATGTCCAAGTTTGTTGACCGACAGTTAATAGGCTGTCGCCGTATTGAGTTGGTGGATCGTAGTAAGGCACGGTAACTCGCAGCGAATTGCCTATCGCTTGCGTTAGCCCCATATTCTCTGCCGTTTCATATAGGGGGCCAAGGAAGATAGTTTTAGTGAAAAAGTCGATACGCAAGTTGCGGGTGGCGTTTAAGTAATCAGCGACTAGGCCATAAATAAGTTTGTCGGCGTAGAGCAAATAGAACCAATCAATTTGTTCTTGGGTGTATTCAAAAAAGTAAGGCTGAAGTTCAAGAGCGCGCAAATTAGGATTAATTGACAGCTGTAAATTGAGTTCCTTTTTCTCCGGAACTCGGCCTTTGTGCTCTACCACCAGTATCTGAGCCTTAGCGTTGGGACTATCTGCCAGCGCCAACAGTTCTTGTTGCATACTGGCTGGCAGCTGATCAGTAGAGACTTTCTGCCACTCTGAGCGGCTAAATTCACTGCGTTGCATCATGCGCGCGACATCAAACCAGGCTTGTTGGCTCATGCCATTGCCTAAACGAAACTGCTCAGCGTAACCCTTATCGTAGCTTTCAGCGGCTTTCTGATAGCTAATACGAGCGTTGTCGTATTCTTTATTCATTTCAAAACTGACACCGGTTAGATAGTGCGCGAGGGCATCATCTCGGTAAGTCAGTGTATCGGTGTTAACTAAATTTCCCATCAATACTGAAAATACACGCAAGACTTGGGAGAAAGTACGTTCGTTATCATCTTTAGCGTTGTCGTAGCTGCCTTCGTTATTTCTCAGAGCCTGTAAGCGCAAGATTAAACGGCGCGACTCAATACGAGCCCCTTCAATGGCATCCAGCTTGGCATCCAGCTTGGCATTGCCTTCAGGTAGTGTGGCGGCGATGGCCAAATAGTTCATGGCTTTGTAGTAGTAAATCAGGACGCGTTCGTGCGTGTTCCCCGCGTAAGCAATGTTACGTGGGTTGCTCATGGCGGCAACTAATGAATCGGAGACGCTGTCTTGTTGCAGACTTTCAATAATGAGAGAGGCGCGTTCGAGCAGGTCGTTACTGGCTTGATAGTCGCCTTCGAGGTGTTTGAGCACGCCCAGCTCAAGATGGTAAAGCAGACGGTCTTTGCCGGTCGGATTGAGCGTCGATTCTATTTTAGTGGCGGCGGCGGCATAGTTTCCTTGATCCACCTGGATAAGTGCTTGCTCTATTCCATTACCATAAGTCGCACAGCCAGTGAGTTGGCTCGCGATTAACAACAGAACGATGGAAAATAAACTGAAGGACTTCACGGTAAGGCTCCTTTCTTACCTGACGAGTGTAACCCAGAACAGCGCGCTCGCCACCAAGGGGCAGTAAAAAAGTAATATGACAACAATTTAGTCGGAATAGGACAGCAGAAACCAGTAGATATAAAAAACGGACAGTGCGGCTTCCTGCCACAACTGCCCGCGTTTGGTGCTGATCTGAACTCAGTGTATGTGAGATATGGCAGTGTCTACAAGCGACAGGTTCACAGTTTTTGCAAAGATATGTTATGGCATGCTCATTGCGCTGAGGTAAGCTTTTGTGCCATTAAGCTTAGGTTATAAAACAAGTCATTCGGTATGGAGCCAATATGAGTACTTCCAACTTACCCCCCGTCGTACTAATCAACGGAACATGGACTTATCCTGGAGCGTGGGATGAGATGCAAGCGGCGCTCGAAGCACGCGGACATGTTGTTCACGCCCCAGCACTGCGTTATCACGATCTTCCTGTGATGGAAGGCGCACGTAAAGTCGCGACGGTCAGTTTGCAAGACTACGCCGATGATTTTGTTGAATTGATCGAAGGCCTAGATCAGCCGCCGATCATTATCGGCTGGTCATTGGGTGGTCTGATTGCTCAGTTAGTGGCCCAGCGTGTTGAGCATAAAGCGTTAATGCTGCTGTCTCCGGCTCCAGCAGCGGGCATGTTCTCCCTGTACCCAACCATGCTAAAAATGTTCTATCACCACTTTATGCAGTGGGGCTTTTGGAAGCGACCGGTGTACCCGGTATGGGACGACTTTCGCAGCATTGTTTGTAATAAACAAACAGAAGAAACCGCCATTGAAATGTTCGACATGCTTAAAGCCGATTCAGGTAAAGCCTACACTGAAATGGTGTTCTGGTTTTTAGACTCCAAGAAAGCCAGCAAGGTGACCCCTGAGCGAATTAAAACACCGGTCTTAGTGATTGCCGGTACCGATGACCTAATCGTACGCACACCGATTGGCCGTGCAACAGCCGCTCGATTTGCACAAGGAAAGTTTGTTGAATTTTGGGGCATGGATCACGTGCTGGCGAGAGGCGATGGCTTAGCGCGGTCGATGGAAGTGTTTGATGCGTGGGTTGAGGAAAAAGGAATAGTTGATAAACAGACGGCGGATAAATAATCGATACGAAGATTGATTGTTAGTGGCTAAATAAATAGTGGCTAAATAAATAGTGACTGATTAATCAGTCACTATTTGATTTATATTATTCCGATTTGGGAGCAAGCCCCATAATCTTTAGCGGCTGTTCACCCTCATCGAGTAGCGGTTTGCCATCCGGCGTCACTCGGGTGACAAGTTCTTGGGCGTTGTCCTCTACCGCCTGCTCGCTGGTGGTTTGGTTGAAACCACAGCTGATGCACTCGCGCACTTCTTCATCGTCGTCATTTTTGTACATGACGGTACGATCCATTTCAGAGCACTTGGGGCACACGGCCCCGGCGATAAAACGGCGGGGCTTTTTCTTTGGTGTGAAGCCGGATGGCGTATCGCTCATGCGACCTCCGGTACATCAATACCGCAATGACGCAGTAAAGGTTCGACCGACGGCTTGCGGCCACGGAAGTTTTCAAACAATTCACCGGCTTCACGTGAGCCACCTTGGCTGATGATTTCTTTCAAGAAGCTCGCGCCGGTCTCTGGGTTGAATATGCCTTCTTCTTCAAAGCGTGAGTACGCATCGGCGCTTAATACTTCGGCCCATTTGTACGAGTAGTAACCCGCTGAGTAACCGCCGGCAAAAATATGGCTAAAGCTGTGTTGGAAGCGGTTGAAATCGACCGTTGGCACCACGGTCACTTTCTCGCGAACGTCGGCCAAAATTTCTTCTGCGGTTACTGGGTTGGTGTCGCTGTATTCACGATGCAGGCGGAAATCAAATAACGAGAATTCAATTTGGCGCATGGTCATCATGGCGCTTTGAAAATTCTTCGCGGCGAGTAATTTATCGAGCAGCTCTTTTGGTAATGGCTCGCCGGTATGCCCGTCTTTTTCTAGATAGTGCCCGCTCAGGAACGCTAAGGCTTCCGGCTCGTAGCACCAGTTTTCCATAATCTGGCTTGGTAACTCGACAGCATCCCAGGCCACACCGCTGATGCCGCTCACAGCAGCAACGTCGATGTCAGTCATCATGTGATGAAGGCCGTGACCAAATTCGTGAAAGAGCGTCGTCATTTCATCGTGTGTGAGCAAAGCGGGCGTATCGCCCACCGCTGGCGAGAAATTGCACACCAAATAAGCCACCGGCAGTTGTGTGCCATTGGCGGTGTTCATGCGATTACGTGCCACATCCATCCAAGCGCCGCCGCGTTTTTTCGCGCGGGCGTACATATCCAAATAGAAGGCCGCAATTTGCTGGCCGTCTTTTTCGACATGGAAGAAACGCGCATCCGGGTGGTAAGTATCAAACTCACTTTGCTCAACAAACTGCACGCCATATAGGCGTGATACTACTTCAAACATCCCCTTGATGACGGTATTGACCGGGAAATACGGGCGAATGTCTTCTTGCGAAATACTGTAGCGCGCTTGGCGAAGTTTTTCGGAAGCGAAGGTAACGTCCCAAGGTTTCAGGTCAGTGAGTCCTAACTCATCCGCAGCGTAGGCTTTTAATTCGGCAAATTCACGCTCGGCTTGCGGCTTGGCTTTCACCGCTAGGTCATCTAAGAAATCCATCACCTCCTGCCCGGATTCCGCCATCTTGGTGTACACGGAATATTCGGCGAAATTTTCAAAACCAAGCAAGGTGGCAAGCTCGTAGCGCAACGCCATGATCTCTTTCATCACATCGCTGTTATCGAACTCACCGGCGTTAGGGCCGGTATCAGAAGCACGGGTTACAAACGCAGTGTACAACTCTTGGCGTAATTCACGGTTCGTGCCGTAACTCATGATTGGCATATACGACGGAAAATCGAGGGTGATCAAATAGCCTTCAAGGTCTTTCTGCTTGGCTTGTTGCGCTAACAAACCTAACGCCGACTCAGGCAAGCCATCCAACTCAGCCGCATCCGTGATGTGCTTGCTCCACGCGTGGGTGGCATCGAGCACGTTCTCACCAAATTTACTGGTCAGCTTGGAAAGCTGCTGCTGAATCTCACCGTAACGCGCTTTTTTATCGGCGGGTAAATCCACACCGGCCAAACGGAAATCACGCAGCGCATGCTCAATAGCGGTTTGTTGCGCTTGGCTCAGCGAAGCAAACGCCTCGCTGTTTTTAACCGCTTCATAGGCTTTAAATAAATCCGCGTTTTGGCCAATCTCGGTGCTGTATTGGCTCAACAGCGGCAAGCACGCGTTGTAGGCATCGCGCAGTTCATCGCTGTTCATCACGCTGTTTAAATGCCCGACCGGCGAAAACGCTTGGTTTACTTCGTCGTCCCACTGATCAATCGGGGTATTTAGCGTCTCCCAGGTGGGCGTTGCGCCCGATTTTGCAAACTCAGCCAGCAAAGCATTCGTGCGCTCGCGGTTGCGATTGAGCAACTCAGAGATCGCAGGTTCCACGTGCTCAGGTTTGATCGCAGAAAACGGTGGCAAAATATGAGTTTGTAGTAATGGGTTCGACGACACAGTCGAGCTAGAAACAGGGTTAGACATTAAGAACTTCCAAAGCGGTGGCAATACATAGAGTATTTGGGTCAAATACTAAAAATACAAGCAAGGCCGGAGTGAAATATGAGTGATTCAGTGGGGCAGACAGGCAGTCATGCAGACAACGAAGCGCGCAGCAACATACGAACGCATCAAGGCATTACCCCGCATTTAGGCGAACGCGTGTTTGTTGATCGCACCGGCGTAATCATAGGGGACGTGCATTTAGGCGACGACTGCTCAGTCTGGCCCTTGGCTGTCATTCGTGGCGACATGCACTATATTCGTATTGGCGCTCGCACCAGCGTGCAAGACGGATCAGTGCTGCACATCACCCATGACTCCGGTTACAACCCCGGCGGCTATCCACTGATTATTGGCGACGACGTCACCATCGGCCACCAAGCCATGTTGCATGGGTGTACGATAGGAAGCCGAGTACTGATCGGTATGAAATCCATGATAATGGACGGTGCAATAGTCGAAGACGAAGTCATCGTCGCCGCAGGCGCGATAGTCTCACCGGGAAAAGTGCTTGAAAGCGGATATGTGTACATGGGCACCCCGGCAAAAAAAATTCGCCCAATCACTGATGATGAACGCAGCTTTTTTACTTATGGTGCCGGAAATTATGTAGGTCTGAAAGATACGTATTTGGCCGAAGGGAGGGAGGTGTGATGCCAAGGCACCCGTTCCAATGTCTGCTAATACCCGACAAAGTATTAACTAAGCTAAAAAATTAAAAAAACAAGGATAATTGATGAGTAAAAATATACGATATTGATTGAATTGACTTCTAGATATTTTGAAAGTGAATCTAGATGTACTTTGATATCGCGCCTTTTCTGCCTTATATAACACCCTGTATTTATTGGCATTTAAGGGTTGGTGGAAGTTTTTATTACTCGCTTTGTCCTTCGTCTCGATACTGTTTAGGCGATTTTCCAGTCCATTGTTTGAAAGCACGGGTAAAACCTGCTGGTTCATTGAAACCAACTTCCCTCGCTATTTGATTAATCGCTAGTTCTTTATCATTGAGCAGTTTCATCGCCTGGGTTTGTCTTAGGGTATCTTTTAGTGCCTGATAGCTGCCACCCTCTTTTTTTAAGCGTCGGCGTAAGTTGCGCGAACTCATATTAAAATAAATAGCTACTTGATCGATTGAGGGTATTCTCTCTATTTGGTGTTCTCCCATGTAGTTCATCACTTGAGTGGTAAAAGTACTGTGGAACATGGGTTTACTAAGTAAGTCGGCAGGAGAATTTTTTAAGAACCGTTTCAGCTCTCTTTCTTTTTGTTTAATTGGTAAAGATAGGGCGTTACGATCGAAGACGATGCTATTTTTATCTTGATTAAATCGGCAGTGACAAGGTAATAACAAGCTGTATTCTTTCACATGATCAGGAACTGGGTATTTAAAGCTGGCATATTTTAGTGGCACTTTTTGTCCAACTAGCCAAATAGAAAAGCGGTGCCAGATTAATAAAAAAAACTCAATCAGAAAGTGGTCAGGGTCTAGAGATTCATCTGCCAATTGCAAGGTTAATACTGCTTCGTTATTTGTTCCGTTATCGGTATCACTATCTTCTATAAAAGACAGGCTAATGTCGTTGCGAATCGTTTGATAAAAATGCGTGCCTTGAATTAGAGCTTCTCGCAGCGTCTGACACTGAATGGCCTGTCTGGCCATGATGGCAAATACCCCTTGTTTACAACGCTGCTGAGTAAAGCCCATAAATTCGTCGTCCATCATTTGCCATACAGCGCGAATAAGATTGGTTGCTTTTTCTGGAGATTGGCGCTTGGTGCAGACTTCGGGCAAGCCTGCTATCTGTAATAAAATTTGGGTGTTGTAATTTAAACGCTTAGCGCCACGAATGATTACATTTTGGTAATAAGGCGAGATGGTTTGTGTCTTTGTAGGAATATCGACTGTCATGATAACTCAGGCTAAATAGTGAATATGTCCGTTTAAGTTATTTGTTCTGCTTAAGATTAAGATAGTTCCCCATTATTATACATACGATGTCCGTTTATGATAATAATTTAGCCCTTTATGGCATTGCTTGCCTCAGTGAGTTTGGCCAGTATGAGGCGATAACGTTTTAAAAAAATATAAGAATTAAGGATTTTGCAATGGATATGAAAGGTGTTCCTGCAGTTGTAACTGGTGGAGCTTCAGGGTTGGGTGAGGCAACGGCACGATTTCTCGCCAGCCAGGGAGCTAAGGTTGCTGTGTTTGATGTGCAAATGGACAAAGCGGAAGCCGTTGCCAAGGAGATTGATGGTATGGCCGTTTTTTGTGATGTCACCAGCGCCGACAGTGCAGAGCAAGCCATGCTGGCTGTGAAAGAATCTTATGGTGATTGTGGTATTGCAGTGAACTGTGCCGGCATTGGCAATCCTGGTCGTATTATTGGCCGTGAAGGTCCAATGACATTGGATTTTTTTAGTAAGGTGATTCAAGTCAACTTGATTGGCTCCTTTAATATTATGCGCCTAGCGGCCGATCAAATGAAAAATCGTGAAGCGAATGAAGATGGTGAACGCGGCGTGATTATTTCTACTGCTTCAGTTGCAGCATTTGAAGGCCAAATTGGCCAGGCAGCGTATTCAGCCTCTAAGGGCGGCATAGTCGCGATGACCTTACCTGCCGCACGCGAATTGGCAAAATTCGGTGTTCGTGTATTGGCCATTGCACCGGGTCTATTTATGACGCCTATGATGGAGTCTTTTCCTCAAGAAATTCGAGACAGTTTGGCAGCAACCCTTCCCTTCCCGTCGCGTTTGGGTAAACCGGCAGAGTTTGGGCGTTTAGTCAAAGATATTGTGGAAAACCCCATACTTAATGGCGAAGTAATTCGTATAGATTCTGCGTTACGTATGGCACCTAAATAACGGCCCTAGATAAAAGGAACCCCCATGACAACTGAAGCATATATTTTCGACGCCATTCGCACCCCGCGTGGACGTGGTAAGCCCAATGGTGCTTTGCACGAAGTAAAGCCTATCACGCTACTTAGTGACTTACTGGTTAGCCTACAAGAACGTAATCAGTTTGATACCGCCGCCGTAGACGATATTGTCATCGGGTGTGTCACAGCGGTTGGTGATCAAGGTGCGGTGATTGCAAAAACAGCCGCTCTAACGGCCAACTGGGATAACGATGTAGCTGGTGTGGTATTAAACCGTTTTTGTGCGTCGGGTTTAGAGGCGGTGAATGCCGCAGCGATGAAGATCCGCTCCGGTTGGGAGCATTTGGTTGTTGCTGGCGGTGTTGAATCTATGTCCCGTGTACCAATGGGGAGTGATGGTGGCGCTTGGGCGATGGATCCAGAAACCAATATGTCGACAGGTTTTATGCCACAAGGGATTGGTGCTGATTTAATTGCAACGCTGGGCGGTTATTCCCGCGAAGACGTAGATAAGTTTGCGGTGCGCTCACATCAAAAAGCCGCAGCAGCTTGGGAAAAAAATGCCTTTAAAAAATCAGTCATTCCGGTGACCGATCGTAATGGACTCATCCTACTGGATCATGATGAATTAATTCGTCCTGATAGCAGTGTAGAAACCTTGAGTAAATTAAAACCGTCTTTCCAGGCAATGGGCGATATGGGTTTTGATGGTGTTGCCAAAGAACCTTACCCACAAGTTGAATCGATTTGTCATGTACATAGCCCTGGGAATTCATCGGGTATTGTTGATGGTGCCGCATTGGTTTTAATTGGCAGTGATACGGCAGGTAAGCAATTTAATATGAAGCCCCGCGCCCGAATAGTGGCGACTGCGGTGGTAGGAACAGACCCCACCATCATGTTAACCGGTCCGGGGCCTGCTGCGCGCAAAGCTTTAAAAGTAGCTGGTATGGATATTTCTGATATTGATTTGTTTGAAGTGAATGAAGCCTTTTCTTCTGTGGTAATGCGTTTTATTGATGAAATGGAAATCAGTGAAGACATCGTTAATGTGAATGGAGGCTCAATTGCTATGGGGCACCCATTAGGTGCAACCGGTGCAATGATCTTAGGTACCCTGCTGGACGAGCTTGAAGCGCGTGATCTAAAAGTCGGCCTTGCCACGCTGTGTGTTGGTGGTGGTATGGGTATCGCAACTATTATTGAAAGGATTTAAATGATGAATTCAGTAATTTATGAAAAAGATCAGAATAATATTGTTCATCTGATTCTTGATAAACCCAATGCCAGCGCTAACTTAATGGATGATGAATTTACCGATTCATTATGTGCTGCGGTTGAGAAGCTTCTTCAAGATGATTATTCCGGGGTGATTTTTCGTTCGGCTAAATTGACGTTCTTTGCTGGTGGTAATCTCGACGATTTATTTACGATACAAAAAGAAAACGCAGATCAATTATACGATATGGTCAATCGTTTAAAGCTAGCTCTGCGCGCAATTGAAACTCAGGGTAAGCCAGTTGTTGCATGCATAAATGGCGCAGCGCTAGGTGGTGGTTGGGAGCTGGCGCTTTCTGCTCATTATCGCATTGCATTAAAAAAAGGCGTTATCTTAGGCCTGCCTGAAGTCACTCTGGGATTATTGCCCGGCGGTGGTGGCGTAATTCGTATGACACGTTTATTAGGTGTTCAAGCAGCAATGCCTTTCTTATTAGAAGGTAAGCAATTTAAGCCTGATGAAGGTTTAGAGCTTGGTTTGATTGACCAGATTGTTGATTCGCCAGAAGCTATGCTGGAGTCTGCGATTGGTTGGATTAAATCTAATTCAACGACCGATGGCAATACTCAACAGCCTTATGATGTGAAAGGCTATAAGGTTCCTGGGGGTAAACCCAATCATCCTGGATTAGCAAAAATACTGCCAATTGTTCCGGCAATGGTTCGAGCTAAAACCAAGGGAACGCTGCCTGCTCCTGAATCTATTTTGGCCGTTATGATAGAAGGCCTACAAGTGGATGTTGAAACGGCGATGCGTATTGAGTCCCGCTATTTTGTTGAATTAGCCTGCAGCCAAATCGCTAAAAATATGATTGGCACTTTCTGGTATCAGTTGAACGAGATTAAAGCTGGAGCTGCGCGACCTGATAATATTGAACGAAAAAAAGCTAACAAGCTTGGTGTAATAGGTGCTGGCATGATGGGAGCAGGTATCGCTTATTCTTCTGCTTCAAAAGGCATTGATGTTGTTTTGAAAGATATCAGCCTAGAAAATGCAGAGAACGGCAAAGCCTACTCACAAAAAATTGTGGATAAGAAATTAAGTAAAGGTCACATTTCACAAGATAGACGTGATGCGTTATTAAATAGAATTTTGCCAACTGATGATGCTCAGAAATTAGCCGGTTGTGATTTAGTGATTGAAGCGGTATTTGAAAACCGTGAATTAAAAGCCAACGTTACTCAAGAGGCGGAAGCACAGTTATCATCTTCAGCAGTATTTGCATCTAATACTTCTACCTTACCTATTACGGGTTTAGCAGAAGCATCGAGAAATGCTGAGAATTTTATTGGCCTCCATTTTTTCTCTCCCGTGGATAAAATGCCATTGGTAGAAATTATTTGCGGTGAAAAAACATCTGATGAAACGTTAGCCTTCGCTTATGACTATGTTCAGCAAATTGGGAAAACGCCGATTGTAGTAAATGATGGTCGTGGATTTTATACCTCACGTGTCTTTGGCACCTTTGTTAACGAAGGGATTGCCATGCTAGGAGAAGGGATTTCCGCAGCCGCCATTGAGAATGGTGCTTTCTTAGCAGGTTTTCCGGTTGGACCTCTGGCAGTTACCGATGAAGTAAGCTTAACGTTACTAGAAAAGATCCGAAAGCAAACCATGCTTGATATGGAGGCAGAAGGTAAAAAATATATTAATCATCCTGCTGAAGTGACAGTGGATAAGATGATTTCATTGAAGCGCGAAGGTAAGCTCGCTGGAGCAGGTTTTTATTCATATCCAGATAAAGAATTACCAAAAGGATCGAAAAAACAACTTTGGTCGAGTTTGAAAGCAACCTTTGAGCAAGCAGATAGAAAAATTGATTTGGCAGAAATCAAAGATCGTCTCCTCTATATTCAAGCGATAGAAACCGTCCGTTGTCTTGAAGAAAATGTTCTAACCAGCGTTCGTGATGCCAATATTGGCTCTATCATGGGCATTGGTTATCCTGTTTGGACTGGTGGGGTTTTACAGTTCATTAATCAAATCGGTTTGGATAATTTCATAGAGCGCTCTGAGCAGTTACACAAAAACTTCGGAGAGCGTTTTAAAGTACCAGGCTTGCTAAAAAGAATGGCAAAAGATCATATGATCTTTGAAGACAAATAATTTTAATAAACAAATAAAAACAGGAAGTCAAAAATGATAAAACGTACTGTATTTGAATCTGAACATGAGATGTTTCGTGATAGCTTTCGCAAGTTCTTGCTAGAAGAGGCCGTTCCCTTTCATGAGCAGTGGGAAAAAGACGGTCAAGTAAGTACGGAGTTTTGGCGCAAGGCTGGTGAAATGGGATATTTAAGTCCAACAGTGCCAGAATCTTATGGTGGTGTGGGGGTCGATTTTCGTTATAACGCAGTGGTTGCAGAAGAAATTGCTAACTTCGGTTTAACCGGTGTCGGTTTTGGTTTGCACTCGGACATTGCTGTGCCTTATATCATGGCTTATGGGACAGAGGAGCAGAAGAAAAAATATTTACCGGGTTGTGTGAACGGTGAAATCATCACTGCGATAGCAATGACAGAGCCTGGTACTGGTTCTGACTTGCAGGGTGTGAAAACTAATGCGGTGTTAAGTAATGATGGTGAACATTATATTCTTAATGGTTCAAAAACTTTTATTACTAATGGTCAGCTTGCTAATCTTGTCGTTGTGGTTGCTAAAACAGACCCATCTGCTGGGGCAAAAGGCACTAGTCTATTTTTGGTTGAATCCGATAGTGAAGGTTTTGTTAAAGGCCAGAACTTAAATAAAATTGGTATGAAGGCTCAAGATACCTCTGAATTATTTTTCCAAGATGTAAAAGTACCTAAAGAAAATTTATTAGGTACCGAAGGCATGGGTTTCATTTATTTAATGCAAGAGTTGCCACAAGAGCGCCTATCAGTATCGCTATCTGCCATCTCTTGTGCTGAGTCCATATTAGAGAAAACAGTTACATATGTGAAAGAGCGTAAAGCTTTTGGTAGTGAGATTGCCGCTTTTCAAAATACACAGTTCAAGCTGGCAGAGATGTCTTCTACTGTAACTATGGCACGAGTATTTATTGATAAGTGCTTAGACCTGCATATCAATAAAGAACTCGACCCAGTTACGGCTGCTAAGTTGAAGTTACTCACCACTGATATTCAATGTGATGTGGTAGATGAATGCTTACAGTTGCATGGTGGTTATGGCTACATGTGGGAATATCCTGTTGCCCGTGCTTATGCTGATGCCCGAGTGCAAAAGATTTATGCCGGAACCAATGAAATTATGAAGCTCATTATTGGTCGTGACATGGTTAAATAAGGTTTATATCAGACGCTAGTTAGAACTATTCTAGCTGGCGTTATTTCCACTTCAGAAATTCTTATTCTTGTTACAGCACCTTTTGGATTCTTCACTTATGTCTTTGCCTTTAGCAGGTTTGAAAATTCTTGATTTTACTACTCTATTACCTGGGCCTTATGCCACTCAACTGCTTGCAGATATGGGGGCGGAAGTTCTTCGAGTTGAATCCCCTACTCGTCCAGACTTAGTTAAGTTGATGCCTCCTTTTGTTGGGGATAAAAGTTGCCGAGTTTCTGCTGCTCACGCAACTTTGAATCGAAATAAGCAGAGTATCTCGATTGACTTAAAGCATGAGGATGCGAAAGAAATTATTCACAAGCTCGTTAGGGAGTACGATGTCGTTATCGAACAATTTAGACCAGGGGTAATGCAACGCTTAGGTTTAGATTATAACTCGCTGAAAAAGATTCAACAAAAATTAATCTATTGCTCGATTACCGGGTACGGCCAAACCGGCCCACTTAAAGATCGTGCAGGCCATGATATTAATTATTTAGCGCTCTCTGGGTTAGCCAGTTTTTCAGGTCGTAAGGAAACAGGGCCGGTATTATCTGGAACTCAGATTGCTGATATAGCCGGTGGTTCTCATCATGCGGTTATGGCGATTATGGCGGCCCACATTCAACGTATGACTACTAATGAGGGCCAGTATTTAGATATCAGTATGAGTGACGCCGCAATGGCATTGACGACTATGTTTGGCTCTAATGCTATATCGAGTGGAGAAGACCCTGAGTTAGGCAGTGAGATGCTTAATGGCGGTTTGTTTTATGATTATTATGAAACTGCCGATCAACGTCATATTTCTATTGGAAGTTTAGAGCCTGGCTTTGCTATGAATTTATTAGCAGTTTTAGATTTATCCGAATTGAAAAGCAAAATCTCCGATCAGAGTGAAGAGGTTCAGCGTCAAATTCGAGCTACTATCGCTGACAAAGTTCGTACTAAGTCTTTATCTTATTGGCAAACAGAATTTGCTAAGGTAGATGCTTGTGTTGAACCAGTATTAACCATGAATGAAGCGTTTAAACATTCTCATTTTATAGCCAGAGGTATGGTCACTCAGGCGCTTGACGCCAACAATAATGAAATTAGACAAATCGATTCAGCGCTGCCTTTTAAGCGCCCAACCGCTCATCAAGCAGGTAGGGAGTTGGGTGCTGATACCCAGACTGTTTTGAAGCAGCTAGGTTATAGTGATGAACACATATCTGATTTATACCAGAGAAAATGTATCTAGAAGTTAACTATCAGGAATGACCATCCAGTTATTGTTAACCTCGCTAGGTTATATTTATACCTACAAGACCAATCTAAATCATTGATGATTAAAATCGAATATCTAGATGAGAGTCGGTGCGAGCTTCCAGTATTTGATCTGCTTAGTTATTCCTAAGTCGAGCAGGCGTTATCTAAGTATTTATTTTTTTGTCAGCGCCAGATACAGATAAAAATCAAATACGCGCTTCAAGACTGACAACGGCTTCGCCTAGCGTTACAATTCATGTCTTTCAACTAGCCATTTAGAAGCAATTCCCATGGGCAGAGCGTACCAAAACCGTAAAGAATCAATGGCCAAAACGGCCGGGGCCAAAACCAAGGTCTACTCAAAGTATGGCCGTGAGATCTATGTTGTCGCTAAGTCGGGCGGTACAGACCCTTCAGCGAACCTGTCATTACGCAGCCTGATCGATCGTGCCAAGAAAGACCAGGTACCGAGCCACGTGATTGAAAAAGCGATCGATAAAGCCTCCGGAGGTGTGGGCGAAGATTACGTTCCCGCGTTGTATGAGGGGATCGCGCCGGGTGGCTGTATGGTGCTGATCAGTGCGTTAACAGATAACCACAATCGCACCTTTGGTGATATTCGCGGTGTGTTCTCTAAGTGCAAAGCCAAGCTGGGTACTCAGGGGTCGGTGTCGCACATGTTCGATCACCGTGCGATGTTTGTGTTTGCTGGTGATGACGAAGAAGAAGCACTCGAAGCGCTGATGATGGCGGACGTGGATGTGTCAGACATCGATTGCGAAGACGGTATGATTACTGTGCTGGTGCCGCCTACAGATTTCTTTAAAACCAAAACCGCCTTGCAGGAAATGAACCCTGAAATCGATTTTGAAATGGAAGAGATCACTTACTTGCCGACGATGGAGCATCCCGTTTCAGGTGACGACGTTGAGCAGTTTGAACGTTTTGCAGCCTTGATTAATGACCTCGAAGATGTTCAGGAAATCTATCACAACGGGTCATTTGAATAATGGCCGCATGTGATTAAAAAACGGGCGCTTTTAGCGCCCGTTTTTATTTGTCTAAAAACCACTTTGGTTTTGTCATTTAACTGACATGTTTATCAGTCAATCTGCGTCACAGAATTTACGACCTAATTTTATGACTAGGACATGACTATGAAAATTAAATTGATTGTGCCTGCGATCTGCGCGGCAACGCTTGCAGCTTGTGGCGGCGATGATAATAGCGATAACGAAGTCTACCAAGCCCTTCTTGATTTAGGGATTGAATGTACTGAAGCAACCTCTGTTGAAGAATCTGAGGCGGCAGGCACTTTGTCATTGTCACTTATCGATACGTACGCATCGGGTAATGATTTTGATACCTCATCAGCTGAAATTGTCAGTTACGACTCATGTTCGGATCGTCTCTATGTGGTTAATTCGGAAGACGCAACCATCGACGTGTTGTCGCTTGCAGCCACGAATAGCGCGCCATCAAAAGAGAGCACTATCGATCTAGCCGCCGCAGCGACAGCCGCCGGTGTGGAGATTGGCGCAGCGAATAGCGTATCAGCCAAACAGGGTTTAGTCGCAGTGGCGATTGAAGCCGCGACAAAACAAGACGCAGGCTTAATCGCGCTTTACCGTTCTGACACGCTTGCATTGATTGGTACTTATACCGCTGGCGCATTGCCCGATATGGTGGCCTTGACTGATGATGCCCGTTACATCTTAACGGCCAACGAAGGCGAGCCAAGTGCTGATTACAGCAACGACCCAGAAGGTTCTGTCACGGTTGTTGATTTAAAAGAAGGCTTCGATGCTGCAAGCGCTGTGGTTAATCAAGTGTCTTTTGCTGAGTTTAATACCGGCGCTGCTCGTGCTGCAGAAATGCCGACGGGTGTCCGCTTAGCAGGCCCTGCTGGTACCTCTGTTGCCCAAGATCTTGAGCCTGAGTACATTGCTTTAAACACAGCTGGCGATACCGCGTGGGTGGCTTTGCAAGAAAATAACGCACTGGCCATTATTGATATTGAATCAGCCAGTGTGACGGCGTTTAAAGGTCTGGGTGTGAAGTCTTGGAATGCGGCGTCGGGTAATGAGCTGGATGCTTCAAACAAAGATGCAGGCACTGGTGAATTCGCTAGTTACGAGCAGTTAGTCGGCTTATATATGCCTGACACCTTGGCCAGTGTTGATATTGATGGCACGACGTACATCTTGTCAGCCAATGAAGGTGACGGTCGTGAGTACATTTATGAAACGACGCAAGAAACTTGTGATAACGCTTCACACACGTGGGATGGCGATGATTTCGCTCCAGGTGGCGATGATGAAGACGCGACGGCTTACACTACGGAAGAAGACGACTGCATTTCATTTATCGATGAAGCGCGTGGCGGCGATATCGTTGATCTGGTTGATGCCGCTCACCCATTGAAAGACGCTTTGGATGATAACGATCAGCTGAAGCGCATTAAAGTAATAACGGATGTGGCTAGTTACGCCGCAGGCGATGATATCGTGACCTTTGGTGCACGTTCGTTTTCAATCTGGAGCGAAGGCGGTGATCTGGTATACGACAGCGGTGATGTGATTGCTAAGCAGGTTTATGCCGTAGAGCCTGATCACTTCAACTCGACCAATGATGAAGGTAACTCAGGCGATAACCGCAGTGACGATAAAGGCACAGAGCCGGAAGCCATTGAAACCGCCCAAATTGGCGATCGTTACTTCGCGTTTGTGGGTCTAGAGCGTCAAGGTGGTGTGATGGTGTTTGATATCACTGACCCAGCGGCACCAGTGTTCCAGAGCTATTTAAACAACCGTGATTTCACCGAGGGTGTATGTACTGAGTTGGACGGTGATGAGTGTGATAACGACACTTACAACACGGCAGCCGGTGATCTTGGCCCAGAATCAATTGATTACTTTACTCGTGGTGGTGCGCACTACATTGCGGTTGGTAATGAGGTGAGCGGTACAACGTCGGTATTTGAGATCAGTTTTAACTGAGAGTAGCGAGTCTGTTTTTAGAAAGAGAATAAAAAATAGATCGTGTTTTAGCCCAGCAAATGCTGGGCTTTTTTGATGGTGCTAACGGCGTCTTTCGCTGCGAAGGTCTTTCATTACTCGTGCCGTTTGTGGGCGTACCCCGCGCCACACAAAAAAGGCTTCCGCCGCTTGTTCGACCAGCATACCGAGTCCGTCAATGGTACGGGCAGCTCCTAGTTTTTCGGCCCAAGCGTTAAATACCGTGGTTTTAGGTGAGTACATCATGTCGTAGCAGACGGTGACATGGCTGACGGCGCTCTCAGGTATCGGGGGTAATTCTCCGGCTAAGCTGGCTGAGGTACCGTTAATAATAATTCCAAAGCTGCCTTCTATATCACCGAAGCCAGACGCAGAGACGTTGCCCAATTCGGCAAAATCATTGGCTAATAGCTCCGCCTTGCTGACCGTTCGGTTGGCGATCACTATCTCTGCTGGCTTTTCTTCGAGTAGGGGCTGAAGAACGCCACGTACTGCGCCCCCAGCGCCAAGAATCAGTATGCGTTTGCCAGCTAAGCTCACAGAATGATTGACGGTTAAGTCACGTACTAAGCCAGCGCCGTCGGTGTTGTCTGCCAGAAGGCGGCCATCATCCAGCTTTTTGAGGGTGTTGACGGCTTGGGCTTGTTGCGCTCTAGGAGTGATTTCGTCCGCCATGCGGTAGGCGTTTTCTTTGAAAGGTACAGTGACATTTAAGCCATGCCCTCCATGTGAAACAAAGCGACGAACTTCGTCTTCAAACCCATCCAAAGGCGCAAGAATGGCTTTGTAAAACAAGTCTTCACCTGTTTGCTCGGCGAAGGCATTGTGGATGTCAGGCGATTTACTGTGCCCAATTGGGTTGCCAAACACCGCATAGAGGTCGGTCATTCTGTGTCCTTAATTTATACCCACTCACGGTGGGGTAAAAAGTCTGTGTAGAGCTTTTCTTCAGGGCTGCCGGGTTCTGGCTGCCAATCGTAATCCCAGTGCGCAATGGGCGGCATCGACATCAGAATAGATTCGGTGCGGCCTCCGGTCTGGAGTCCAAAAATAGTGCCTCGGTCAAAGACCAAGTTGAATTCGACATAACGCCCACGGCGGTAACACTGGAACTTACGTTCGCGTTCGCCCCATGGGGTATCTTTACGACGTTCAATAATAGGGATAATAGCGTCGGCATAGCCATTACCTACGGCTTGCATAAAGGCAAAGCTGCGGTCAAAGTCGACCTTGTCATCCCAGGCATTAAGGTCGTCAAAGAATAGCCCGCCCACACCGCGTGTTTCGTTACGATGTTTGAGGAAGAAGTATTCATCACACCACTTTTTGTACTTCGGATACACATTTTCCCCGAAAGGTTCACAAAGATCCTTAGACACCTGATGCCAATGTGTAACATCCTCTTGAAATCCGTAGTAAGGCGTGAGGTCAAACCCGCCGCCAAACCACCAAACTGGTTCTTCGCCCTCTTTCTCAGCGACAAAAAAACGCACGTTGGCGTGTGAGGTTGGGATGTAGGGGTTTTCAGGATGCAACACCAAGGACACGCCCATGGCTTGGAAACTTCGACCTTCTAATTCAGGGCGAGAGGCCGTGGCTGATGCCGGTAGCGCCGCCCCACGAACATGTGAGAAATTCACACCGCCTTTTTCAATGGTGCCGTTGGTAATGACACGAGTGCGGCCCCCGCCGGTGAGTGACATGGGGTTGTTTACTTCGTCACGCTCCCAAGCATCTTCGACAAATTTGGCTTTACCATCGGCGTGCTCAACCGCAGCACAAATACGGTCTTGTAGATCGAGTAAGAATGCTTTTACAGCAGGAATATCACACTGGCTGGTGGACATATGGTTGCTCCATAAAAAGGGGTTAGCGCAGACGTTCGCCGCTTAACGTGCGAATTTCAGACGGTTGATCGTTACCGCCTAACGCACCGGGTAATAAACAGTTGAGGCCATTGGGGAAGTATTTTCGCACTTTTAAGGCTGAACGCGCGGGTTCTTTTCCAGCTGGGTTGGCAGAGGTCGAGACAAGCGGCCCAGCGGCATCGCATAAAGATTTCACGATAGGATGCGCACTGATACGAATCGCGAGGCTGTGATGTTCACCCCGTAGCCAGGTTGGGACATCATCGTAGCAAGGTAAAATCCACGTTATAGGGCCAGGCCAAGTGGCATTCACTTTGGCCAGATCGTCGGCAGATAGTGGTCGAATAAGGTGCTTAAACTGTTCAAGCGAGGAACCAACTAAAACCAACCCTTTGTGCTCAGGGCGCGACTTAAGCTCAAGGATACGTTGTACGGATTCTTCGTTGGTTGGGTCACAACCCAACCCCCAGACGGCTTCGGTAGGATAAGCAATAACACCGCCAGCACGAATGCAGCGGATGGCTTGATGAAGGTGCCAAGGGTTCACAGCGATGTCTCGTTCAGTTTTTCAGACCGAGAACCCTACAATAAGGTCGTGGTGTCGGCAAGGGAGCTGAGGCGCTATCTCTGTGTTACTTGCTCTATGTTATTGATGTTTAATTATTCGTTTGGTGTTGCTCGGATAGTCCGCTTAAAAAACTTACCGCTTGTTCCGGTGTTAAGGCTCGGGGGTCAAAGGTATTTTGGCCTACATCATTCAACAACTTATAAAAGGCATCCGTTGCGGGAGCAAACCCCATGTCCCAAGAGCTAAAGGTGGTTGCATCGATATATTCATAACTAATGATGACGACATCATCGTGGCGGGGATCATCGGCGATCTCTAAAAATAGTTCATTCACGTCGTCGCGTGGGCCTTCCAGTGTTTGTAAAAAATAGCGCTGGTCGTAACAAAGCATGCCGCATATTTCTAAGCCCTGATTATTATCTCGGGCGACCGTCAAGATATCTTGGATGTCTTGCATGTTCATATCGCGTGTCGCTTTGCTGAGGTATGTAAGTCGAATCAGCATGTTTCACCTTGTTAGTCGGCTAAATAGGATCAAAACTTCGTCTGACTTTAGTCCCATTCTGTTGGGGTGATTAGCCAAACTGTCTAACCTGAGTGTAGACCTGAATGTAACTGACGGAGTTGTGATGACAGGTAAGCAACCTATTCAAGGCTTGGTGAGCGCTTCATGGGCGGTACTTGGGCAGTTTCCAGCATCACTGTTAAGTGAACTTTCAAATGAATTGTTGGCAACGATGGTGATGCCAGAGCCACTGCTGCCGGGTAAGTCTACGCAAAAGTGGCTGAAGAAAAACCCCTCCCATCCTGTATTGATTGCGTTTATTACTGAAGCGAACAAGGCTGAGGTTGTAGAGCAAATTAAATACTTACGTGAGCGTCTACAAAATCATGTCATGCGCTTGGTGTGTTTTGTCGATGGCATGTCCATTGGTGGACTTTCAACGCAAATGTCTCAGCTAAGCATCCATCGCTTACAGTCGCAGCATGATTTTTCGGAAGCCTTTCTGATTGAGCTTATTCAGGCTGAGATGCAGCAACACCAGCTGGGAGATAAAAGTAAAAAGCGTCGCGAGGCGGAGTTGGCGTTACTGACGTGGTTAGCTCGTTCAGGGCGAGACGAAGCGATTCAACAACGACACCTGCGTGAGGTGTCGGCTTTATTGAGTGATCTAATTGGTGCGCACAGCTTGTACCTCGATGCGGAGGCTCAACTACTGCAAACCTTTCCTGAAGTGAATCAAGGACTTGATTGGTCGACCGTCATTAGCCAGCAATTTGAGACGTTAAACCTCGTAGATAAGCCGATTTTAGTGCAATTGAATGCCGAGCTAGAACTGCATCAGAGCGCGACACAGTGCCTCGGTACCAAGATTACAGGCAGTATATTGATACCGTATCGGTGTTATGCCGACATCAACGGCTACTTGTTAATGTTGCTGACACCAGACATGTTGCAGCAGTTGGATGTGAGTACAGTGAATCTGCTGGAAAAGACGGCTGATCAATTACGGGCACACGCAGAGCGTCGGCAAAGTGAGCAGCGCTTGCAAGTGCAATATGAGCGCTTACAAGAAACATTGAATCAGCTGTATTCTACTCAAGAACAGCTTTTTCATGCTGAAAAATTGTCGTCTTTAGGGCAGCTAGCAGCGGGTATAGCGCATGAAATTAATAACCCAGTGTCGTATGTGTTAAGTAACTTTGAACCGTTGGATGAATACATTGGCGGTATGACAGAGCTGATTAAACTGCATGATCGCTTTGCAAAGGCTCTTGAGGTCGGTGATGAGCAGCTTCGCAGCCAGCTGCTCTCTACGATTCATGACCGAGAACAGTCGATCGACCTAGAGTTTGTACTGGAGGATGTATTCTCACTGGTCTCAGATTCTCGTTCTGGCCTGACTCGGGTCTGCGACATCGTTCAAAACTTGAAGAACTTCGCACATAAAGATCAGGTTGAAAGTGACGACTTTGATTTGGTGGCTTGTTATCGCGACAGTATTGGTATTCTGAAGCACCAGATCGCTGACAAAATCGGCATTGTGGAAGAGCTACCCGAGAAAGCAATCGTGAAAGGCAATAGCGGCATGATGGCACAAGTCATCATGAATCTTATCCAGAATGCCGTACATGCCATGCCCGGTGGCGGCAAGTTGTATGCTTCCATCAGCGAGAGCGATGAATATTGGTGGGTGCGTATTCAAGATACAGGAGCAGGGATTCCTGCGGAGATACGGTCGAAAGTATTTGACCCATTTTTTACAACAAAGCCGATAGGCACGGGGACAGGCCTCGGGTTGTCCACGGTTTACAGTATTGTCGAACGCCATAAAGGGAAGATTGCACTGGAAGACATTCCTGAGCGTGGTGCCTGCTTTGTGGTCAGCTTGCCTAAATAGCTGTCTTGATTAACTAGGCCTTTGTTTTAAGTGCTACGAACAGAGGCTGATCACTTATGTGATCAGGTGAGCTGGTTCTAAACGAATATACAATTCGCCTTCGGTTTTTTGCAAAAAACCATCGTAGCAAGGGTGTTTGAGATCTTGCTCTTTCCCCGGTAGCCAGTGTGAATTATTGAACTCCATAATTTGATCAATACTGTCCAGTTCAACCGCGTAACTGCGGTCGTTGGCGTGTAGGATTACGACGACTGGTTTGAGCATGTCGGAGAGTCGGCTTTTGGCTTGGCCAAACAAACGTAGTAACTGTTTCAAGGTCGAATGACGTTCATCATTAAGAATACGAAGCGCCTCGGCGACTTTGTTTTCGTCTTTCACCATCGATAAAAGTGTATCTGCGAGAGAGTGGATACGTTTATGAGGGGCATCAAATTGAACCATTATGACGCGAAGTTCTTCGTCGTTGGTGTGATATTTGTCATACCAACGCCCAAATGCACATTGGTGAGGGTCTTTGGCTTTGGAGAATTCTGTCCCGGACTCAAGGCTTGCCTCAAGTGCTTCCATCCAATCAAGGTGATCTTGTTTTCGTTGATCGAGCATATCTATTAAGGCTTGGCACTCTTCAATCTGAGAGGCGGAACCTATTAAACCGCTGAAGTTATACAGAGAAATTTGCTCTTCCTGAAAGGTAAATATTCGGCTTTGTTCGGATTTACCGCGTGGAATATCGTGCGGATCAATCGCATCTCGGGTGGTAATGTATTGAATCGCATCCACAGGCAGTGCGTATTTTGCTTGAGACAGGTGAAACGTAAGATAACTGCCAGCAATATTCGTTTGATTCGCTGTGGCGGCTTGAGACATTAAACAATCCTCTATTAAGTCAGTTGCAGGCCTAGCTATCAGTGAGCTTGGGGCGTGACAAGGCGCATTCATACCTTGGGATTTAAATCAGGAATGTGCGGCTTATATTTGCAGTCTAGTCGAGAGGACGTACTTCACCAGCACAGGACGTGTGACTAACCTTGCCTTATTTGGGGAAAACAGGGGTTGTGGGTCCGGTGTTTAATGATCATGCATTATGTGGTGCGACAGTAACCCCCAGGCACTTGCAGGAGCCAGCCATCCAGCTCAAGCTGTAATAGTTGCGGCATGAGTTCGGCGATGGAGTACTCAGATCTTATGGCAATGACATCGACGGCGGTCGGAGTGTAGTCGACCAGGGTTACTAAGGGTGGAATATCGACGGGTTTATTGTCTGTGTTTTGGTCAAATAAATCGGCGGTGCTGGTGGGGGAATTTACAGATAGGCTGAGCGCTTCAAGAATATCTTTTGCGGATTCCACTAATAACGCGCCTTCTCGTATTAGCTGGTGTGGCCCTTTGCTCATAGGGTTAGCAATAGCACCGGGTAAGGCAAAGACATCCCGCCCATGATCCGCTGCCATGCGCGCGGTAATCATAGTGCCACTGCGAATCCCTGCTTCTACCACTAAGGTGGCGATACTTAACCCGCTGATAATGCGGTTGCGCGAAGGGAAGTGTCTTGCTTGTGCTTTGGTGCCCGGAGCAAACTCGGTGAGTAGTAAGCCGCCACTGTGGTAAATATCCTGAGCCAATTGACGATGACGAGCGGGATACACCAGATCTGGCCCCGTCCCCATAACGGCGACGGTTGAATTTGATTGTCCGCTAAGCACAGCTCCGGCATGTGCAGCACCATCAATGCCAAGGGCTAATCCACTGACAATACAAAGCCCAGCTTCCGCTAAAGATGCGGCGGTCTGTCGTGTCCATTCTAGCGCGGCGGGAGTCGCCCCTCGACTACCCACAATCGCCAGCATGGGAGCATTCAGGCTATTTAGGTCGCCACGATACCAAAGCAATGTGGGGGCATCCCTAAGACTGGCTAGGGCTTCCGGATAAGGTGGTATGCCCGCCAGTAATACACCTTGATGTTCAACGGCGCACCATTTGATCAGTGCCTCGAAACCTGCAGAAAGCGCTTCGTCATTGAAGTACTGCTCGGCTTTGGCTGCAGGCAGGCCTAGGCGAATAAGATCGTCGAGAGAGGCATCTGTGAGTTGTTTTGGGGCTTGATCTGCAAAGTGGTGGGCAGAAGCTAGATTCTGACGAATGTCATTTAAGGCGATATTTCCGATACCGCTTAGGCGGCGCAGTCGCCACCAAGCAAGTAACAGCTCATCCGTGAGCATATTCCCTCCATGGGAGCCTCATTCGAGGCTAATTTGTACTGAATAACGATTAAATCTCAGGAGACTCAAAGTAATCGCCCACTTTTAATGGACGTGACGCTTTCATAATCAGAGCGTAAGACATCTTGTCGAATACTCGGAATACCAACATGCTGCCTGCTTCTTCGGTTGGCAGACGCACTTTTTCTTTGGCGACACGATCGTAAATTACCGCGCCTGCTTTTTTGATCAGCATTACATGACCCGCTTCTAAGCCATCACGAATACCACGGTTAAGAGCAACAACATCAAACTGACCAACGTTATTGACGCCATTTGTTACCGCAATGATTTGTCCGGCGATCAGTTGCCCCGGAGCTTTGGGAATAAAGCTGGCCGCGAGTGGACTTTCCTCTAACTCAAACAGACGGTCGCCAATGGCGACTTGCTGATTGGTGTTTTTCAACATCAAAGTCAGCGTACCGTCATCGTTAGACAGAACATTCGCGACACCAATGTCTGTAGCTTCAAGGCCCAGTACTTCATTGGTTTCAGGATCTTTGTAGACTTCGCCTTTGCGGTAGACACCGTAAGAAGCATCGATATTTTCACCGACATTGCCACGGGCGTATACCTTAGTGCCTGAACCCATGAGGATACGGCCTTCGTAGCCACTAATGATGTGCGGTGCCGCTGCTAGCTCTTCCGCCGTCACAACACGGTGGTCGCGCAAGAAGCCTTGAACCGCATCCATAGGGATGGCAGCGATGGCGGCTTCGATAGGCTCAACCCGTGCGGTTGGGGATAATTTCACATCGCCCGGACGCAGTTTTACGGTACGACTGGCTTGGCCACGTTCCATGACAGTCAATCGTTGCTGGCCATCTACTTCAATTAAGCCGATCATGTCGCCCGGATAAATGAGGTGAGGATTACTGATTTGGTCGTTTTGGTACCATATTTCAGGCCATTCCCATGCATTACCAGTAAAGCGTTCTGCAATGTGCCAGAGAGTGTCACCCTTCTTTACGGTGTAACGATCAGGGGCGTCGGCTTTTAGTTCCAATGCGCTTACACTGGCTGAAAGGCACATCAAACCCGTAACGAGAAGACGTTTGATGGTTTTGCTCATCCTTTATTCCCTTTATTATTAGCGTACAGGGTGACTTAAAATTCTGCTTTGAGCAGTCATAGTAGCAAGTCACTGCCATATTATTCCACAAGTACAGTATTTCACATGGCCATACTAGATATTCTGGAATTTCCAGACCCACGTCTGCGAACTCTTGCACAACCTGTAAAAGAAGTTGACGCACGAGTTAAAAAAATCGTCGAAGACATGTTTGAAACCATGTATGAAGCCCCTGGCATTGGTTTAGCCGCCAGTCAGGTCAACATACACGAACGTATCATTACCATCGATGTCTCGGAAGATAAAAGTGAAGCTCTTGTCTTTATCAACCCCGAAATCACCGTTTTAGACGGCGAAATGGAGACAATGCAAGAAGGTTGTCTCTCGGTGCCGGGCTTTTATGAAGACGTTTCCCGTATTGAGCACTGCTCAGTAAAAGCGCTAGATCGCAATGGTGATGCTTTTGAAATGGAATGCACTGGTTTGTTGGCGGTGTGTATTCAGCATGAGGTTGATCATCTTGATGGCAAGCTGATGGTGGATTATGTTTCACCGCTAAAGCGTAAGCGCATCAAAGACAAACTTGATAAGAAGCACAAATTAGAAGCCCGAGAAGGAAAACGCTAAGCCATGGCCTTGCGCATTATTTTTGCGGGTACGCCCGATTTCGCCGCCCAGCACTTAAGTGCTCTTATCGATAGCGAACATGAGGTCGTGGCGGTATACAGCCAGCCGGATCGCCCAGCAGGTCGGGGTAAAAAATTACAGCCCAGTCCTGTGAAGCAAGTGGCCCTTGAAAATGAAGTGCCGGTGTATCAACCGTTAAACTTCAAAGACAGCGCGGATGTTGATGTGCTTCGTGAGCTGAATGCCGATGTGATGGTGGTGGTCGCGTACGGTTTGCTACTACCTAAGGGTGTTCTTGAAGCACCCAAATATGGCTGCCTGAACGTACATGCGTCGTTATTGCCGCGTTGGCGTGGCGCTGCGCCAATACAGCGGTGTATCGAAGCTGGTGACTTAGTGACGGGCATTACCATCATGCAGATGGACATTGGCCTAGATACCGGCGACATGCTGAGTAAGGTCACCACCGGGATTACTTTAGATGATACCGGCGGTGTGCTTCACGACCGTTTAGCTGCCATGGGGCCAAGCGTTTTATTAGCGACCTTGTCTGATGTCGAGTCTGGTTCGCTAACGCCTGAAGTGCAAAATGATGCACTGGCTTGTTATGCACATAAACTGAGCAAGCAAGAAGCGCTGATTAACTGGGATGACTCCGCGGATGTATTAGCGAAGCGCATTCGTGCGTTCAATCCGTTTCCGATGGCCTACACGCTGCTTGGCGACGAACGTATTCGAGTACATGCGGCGGAAGCGTTAGATAAAACGACGCAGCTAGCACCGGGAACGATTGCCAACGTGACCCCAGCGGGCCTTGAAGTGGCCTGTAACGAAGGTGTATTGCTGCTGAGCAAGGTTCAGCTGGCGGGTAAAAAGCCGATGATGGTGGCCGATATCATTAATGGCCAGCCAAAACTTTTTCAGCCGTTGTATGTGCTGGCGTCTGAGCTTTAATTGAAATCTTACTCTGAATTTTTATTCACAATACAGGCCTTCTGAATTATGGAATCCCTCTATGGTCGTCGCAAACAGGCTGAAATAACGCCTCGGTTCGCAGCGGCACAGGCCATCGCAAAAGTGATGGCCGGACAATCTCTTAATCAGGCGATCCCTGCGTTAGAAAGCAACATTGACGAAAATGAGCGCGGCTTTTTTCGTGACCTCACCTTAGGGACGTGTCGCTGGTATTTTCGCCTGAATGCGTTGGCGAAAATACTGTTGAAAAGCCCATTTCAAGAAGAAGACTCCGATTTACATGCCTTACTTCTCATTGGTTTGTATCAATTATCGGTGCAAGGCAAAGCGCCACATGCGGCGGTTCATGCCACCGTTGAAGTCTGCGATGAAATGGGCAAACAATACGCCAAATCCGTGATCAATGCGTGTTTGCGTCGTTATGGTCGTGAATACGAAGAACTATTGCCGCCACTCGAAACCAACCCTGTGACAGCTACGAGCCACCCTAAGTGGTTGGTTAAAATGCTGACCAAGACATGGCCTGAGGATTGGTCGCGAATTTTAGAGGCCAACAACGAGCGTGCGCCGTTGTGCTTACGAGTGAATCAACGAAAGCACACTCGTGATGGCTATCTAGCTATGTTATTGGAAGACGGATTGTCGGCTCATGCGACTGAGCACAGCGCCGATGGTATTTACCTGCATGAAAGTGTTGATGTTACCTGCCTGCCCGAGTTTGCTGAAGGCGCGGTGAGCGTACAAGATGAAGCGGCACAGTTGGCAGCACAAATACTGGCGCCTAAAAATGGCGAGCGCATACTGGATGCTTGTGCGGCGCCGGGTGGTAAAAGCTGCCATCTACTTGAGACTGCCGATATCTCACTGCTGGCGGTTGATGCCGACGAGTCGCGTTTAGGCCGAGTTCACGAGAACCTTGCTCGCCTTGGTTTAGAGGCGGAGGTTGTATGTGCTGACGTTGCCGCCGATGATGGCTGGTGGGGCTCAGACAGTGGTAATACAGAAGAGAGTCCTTTCGATGCCATCTTGCTGGATGTACCCTGTTCAGCCACGGGTGTGATTCGCCGACATCCAGATATTCGTATGCTGCGTCGCCGTGACGACATTCAGCAGTTAAAAACTGTGCAGGCCGAGATATTAGAACGCGCTTGGGCGCTGCTAAAACCCGGCGGTCGTTTGTTGTACGCCACCTGCTCTGTCTTGCCGCAAGAGAACAGTGAGCAGGTGATGGCGTTTGTTAACAAGCATCCTGAAGCAAGTGTCGTTACACTAGAGGCAAGTTGGGGGAAGGCATGTGAAGCTGGGCGGCAGTTATTTCCGCAAACCGATGGCCATGATGGCTTCTACTACGCGTTGCTTAACAAGACGCATGAGTTCTAAAAAAGACTCATTGTCGTTGTTGATCTATATATAGACAGCACAGGATCTGAGCTGATATGAAAATTATTATCCTTGGCGCGGGGCAGGTCGGGGGCACGCTGGCAGAGAACTTGTCTAGCGAAAAAAATGACATCACCATCATCGATACCGACACCGTGCGCCTGCGCGAGCTGCAAGATCGTATTGATGTGAAGACCATCTATGGTCACGGGTCATACCCTCATGTACTGCGTGACGCCGGTGCTGATGATGCCGACATGCTCGTGGCCGTCACCAATTCTGACGAAACCAATATGGTCGCGTGTCAGGTGGCGTACACCTTATTCCGCACACCGACCAAAATTTCTCGCATCCGCTCCAGTGCCTATTTGAGGCAAACAGAACTGTTTAACGCGGATGCGTTTCCCATCGACGTACTGATCTCACCAGAGCAAGTGGTGACGAACTATGTTCAACGCCTGCTTGAATTTCCGGGCGCGTTACAGGTTCTCGATTTTGCCGACAGCCGTGTGCAGTTAGTGGCGGTGAAAGCCTATTACGGCGGCCCTCTCGTGGGACAAGCCATATCGGCACTGAAAGATCACCTACCGAATGTAGAAACCCGCGTGGCCGCCGTGTTCCGTCGTAATAAAGCGATAGAGCCTACTGGCGACACTGTAATTGAAGCCGACGACGAGGTCTTCTTCGTGGCTGCAAGGGAGCACATTCAAAAAGTAATGAGCGAGCTGCGTCGAGCGGAGGACTCCTACAAACGCATTATCATCGCTGGTGGTGGTAACATCGGCTATCGCTTATCGAAAGCGTTGGAAAAAAACTACCGTATCAAACTGATTGAGCACAACGAAGATCGTGCGCGCTACCTCAGTGAAAACCTGAGCAAAACCGTTGTTTTGCATGGCAGTGCGACGGATAAAACCTTGCTCGAAGAAGAGAATATCGAAAACACCGATGTGTTCTGCGCTCTCACCAACGATGATGAAGTGAATGTCATGGCGTCCTTACTCGCCAAGCGTCACGGTGCGCGAAAAGTGATGACACTCATCAACAAGGCCGACTACGTCGATCTGGTTCAGGGCGGTATGATTGACGTGGCTATCTCGCCACAGCAAGCGACCATAGGCAGTCTGCTGACACACGTACGCCGCGGAGACGTCGTTAATGTACACAGTTTGCGCCGTGGCGCGGCAGAAGCGATTGAAGCCATTGCCCACGGTGATAGCACATCATCGAAAGTAGTTGGGCGTCGTGTTGGCGACATCAAATTGCCACCGGGCACCACCATTGGTGCCATTGTACGTGGTGAAGAAGTACTCATGGGGCGTTCAGAGGTGGTGGTTGAATCTGACGATCACGTGATTCTCTTCGTGATGAATAAGCGCCATATCGCCGATGTGGAACGACTTTTCCAAGTGGGATTAGGCTTCTTCTGACATGCACTTAACCGTAATCGCCCGCGTATTGGGCATCTTCTTGATGTTATTCAGCTTAACCATGTTACCGCCGTTGTTGGTGTCAATGTGGTACGACGATGGCGCGACGGAAGCTTTCAGCATCGCTATGTCGTTGATTTTGGGTATCGGCTTTTTCGCCTGGCTGCCGGTACGTCATGTGAAAAAAGATCTACGCACCCGAGACGGATTTATCGTCGCTGCGTTATTTTGGTTATCCCTAGGCTTGGCCGGAACCTTCCCCTTTATGCTGGCCGACAACCCCGGTCTAAGCTTTGCCGATGCTTTCTTCGAGTCCTTATCTGGCTGGACTACAACCGGCGCCACCGTAATGACGGGCCTAGAGCATCTGCCTAAATCGATTCTATGGTATCGCCAGCAACTGCAATGGCTGGGCGGTATGGGGATTATCGTATTGGCCGTGGCGATTCTTCCGATGTTAGGTATTGGTGGGATGCAGCTCTTTCGTGCAGAAATGCCCGGACCACTAAAAGACTCCAAACTGACCCCGCGCATCACCGAAACCGCCAAAGCACTTTGGTATATCTACTTATCGTTGACGATTTCATGCGCTGTTGCGTACTGGTTTGCCGGTATGAGCACCTTTGACGCCATAGCTCATAGTTTCTCTACGGTTGGTATTGGTGGATTCTCTACCTACGATGCCTCATTAGGGCATTTTGACAGTGCCGCCATCGACAGCATCGCCATTGTTTTTATGCTGGTGTCAGCGCTGAACTTCTCTCTGCACTTTTATGCGTGGCGTTATAAAACCGTTCGCCACTATTTTTTGGATTCTGAGCTGAAGTTTTTCTTTTCGATCATGACAGGCGGCGCGGTACTGACAGTCGCAGCACTGTGGTTAACCGAAACCTATGACTTCACTGGGGCGCTTCGATACGGTTTATTTGAAGTCGTTTCAATTGCTACCACGGCAGGGTTTGGTACAGCCGACTTCTCTGTGTGGCCAGTATTCTTACCCGTATTGCTATTTATGATGGCTTTTATTGGAGGCTGTGCGGGATCGACCGGCGGCGGTATGAAAGCCATTCGTATTTTACTGGTATTCAAGCAAGGGGTGCGCGAAATACATCGCTTGATTCACCCGAATGCCATCATTCCCGTGAAGCTTGGAAAAGCCCCGGTATCCGATCGAATTCTTGAATCTGTATGGGGTTTCTTCGCCCTGTACGTGGTCACCTTTATGGTGATGATGCTTGCCTTAATGGCAACCGGCCTCGACCAAGTCACCGCCTTCTCTGCGGTCGGCTCTTGCCTGAATAACCTAGGTCCGGGGCTGGGAGAAGTGTCGGCGCATTACGGCAACATCAGTGATACCGCGAAATGGATTCTGGCGTTAACCATGCTGCTCGGGCGATTGGAAATTTTCACATTGCTGGTGCTGTTGAGTCCGAGTTTCTGGCGGAGTTAATCCAGAGCATCTAACTAAAGTGTTCATCCATAATGTGCATGGGCACTTCTGATCGTTTGTAATACATGCCTTTTTATCATTCCGGGCCATAACGCGTAGCTCATTACTTTAGTAACTATCCTCATTTTTATTGTTTCCGCATTATTTCTATCAGAGCTGAATTTCAGCAATGACAAGAATAATAAAACCCGAGCAACGTTTACTGTTGTGATGGGTAAGGATGCACATCATGAAAATAAAAAAATCGGCGCTTAACTTTGCTAGTTGCATTGCTATTTCAAGCCTACCGCTTGCTGCATTGGCAGATCTTCAGTCATTAGATGAAGCCAGCATGAGTAATGTCACGGGCCAAGCGGGTGTCACCATTGAATTAGAAACAGAAATCGATATTGGTGCCATTATTTATACCGATGAAGGTTCGTTATCTGTTAATGAAGTCTTTATTGGTGGTACTAACCGCGTTGACTTGTTTCAAGAGGGTATGGATGCCGCAAACGGCGGAAACCCCTTTATTATCAACGCCACCACTAAATTAGATGAATTAAAAATCGACTTCGACATCAGCGCCGACGGTGAAGCGCAAATCAAAATATTTCCGACCAATTTTGCTGCACCAGTGGATTTTCGTATCACCACTGGCGCTTGGGAGTTACAAGACTCTGACGGCAATGCCACGCTTACCTTGCTCGACAACTTTGCAATGGATGGTATCTTCACACAAATGTGGGCAAAAATCGGACAGGACGACACTCTGGGTGAAGAACGCTTGAATCTACAAGTTCGTATGGGGATTGATGATCTGGATTTTGATGTGCCATTTCTTGGTTTAGGTATCCGTGACATGCGTATGACGCGCTCCGATTACGATGACAACCCTAACCTACTTTCCGCCAACGCTTATATCGAAGCCAATATTTATAACGGTGAGCGCGCCGCGGGTGGTGACGCCCTGGCGATAGATCTAGTGAGTATGGATGCTGATATTACTGTGGGTGCCATCCAGCTAGGTGGAACTTCAATTGGTTCAATGAAGCTCGATAATTTGAGTATCGAGAACAGTACAATGCGCATTTATGGTCATTGATATAGCTACTGATTAATCCAAGTCTGAGTGAGCTTGCCCCTCTGTTCGAACATTTCAATGAGGGGCTTTTTTGTGTCAGTAATTTAGCTGGCCGCCGTCCTCAAGTTGCCCCATTGGTTAAGCCCTGTACAATGCCGCTCTTTCCACCCGGATTCTCTGGGTGATGGTTTATACGAAGCGGGCGATTTATGCTGAATTCTATTAAACGCGATTGGTTATCTAACATTCGTGGTGACTTGCTGGCGGGCACGGTAGTGGCGCTGGCTCTTATTCCTGAGGCGATTGCCTTCTCTATTATCGCGGGTGTTGATCCTAAAGTGGGTCTGTACGCGTCGTTCTGTATTGCTGTGATTATCTCGTTTGTGGGTGGTCGACCGGGCATGATCTCAGCAGCAACGGGTGCTATGGCCTTGTTGATGGTGACTTTGGTTAAGGATCACGGCCTTGAGTATTTGCTGGCAGCCTCGCTGCTTTGTGGCTTCATTCAAATAGCAGCAGGTTTTCTCAAACTGGGTGACTTGATGCGGTTTGTGTCGAAGTCAGTGGTGACTGGCTTTGTCAACGCGCTGGCGATCCTGATCTTTATGGCGCAGCTTCCTGAGCTGACCAATGTGACCTGGCATGTGTATGCCATGACGGCGGCGGGTTTGGGGATCATTTATTTATTCCCTTATGTGCCGAAAGTCGGCAGCTGGTTGCCTTCGCCCTTGGTATGTATCGTTGTAATAACTGCTGTGGCGATGTTTTACGGTATTGATGTGCGTACCGTGGCTGACATGGGCGAACTGCCAGATACCTTGCCTATTTTCTTATGGCCGGATGTGCCTCTAACGCTAGAAACCCTTTGGATTATTTTGCCTTACTCGGCGGCCTTAGCGGCGGTAGGTCTGCTTGAGTCCATGATGACGGCGACCATTGTTGATGAGCTAACCGACACTGACAGTAATAAGAACCGCGAATGTAAGGGGCAGGGTGTCGCTAATATCGGTTCGTCTTTACTGGGTGGTATGGCGGGGTGTGCCATGATCGGGCAGTCGATCATTAATGTTAAATCCGGTGGTCGTGGGCGCTTATCCACCTTTGTTGCGGGGTTCTTCCTGTTGATCATGGTGGTGTTCTTAGATGAATGGATTGGTCAGATTCCGATGGCTGCGCTTGTTGCTGTGATGATTATGGTGTCGATTGGTACCTTCTCTTGGGATTCGATTGTTAATCTGAAGAAGCACCCAATTTCCACCAATGTGGTGATGCTCACTACGGTATCCGTGGTGGTGGCGACTCACAATTTGGCGCTCGGTGTACTGATTGGTGTGTTGTTGGCGTCGCTATTTTTTGCCAACAAAATTGGCCGTTTTATGGTGGTTAAAAACGAACAAACTGCTGAAGGCGAGCGTAGCTATCATGTGATTGGCCAAGTGTTTTTTGCTTCATCGGATGCGTTTTCGAAGTCGTTTGATTTCCGCGAAGCGGTTACTCGCGTGACTATTGACCTGTCTCAGGCGCACTTCTGGGATATTACGGCAGTATCAGCACTGGATAGGGTGGTATTGAAGTTCCGCCGCGAAGGTGCTGAAGTAGAGCTCATTGGTTTAAATGAAGCGAGCTCAACCATTGTCGATCGTTTCGGGGTACATGATAAGCCTGAAGAAATCGAAAAATTAATGGGTGGCCATTAGTAAATAGAAACAGGTGTTTCGCGCAACGCGGTGACACCTGTGTTGGTATAGGGATGAAATTATGAATCAGATTACCGCCTGTATTGATGGATCGAACGGGACGACAGCCGTGTGTGCTGCTGCGAGCTGGGTCAGCCAACAACTTGAGAAGCCTTTGTGTCTGCTTCATGTGCTTGAAAAGCCAGCGGGGCGAGAGGCGGATTTGTCCGGCAGTATCGGCTTGGGCAGTCGCGAGCATTTACTCGCTCAATTGTCCGAGTTGGATGCTCAGCGCAATAAGCTGGCCATCGAAAGCGGGCACCTGATGTTGGAAGCGGCGAAAGACTGTGCCCATGATGCTGGCGTTACCGAGGTCTCAACACTGCAGCGCCATGGGCGTTTAGCGCGGGCTGTGGCAGAACTTGAAGAAGAGATTCGTGTTCTCGTGATGGGGCGACAAGGCGACGATCACTCAGTTCCTTCTGACAACGCGGTGGGTAGCCATTTAGAAACGGTATTGCGTACGGTGAAATGCCCAGTGCTGGTAACGGCTGGTGAATTTGTGCGGCCAACTTCTTTTATGGTTGCTTACGATGGCAGCGAGCCAGCTCAACGCGCACTGGCGTCTTATGGCAATAGCCCGTTACTGCGTGGTCTGCCATGTCACTTGGTTATGGTAAATCACGACGATGAGGCGCATAAAGCACAGCTTGAACAGGCGGCGGGACAACTTCGTGAGGAAGGTTTCGAGGTAACCGTGGCGTATTTAAGCGGCGATGTTCAATCTCAGTTGCTGGCATACCAGCACAAAAATAGCATCAATATGATTGTGATGGGGGCTTATGGGCACTCACGTATTCGACAGTTCTTTTTAGGATCACATACACGCAATATGGTCAGCCATACAAGTGTACCGCTTCTTCTTTTGCGTTAATCTTATAAATACACAGAGCGACTTCCGTGCTGACTATTCTTGTCATTACGGTGGTGGTTCTGCTGTTATAGTTTGGGTTTATGCAATCCGGACGCTCCGCTATGTCTGCTGACATTCTTTCGACCTCCCCCTTAAATGACGAGTCTGGTACTGAACCGATGACGAATGCCGGCACCTTGTCTGATCAAGAAATCGCCAATTTACGTTCCCAAATGCTGAACTTCGCTCGATTACAGTTAGATGATCCGCACCTAGCGGAAGACGCGGTGCAAGAGGCGTTAGCGGGTGCGCTCCGTAATGCCGATTCATTTACTCGCAGTGCCAGCTTGAAAACTTGGGTCTTCGCGATATTGAAACATAAGATTGCGGATGTATTACGCAGCCGCTATCGAGAACCAGTGCGAGAAGAGTGTAAGACTTGCAGCCAGAACGACGACGAATTCTTTGATGACAGCGGACACTGGCGTGCAGGCGTTACCCCACGGCGTTGGGGTAACACTCAAGAGTTGGCCGATAAATCTGACTTTTGGCGTGTGTTTGATGTGTGTTTAGAGCACTTACCAGCAGAGCAGGCACGGGTGTTTATGATGCGCGAGTTTATTGAACTAGAGTCCGCAGAGATATGTGCATCATTGGAACTATCCACTAGTAATCTGCATGTACTGCTGTACCGAGCGCGCCTTAAATTACGTGATTGCTTGTCAGAAAACTGGTTTGGCCGAGGGTAATTTATGTTGAGTTGTGAGCAAGCAACCCGTTTACTGTCTGAACGTCAGGAGCGTGCGTTATCGTTAAGTGAAAAAACTAGCCTTACGATGCATACTGCGATGTGTTCCGGGTGCCGCCAATTTGGCCGCCAGGTCGTTAGCTTACGCGAATTGGTTCGTAGTGCTCCGGAGTCAAAAAAGCAGAAAAAAAGTGAGGATAAATAATTATTTTCGCCTAAGTTGTAAGAATCCGCTGCTAACGTCGACTGACTTAATAGCGGCCACATTTTGCGGCCAATTAGCTGCACTGTGTGTAACTTTAAATAAGACCAACCTAAAAAGAGAGATGATTATGAATAAGACTATGACAACTTTATCAGCAGCAATGTTGTTGAGCGCTGCTTCTGTAACGGCTAACGCTGCAGAAAACCCATTTGCATCTGAAGCGCTTAGCTCTGGTTATCAAGTTTCAGGTCATCACGCTGAAGGCAAATGTGGTGAAGGTAAGTGCGGCGAAAAGAAAGCTGAGTCTGAAGGCAAATGCGGTGAAGGCAAGTGTGGCGAAAAGAAAGCCGAGTCTGAAGGTAAGTGTGGCGAAGGCAAGTGTGGCGAAAAGAAAGCCGACTCTAAAAAGAAAGACGCTGAAGGTAAATGCGGCGAAGGCAAGTGTGGCGGTAAAAGCTAATTTATTTTAGCGGGCGCATTTCAGCGCTTACTTCCTAAGGGCTTCTGTGAGGCACCCCCTGCGTCACAGAAGTTACCTGATTGACCTTTGAAACCTTTCTTTCGCCTCTTGGCATCAAGCCGATAAGGATTTTTTATGATCTCCCATATTCAGGCCGTTATTCAGCGCATTCAGTTCGCTGATGGTATCGCCCCACTACTGATGCGTTTGTATTTAGCGCCAATCATGATGCAAGCCGGTTGGAATAAATTCCAATCGTTTGACAGTACGGTTGCGTGGTTTGGCAATGCGGATTGGGGGCTTGGATTACCTTTTCCAGAATTGATGGTCATATTAGCAGCAGGTACTGAGCTGATTGGTGGCGCCTTATTGGTGATTGGCTTAGCAGTTCGTTGGGTGAGTATCCCGTTAATGGCCACCATGCTGGTCGCGGCATTCAGTGTTCATTGGGGGAATGGTTGGCTGGCCATTGCTGATAGCAGCAGTTGGTTAGCAAATGAACAAGTGCTGGAATCGGCGGAGCGTTTAAGTCGCGCCAAAGAAATTCTGCAAGAACACGGTAATTATGAGTGGTTAACCGGGCGTGGTTCGTTCGTCGTGCTTAATAACGGGATTGAATTTGCCGCTACGTATTTTGTCATGTTGCTGTCGCTGTTCTTTACTGGCGGTGGTCGCTATACCAGTCTCGACCACCTAATCGCGCAGCGTTTTAAATAATTACTAAGGCACATTAGCAACTTTATACGGGTTCTTCACGCCTTCTTGCCCGCGTTTAAAGCGTTTGTAGGTCCACTGGTATTGCGCCGGGCATGTGCTGACACAAGTGGCGATAGCACGGTTCATCGCGGTTGCTGCAACGAGAGGGTCGGTTGAAAACTGATCCTCTTCTGGGCTAACAAAATGAAGATCAAAGCCTTGGTTATTCGGTAGACGCTCAGAGAAGGCAAAAATCACCTTACAACCAGTTTCCTGAATAAGCTGTTGAGGCAAGGTTGGCGTCAGCGTATCAACGCCCATAAACGGAGCAAACACACCGCGCTCACGTTTTGGCTCCTGATCGGGTAAAAAACCAACCACTTCACCGCGTTTAAGGATATCAAACAAGGCGCGTACACCTTCCCCATTTGTGGCCACCATATTGGCACCGACCGCGCTTCGACGTTTCACCATCCAGTCATTAAAAGGTTTGATTTTGGCCGGGCGATACATCGCGGTGATTTTGCTTTTGTGCGCGGCGTAGGTGCTTATGATTTCCCAGTTGCCCAAATGTGGCACCATCAGCAACACACCTTCCGATGCATTGATAACGTCGTCGTATAGATGTTCATTATGAATGGTGCGGATCATGCCTAGCAGCTTTTCCTGCGAGTAGCCCCACATAGGCCCCATTTCAGCGCCTGTCATGCCGTTTTGTAATAGTGTTTCGTGAATCATGTCTGAGCGCTCAGCGTCGGTTTGATCGGGGTAACACAGCGACAAATTGACACGAGCGACCTCGCGGCCGCGAGTTCGGCGTATCCACATCAACCAACCGATCCCTCGTCCTACCCGCTGTGCCGCGGATAAAGACACATAACTCATTAAATGAATGACTAATATCATTAGATAGCCGATCAGATTTTTCACACCCTTTCCCACACCAATGCCTCCGCATAAAGAATGTAGCAGTGTACGCGAAATCAGTGATGTTTGGTCAAAATGAGTCCATCTAACGACCTGTGTAAATGGGATAGTTGAAGCCACTCAAGGTGAAATTCAGAGCCTCTGCTACACTAAATAATGACCAGGGAAGGGGCCCTTATGAACTCCGCAGTAAACTTACAAGACCTAAAAATATTGATCGTTGATGATCTCGTTGAAGCCCGCAGCGCGCTGAAAAGTATGCTGGGAATGTTGGGTGCCAATCAGTTAGACACCGCAACGGATGGCCGTGAAGCAATGGAACTCATTCTTGAGAACGATTACGACATGGTGTTTGCTGATTACAACTTAGGCAAAGGCAAAGACGGCCAGCAGATCTTAGAAGAAGCGCGCTATTCAAACCGCTTAAAAGCGACAGCGTCGTTTATTATGGTGACGGGTGAAAATGCCGTTGATCGTGTGATGGGGGCGCTTGAATACGATCCAGATGCCTATGTGACAAAACCATTTACTCTTAGCATTTTGCGTGAGCGTTTAAATCGCTTGTGGGTGTTGAAGAGCATTTTGCATCCGGTTAATCAGGCGATTGATCTTGATGAGATAGACTGGGCAATAGAGTTAGCGACTCAGGTTTTAGAAGACAACCCGCGTTTACTTTTACCCATTTCACGGATTTTAGGTAAATTGTGTATGCGCCAAGAGCGCTACGAAGACGCTATGCAGGCATACGGGCAAGTACTCGATAGTCGCGGTGCGTCTTGGGCGCGGCTTGGCCAAGCGGTCTGTTTTTATTTTCAGGGTGATAAAGAAAAAGCCGTACAGCTAATTCACGAAACGTTAGTGGATCATCCAATGTATGTGCAGTGCCACGACTGGCTAGCCAAAATTCTTATGGATGAAGGCAAAATGGAAGAGGCTCAAAAAGAGCTGCAAACGGCGGTCAATATTTCACCACGTGCAGTACTGCGACAAATGGAATTAGGTAAGTTGGCGTTAGAAAATGGTGATGTTGATGTCGCGCGTGATGCGTTTGAACAAGCCATGAGATTGGGCCGGTACTCCTGTTACAAAAGCTCGTCTACCTATATTCAATTTGTGCAAGCTGCTCAGCTTAATTTGGATGATTCTAACAGCCGCGATAGCCGCACGTTATGTAGCAAAGCTCTTCGCGCGCTGGATGAAATGAAACAAGAATATTCAGGTCAGTTGAACGTTATTTTTGATGCCAATATTGCAGAAACGAATACGTTTAAAATAACCGCAAATGAAGAAAGAGCACGCAGTAGTGCCGATAAAGCGGAAGGTGTACTTGCACGAATCAAAGAGCCAACTGGGGAGCAGCAATTGCAGCTAACCGCGGCGTTTGTTGATACCGGACAAAAAGAAAAAGCCCAGGGCATGATGGAGGTTTTACGTGATATAGAACTGGAATCTGACCTATTGGAACGTCTAGATTCACTAGAAAGTAAGCTCAGTAACATGAATATGCGTGAGTTCTCTGCTGCAATAAATGAAGAAGGTGTGGCGCATTATGAGAAAGGCGAATTAACAGAAGCTATTAAAGCGTTTGATAAAGCCACGCGTTATGAAGAAGCCGGTATCAGTGTATTGTTGAATGCCATACAAGCAAAAGTCAGCTACATGGAGCGTGAGGAGATCGACGTTATTCAGTTGAAAGATTGTTACAAGCTACTGCGCCGTATTGGCAGTATAGGTCGCCTTGATGAGCGCCATGAAAGATTCGTTAGACTGAAAACAACGTGCGAACGTCTGCGACGCTCCGCTGGGTTATAAAATAACTCAGACAATAAAAGCATAAAAAACACAGCAGCAGAATCGAAAACACAGGAGGCAATATGGATGCTAGAGAGCTAGCGGCGGCAATTATTCATGATTTAAAAAATCAGCTGCAATCGGTATTGCTGGAAGGAGAGCAAGTCCTCAATAGCATTCCGCAAGAGCATCACGAAGCCTTACAGCCTTTGTTAAGTCGCACCCGTCGAGTACATCAAGACTCAATGCAGCTTGTGACGCTTTATCGTTTAAAAGAGCGTGGTAATTTTTCATCAGAAGATGCTTGGCCTGCGGATACTGTACGTCATGCCCTCGAGTGCCTTGAAGTACATTACACTGATCTAGCCATATATGTGGATATTGATCCTGCCTGTCAAGGTTATTACAACGCCTTCTTAATGCAGATGGCGCTAACCAATGTGATGACCAATAGTGCTCAAGCTGGTGCCTCTGAAATCAGGATTCGCGCACACGAAGAGGGGACGGGGCTGGTTATTCAGATCAAAGACAATGGCCCAGGATTTTCTGAAGGCTATTTACGTGGTGACGTTGATTCTGAGAAAGCAGGAGGCACGGGTCTAGGTTTATACTTCACCGATTTAATTATTAAGCACCATTCCAGCACGAGCCATCCGGCAGAAATGCGCTTAGAAAATTTAGCCAGCGGCGGGGCGTGTGTGACGCTGATGCTGCCGTAGCGTAAGCGTTATGCTTCATCCACCTCAAACAAGCGAAAACAAAATTCTTTGGTGCTTTTGTTTTTTTGCTCAATCCAGTGAGCAGGAAATATCGGTCTTAATTTCGCTTCATGCTCAACATACACCATCGCGCCGGGTAAAAGTGTGAGCTTATCGAGTGCGGGTTGTAATAAGTCTTTGCCAAAGGGCGGATCAAGAAAGACGACATCGTAAGGTTCCGGGTTTTGCTCCAACCATAGCAAGGCATCGCCCGCCCACACTTGCGCATTGTCTGCTTCAAGTTGTTTAAGGTTTTCTTTGAGCTGGATCGCTGCTTTTGGGTGTTTTTCAAGAAAAATCACCTCTTTTGCACCGCGTGATAACGCCTCAAAACCAAGTGCGCCGCTGCCAGCAAAAGCATCAAGCACCCGCGCATCTTCAATGTCGTATTGCAGCCAATTGAACACAGTTTCACGCACACGATCCATGGTTGGACGTAAACCATCAATGGCCGGGAATCGTAATCGGCGAGAACGCCATTCGCCGCCGATGATACGTAATTGATGGTGAGACTGTTTAGACACTGGATATTCCGCTAGCGAGTCAGGCAATCCGCAAAGGTCATTGGCGCGGTGCGCTGTGCCTGAGAGAGATCCTGATATAGGTCGTAAAAATAGGTGTTAGGCCAGCGATGGTAGGCAAGTTCTGCCTGAATGTCGATGGCTGCAGAGGGGGATAACCACTTTTCACGAAGGTCGCGTAAGGCGTGAGTGCGGAAATTTTGCCACTCATCGCGGGAAGGTGTTTCCGTGCTAGTGATCTCCGCCGTTGCGGGAAGCGCGAGAGAGCGGCCATCTTGCTGATTCCACCAATAAGCGCCAGCAAGATGATCAAGTTGGCACTTGTGTTCTTGGTGGTTGGGAGGTGTTAGCTGAAGTTGACGAATAACGTACGCCGCTGCTTGTTGCATTGTTGTGGGGTCGGTGGCTCCTTGCAGGGCTATGGCTCCTGGTATAGCTGTCGCCGCTTCGCTAATCTCGTTGAATGCTTGGCTTAGCTCCGTTGCCCAGCGGCTAAGCATAAGGTTCAATTTGATGGGGGGAAGCGCCTCTCGCTGAATCACAATATGCAGTTCTTTTGTGCCGAAGGTTTGCCAAGAGACGGGTACATCTTCATTGCTCTGCCATTGGTGCCAGCCTGTGTCGCTTAGAGGAGCGGCTGCAATAGGCTCTAGCGGCGTATCCTCATTATCTTTGAAGCCAAATTGAATCCCAGTGATGACTAACAAACAGCCAATAATAATGACATTTAAGGTACGGCGGCTGAAACCATGGAACATTGACAGAGAACTCCCGGTAAACACGTGATGATGATAGGATAGCATCCCAGTTCCCGGGTGCTTTAGTACCCGTCCAGATTGATCTATTTCTGAGACTCCGGATGTTTGATTTCTTTAAGCGAAAAAAGAACAAAGCTGCTGCTGAAAAAGCCGTAGAAACACCTCAACAGGAAGCGCTAGAACAAGCGGCTGATCTTCCTGAATCTGAGGGTGTGGTAAAACAAAATACAGGACAAGAGGCGGCTCAGGATCAGCCTGAGTCTTACTCTGAATCGTTTTCAGCCGACGATACGAGTCGTGAGGCCTCTGAGCTTGTAGCGGATGAGCCATTTGATGGTCGTTTTAGTGCGGATTCAGAGCCAGCATCGTTACTGCCTGAAGCGGCATTGGTTGCTACCGATAGTCCTGAGTCTGAAACAGAAGCTCTGCTTGAACAAGCCGCGGAGTCACAACAAAACGTTGAGCAGGCTCAGGAAGAAAAACCAGACTCCACTAAATCAACGACGCCTGAGTCTGTGGTTTCCGAGTCTGTGGTTTCCGAGCCTGTGGTTTCTGAATCAGTAGTTGATGATTCGATTGTTGAAGAGCCAGTTGCCGCTACGCCTAAAAAATCAAAAGAAGAAAAGAAAGGCTTCTTTGGCCGTATGGCATCGGGCTTAAGTAAGACTCGTTCGAATTTGACCGATGGTCTTGCCGGTATACTACTGGGCAAAAAAGAAATCGACGAAGACATGATGGAAGATCTGGAAACCCAGCTCATCATGGCCGATGTCGGCGTCGAAGCAACACAAGAAATCATTGATCGCCTGACTAAGCGGGTCACACGTAAAGAGCTCAGAGACTCAGACGCCCTTTACGAAGCCTTGATTGAAGAGTTGCAAGACATGCTCGCGGTCTCGCAAAAACCGTTAGTGATTGATAGCAGTAAAAAACCTTACGTGATTTTGATGGTGGGTATTAATGGTGTGGGTAAAACCACCACCATCGGCAAGCTGGCGAAACAATTCCAAGCCCGCGGTAAGAGCGTGATGCTTGCTGCAGGCGACACCTTCCGTGCGGCGGCGGTAGAGCAGTTGCAAGTGTGGGGCGAGCGTAATGACGTACCTGTGGTTGCTCAGCACACTGGTGCGGATTCGGCGTCTGTATTGTTCGATGCAGTACAGGCCGCGACATCCCGTGGCGTTGATGTATTAATTGCCGACACCGCTGGACGCTTACATAACAAAGACAACCTCATGCAAGAGCTTGAGAAAGTCGTGCGTGTTATGAAAAAAATCGATGACACCGCACCACACGAAGTGATGTTAGTTCTCGATGCGGGAACGGGTCAAAACGCGATCAATCAAACCAAGCACTTTTTGCAGTCCGTCGGTGTGACCGGCCTAACTTTGACTAAGCTCGATGGCACCGCCAAGGGCGGCATCATCTTCGCGTTAGCAAAACAGTTTGGTCTGCCTGTACGGTATATTGGTGTTGGTGAGCAAATTGACGACCTGCGCCCGTTCAATGCGGATGACTTCACTCGTGCTCTTTTCCGTCCCGATGACGAGTAACGCCTACTTATGAGTATGGTTCGCTTTGAAGGCGTGACTAAGCGCTACTCTGATGGACGATCGGGCAGTAAAGAGGCCTTATCGCAAGTCGATTTTGAGTTAGCGAAAGGCGAATTCGCCTTTCTTACTGGCCACAGTGGTGCCGGCAAAAGTACGCTGCTCAAACTGATGATGCAGATGGAGCGGCCGAGTAAAGGTCAGGTATATGTTGATGGTGTGAGCCTCAACACCATGAAAGCGTCACAAGTGCCGTATTTACGGCGTAAAATCGGCGTCGTATTTCAGAATCACCAACTGCTGTTTGATCGCACCGTATTCGACAACGTAGCGCTGCCGTTACTGATTGCCGGTTATCAACCTGCAGAAGCGGCGCGTCGTGTTCGTGCCGCGTTAGATTCGGTGGGTTTACTTGGTTTTGAACATCGCAACCCAATTGAGTTATCTGGTGGTGAGCAGCAGCGAGTGGGTATTGCCCGTGCGGTAGTGAACAAACCAAAACTACTGCTGGCGGATGAACCAACGGGTAACCTCGATCCAGAACTTTCCGAAGAAATTATGAATCTCTTTCTGCGTTTTCAGCAGGTCGGCGTGACCGTATTAATTGCCACCCACGACATCGCCCTCATTGAACGCATGGGCCATCGTCGCTTAGTGCTAGACCACGGCAGGCTGTATGAACACAGCACTCAACATGCTAGCTCGGCGGGAGATGATCATGGCCTCTAAGCCGTTGAAAACATCAAACGCAGGCGCCTCAGCACACAATATAAGTATCAAAGATCGTCTAAGTGGTTGGGGACAACAGCATCAGCTTGTGGCGGTTGAAACCCTAATGAAGCTCTTAACCAAGCCTCTGGGCAGCGCCATGACATGGCTAGTGATCGCGATATCATTGACCTTGCCGGGTGCGATGTGGATGACCCTAGATAACCTCAGCCAGTTAAGTAACCGCTTTCAGGCGTCCGGTAGTATGAATGTTTATTTGCAGCCGGGGCTTGCTGAAAGTGATGCGCAGGCTTTATTGCGGGATATTCGTGCGCGAGACCACGTGGCTGAAGCGAGTTACATCAGTGCAACGCAAGCACTGGCCGAATTTCGAGACAGCTCTGGCTTAGGAGATGCACTTGATTTACTCCCTGAGAACCCTCTGCCCGGTGTGATCGTCGTTGAGCCTGACCTGGGTGCACCACAGAATGATGTAAAAGGGTTAGCCGATACACTCAAAACAGATGGCCGGGTGGATGATGTTGAACTCGATGCCGCGTGGTTAGATCGTTTACACGCCTTGTTAGCCCTCAGTGAACGTATTGTTTGGGTGCTCGGGGCGTTATTAGCACTCGCGATTGTACTGGTGGTGGGAAACACAATTCGTTTATCCATTGCTTCGCGCGTGGATGAGATTCGCGTTATCAAACTCGTGGGTGCAACCAACGCTTGGGTGCGCCGCCCGTTTTTATACACAGGTCTTTGGTTTGGCTTAGTCGGAGGCTTATTGTCCTGGGTATTGCTTGTGGTTGGATGGCTGTTGGTGAGTGGCCCGGTGGAAGATCTAGCACGTTTGTATGGCTCTGAGTTTGAGCTGCAGCCGCTGGGCGCGGGGGCTGCGCTGGTGCTTTTGTTAGGGGCTATGTTGCTTGGCTGGATTGGCTCGTGGTGGTCCGTATTTCGGCATCTCCATCAGATTGAACCCTGATCGATGAGCGTATCAAAAAGCCCTTACGTTTTTAGACACACGACTAAGAATAGGCTTGCTATTATTTAACTGAAGATAATTTGATCGCCTGCTTCGAGCGCGCTGAAAAGGAACGTATTCAGCAATTGGCGGTCTACAAAAACGGGTGCTAAACTCGTTTACCCAAAGATAGACAGAATCGGTTCAAAATGAACTGTTCTTTCAGGAGAGTGAGATGAATAAAGGTATGCAAGCCGTTTTTGCGATGTCGCCCGGAGCCAATCTGGACGCATACATTACGACTGTGAATACAATTCCTGTCCTCTCGCCAGAAGAAGAAAAAGATCTGGCGGAGCGCCTTCATTATCATGGTGACTTAGAAGCTGCACGTCAGCTGGTTATGTCGCACATGCGTTTTGTCGTGCACATCGCTCGCAGCTACTCAGGTTACGGCCTGAATCAAGGCGATCTTATTCAAGAAGGTAATGTTGGCTTGATGAAAGCAGTAAAGCGCTTTAATCCTGAAGTGGGTGTGCGCTTGGTATCCTTTGCTGTGCACTGGGTAAAAGCTGAGATTCATGAGTTCATCTTGCGTAACTGGCGCATTGTGAAAGTGGCGACCACTAAGGCCCAGCGCAAATTGTTCTTTAACTTGCGCAGCAAGAAAAAGAAACTTGGTTGGTTGTCGCAAGATGAAGCCATCGCGATTGCGGATGATCTTGGGGTAGAAACCAAAACCGTATTTGAAATGGAAGGTCGCTTAAACGCGCACGACGCCGCGTTTGATGCGGGTGCCGATGAAGATGACGACACAGCCTACAAAGCACCTGCATATTATCTAGAAGATCACAGTGCTGATCCTGCGCTACAGGTTGAAAGCACAGATTACACCGAAGACGCGAATGGTCGCTTACATGAAGCGCTAGGTGATCTGGATGAACGTAGTCGTACTATCTTACAACAGCGCTGGTTGACCGAAGAGAAGTCGACATTGCATGAGTTGGCTGATATGTATCAAGTGTCGGCTGAGCGTATTCGTCAGCTTGAAAAGAATGCGATGAAGAAGCTCAAAACGGCCATGGGCACGGATATGATCTTGGCTTAAGCGTTAAATATTGATTAACGTATAAAAATGAAAGCCGCTCAGTGAGCGGCTTTTTTGTACTTAACTTTCAAGTTAAGTTCTCAAACTCAGCTCTCAAACTCAATTCCCTTTCGGGGCTCCGCCCCCGGCCCCATGCAAGGAGAGGT